>Ga0335398_10002637_pt1 | contig 27733 bp, 69 predicted proteins | sample BON03_FD_205742 | JGI IMG/M metagenome (GOLD analysis project Ga0335398, IMG submission 205742) | Freshwater microbial communities from Lake Bonney liftoff mats and glacier meltwater in Antarctica - BON-03 (spades assembly) (version 2) | ecosystem: Environmental > Aquatic > Freshwater > Ice >... | reverse complement strand
TAATAAGTTACAATCTGATTTAGAGAACGCATTTTCTGCTGATGATAAAGATGAGTACCATAGAATATTAGATATGATACCAAAACTCAAGAAGAGGTTAACAATTAGAAAACCAATATTCCTTACAAATAGCAAGATTGTAGCTAAGACCTATGCGAATGCATCAAGGTCAATGGATTATCAAAATGCTGAGGAAAAAGTTTTAAAAGTAAGGGTTAACACAAATAAGGGTATAACAATTGTTTCAACTGGTCAAAACTTTAATTTTATAGAATTAAATAACATTAAACAAGGTTTTATTAGTGCTGGTATTAATGAAGAAGATTTTGATGAGGTATTTAATAAATTTAATTGGAATGCTAGAAACAATTCTAAAATTAAGACTGATTCGGTTGCAATTATGGGTGAATACCTTGGTTTTGATTACATTGATGTACTTGGTGTTTTAGATTCATATGATGGAGGTTCAACTGAATCAACTGTCAGAATGGTATTCAACCCTAACTATATTAAAATAATTAAATAATATGTTATTAAAAATCATTAAAAATACGGAATCAGCACCTAATATGGGCTCTAGATTTGGTCAAGATGTTGAACCAAAAGGAACTTATGTTATAGAAAAGACAAATGATTTACCAGTTCAATCACCATGGATAGAGGGTAATGCTGAAATAAAAAAACCATTATATATTGCGGTAACAGATGATACATTAGTCTCTTGGAAATACGACTTATCAAATGAGTATAAAGCTAAGGGTCAAAAATTAACTAATAAGTTAATGGGTAAAGGTTATGATGCCATAATAACTATCTTTGATGATAATTCAACTGGTGAGATAATATTATTTCCAAATTCAAGTTTTATGTTAATTAAAAATTTACTTAGAGAAGGTTTAGATGAACTTATTAATACATAAAAAAGAGGGTGATTACCCTCTTTTTTATTTAACCTTGCCCACGATTTTTCTTTTTATAAAGTTTAGAAGATTTACATTTAGAAGATTTAGATTTTGCGTGAACGCCCTTACGTTTTTTACTAACTTTATCAATTTTAGATGTGTTAGAACTAGCACTATTTTTACCCATAATTAATTATTTAATATATAAATATTTGATTTTTAAAATAAGTTTAGTATATTTGTTAAAAAAATATGTGGGATATAATATTATGGGGTAGTTTGTTAACGATATTAGGTATAACAATAATAACATTTGGTAAAAAAAGAAGTAAGCGTTTAAATTTGATATTATTTATATTAAGTTTTATAATTGCAATTAACTACGCATTATTTCTTCATGATACATGGGGAATGGTGGGTTTATTAATTTGGATATTTTTGACGTTTTCAGCCTATAACGATTACGAAGACAGTTGTAAAGATGAGTAACAAACTATATGAAGATTTACTATCCGAGTTATCGGATAAAATGATTTTAGATTATTGTGATTGGTCTGGCGTTAAATTTGATTTATCAAACTCGATATTACTTAAATTAAAAGAGTCTATCTCTTTAGATTTCGCTAATAAAGTTGAGGCTAATGGTTATGATGAAGTCACAACATTTTTAAGTTATATGATTTTAAATTTCCATGAATTTAAAAGGAATGTTACCAACGATGAATCTGACGCCACCTTTTTTTTAAGTGAGATTGATGAGAAGATTCTAGTTGTTGATGGTGTTAAAATTGGTGATAAATTAAGACTTGTAAAAGCTGATAGCGTAATGATTGCTGAGGTTATTGGTTTTACAGAAGTCGAGATACCAATAGTTCAGTATTTAGAAGTTGATTATTTAACAGATGAAATAGTTGATTCGGATGATTTGTATAGAGTTGGTGATATATTACCATACCCATATGATGATTTCTCATCTAAAAAAATGTAGTTATGATGTAAATAAACGTAACCACAATTATAAAATAACATAAAAATAATATAAAAATTAATGGGTTTTAAAAATATATTATTAATTGATATTGATTCTGATAGAGAAGAAGCGATATTATTTAGTAAACCAGATAACACTAACCAACCTAAAAATAAAGAGGATGGTGTTAAAACAATTATCAACGATATTAAAACATTATCACATGCTTTAAATTTACTAATTAGCTTCGCAGAAATAAATGAGTTCGCTAAAAAAGATGAGCTGATTGATGAATGTCTTAAGGTGATTAAAGGGGATGATAAATTACCAACCTCTGATGAAGTTGAGAATGATAATAATATATAATGATGTTAGATTTTATTAAGAAAAAACTAAGGGTTTTTTTAAATGAGGCTAAGGATAAGAAATATGAAATATGAATATGGTTGTGTAATGTTTTATTTTGATATTAATAATAAAACTTGGGAGGCTTATCAAGATTTGATTGATTCTGATGACCTTATAACAACTGATGGTTTAGGGTTGGAAGATGAACCACACGTTACATTATTATATGGTATACATAAATCTGTTAAAGATGAGGAGGTTGAGGAGATTGTTAAAGATTTCATAGCCCCTGAAATTAGGTTTAACCACCTATCGATATTTTAGGGTGATAAATATGATGTTGTTAAATTTACAATTAGAAATGAACACTTAAATAGGATGAACAAAAAATTGTGTAAATTGGAATATACGACTGATTTCCCTAAATATGAACCTCACGTTACGTTAGCTTATGTTAAAAAAGGTACTGGGGTTAAATATAAACAAACTTTAAAGGATGGTTTAGATGGTAAATTCACTCCAACTAAGATTGTTTATTCAAAAGCGGATGGTAGTGTTGAAGAATATGATATTAGTGAAAAAAATAAAATTAATGATATTTAATTAAATAAAATGAGTTTATCAATAATAGTTGCAATGTCTAGTAATAAGGTGATAGGTAAAGATAATGAATTACCATGGGAATTACCAACGGACTTAAAAAGGATTAAAGAAATTACTGATAATAATATTATCCTAATGGGTAGAAAATATTATGATAGTGTTGGTAAAGAATTCACTAATAGCACGAATATCGTTTTAAGTAGGGACCCAAAATTATTGATTAAAGATTGTTTAGTTAGAAATGATTTCAATTCGGTAGTTGAGGAATTTAAAGATAAAGAACTGTTCGTTATAGGTGGTTCAGATATTTATGAAATGGCTTTCCCTTTAGCTGATAAACTCTATTTAACCTACATTACTGATGAAGTTGAAGGTAATGTTATATTGAGGGGTTTAAACTCATCAGAGTGGCTTTTAAATGGGTTTGAAGGTCATATTAAGGAAAATAATATAACCTATAGATTTGAAGACTACCAAAGGGTTTAAATTATATAAAAATAAGTAGAGTAAAAATTGTTTAATTATTAATGGCTAAGAAGAAGGTAAGCGAGGAAGAAGAAGAAGAAAAGCTCAAAAGAGCTATGCCTAGAAAAGTAGTACCTAAAAAAAGTGTTAAAACTAATGTTAGGAAAACGGTTGCTAAAAAAACTGCACCTAAAAAGGTTAAAGTTGATGATAAATTAGTTGTAAAACTAAATGAGAGTAGTATTAACGAAAAAATCAACGTTGTATGTAGTACAAAAATATCTGACAGAATAGGTCCAGCGAAAACCAAAAGGTTTTCAGATGATAAGTACGTCAGATTAAGTGAAAATTCTAGTGTTGAGAAGTTCAAAGAGATGAGTGATAAGGTCCAAGATGGTTCACTCCAATGGGCTTATTACGCTCTTGATGGGGATATTGGATATCACTACTACATAATTCTAAATTAATCGCTTATCATTCTTACCATTATAAAAATAAAATTTAATTAAAATTATGAGTAAAACAGATGAAATTGTAAAAAAATTGGATGAGATGTATGCTAACCCAAAATCAAAGGGTTTTGTAAATCACATGATTAAAAGTTATTCATATTTAAATAACGTTACTAATTTGGGAAATAAATTAGATAGAGTTTCTAATTGTAGTTTAACTAACAAACGTTTAACCTCAATCGAGGAGGTTAATCAGATGGGTTTAACTGAGGACAAATTAAAAACTTTTGATTTTGATTTAGTTTCCATGATTAAAGGAAGTAAACCTTCGGATTTATTTACAAATGAATATAAAGGTAAGAGGATAGCTCTAACTTCTAATGAAACCACAACTTTAATTTCTTATGAGGGATTGGTTGGGTTATTAACTTGGATAGAAACCAAATTGGTGGTTAATGACAAGAATGTTAGTTGGCTAGTTAATTCAGTTAAACCTAAGAAAAGTGAGTTGGAGATTAGAGGTTATAAAAAACCTACAACAACTTTTGGTGAATTAGATAGTTTAATAAAATTAAAAATTCAGTTTCAAGAAAACGGGATTTAAATTTCACAAAAAAAAGCGGTAAACTATTTGGTTTATCGTTTTTTTTTTAATAAATTTGTATAAAATAAAAGTTATGGCATTAAAAAGATTTGAATTAAAGGTAGAACATATTGCTCTAATAAGAAACTTAGTTTGGGATGATAAATTAATTATTTTATTCCAAAAGGAAATTGAGTTTAGCAATAGGACAGTATCACCTTTTGGTGGTCAAGATATCATAGAGGATATGGGGTTAATTTTATTTGGTAATTTAGTTCCCAATAATTTCGACCCAATGAGTGATGAGGTTTTTGTTTATGATGATAGTCAAGTCATTCAAATGAAAAAATTATTTGAGGAAATCCCAACAGCTTTAGATATTGTATTATTAAATGGTGATTTCGAATTTGGCCATTACAAGACTAAGTGGAATGTGAGGAATTGGGTTAAATATACGCCAAAATAGTTAAATTTAAGAGAAAATAATATGGATAAAATCAGAAATTTAATTGGGGTCTCGGCTGGTATTGGTGGTGGTAAAGATTTAGTTGGTAAAATAATTAATTATCTTACGCATTACAGATACGATGAGTATGAACTTAAAAGGTCAGAACTTGGTATATCGGTTGAGGATTTTTACGATACTAATATGAGTATGGATTATGAACAGCCATTCGTCATAAATAAATATGCTAATAAATTAAAAGACGTAACAGCTTTGATTTTAGGTTGTACCAGAAAAGATTTGGAAGATAGGGATTATAAAGATAAAATGTTAGGTGGTGTTTGGAATGAGTATTATGTTAAATTCAAGTACAAATTAACTACAAGTAAATATTTTTCAATACCAATGACATTAAAATTTAATTCGGAGTCAGAAGCTAAATTTTTCATTGAGAACGGTAATGAATTATACCCTGATATAAAAGACTGTGAATTTTACGTTAAATCACTTTCCCCTAGGGATTTCCAAGTTATAATTGGAACTGATTGTGGTAGAAATATGATTAATGAGAATATTTGGGTAAACGCTTTATTCTCAGATTACAAAGGTCATACTCCAAAAGTACACACTGGTTATATGATGGATGAAGGTTGTTACAGTCATTCATCATGTAATATGTGTAAATCACCTTTTTATGGGTATAAGAGACAACTTATTTGTCGTGTTTGTGTTAATGAAAAAGGACCATTCTTTCCAAATTGGATAATTACTGATGTTAGGTTTCCAAATAATGAGGGGAAAGCTATTACTGATAGAGGTGGTTTTGTAATTGGTTTGAATCGAAAATTCTCATTAAAATTCCCAGAGTATGATTATCTAGAGGACCCTAATTCACCATATGATATACCAATTAGTTTAATGGGTTTAAATTGTGAGTTATATGAAAAGTTAACCAAAGAATCTGAAATTTCTATGGGTGATTTATCTTGGTGTGATTACGTTGTTGAAAATAATGAAACTATTGATGAATTAGTTGAGAAGATAAAAGTAATCTTAACCTATGAAAAATTAATTAAAATATGAAAAAAAAATATTTAAGTCGTGAGGTAATTCTTAGGAATAAATTTATAGATGAGTTACACAAACCAAAACCAAGTGTTGATACATTTATTATTTCGGTTAATGAATTTGAGGAAGCTAATTTAGCTACTATTGAGAAGTTGATGAAGGGTAAAAAGGTTGATATGAAACGCATACAAGGTGCTTTAAAGCAAACTATTCAGACTCATGGTAACATTACAATTGATTTACTTTCTTCGGCTTCTAAAAGGGTTTATGGTGCTATGTTGGAAGGTAATGATGTTAATAATGAAGATAAAATAATAATTAACAAACCATTTTCAATAAGAGCTATTGGTTTAGGGTTTATCATAGCTACCATACTATATGGTTTACTTACGATTATTATTAAATAAAATTTGGTTATTTTTAAAAAAAACCTTACATTTGTAAAAAAATATATGAATATAAATAGAAATATAAATAGGATTGAAGTATTTGATTTTGATGGTGCTTTAATATCGACTCCATTACCAGATGATGGTAAGATTCAATGGATAGTAAAAACGGGTTTAGAATGGCCACACAAAGGTTGGTGGGATAAGAAAGAATCTTTAAATAGGGAAGTATTTGACATGAATGTGGTCCAAGAAGTTATTGAGGCTTATAATAAGGTTAAAGACGATGATTCAACCCTTAAGGTTATGCTTACAGGTAGGGTAAAATCTTTATCTAATGATGTTGAGTTGATTCTATCTGACAATAATTTAGTTTTTGATGAGTATCACTATAATGGTGGTGATGTGTTAAATTCTAAGATTATAATAGTTGAGGATTTAGTGAAACGTTATAATAAGGTTAAAAACGTTGTATTATATGATGATAGAGTTGAGCATGTTACCGAGTTCAAAAAATGGAGTAGTAAATTAACTAACATTGGAATTGGATTTTCCATTAAATTAATTGAAAAATAGTAACTATTAAATTAAATAAAAGTCGTATATTTGTAGTATGATAAAAAAAGATAATGAAATGGTTGGGGTTATTAAGTTTAACTCCAACGGTTCGGCTCAAATTTTTAATGGTGATTTGACGGATAGCATACATATTAATAAAAAAAACACTAGCAACGCACTCCATTTGGACACTGTGTTGGTTAGAGGTGTTAAAACTAAAAGTGGTTTAACTGATGTTGAAGTTATTAGTGTTGAGCAGAGACATAAAGAAGAGTTCGTGGGTGTGATTCAAATATCCCAAAAATACGCTTTTTTCACCGCTGATAATAAAAAAATACATGTTGATTTTTACATAGCAAAATCTAAGATTAATAAGGCTAAGGATGGTGAAGTGGTAGTCGTAAAGCTACTTGAATGGGGTGACTCTAAGAATCCAAAAGGTGAGGTGGTTAAGATTTTAGGTGATTCAAGTGATAATAACACGGTAATGCATTCTATATTAGAGGAGTATGGTTTACCATATGAATTTTCTAAGGAAGTTATTGAAGAATCTGAAGCTATACCAGTTGATATAACCCAAGAAGACATCATTAGTCGTAAGGATATGAGAAATGTTTTAACATTTACTATCGACCCAGCAACAGCTAAAGATTTTGATGATGCTTTATCAGTTGAATGGGTTGATGGTTTACTTAAAGTTGGGGTACATATTGCGGATGTTTCACATTACTTAAAAGAAGGTACTGAATTGGATAAGGAGGCTTTTAAGCGAGGCACCTCAGTTTATTTAGTTGACAGAGTTGTTCCAATGTTACCAGAAGCATTATCTAATGGATTGTGTTCATTACGACCACTAGAAGATAAACTAACATATTCAGCTATTTTTACGTTAGATAAGGATGCTAATATTGTTGATGAGTGGTTTGGTAGAACGATAACACATTCGAACCATAGATTTACTTATGAGGAAGCGCAAACCATTATCGATGGTAATGAAAGTGATTTAGAGGATAAGATTTTAAAAGAAGCTGTATTAGTTTTAGATGTTTACGCTAAGAAGTTAAGGAAAATTAGGACTAAGGATGATTCAATCTCTTTTAGTAAAAAAGAACCTTTCTTTGAGTTGGATAAGGATTCAAAACCTATTAGTCTTAAATTTAAAGAATTAAAGGATTCAAATCAATTGATTGAGGATTTTATGCTTTTAGCTAATAGACGAGTTTGTACTTTATTAAATGGTAAAAAATCTACTATGATTCAAAGATGTCATGATAGACCAAATATTGATAAGTTAATGTCATTAAGTAATTTCGCTAAACAATTTGGTTATTCACTTGATGTAAATGACGCTGATAATTTAGCTAATAATTTAAATAATTTACTTGGTGAGGTTAAGGGTACTTTAGAGGAGACAATTATTAGTAACTTAGTTATTATGAGTATGTCTAAAGCTTATTATTCAACTAAGAATATAGGTCATTACGGTTTAGGGTTTGATGATTACACTCATTTTACATCACCAATTAGACGTTATTCAGATGTGATAGCACATAGATTGCTAACTAATTTATTAGATGGTGGTAAGTCTATGGACCCAACTAAGATTGAGGTTAAAACAAAACATTTATCAGGTAGAGAGAATTTATCTCAGAAGGCTCAAAGAGCATCAATTAAATATAAGCAAGCTGAATTTTTATCAACTAGAATTGGTCAAATTTATAGAGGTGTTATTAGTTCAGTTACAGATTATGGAATTTTTGTTGATATGGGTGAAAATGGTTGTGAAGGTTTATTTAAATATGACTATAGAAATTATGTTACTAATTTAAGCACGTATTCAATTACTAATAAAGTTAGTGGTGTTAGATATAGGTTAGGTGATGAAATAATGGTTGTAATCAAAAGTGTTGACATTTTAAAGAAAGAAATTAATTTAAGTTTGTTAAATGGATAAAGAAATTAGGGTAAAAAATAGGAAAGCTTCTTTTGAGTACAATTTCATTGAGGAGTTTGAAGCTGGTATATCTTTACTTGGTAGTGAAGTTAAATCAATTAGATGTGGTAATACATCAATTAGTGATGCTTATTGTTATTTCAACAATAATGAACTTTACATAAGAAATATGTATGTGGCTGAGTATAAACAAAATATTACTATTGGTAGTCATGATGTTTTGAGGGAGAGAAAGTTACTCTTAAATAGAAAAGAGTTAAATAAATTAAAGAAAGGGTTAGAAGTTAAGGGGCAAACAATTGTCCCATTAACTTTATATACAAATAATAGGGGTTTAATAAAGCTAAGGATAGCATTAGCGAATGGTAAAAATAATTTCGATAAGAGAGCTAGTATTAAAAGTAAGGATATTGATAGAGAAACGAAAAGAGAACTTAAACTAAAATAATATAAATATATGAGGTCATTTAAAATTAATAAAGAACGTATAACTGGTAAAGAAACACAATCATTCACACTTTATTTGCAAGAGGTTTCTAAAATAGAGAGATTAACAGTTGATGAAGAATATGAGTTAAGTTTAAAAGCTTTTGATGGTGATGAAAATAGTTTGGGTAAGTTAGTTAAAAGTAATTTACGTTTTGTAATTTCAGTAGCTAAGCAATATGTAACTTCTGATAACTCAATAGAAGATTTGGTTAATGAGGGTAATTATGGTCTAATAAAAGCTGCTAATGATTTCGACCCATCAAAGGGTTTTAAATTTATAACATATGCTGTTTGGTGGATTAGAAAAAGTATTATTATGAGTATAAATGATAATAACAGAGTTGTTAGGCTACCATATAATAAATTAACTATAATATCTAAATTAAGAGAGTCTAACCATACCTTAGAGCAAATATATGAACGACAACCAACTATTAATGAGTTATATGAGTTTGTTAACATAAATTTCACTATGAGTCAATTATACCCAGAGTTTAGTAATGATTTACAATGTGATATTAAGCTAAAGGATGTTAAGTTCTTCTACGAAAATGATAAAGAGGGGGTTCATTCCATTGATAGACCAGTAGATGATGGTGAAACTAACACCACACTAATTTCAGATTTATTAGAGGATTCCACTTTTGGTAGTGCGGATAAAGAATTAAACAATTTTGATTCTAGTTCTACTTTAATTAAATTTTTAAATGTTTTAAAAAATGATACTGAAAGAAATGTAATTAAAAAATTATTTGGTTTAGATGGTGGTGAAGCTATGACTGTTGGAGAGGTTAGTGATAATTTAAGTATTTCTAATGAAAGAGTTAGACAAATTAAGATTAAAAGTATTGAAACTCTTAAAAAAAATTATTTTAAAATATTATAGTTTTATTTAATATTTTTTATATTTATAGAAGTAAGGGTAAAATTTATGGAAAATAATAAAGAAATAATTTCAAGGTTGTTAAAAGAGAAGTTAACCACTAAAGCACCGTTAGAAACTAAAAAGGGACCTAATGATGAAAAAAGTGGTGAGTCAAAATATCAAAAGATAAAAACGTTATTAGATAACGATATTTTTAACCATGCTGCAATAATGAGACAATTAGGTTGGGGTGGTAAAGATAGTACTAATAGGTCTTTATTTAGGAAAAAATTATACCGAGAACCTAACGATGGTGGTTCTGAACATGAGTTTGATGATGATGATTTATCTAAGATTACAGATATATTAATGAATACTTCATTATTAATTAAGAAAAATGTTGGCCGAAGTGGTAAAGTTTAAATTAAAAACCGAGAAAATTTTCTCGGTTTTTTTTTGTTTATATTTTTTTAATTGTATATTTGTGTTATTAATAAAAAAACATGCTAAATATTCACTAAAAACTTAATATTTATATATAAATATGAAATATGGGAATTGAAATGAGGAATTTAATAGACCAAGTTAAAAATTTTGGTGGTAAACATCTAAATGAAAACACTAACGAATCTAAAGGTTTGTGGGCTAATATAAATGCTAAGAAAAATAGAGGTGAGGAAGCGGCTAAGCCTGGTGATGAGGATTATCCAGATAAAAAGCAGTGGGATAAACTAACTAAAGAGGGTGATGATAATAATCTAGAATCTAGAAACTACATGTTTTGGATGAACCTAAAAACAATACACCATGCTTGTGGTGCTTTATTATCTATGGATAAAACTATGGTTGATGATATAATTAGCAATGGTCACGATTGGGCTATCGACCACATATCAACATCATGTGATGATATGGAGGAAGTTTACCATTTTTTAGAAAGTAAAAATGGTGAAACTGAAGGTGGTTATGTAGATGAATATGGTATTGTTGAAAACGTAAATTTAAGTGAGGCTGATTATAAGGGTAAGGACGTTGAGTTAGGTAAACCAATGGCTGGTGATGTTAAAAAATTTAAAGTTTACGTTAAGAATAAAAAAGGTAATGTTATAAAAGTTAATTTTGGTGACCCAAATATGGAAATTAAGAGGGATGACCCAGAAAGAAAAAAATCTTTTAGAGCTCGTCATAAATGTTCTGAGGCTAAAGATAGAACAACCCCTAAATATTGGTCTTGTAAAATGTGGTCCGATACGCCAGTTTCTAAAATTTTAAATGGGAAATAATCAAAAAACATAATTTAATTTTGTTTTTAAAAAATAAAGTCGTATATTTGTGTAGTAAAAATAAAAGTTATGACTAGACAAGTTATTATATTAGATGGGGAATTAGAATACGATTTAGTTGTAGAAGATAATAAGTGTTCTTTTATGTACTCTAACAGTGAAAAATGGTATGAACATATTAGAGGTACTAAAACCTTTTCATTAGAAGATGATGGTAATGGTTTTAAATTTAAATCGGGAGAGAAAAATAGGTTAGATTATTCTGAGGCCTTTCTACTTTACGTAGCATTGCGTTTGAAATATGAGCACTATAATATTGAGATAGCGGAAATTAAAAACCTATAAATTATCAGTAAAAATAGTACGTTCACCAATAACTTTTACGTATCTTTGGGAATGAAAAAGAAGTGAGATTTAAAACATTAATATATGATAACAAATAAAACGGTTAAAACGGTAATAAATGGTGATGAAGAAAATGATTCCCCATACATTACCACTCGTAGTTTACTAAATAAAATGGCTAATAAGTACGATGTTGAAGTAAGTAAATTAGTAGTCGGCATGCAGTTTGATGAAATGGTAGTACAATTATATGATGAGGGTGATTATCCTGTTTGGCGAACACTTGAAATTATAACAATTAATAAATAGTTATAATAAATTAATATTATGGGGGAAATAATAAATTACGCCAATATAACAGTAAGTGAAAATTGGGAGCTAACTTCGAAATTAAGATTTGTAAATAGGTCTTTTAATGATTTTAATAACCAATTAGTTGGAGGGGAATCTCCAAAGAATTACGTAAAAATTCTTCAACAATTATATGTAAGTAATTTAGGTGGTAAAGAGTGGAGAGATATCCCTATTGAGATAGAAAATACCTAATGTTGTATCGGTTACAAATAAATTAATATTATGGGCTTAAAAGAAGAAATTTGTGAGTTAATATACAAGAACTCAAAAGACACTGGTGAAGGTATTCTAATAGATTTTAAAATGGTACACTCATTAATGGAGGGAATAGAATCCATTACTAATAAACGTTATATTGAAACGGTTAAATGTAATAAAATTAAAGACCTTTTAAATTGGGTTAAGAGTGATTTAGCACAAGAAGAAAATGTTAAACTTGGTAAAACAAGCACACCTTATAGGACTGAAAAATTACGTTTTTTAAGGAAAATAATTGAAATAAATAGTCTTTAAAATAAGAATATGAAACAAACATTTATATTTGTATACGCAAAAGAGTTGGAAATAAAAGTTTTAGATATTGAGGAAACTAAAAAACTTCATTTAACGTTGTTGAATGAAGGGTGGGTCCACACAAACACATTAGATGCTTGCCTTTATATTCAACATTTACACAATGAATGTAAAAATGTTGATTTGATTAAAGAGATAAGGTCTCTAACTAAACTTACTTCTTTGTCTTAACTTTAAAATATAATAATAATAATAATAATAATAATAATAATAATAATGAAATTAACATCAAGAATATCTACAAATAATTTTATTGATATTAAAGTAGATGAAATGGAGACAACTATTTTTGAAACTGATACAAATGAAATTGATGATACTATTACAAATCTTCTAAATGTAATTGAAGATTTAGCAAGGTTAAGAGGCGTTTCAATAAACGTTGTTTTTAGTGATATGGGTTAATATATAATTCTATAATTACTTACGGTTTGCTTAGCTAAAACAAATATTAAAACTAAATGGTAATATTACCAAAAAACTATAACAATTTAATCTTTATGCTATACATAACTTTTAGAGACTCAATGATGGGTGAGTGGCAATCAATAAATAATATATGGGATGTTAAACATAATAATGTACCTCAATTGTATATTGATTTTATACATGAAAAAGCAAAGAAAATTGGAATAGTGATTAACCCACATTGCTTGAATATTATGAACTGGGAAAACCACAATAAACACTTTTCTATTGATGAATATCAGAATAAAGAAAAACAATGGAGGAAGATTATAAGACAATGGAATATTGATAAATTTATTTCAGAAGTTTTAAAAGGTAGTAAACAAAATTTTCAATCATTACACAGGTTTTAATTAAATGTATTATTAAAATTTAAATTATTAATTAAAAAAAATAGGTTATGTTAGGTACAAAACTTGAATTTGATTTTATTAGGACCATGAATGTTGTATCTAGCGATACTGTATTACGAGATATGCTTAACAAATCCTTCCCAAATATAGAGATACATTCTATAGTTAATTTATGGGAAGGTGGTAAATTACCTATAGGTCTATTAGAATTCCTCAATGAGGTTTATGTTGAGATAATATGTAAAAGGATTTCTTATTTTGAATTGTACCGAAGTAATATTTCAAATATTGTGATTAATAAACCCTCTAAAATTATAGTGGGTTTAGCACCAATAGATAATGGTTTCCCAGTTAAAAAATCTAAGGGTGTTAAATCACCTAAAGAATATAATAAGATTATGATTGATGCTGATATTAAATTAAATGGTGGGGTTTCAACTGAATTTCACAAGGCAATGTTAGCGTTGAATGAGATGAAAAATCTAATTGCTAGGTTAAATGCTAAGGGTAATCGTCAGCGTTATGGTAATGGTTTACCTTATTCTGATGTTGAGTGCAGCGAAATTATTACAGTTGTTTCTATCATGAGAAATAGATTATCAATTATTTAATGGAAATAATTTTCATATGTCAAAAATTTGTTGTACATTTGTAATCTAAATATTAAACTATGTGTGAATTTAAAACTACGAATGATGTAATCATCACTAATAACCAAATAGAGGATATCCTTGAATTGGTTACTGGAACACTATTAAATGGTGCTACTTCAAACGATGAGGTATCTTTATTTGAATTAGGGTTTTTATATGATACTAACACGGAGACTCTATTAATGACTGTACCATCATATAAGTGGGGTGGGTTGAATAGTGGGTTACATTTTTCTATTAATACATTATCTATGGTTGAGGTTAATGATTTTTATGTTAGTAACGAAATAGATATAATTGAGACTATGGAGTTATATGATAACGAATGGTTTGACACAAATGAAGTTGGTAAGATTTTCTTATTAGAACAATATAATAGTTGGTTAAGTATTAAATTTAATAGTATGCCAATATCGGTAGATGAATTAATGGTTTCATTATCGGAATACAGTGATAAATATTATTATTATATGTAATTTTATTTGGTTATTTAAAATTTTATGTGTATATTTGTTATATAATTTAAATTAAATATTATGGGAGACTTTAAGCAAAATAATTTACCGTTTAGACCTTTGGACAATTCTATGTCAACTCAAACGAGGTATGACTTAGAAGCTGAAAAATGGCGTAGTGCTATGAAAAGTGCTAGTAATAAAAATTCTAGTACTATCAGTGATTTAGGTTTAATCGATGCTATAATTGATTTTTCTGTTGATTTAATTTTTTGGGTTATCACGTTACTTATTGAAACAGTAAAATTAATTGTTAGGTTAATAATTAACAGAAAAAAAAAGGTGGATAATTCAATTGTGGAAAAAGCTGAATACGTACCTTATGATGTACCAGATAGTGAGCTTGAAAAACCATGGTAATAATATTAATTATTAAATAAATTTAAGAGTATGAGAATTTGTGTATTTGATGATACTGGTGACCAGTATGAGGTTTACAATGTTAAAGGTATGTTGAGTGAGTTATTAGATGAGGATATAATTATTATTTATAAATCAACTAAATATTTTAATGAGTTAAATAAAGCCATTAGTGAATTAATTGAATTGAAATTAATGACTAAGACTGATGGTGAGGATTACGATGTTAATTCAGTTGAGAGAGGTTTAGCTTATTTTAAAGGGGAGTTAATTAAAAGGTTAGGTAATGACGAGATGGTAAAGATTGATAGTGAGGTTGAATTAGATTGGGAAGAAAATAAACCAGATTTAACTAAATATAAAAATAATTAAGAGTTATTTAATTTTTTGAAAATAAAGTATAAATATTTTGGTTATTAAAAATAAAGTTAGTATATTTGTATTGTAATTAAAACTAAAAATTAGATATTATAAATAATTAAGAGTTATTTAATTTTTTGAAAATAAAGTATAAATATTTTGGTTATTAAAAATAAAGTTAGTATATTTGTATTGTAATTAAAACTAAAAATTAAATATTATGAATGTAAGTAAATAGGTTTAGAATAAATTAAACCAGATTTAAATAAAAATAAAAAATACAACATGTTTGTGAAAATAAAGTATAAATATATTGGTTATTAAAAATAAAATTAGTATATTTGTATTGTAATTAAAACTAAAAATTGAATATTATGAATGTAAGTAAAGAAGTAGTACTTGAACCAAGTTCAAACACGCACAAATTGAATGCTAATGGAGTTTCAGTGGTTGAAATCACTCCATCAATTTTAAAACTTAAAATCAGTGGTTCTGGTTATGTGACTCATGGTGAGCATGGAACCTTAGTAACTGAAACTGAGACAGTTTTAAAATATGTACAGCAAGAGTACAATCCAGTTACGAAAGCTATGCAAAACGCATTCGACTAGTATTATTAATTAATAATAAAACCCTAATTTAAATTAGGGTTTTATATTAAAAAAGTTAAGAAAAAAAATTTAAAAAAAAATATATTTTAATAAAAAAAATTAGTTTAATTAAAATATAATACGTATCTTTGTAAGGAGTAATAATTTAATATAAAAATAAAATGGTAGAAAGACTATTGATTCTAAAATCTAATAATAATATTAGAGTTTGTTTAAACACAAAAAAATTTAATTTTAATTCAACATCATCACACACAGATTTAATGAGGTATTATAAATCAATACATAGAACTAGTTCTATTTTGATGAATAGATTATTAACACCTATGTTAATAGCATTAAAAGAAATTGAAGCTGATGATATTGATGTTGTTATTAGTGATTTTCAAGAGTTTATTGATAGCGTAATGGAGGTTTATGATGATGTAACAGCTTTCACATATAAAGAAGCATTTGAAATTAGTGATGATGGTTTGAGAGCATTAGTTTTCGGTTCTATAAATGTGGGTGAGATGATTGCGAATTTAGGACACGAAATGTACAAAGTAGATGGTATTAAACTTAATCAAAAATCATATTCAGCTAGTGGTGAGTATTTGGGTGATTATGAATTGAATAATGTTTATGAGGTACATGAGGTTGATGCTACTAAATTAACTGGTAGAGATGGTGAGAAAGTATATGCTGTTAAATGTTGGTGTACTTCAACTAATAATGAGCATTGGATTTGGATTGATGAGTCTCACAAAGAAGACCCTCTTACTGCGATTGCTAGTACTTTTAGATTTCACAAATCTGTAATACCTAAAATAAAAGCCCTAAAAAGGCAAGGTGATATTATGCTAGTTGAAATGTTAGAAGATGTAGAAATTGACCCTAATGAGGAAATAATTCCACTTACAAAAGATGAATATTTTTCATTACTTGTGGCTCAAAGCTAATAAAAATGAGGTTAACTTTTGTTAACCTCATTTTTATTTACTATATTTTATATAATGGAGCATAAGACTATAAAATACTATTATATATGAATAAAAAAATATATGTCAAGAAAAAATAAAGATGGTAAACGTCATGGTCTATGGGAATGGTATTACGATAACGGACAACTATGGTATAAAGGATACTATATTAATGGTCAGGAAGATGGTCTATGGGAATAGTATGATAGTAATGGAAAACTAGAAGCTAAACAATATTATATATGAATAAAGATATCACACCAAGAAATAAAGAAGGTAAACCACATGGACTATGGGAAAACTATTACAATAACGGACAACTAATGTATAAAGGTAACTATATTAATGGTAATAAAGATGGGTTATGGGAATGGTATGATAGTAATGGAAAACTATGCCTTAAAGGTAACTACACTAATGGTGAGCATGGTGGTCTATGGGAATCATATCACTATAATGGACAACTAAAAGCTAAAGAATATTTCATATGAAAATAAATATTACTCCAAGTAATGATAAAGGTCAACCTGATAGATATTGGGAATACTATTACGATAACGGACAACTAGAATACAAAGGTAATTATATTAATGGTAGTAAAGATGGTCTATGGGAATGGTATTACAATAATGGACAACTAGCCTTTAAAGGTAACTATATTAATGGTAAGGTAGATGGATATTGGGAATGGTATTACTATGATGGACAACCATATTCTAAAGGATTCTATATTAATGGCCAGGAAGGTGGTCTATGGGAATTGTATTGCCATAATGGAAAAGTAGAATCTAAACAATATCATATATGAAAGAAAATACACCCCCAAGGAATGATAAAGGCCAACCTGATGGTTATTGGGAAAGATATTACTCTAATGGAAAACTACGTTATAAAGGTAACTACATTAATGGTAAAAGAGATGGTCTATGGGAATGGTATCACTCTAATGGTAGTATATACTTTAAAGGTAAGTACGTTAATGATGAAAGAGTTGGTTATTGGGGAAGATATTACGATGATGGGCAACTAGAGTCTAAAAAATATTACATATGAATAAAGATATGACTCCAAGAAATAAAAAAGGTCAACCACATGGTTATTGGGGGAGGTATAACACTAATGGGAAACTAAAAGCTAAAGAATATTACATATGAAAAAAATATATGTCAAGAAAAAATAAAGATGGTAAACGTCATGGTCTATGGGAATACTATTACTCTAATGGACAACTATGGTATAAAGGTAATTTTATTAATGGTCAGGAAGATGGTCTATGGGAAGAATATTACTCCAACGGACAACTAGAATGTAAAGGTAATTATATTAATGGTCAGGAAGATGGTCTATGGGAAAGATATTACGATAATGGAAAAGTAGAGTCTAAAGAATATTATATATGAATTGCGTAACTTAATTATTATTCATATCTTTACATAAAATATTTCATATGAAAATAAATATAAAACCAAAGAATAAAGATGGTCAACGTCATGGATATTGGGAACACCATTTCTCCAATGGAAATCTATCTTCTAAAGGTAATTTCATTAATGATAATAAAGATGGGTATTGGGAATTGTATTACACTAATGGACAACTATACCTTAAACAATATTATATATGAAAAAAGACATAACTCCAAAAAATAAAAAAAGTCAACCTCATGGTCTATGGGAATTATATCTCTCCAATGGACAACTATGGTATAAAGGTAATTTTATTAATGGTCAGGAAGATGGTTATTGGGAATACTATCACTATAATGGAAAACTAGAATGTAAAGGTAAGTATATTAATGGTCAAGCACGTGGTCCATGTGAATGGTATGATAGTAATGGAAAACTATTCTCTAAAGAATATTACATATGAAAATAAATATAACTCCAAGAAATAAAAATGGTAAACCTCATGGATATTGGGAAATATATTTTTTCAATGAACAACTATTCTATAAAGTTAACTATATTAATGGTAATTCAGATGGTCCATGTAAATATTATAACTCCGATGGTAATCTATCCTATAAAGGTAACTATATTAATGGTGATAAAGATGGTCTATGGGAATCATATGACGATAATGGAAAAGTAGAAGTTAAAGAATATTACATATGAATAAAGATATCACACCAATAAATGATAAAGGTCAAGCACATGGTCTATGGGAATCATATTCCTATAATGGGAATCCATGGTCTAAAGGTAATTATATTAATGGTAATAGAAATGGCTTATGGGTATTATATTACGATAGTGGTAAACTATACTATAAAGGTAACTATATTAATGGTAATAAAGATGGTCTATGGGAAAGATATTACGATAATGGAAAACTATCAGTTAAACAATATTTCATATGAATTGCGTAACTTAATTATTATTCATATCTTTACATAAAATATATTATATATGAAAATAAATATTACTCCAAAAAATGAAAAAGGTCAACGTCATGGTTATTGGGAATGGTATTACGATAACGGACAACTAGAATGTAAAGGTAGTTATATTAATGGTCAAGCAGATGGTCCATGGGAATGGTATTACGATAATGGTAAACTATACTCTAAAGGTAATTACATTAATGGTAGTCAAGATGGTCTATGGGGATGGTATTACTATAATGGAAAACTAGAGTCTAAACGATATTATATATGAATAAAAATATAACTCCAAGGAATGAAAAAGGTCAACCTGATGGATATTGGGAATACTATTTCCCTAATGGAAAACTAGGTTATAAAGGTAACTATATTAATGGTGAGTATGATGGTCTATGGGAATACTATTACACTAATGGAAAACTACACTATAAAGGTAACTATATTAATGGTAATGGTAATCAAGATGGTCCATGGGAATGGTATTACGATAATGGTAAACTATTCTATAAGGGTAATTACATTAATGGTAGTCAAGATGGTCTATGGGGATGGTATAACACTAATGGAAAACTAGAGTCTAAAAAATATTTCATATGAATTGCGTAACTTAATTATTATTCATATCTTTACATAAAATATTTCGTATGAAAGAAAATATAAAACCAAGAAATAAAGATGGTCAACGTCATGGCCTATGGGAATGGTATTACGATAATGGGAATCTATGGTCTAAAGGTAATTATATTAATGGTGATAAAGATGGTCAATGGGAATGGTATTACGATAATGGTAAACTATTCTATAAAGGATACTATATTAATGGTAGTCAAGATGGTCCATGGGGGGTATATTACGATAATGGGAATCTATGGTCTAAAGGTAATTATATTAATGGTGATAAAGATGGTCTATGGGAATACTATAACTATTACGATAATGGAAAACTAGATTCTAAAAAATATTATATATGAAAGAAAATATAACTCCAATAAATAAAGAAGGACGACCTCATGGGTATTGGGAATCATATTTCACCAATAGAAAACTATTCTATAAAGGTAACTATATTAATGGTAATGCAGATGGTTATTGGGAAATATATGACTATGATGGACAACTAAAATATAAAAAATATTATACATGAATAAAGATATCACTCCAAAAAATAAAAAAGGTCAACCTCATGGTCTGTGGGAATGGTATTATAATAATGGACAACTATATTCTAAAGGTAGTTATATTAATGGTCAAGCAGATGGTTATTGGGAGATATATTACGATAATGAACAACTATCGCTTAAAGGTAACTATATTAATAGTAATCAAGATGGTCTATGGGAAAAATATAACTATGATGGAAAACTAGAATTTAAAAAATGTTTCATATGAATTGCGTAACTTAATTATTATTCATATCTTTACATAAAATATTATATATGAAAATAAATATTACTCCAATGAATAAAGATGGTCAACCACATGGACTATGGGAAAGGTATTACGATAATGGAAATCTAACCTCTAAAGGTAATTATATTAATGGTAAGATAGATGGTCAATGGGAATCATATTCCTATAATGGGAATCCATGGTCTAAAGGTAATTATATTAATGGTAATAGAAATGGCTTATGGGTATTATATTACGATAGTGGTAAACTATACTATAAAGGTAATTATATTAATGGTCAAGCACATGGATATTGGGAAATATATGACTGTAATGGAAAACTAGAGTCTAAACAATATTATATATGAAAATAAATATTACTCCAATGAATAAAGATGGTCAACGTCATGGATATTGGGAATACTATTTCTCTAATGGAAATTTATCCTATAAAGGTAAGTATATTAATGGTAATGCAGATGGTCTATGGGAAAGATATCACACCAATGGAAATCTATACCTTAAAGGATACTATACTAATGGTAATGCACATGGTCTATGGGAAAAATATTACTATAATGGACAACTAGAAGGTAAAAAATATTATATATGAAAATAAATATTACTCCAACTAATGATAAAGGTCAACCTCATGGATATTGGGAAAAATATCACTCTAATGGAAAACTATGGTATAAAGGATACTATACTAATAGTAATAAAGATGGTCTATGGGAATCCCATTACTATAATGGAAAACTATACCTTAAAGGTAACCACACTAATGGTAATAAAGATGCTCTATGGGAATGGTATCATTCCAATGGAAAACTAGAATGTAAAGGTAATTACATTAATGGTAATAGAGATGGTATGTGGGAAAGTTATCTTTCCAATGGACAACTATTCTATAAGGGATACTATATTAATGGAAATCAAGATGGTTATTGGGAATGGTATTACGATAACGGAAATCTAAATTATAAAGGTAAGTATATTAATGGAAAGGAAGATGGTCTATGGGAATGGTATGATAGTAATGGAAAACTAGACCTTAAAGAATATTATATATGAAAATAAATATTACTCCAAAAAATGAAAAAGGTCAACGTCATGGTTATTGGGAAAAATATTACACTAATGGACAACTATCTACTAAAGGTAATTATATTAACGATTATCGTCATGGTCTATGGGAAAACTATTACTATAATGGAATTATATGGTCTAAAGGATATTATGTTAATGATAATAGAAATGGTCTATGGGAATGGTATAACAATAATGGGCAACTATTCTCTAAACAATATTATATATGAAAATAAATATTATTCCAAGGAATGATAAAGGTCAACCTCATGGTCTATGGGAAAAATATCACTCTAATGGAAAACTATGGTATAAAGGATACTATATTAATGGTCAGGAAGATGGTTATTGGGAATGGAATAATAATAATGGACAACTATACACTAAAGGTAAGTATATTAATGGTAATGCAGATGGTCTATGGGAAAGATATCACACCAATGGAAATCTATACCTTAAAGGATACTATACTAATGGTAATGCACATGGTCTATGGGAAAAATATTACTATAATGGACAACTAGAAGGTAAAAGATATTACATATGAATAAAAATAAATACACAAGAAATAAAGAAGGTCAACGTCATGGTTATTCGGAATACTATTACCCCAATGGACAACTATACCTTAAAGGTAACTATACTAATGGTAATGCACATGGATATTGGGAAAGATATTACGATAACGGAAATCTATCCTATAAAGGTAACTATATTAACGATTATCGTCATGGTCTATGGGAAAACTATTACCCTAATGGACAACTATCCTTTAAAGGTAAGTATATTAATGGTCAGGAAGATGGAATATGGGAATACTATTACCCTAATGGAAAACTATTCTCTAAACAATATTATATATGAAAATAAATATTACTCCAAGGAATGATAAAGGTCAACCTCATGGTCTATGGGAAAAATATCACTCTAATGGAAAACTATGGTATAAAGGATACTATACTAATGGTCAAGCACATGGTCTATGGGAATGGTATAATAATAATGGACAATTATACACTAAAGGTAAGTATATTAATGGTAATGCAGATGGTCTATGGGAAAAATATTACTATAATGGACAACTAGAAGGTAAAAACTATTACATATGAATAAAAATATATGAATTAAAATATTACCCCAAGTAAAGATGGTCAACGTCATGGATATTGGGATACTATTTCTCCAACGGACAACTATGGTATAAAGGTAACTATATTAATGATAATGCACATGGTCTATGGGAAATATATAACAATGGACAACTAGAGTCTAAAAAATATTACATATGAATAAAGATAAAACACCAGAAAATAAAGATGGTCAACCTCATGGTCTATGGGAATCATATTACCTTAGCGGAAAACCACACTATAAAGGTAACTATATTAATAGTAAGGAAGACGGACCATGGGAAAGATATAACTCTAACGGACAACTAATGTATAAAGGTAAATATATTAATGGAAATCATGATGGATATTGGGAATACTATTACGATAACGGACAACTATACTCTAAAGAATATTATATATGAATAAAGATATTACTCCAACAAATAAAGATGATAAACCTCATGGCCTATGGGAAAGATATTTCTCCAATGGGCAACTATACTATAAAGGTAATTTTATTAATGGTAATAGAAATGGTCTATGGGAATCATATCACTATAATGGAAAACTAACCTATAAAGGTAACTATGTTAATGGTAATCAAGATGGTCCATGGGAGAGATATAACACTAATGGAAATCTAACCTCTAAAGGATTCTATATTAATAGTAAGGAAGACGGACCATGGGAATACTATTACAATAATGAACAACTATCTTCTAAACAATATTATATATGAAAATAAATATTACTCCAAAAAATGAAAAAGGTCAACGTCATGGTTATTGGGAATCATATTACACTAATGGACAACTATCTACTAAAGGTAATTATATTAACGATTATCGTCATGGTCTATGGGAAAACTATTACACTAATGGACAACTAGATTATAAAGGTAAATATATTAATGGAAAGTATGATGGTCTATGGGAATACTATTTCCCCAATGGACAACTAGAATGTAAAAAATATTATATTAATGGTAAACCTCATGGCCTATGGGAAGAATATTACAATAACGGACAACTAATGTATAAAGGTAAATATATTAATGGAAATCATGATGGATATTGGGAATACTATTACGATAACGGACAACTATACTCTAAAGAATATTATATATGATGAAAAATGAAAAACCAAAAAATAAAGAAGGTCAACGTCATGGATATTGGGAATACTATTACCTTAGCGGAAAACTATACTATAAAGGTAATTATATTAATGATTATCAAGATGGTTATTGGGAATACTATTACTCCAATGAACAACTATCTTCTAAAGAATATTTCGTATGAATATAGATGAAAAACCAAAAAATAAAGAAAGTCAACGTCATGGATATTGGGAATACTATTACAATAACGGTAAAGTACAATATAAAGGATACTATATTAATAGTAAAAGAGATGGTCTATGGGAATGGTATTACGATAATGGACAACTAAAACAGAAAGAATATTATATATGAATTGCGTAACTTAATTATTATTCATATCTTTACATAAAATATTTCATATGAATAAAAATATAAAACCAAGAAATGAAAAAGGTCAACGTCATGGATATTGGGAATTCTATCGCTCTAATGGAAAACTAAACTATAAAGGATACTATATTAATGGTAAGGAAGATGGTCTATGGGAATCATATCACTATAATGGAAATCTATTCTCTAAAGGTAAATATATTAATGGAAATCAAGATGGATATTGGGAATACTATTACGATAACGGACAACTATACTCTAAAGGTAATTATATTAATGGTAATAAAGATGGTTATTGGGAATACTATAACACTAATGGAAAACTATTCTATAAGGGTAACTATATTAATAGTAATAGAGACGGTTATTGGGTAATATATGACTATAATGGAAATCTAACTTCTAAAGAATATTATATATGAAAATAAATATTATACCAAGAAATGAAAAAGGTCAACCTCATGGTTATTGGGAATGGTATTACGATGATGGAAAACCATGGTATAAAGGTAATTATCTTAATGGTCAACCTCATGGATATTGGGAATGGTATAACTCTAATGGTAAACTAAACTATAAAGGATACTATATTAATGGTAATAAAGATGGTCCATGGGAGAGATATAAGTATGATGGAAATCTACACTATAAAGGTAACTACATTAATGTAAATCAAGATGGCCCATGGGAATCATATTATACCAACGGACAACTATACACTAAAGAATATTTCATATGAAAAAAAAAGATATTACTCCAAGTAATGATAATGGTCAACCTCATGGTTATTGGGAATCATATCACTCTAATGGACAACTACACTATAAAGGTAAGTTTATTAATGATAATAGAAATGGTCTATGGGAATGGCATTACGATAATGGGAATCTATTCTCTAAAGGTAATTATATTAATGGTAAGATAGATGGTCAATGGGAAAGATATCACACTAATGGACAACTATACCTTAAAGAATATTATATATGAAAGAAAATATAACTCCAAGAAATGAAAAAGGTCAACCTCATGGGTATTGGGAATACTATTACACTAATGGACAACTATCTACTAAATGTAATTATATTAATGGAAATAGAAATGGTTATTGGGAATGGTATTACGATAATGGAAATCTATCCTCTAAAGGTAATTATATTAATGGTGAGATAGATGGTCAATGGGAATGGTATTACGATAATGGACAACTATACATTAAAGAATATTATATATGAAAATAAATATTATACCAAGTAATGAAAAAGGTCAACCTCATGGATGTTGGGAATACTATTTCTCCAACGGACAACTATGGTATAAAGGATACTATATTAATGGTCAGGAAGATGGTTATTGGGAATGGTATTACGATAATGGTAAACTAGGTTCTAAAGGATACTACATTAATGATAATAAAGATGGTCCATGGGAATGGTATTACGATAATGGTAAACTAGGTTCTAAAGGATACTACATTAATGATAATAAAGATGGTCCATGGGAATGGTATTACGATAATGGTAAACTATCCAATAAAGGTAAGTATGTTAATGGTGAAAGAAATGGTCTATGGGAAGAGTATTACGATAATGCAAATCTATCTTCTAAAAAATATTATATGTGAAAATAAATATTACTCCAAGTAATGATAAAGGTCAACGTCATGGATATTGGGAATACTATTAGAATAACGGTAAAGTACACTATAAAGGATACTATATTAATAGTAAAAGAGATGGTCTATGGGAATGGTATTACGATAATGGACAACTAGAATGTAAAGGTAATTTTATTAATGGTCAACCACATGGTCCATGTGAATGGTATGATAGTAATGGAAAACTATTCTCTAAAGAATATTATATATGAAAATAAATATTACTCCAATGAATAAAGATGGTCAACGTCATGGATATTGGGAATACTATTTCTCTAATGGAAATTTATCCTTTAAAGGTAATTATATTAATGGTGAAATACATGGTCCATGGGAATGGTATAACTCTGATGGACATCTATACTCTAAAGGATACTATGTTAATGGAAATAGAAATGGTTATTGGGAAATATATGACTGTAATGGAAAACTAGAAGCTAAACAATATTATATATGAATAAAAATATAACCCCAAGGAATAAAGATGGTAAACGTCATGGTCTATGGGAATACTATTTCTCCAACGGACAACTATGGTATAAAGGTAACTATATTAATGGTAATACACATGGTCTATGGGAAGAATATTACGATAACGGAAAACTATGGTATAAAGGTAAATATATTAATGGTAATGAAGATGGTCTATGGGAAAGATATCACACCAATGGAAATCTACACTATAAAGGTAATTATATTAATGGTAAAATAGATGGTCTATGGGAAAGATATCACACCAATAACCATCTATACTATAAAGGATACTTTATCAATGGTAATAGAAATGGTATATGGGAAGAGTATAACCCTAATGCAAATCTATCTTCTAAAAAATATTATATATGAATAAAGATATGACACCTAAAAATAAAGAAGGTCAACATCATGGCCTATGGGAATGTTATCTCTCCAATGGACAACTATACTATAAAGGTAACTTTATTAATGGTCAGGAAGATGGTTATTGGGAATGGTATTACGATAATGGAAAACTACACTATAAAGGTAAATATATTAATGGAAATCCAGATGGTCTATGGGAATGGTATCACTCTAATGGTAATCTATACTGTAAAGAATATTATATATGAATTGCGTAACTTAATTATTATTCATATCTTTACATAAAATATTTCATATGAAAATAAATATTACACCAAGAAATGATAAAGGTCAACCAAATGGTCTATGGGAATACTATTACGATAATGGAAAACTATACTTTAAAGGTAACTATATTAACGATTATCGTCATGGTCTATGGGAAAACTATCACACTAATGGACAACTAGAATCTAAAGGTAATTATATTAATGGAAATCAAAATGGTCTATGGGAATGGTATGATTCTAATGGACAACTATACTCTAAAGGATACTATATTAATGGTAGTCAAGATGGTCTATGGGAATCATATTTCTATAATGGACAACTATGCTTTAAAGGTAACTATATTAATGGTGAGTATGATGGTCTATGGGAATACTATTACACTAATGGACAACTACACTATAAAGGTAACTACATTAATGGTCAGGAAGATGGTCTATGGGAATGGTATGATAGTAATGGTAATCCACACCTTAAAGAATATTACATATGAATAAAAATATGAAACCAAGAAATGAAGAAGGGCGACCTCATGGATATTGGGAATACTATTTCCCTAATGGGAATCTATTCTCT
>Ga0335398_10002630_pt1 | contig 27796 bp, 19 predicted proteins | sample BON03_FD_205742 | JGI IMG/M metagenome (GOLD analysis project Ga0335398, IMG submission 205742) | Freshwater microbial communities from Lake Bonney liftoff mats and glacier meltwater in Antarctica - BON-03 (spades assembly) (version 2) | ecosystem: Environmental > Aquatic > Freshwater > Ice >... | reverse complement strand
TTGCCCCATGCGACGGCGCTTCGTACACGGTACAAACCATGTAATTACCGCTCCGTTTTTGTCCCGAAAAATGATCGGGCTGCCGCAGTTCATTGTGTTGCACGATCAAAATGTAGCCCGCCAACAGAAGACAGGTATTCAGCGTAGCGCCAAAAAACCAGCGGTTGCGGTATTTATAGCGGCGGATTGCCAAGAAAAGGGAAAAGAAAATGGTGGCGTTAAAGAGCCAATACAGAAATTCAGGCGCTTGATCAAGCCAGCCGCCAAGGGCGGTTCCGAGCGCAAAAGGCACCAGGAGGCGGAGAAAGGGGGTGTTTCGTTGGTTCACTTGGTATTTGGGTTTGAAAGGTGACTGTTAATCTTCCTTCTACAAAATTTGCGGTTTTTGTACCATAGTTGCAAGTTTTTGGGGAAATATATTTTTGAGCGCATGTTCGCACCGGGCCAAAAACAGGGTTTGCCGGAAGGGTTGGGCAGGAGGCGAAAAGATAAGAAAGTTTGTAAATGTGAATTCTTCCGTTATATTTGTGGTTCAAAAAATCGCACTTTGAAACTGAATTCCCTGCATTATTTGTTTGGCTTGTGGTTGCGTATATCCTGCTTGAGGAGGTGGATATACCCATTGGGGTTTTGGGAGAAGCGCACTTAACCGCAACGAACGACTAAAATAATTGAAAATATACGGTGGTTTGTTAATGGCGTTAACAATTTACCGTACTTGGGTTAGTTGATTAGTCGTTAGTTGTCGGCTAACGAAAAGTTATCGCCAAAAATATACCAAAACAATAACAGAACACAAAGCCACCTATCGAAAATAAAAAAAATGAAGTTATCAGACCCATTTAAAATATTGACACCGAATGAAAGGTGGGCACCGACACAAAGCCAAATGGACGCTTTTCAAAATACCTATGAAAAGCTATTGCCACCATTGGTTTATAAAATCAGACTTGCAGTTGAAAAGTGGAGAGAAGAAGACTATAAAGGTGCTTCTGAAACTTCTAAATCTTTGTTGAACTTTTGGTTTAATCAAGAACATTTAATCGGGCAGACCAAATTTAGTTTTTTCTTTTCGCAACGTGAGGCAATTGAATCAATTATTTACTTGTATGAAGTTGCTAAAGCCAAAGACAAATATGAGTTAATGAAGTTCGACTCTTCTCAACGTGTCAGCACAGGAATGTTTGACGAAAACTGGACACGCTATGTTGTAAAAATGGCGACTGGTGCTGGTAAAACAAAAGTAATGGGCTTGACAATTGTTTGGTCTTACTTCCATAAACTCTACGAAGCAGGCAGCACACTATCAAAAGACTTTTTAGTTATTGCTCCAAACATTATTGTATTAAACCGTTTACGCAAAGACTTTGACGGATTGAAAATGTTTTTTGATGAACCATTTTTCCCCGACAATGGCTATGACGACAAAGACTGGAAAAATGATTTTCAGTTAACGCTTCATATTCAAGACGACTTAAAACCAATAACAGAATCGGGAAATATTTTCCTTACAAATATTCATCGTGTATTTTTCAACGAAGAACCCGAACAAAATTTTGAAACAACATTTTTAGGAGTAAAACCCAAACCCGATGCGGACACTTCAAAAGGTTTAGACCTTGGTAAAGTAATGCGAAGCGACAAGATTAAAGATTTGGTTGTGCTGAATGATGAAGCACATCACATACACGATAGTTCTTTGGCTTGGTTTAAAAATATAGAAGATATTAGCAACAAGTTGAAATTGAAAAACGGAAACGGAATAAGTTTGCAAGCAGACTACTCCGCTACTCCGAAACATAACAATGGTGCTATTTTTGTTCAAACTATTTGCGACTATCCTTTAGTTGAAGCTATCAAACAAAATGTGGTGAAGTCGCCAGTATTGCCTGACGAAGCATCAAGACAGAAAATTCACGAAAAAGACTCTTCCGACTTTGTAGAACGTTACAGAGATTATATTCATTTGGGTTATTTGGAATGGGAACAGCAATACGAAGAACTCAAAAACCATAAAACGCCTATCTTATTCATTATGACAATGAGCACCAAAGAAGCAGACCAAGCGGCTGCATTTTTGGAAAGCAATTACCCTTCAATGAAAAATTCGGTATTGACTATTCATACCAATACTTCTGGTGAAATAAAAGAAACTACATCAAGTAAAAAAGACAAGGAAGAATTAGAGGCTTTAAGAAAAGCCGCAGATGAAATTGACAAAGACCATTCGCCATACAAAGCTGTAGTTTCGGTTTTAATGCTTCGTGAAGGTTGGGATGTTAGAAATGTAACCACCATTGTGGGGCTTCGCCCTTTTGGTGCGGATTCTAAAATCCTTCCCGAGCAAACAATCGGTAGAGGTTTGCGAAAAATGTTTTCATTAGATATGCCCGAAAAATTAGTTGTAGTTGGAACACCAGCGTTTTTAGAATTTGTTGAAAGTCTTAAAACTGAAGGAGTAGAATTTCAATACAGTCCAATGGGCAAAGGTTCAAAAGGCAAGTCGCCAGTAATTGTTGAAGTGGACAAAGAAAATCCGAATAAAGATTTAGATGCTTTGGATATTCCTATTCCTCAAATGAGTCCAAGAATTTACCGTGAGTTTAAAAACCTTGAATTGATTGATGTAAGCAAGTTCAAAAACGAAAAGGTAACACAGAAAAAATTCAGCACTGATGAATTAAAAGAAATTGTATTTAATGATATTGATGGAGACTTTTCTCATAAAACAGTTTTTAAAGACACAACACCAGATTACAGAAATGTAATTGGCTTTTTCACTTCTGCCATTTTAAAAGACAGCCGTTTGGTTAGTGGTTTTAATATCCTTTATCCAAAAGTGGAGAGCTTTATCAAATATCAACTCTTCACAAAAGAGGTTGAGTTAAGCGACGCTCAAACAATGCGAAACCTTTCAGAAATTCATCCAAAGGAAATACTGAAAACTACTTTCAAAAAAGCCATTGACGAATTAACAATAACTGACAAGGGAACAGCAGAAGTAAAAAGCTTCATTTCTTTAAAACTAACCAAGCCAAAGATTGTAGAAAACCAACCCTTTCTTGTTCCAAAGAAATCTGTATTCAATAAAATCATTGGCGACAATCCATTTGAATTAGAATTTTCTTCTTTTTGCGAAAGTAGGTTTGATGATGTTATTTCATTTGCTAAAAATACTTTTGGTGAAGGTGGCGTAAACTTTAGTATTGAATACCAAAAGGAAAACGGAAATATTGCTTCATTCTTTCCCGATTTTTTTATTAAAACATCTGCTAATACCTTTTACATTTTAGAAACAAAAGGGCGTGAAGATTTAGATGATATCAGAAAAATAAAACGGCTTGCCATTTGGTGCAAAGACATTAATAAAGCACAAAGCGAATACACCTACAGTCCGGTTTATGTGAAGCAAGAAAAATGGGAAGAAGTAAAGAATGATTTAAAGTCATTCAAAGATGTAGTCAAAATTTTTAAAGCAACTGAAAAACAAGAAGCGTAATGAATTTAAACGATACCGATAAAAACAAAATAATTGAACTCATAAAGGCAGGCGAAAAACTGCCTAAAGAATTTATCTATAAACTTTTTGCCGATGAAGAAGATGTATTTCTTTTTTGGAACGGAAGAAAAGAAGATACAACAAATATTGCATTGCCATTTCACAGCATTGAACATATTGACGAGCCACGTCAAGAAAAGGACAAGGCACAAGCCAGTATGTTTGAAATGGATTATAGAGGAAGACAATTAAAAGGCTGGACAAACAAACTTATTTGGGGCGACAATAAACTCATTCTTTCATCATTGGGCAATGGTCCAATGAGAGAAGAAATTGAAAAGGAAGGCGGCTTAAAACTTATTTATATTGACCCTCCATTTGCAGTTGGTGCTGACTTTGGTTTTGATATTCAAATTGGAGGCGAAACAGCAGAAAAGAAGCAAAGTATCATTGAAGAAATTGCTTATCGTGACACTTGGGGCAAGGGGATTTCCTCTTACTTATCAATGATGTATGAAAGGCTGAAATTGATGCATAATTTATTGGCAGAGGATGGAAGTATTTATGTGCATTGTGATTGGCATATAAGTCATTATTTAAAAATTATCTTGGATGATATTTTTAGTCAACATTTTCTTAACGAGCTAATCTGGAAAAGAAAAACAGGAACAGCAAATTCAACTACTGTATTTGGTGTTCAAACAGACACAATATTGTGGTATTCAAAATCCTCAAAATACAATTACGAAAGGCAATTTAGAAGAGAGGCCATTAGCGAGGAAGAAGTTGAAAAAAAATTCAATCTCATTGATGAAAAAGGTAGGCGATATTGGAGCGGTGATTTGGGAAGCCCGAATCCAAGACCAAATTTGAAGTATGATTACAAGGGTTATTCTCCTCCAAGTAATGGATGGGCGGTAAATATTGAATTAATGAAAAAATGGGATGAGGAAGGAAAATTAATATTACCAGCTTCAAAAACAGGAAGAATTAGAAGAAAAATGTTTCTTGAAGACTGGCAAGGTTTTGAAGTGCAAAATTTATGGGATGATATCTCACCAGTTCAACCTCAAGCTCTAGAAAAAGTTGGTTATGCAACACAAAAGCCAGAGGCTTTGTTAGAAAGAATAATAAAAGCCAGCAGCAATGAAGGTGATTTAATAGCCGATTTCTTTTGTGGTAGTGGCACCACTGCAGCAGTGGCAGAAAAGTTAGGACGTAAATGGATAACTACGGATTTAGGTAGATTTTCTATTCACACAGCAAGGAAACGTTTAATTGGTGTTCAAAGAGCATTGCAAGCTAATGGCAAAGATTTCAGAGCTTTTGAATTGCTCAACCTTGGTAAATACGAACGCCAGTTTTTTATGGACGACCTTACCAATGGTAAAAGAAAAGCAAAAGAAGATTTGTATGTAGATTTAATTTTAGAAGCTTACAAAGCAAAACGCATAGACGGACACAGCACTTTACACGGAAGCAAAGCAGGGCGTTTTGTAAATGTTGGGCCTTTAGATGTTCCAGTAACACAAAGTCGTTTGACGGATATTTTTGAAGAATGTAAACAGAAACTCTATACACAAGTAGATGTTTTGGGCTTTGAGTTTGAAATGGGCTTAACACCACAATTCATTCAAGAACTAAAAGAAAAAGGTGTTTCGGTTACGCTTAAATACATTCCAAAAGATGTGTTTGATAAACGTGCAGTGGCAAAGGGACAAGTAAAATTCTTTGATGTTGCTTATCTAGATACGAAAGAAAAAATAAACGGCAAAACCATTACCATAGAACTCACAGACTTTGTAACGCACTACACACAAGACGACATTGAAGAACTGCAACAATCAATGATAGCAGGAAGCAAAGTAGTTATTGAGGACGGACAAATTTTTAAAATTGAAAAAGATAAAAATGGCATCATTACAAGAACGGTTTTAACAAAAAACTGGTTCGACTGGATAGACTATTGGGCAATTGATTTCAACTACGAAGACAAAAAAGAAATCATCAAAATTAAAAACGAAAATGGTGAAATAGAAGAAAAATGGAGTGGCAACTATTTGTTTGAAAACGAATGGCAAAGTTTCCGCACCAAAAAGACACCGACACTTGAATTTACAAGCATTGCACACGAATACAAAACAGCAGGCAAATACCAAGTAATGGTAAAAGTGGTTGACATTTTGGGAATTGATACGAGTAAAATAATTGAAGTGATGATAGATTGAAATTTCCAGCATGTAAAAGGCGATAACAATCCACTACCTCTCATGCCTCCTAAACGTCGGCACATCGGCAGTGGTAAAGTTCCATACAACTAAAGAAAAAATGATAATATGATAAATTTTGCTCATTCTACTTTTAACAGAATAATCATTCATCGAGTAAACGCGAAGTTAAGGCATGAGGAACACTCATCGGTTGAACATGAGGACGAATTGATTTCTGCTGATGACGAGGCTCAAGAAATAATAAAATCTCGTATCACTGAAGCATGTGGCCGACAATCAAAGTCGTTTAAACTCCAGATTGCACAAATCCAAAACGGCCACTTCTTCAGTTTAGCTAAGGATACTTACAATTTAACTGAGGCTGATTTTGTAGAGCGTAGTAAAACAATTGCTTCCTTATTGGCTAGCTCACAAAAACGCTCAAACATCCCTGGCGGTATCCTTATCGTTATTGATGGTGTGACAGACGATAATATGAATTTTGTTTTGGTTGTTAAAGCAGAATTGCAGCAGGCCTTTAAAACAAATTTGAATGCAGCAACACGGAGGCAACAAATCGAAGTCTTAAAAGACATTTTTCTCTCACCCGCTGAAAAATTCTTCAAAATTGGTATTCTACGGCAAGCCATCAACCTCGATGAAACTTATCCCAATAGTGATTATGCATGTATGATTTATGATGATCAGTTCAGACCAGGAGGGGAACCTGCCGAATTTTTCTATAAGGATTTTTTAGGTTTTAGCATTGATAAAAATGAAAAATGGCTAACTAAAGGCTTCTTTGATGATGCAAAATCCATAATTGAAACCCACGCAACGAGTTATGAAGACAAAAAGGAGTGCATCGCAGCTTTACGAACCATTTACAAACAAGATCAGACGGGAATAATTGACCCTATTGATTTTGGAGACAGATTTTTGCCTGATAACATCCGAGGGCATTATGCTTCAAATGTGTTGACTCTCCCAAAGTATAGCCGCCCCTTTGTAAAAGATTTATCGCTAATGGGTAGAGAGTTAGATAGGAGAGTGATGACATTCCGAAACAAAGTGAATGTTATTGCGCCCGAGGAAACCTTTGATGAAAGTGTAACGGTAATAAAAACAATTGAGGAGGCAATCTTGTCCTTGGAGGACGGCGGAGCATCCACCTTGCTAAAAATCAACGGCGCACCTTACGAAAATGCATGATTTTTATGAAAAAGAGCGGCAACTAATTGTCGAATATGACAAATTAAAGCCATTACTCATTCATTGGGCTGAATTTGTTGATGGAGTTGCGGTTGAAACAATACTTTCCAACGGATTTGATTTGTCACATATACAAATCCACCCCAAATGCCGGCTTAAATCAGATATTGCAGTTATTAGACGAGCGTTTTACAGAGATATTGAAAGTTCGTCAGATCCATTAAGAAGAATTGAAGATAAAGTAGGCACAAGGGTGGTGGTTACAACTTTAGACGATGTAAAGCAGATTAGGGGAATAATAATGGCCTCATCCAAGTTTTGGACGCCTAGGGAAAGTAGAGGTATTGAGAAACACCTTTCTAAACCTAGAGAGTTTGATTATCAATCCTTACACATCAATTTGACTCCAACTAGCGAAGTTCCTGGTTTTGAAAACATCTCAAAAAAGGAAAGGGAGTATTATATTTGTGAGTTGCAAGTGCGGACATTGCTTCAGCACGCCTTTGCAGAAGTTGCGCACGATACAATATACAAAGGAGCATTTGGAGCAGATAGTCAGTTAGTTAGAATATTAAGCAGAGGAGTTGCATTGATGGAAGTGACTGATGAATCCTTTTGCCAAGCATATGAAATAATGAATAAGGAAGAGACATATGAAAAGAGTTTTCTAAATCGACTCATCATTTTATCAAAAGAAAAACTTGGAATTGAATTTCAAGCGAAGAAAGTTGATAATATGTTGACGAATGACCTATTTGATATATTTGATGTAAAAAGTGTGGACATTGGAGAAGTAGAGCGTACATTAATAGTAAATAGGGATATAATAATAAAAACAATAAATAAGTCCAATTCATACTTAATCACACAACCTGTACTACTATTAATCATTCATTTGATCTTTGCAAATTCATATAAGGTAAAAGAAGAATGGCATTTGGAGGAGGATATTTTAAGAGACCTGTTCTACAAATTGGGGTTTTCACAACGAAAATAAATTACAACAAGAAGGCTAATCAGGGTAGTTGTCCCTGCCGTTGAATATCAAACCATCAAGGTAAAAGTGTTGCGATATCCGGACAGGTATTCTAGAATTAAAAAAAATGAAGAGATGAGTGACCCAATTTTAATTGCAATAATAGCTGGTGTTTTTGCCTTAATCCAAGGAGTAATTTCTGCAGGGGCAAGAATAAAAGCGGCAGAAGTTCACAAAGGCAGCGAAAATAATCAAAAAGAACCAGCAGCCAAATCAGAGGGATTAAGACCTTTTTATTTAATCATAATAGGAATATTGATTTTAGGAATTGCAATATTTTTTGCGATTAGAAACGAAAAAAGCCATGTTCGAGATTATTGGACTGGTATGTGGATTTCAAACGAAGAATGGGAAAATGGTTCTAACAGCATCGGAGCTATTACCTTGAAACAAAATGATGGTAAGGTAGAAGGTGCCTCGTTTAACAGCAATTTGCAAAAATCTGATATAAATGGTGTTGTCGTTGGAGGGGTGCTCAAGGGTACTTGGAAAAACCAAATTACAAAAAAATCAGGTAATCTTGAATTTAAAGTAAAAGAGGAGAATGAGTTTAGTGGATTTTATGAGCTTGATGGAATAATAAAAAATTGGATTGGCGAGCGATTTGAAGATCATTTTACACACAAAATTGATGCTAGACTAAGCCCTAATAAAAAATTTGGGTTTAGGAATATTAGTTTTACGTCAGATTCAAATAATGGGACATTAATTGGCGAAATTGAAGATGGCTCCCCATTAATGCTAATTGAATAAAATACAACGTCGTACAAAATAATTTCACCATTTGAGAATGAACTACGCATTGGATTTATTGCAAGAAAGTACAAACAAATCAATACAATTAAATAATCATATGGAACTCTGCGTGGCTGTCAACCGCCCGCTAAACGCAGCGGTTTGACAGTCACGATCACCTTCTCCTATAAAACGACAATAACACCACACCAGCCCACTACCGCTCCATTTCCTCAATCCGCACCCTATACAAATACTGCGGTGTCCGCGCATACAAACTCTTGTACAGCGATAACGCCTTCAAATGGTGCGGCGTAGGGTTGTCTGCCACGCGGCGCAGTTCAAAATGCACGGCGGCTTCTTCGCGTTCGGTACGCGCTAGGGAGAGCAGTTGTTGCAGCTGTCGGATGGCATCATGGTGCTGGCCTTCTGCAATGATGACCTGGGAGCGCAGTATGTTGGCGCTAAAGGTGAGTTCGGCATTGCCGAGCGATAGCGCGACTTCGCGGCCTTCATCGAGCACTTGCCGGGCAGCCGCTATTTCGTCGGCGTACACGTGTACCAGCCCTTTTTCGATGAGCGAATAGCCGAGCACGAGCCGGTTGCCTATGTCACGGGCGTATTCGATGGCTTCGTTGTAGTAGGTAATGCTGCGGCGGTAATCACCTTTGTAGAACCAGGTGTCGCCAAGGGTATTCAGGGCTTTGGCGATGCCCTTTTTGTAGTTGAGTTCGCGGCTCAGGGCAAGGTTTTTAACGAGGAATTCAATGGCGCGGTCAAACTCGCCCGTGACGGAAAGCAAGTCGCCAATAAGCCCGCAAGCGATGGCAATGCCTTGCTTGTCGCCGAGTTCTTGTACCAATTGCAAGTCGCGTTCGAAGTTCTGCATGGCCTTGGCGTAGTCGCCTTTTTTCTCCCAAACAGAACCTATGGAGCCGATGCAGATGGTCATGAAGAGTTTGTTGCCGAGCTCTTCGGACAAGGCCAGGCCTTTTTCCAAACAAAGCAGCGCAGAATCCAGGGAACCTTTTTCCAGGTAAATAATGCCCAAATTGGTGTACAAAATGGTCAATCCCTGCTTGTCAGCCGCTTTTTCGGCGGTTTCCAGTTGCTCTTCTATCCAGCGTATGCCTTCGTCGTAGTGGCCCTGATTCATAAATATCAGGCCGAGGTTGGCTACGATGGGCGTATTTTCTATGTCCCGGTGCAGGCTCCTGTTGATTTCAATTGCTTTGGCGAACCAGCTTTTGGCCGCTTCGTAGCCGCCTTGGCGGAAGTGGAAGGTACCGTGATTACCGTAAGTTTTGGCGATGCCCACCTGGTCGGCTGCCAGGTCGAAACAGGTGACGGCCACATCGAGGTGTTTTTTGGCTTCATTATAGTTGCCGCGCAACATCAGCAACTGACCGAGCCGGCGGTTGCTGCGCCCGATCAGGTACCAATCGTCAATGCCTTTGGAGCGCTCCAAAGCATCGCGGTAGTCCTGCTCGCCTTCGTCCCATTGCCCCACCAATTCGTGCACCGTACCCTTGCGCAGCAGCAATTTGATCACTTTTTTGCCCTTTTTATCCTTTTTCAGGATATTATCGATCAGTTTTTGGAAGAATTTTATGGCCTGCCGGTTGAGGTAGTTGCGCTGTGAAAAACGCGCTGCTTTTTCGAGGTACTTGTTGGTTTTCTTTTCGTCCTCTGCTTGTTCGTAGTGGAAAGCAAGGTCCACGTATCGCTCTTCTGAACCCGGGTACAGTTGCTCAATGGCCTCAGCAATGGAATGGTGGAGTTCCCGCAAACGCGTGCGCAACTGCATGTCGTAGGCCGCTTCGCGCAGCAAAGAGTGGCGGAATATGTAGCGCAGTTCATTCATCGCGTACCATACCTGCCATTTTTCCGCGGTCTGTATTTGTTCCCGCAACACCATTTCGAGGTCGCCATTTTTCAGGACAAAATCCTCTTGCTTGGCCATCACTGCCGACAATACGGGCAATTCAAACTCCCGCCCGATCACCGCTGCAGCTTTCACCGTTTCCTTTACCAGACTGCTCAAACGGTCGATGCGCGCCATCATGATTTCTTTCACGGAATCATTGATTAGCACATCCTGATTTTTGAGTTGCAATACGCCGTCGGTATTTTTCAGCAGGTTTGATTCCAGGAAATACTCGGCCATTTGCTCCACATAAAAGGGGTTGCCCTGGGTCATGCGCTGCATCAATTCCAAAAGATCGGTGTGAATCGGGCCACCCATTTTGGACTCTGCAAATGCCTTTAAATCTTCCGGTTGCAAAAAATTCAGGTCAATTTCACAAGTCGGGCAATTTAGCTCTTCCAGCACTGCTTGCTTGAAAACAAACGCCTTGCTACCATCATCTTCAAAGCGGCTGGTGGCCAAAAACAGCAGCGGATAGCCCTGCGCCCTGCGGATGAATTGCGCCAGAAACTCCCGGCTCATATCGTCGTACCAATGCGCGTCCTCCAGCTCAATGACCAAGGGTTGCAGCAGCGATTCGGCGACAAACAAGTTGGCCATGGCGGCCAGACCATTTTGGTAACGGCCCCGGGCATCCAGTTGATCCCAGAGGGAACCGGGATAGTGGATGCCGACCATGGCCGCCAGCACACTTTGCGTCCGCGCTATTTCGCGGCGAACAGCATCAGCTTCCGGGTGGCCGCTTTCGGTGAGCTCATATTGAAGCTCCAGGAAATTTTGCTCAAAAAGCTCTTTGTTTCGCTCCTTGGAGTTCTCCGGGCTTTGATCAAAATAGTTTTTCAGCAGGTAAATAAAGGGGTTGAATTGCTTGCGCAAAATCTGGTCGCTCTGGCAGCTCAGCCAGGTAACGGCCATGCTGTCGCGGATGGCCCGCCGCAGTTCGTAAATGAAGCGGCTTTTTCCAATGCCCGCCTCCCCAAAAATGTAGGCCACGCCAGCAAAATTATTCCCATGCAAGGGCCGGGCGAAATCGAAAAGCTTGTTCAATTCGGTTTGGCGCCCAAAATAATCGCCGGAAAAACTGGCGCGTCCGGCCAGGTTTCTGCCCGTAAGCGTGTACGTTGGAATGGGTTTGTCAAAACCTTTGTAATGCCCGTCGCCGCTGTAGCTGAATTTGAAATTTCGGTTGCGCGACACGTTCTCGTCGGCCATTACCTGTCCCCAATCAGCTTTCATCATGAGGCGTGCGCCGAGGTTCACCCGGGCACCTACCGCCGCATATTGACAACGCTCATCGCTGCCGATCACCCCAGTAAATGCCTGCCCTGAAGCCATGCCAATGCGGAAGCGCGCACCTGTGAGGGATTCCAGGTTGCGTAAATCCTCTTGTATAGCGCCTATATACTCCAGCGCCCGTTCTGTATTGTTTTCAAAAGAAACGGGTGCGCCAAAAAGGCAAAACATCACGCCACCCTTGTCGCCAAAATCAATTTCTTTGAAATAACCGCCAAAGCTTTCACTTTGGTCCAGCACAATAGAAGCAAAGTGGTTGAGTGATTCGTGGCTATCCACGCCTTCGAAGGAGAGAAATACGCTGACCACATTTCTAAATTCACCAAGGCCCTGATTTTCAAAAACTTCGGGTTGAAAAAACTGGGATACGATGCTCGGGTCGGGCGCAGGCAGCGTCGGCGCTGTCTCCGTCAGGGCGAATTCTGTTGGGAAATCTTTCCCCATTTTAAGCTTGAAATAACGGCCATCTATGGGTTCGCTGTCTACAAAATCGGGGTGGAGGTAGCGCAGCAGTTGGCCATCGCCCACCATTTCGAGGTGCGCTGCTTTTGTTTGGGCTTCGGCGCACAAGTCGATGGGCATGCCCCGGAAATAGTAAGATTTGCGATGGTCGCCCACAATGCCCCAATCGATATCCCCTTCGGAAAGGCCCACTTTGAGGCCGATTTGGTGTTCTGACAAAATGGATGTTTCGTCGGCTTGTTCGCGCTCAAAACGGGTAAGCATGGCCTGTGCCGTTTGCAAGACCTTCCGCGCAATGGTCGGCGCTTCAGCGGTATCTTTTACGGGAAAAATTGCCGTGAAGCTATCCCCGGCGAAATAGGGAATAAACCCACCCTGCGCGTAAACGAGGGCCACGGTGGGTTGAAATATCTGGTTGAGCACATCGGAAAGCTCCTCTGCTCCTTCCGGGCCGCGCTGCATCAATTTGTCGGTCAGCTGGGTGAACCCGCTCAAATCGGCGAACATGGTACATGCCCGCAAACGGCCCTGGTATATGCCGTTCCGGAAATGTTCCTGGATAAAATGTGGGAGAAAATGTCTCAATTAAGGGTGTGTTTAATCGAATAAGCGGTGAAGATACGATGGGCGGCGCGGATTCAAAATGCCTTGCCCTTGCGAAATGTCAAAAACGCACGCTTATAACGTTGGAACGCGGCAAAAAATGCTTGCCCGCGCATTCTTATCGGGTGACTGGTGGACGGTAGACGGCGCACATCGGTTGTGCTTTGGCTTGGGATTGTGTTTCAGCAGCTTGGGCCGATTTTTTTGAAATGATCTTGGTAATGCCGAGCATGTATCAAATCAAAAAATGGGTAATGTCCAACAAGGAATGTCAAATGCCCAGTGGGCCGAACGCTTGGTCATATTGATGCGCAAGCCAAATACAAGGTTTTCTTAGGCTTATCGGGTGAATGAGGTGTACGGCTAACACTTGGAAAATGGACATTCCTTGTTGGGCATTGATTTTTTGTTGCGCAGGGAATAAAGGGTGGTGCCGTCTTCAAAATCGCGCAGTCAAGGGCATTGGGCGTGCGGGTGGGTGTTACGCGTGCGGGACTCAAATGGAAGACGGATTGAACGGATTTGACGGATTAAAACGGATTAAGGGTTCTTTCTTATAAATCTGTTTACATCCGGTTGATCCTTTCAATCCGTGCTCCATCAAGCATCGGCGCAGTTTTTTTATTACTCTTTCCGCAGCTTCCCCACGTACACTTGTCCAGCTTCTGTGGTGGCCGATAGCAGGTAAAGGCCGGTGGGCAGGGCGGCAATGTCTATTTGGCCGCCGTTTGTTATTGTTCGTTGGCTGAGCGTTCGGCCCAGAAGGTCGTTGATGCTGACGTGGAGCGTGCTTTCTGGGGCTGGGATTTGGAGGGTGGTGGTGGTTTGGGCGGGGTTGGGGAAGATGGAGAGTGGGGTGAGGGGGGACTGGGTGCTGGAGATGGTTTCGGGGGAGAGTTTGACGATCCACATATCTTGTTCGCCGTGATTGCCGGATACATCGCCGTTGTTAGACCAGGCGTAACCTGCAAGGGCAAGGCCATAGTCATTAGTTTCAACTATCGATAATCCAGCTTCGCCTTGGGTGCCGCCCAAAGGCCTCTTCCAAATAAGCCCCCCTAAAGTGTCCAATTTAAGCACCCAAGCAACTTGAATACCGTTATTGCCCACGACATCACCATTTTTTGACTTGGTTTCTCCTGCAACTACGTACATTCCGTCACTGGTTTGTATGATACTTCGCCCCCAGTCGCCATCAGAACCGCCGTATGTTTTTTGCCAGACTAAATCTCCAGCCTTGGTTAGTTTAACAATCCAGTAATCTAAAACACCTTGATGACCTGTCACATCTCCTGTATTATGTGACCCCGTATAGCCACATCCTATGTAGCCATCACTTATTTCAATAATATCGCTTGCATAATCTGCCCCCGTTCCTCCCAGAGCGTTTTCCCATTGAAGTTCACCCATAGGTCCAAGTTTCACAACCCAGAAGTCAACATTTCCATTGTTCATAGAAACATCTCCATCAGTAGATTTTGTTGACCCAGCGACAATGTAGCCGCCATCAGAGGTCTGTTTTATAGATCGAGCTATGTCATCATTGCTACCACCAATAGACTTTTGCCATTCAATAATCCCGCTGCTAGTTAATTTAACAATCCAAAAATCTAAAAACCCATGATTTTCCGTTGCGTCTCCATCTGTAGAATTGGAGCGCCCAGCAATTGCATATCCGTTATCTGCTGTCTCTATTGCCGACCATGCCTCATCCCAGCCAATTCCTCCTAGGCTTCTTTGCCACTCGATAACCCCAAAACCATTAAGTTTAACGACCCAAGCATCTTTGTCACCGTGAAACCCAAATACATCACCATCATTTGATTGGGTAAATCCTGCAACAATATACCCGCCATCACTGGTTTGCCTGATGGAATATGCCCGATCATCATTACTTCCACCCAAGGTTTTTGTCCATTCGATTGAGCCAACACTATTTAACTTTACAATATAATAATCTACTAACCCATTAAGGCTCTCAATATCACCATCGTCGGAAAAGGTTATTCCTGCTACAATATATCCGCCATCAGTTGCTTGTTGGATAACATTAGCTTGGTCATAATCGGTGCCTCCAATACACTTTTGCCATTGGATGCCGGGCTGAGCGGAGAGAGCCATAGAATTTAATAAGGCTAGAAAAAAAACATATAGAGATTTCATTGTTTTACGCTATTTATTTGTTTATGGACAACTCATTTTTCGGCGGCATCAGAAGGAAAACGGTTCATAGAATGATGACTTATTGCTATTTACTTTTTATTGTTTTCACAAAAAGAACATCATTATCTGTAAAGATGCGCACTAAATAAATGCCCGCTGGAAGGTCATTTGCAGGAAGGAATATTTGATCTTCAATATTCATTTCTCTATAATCTAGGATTTTTTTGCCATTTATATCCAATAGTTGAATCCTAGTTTTGCCTCCTATCTGAAAGAACGGAGGAAAAAAAACGGCAAGTGTCTCAACAAAAGGGGTTTGAACTTTAACTCCATGGTCGTTAGGCAGATTTTTCACACCTCCTTCACGGTCAACATTGATTTCATCTGGCGTTGAGAGGGGAAAAACTTCTTCGGCAACAATAATAGAATATTCAAAATTATCATCCCAATCTTTTTCTATTATCTTACACAATTCAACTACAGTTGGGGCATATAAAATTGTTGTTAATCCTACATACCCAATAGCCTCCGAAAACCCTTCGTGTGTAAAATCCGCAATCTTAAAAGGATTCGCAGTCTTACGTGTAGGGCTTGGATATTGATCTATTTCATCCACTGCATAGATTTTGATAATGTCAAATACGCGATTAATATTTACCTTTCTTTCGTTTTTTTTAACGGTTGTTATTTTTAGCTCGAACAGGTTAGACTTTAAAGGATCCCCATCAACACTATTTACTTGAAAGCCTACCCATTCATGATCTGACAGCCCAACTCCAACGCAATCATTTAATTTAACCGGATTTTTGGGTCTACGACCCGCGACATCAAGCTCAATAATAATTTTGTCAAGTGCCTCAGCAATGTTTATGCTACGTTCCCCCGTCACACAATTTGTTGAAATATTTAATTTGCACTCATCATTAAATGATACATTTTCAATTGTATACGCTGTACCTGAGACATTGAAAAAAGTATCCAAAAGTACCCAGTTATTATTTGCAGATTTTGTAAAAACTACCAAAGTGTGAGTTGCACCTTCCCACGCAGGGTTCCAGGCAACAGTGATAAAATTAAGACCTCTACCAGCTACATGAAAGCTGTCTGGTGGTGAGGCATTACAAATACTACACTCTGCTGCTAGTTGGATTTTCTCCGAGCTTTCAGAATTTGCACCAGGAATTTGAGGAAGCGCGATAAATTGTCCTAAAAATAACAAAATGTACAAAAGATTCTTTTCCATGATGATCAATTTTAATGATGATGAACTGTTAAATATCGGTGTAAAGGTCTTTCCTTCGGCCTAGCAAAATTTATAACACTTTTTTGGAAGCATTCCAACGCCAAGATATGGAGCAAAGTCACTTAATTGAGTTGATTAAGACCCTGAGTCAAGCTGAAAAGGCTGATATTCTTCAATTTGCCGCGATCAGTTTTTTTAACAATGGCAGAATGCGGGCACAAGTAGTGCCCCTGCTTAAAATTTGCTTGAATCATCCATGGGATGACTCTTTGCAAAATTTGGACAAAAGAGATGTGTATGATGCAGTATTCATTAATCAGGAATTTGTAGAAGGGAAACTAGAAAAAGTAATGGTTGAAGCACACAAAGTAGTGCGTAGCTTTTTATTGACAAAAGGATATTTTCAGGAAGACAAAGAATTTCAACAGGTTTTTGATTTCACAGAAATCCTGCGGACAAGAGGACTGGTTGCCAGGTATCAACAATCAATGGCAAAACTCAAAAAAATGCAGGCAGATTGTCCAACTTGGAGTGCCACCCACTATCATCAGCAATTATTATTAGAAGGAGCGATCCACTATGTTGAAAGCCTGAACAACCAGAAAAAAGGGGATATCAATATTCCGAATCTGCTTGATTCCATTGAAACATACTATTACCTACGTCGTGTAATGTTGCTCAACCGGTACCTTCTACAGCAACGAGTTACCAAACTTGAGGTGCCTGAATTCATCGCCGTTCACCTTGAAGAAAATACAGTCCCAGTAAGATACCTTTCCAAATCACCTTTGTTAAAAATTTACTACGAAATATTTTTACTCCTAAAAAAAGACCTTTTCCAAACTTCAGACATCCGCTTTTTATACGATCTACTGCTATTGCATGAAGAAAAATTGGACGCCGAAGCACTTCAAGAGTTTTACGGTTATTTAAGAAATTTTGCCATACTTATTTTGAATGCAAACCGTGACAATGAGGAAATTTGTCACATTTTACATGATTTATACCTCATCAATTTGGAGCGCGGTTACCTACACTATGAAGGGAAACTAAGCCCTGGAAGATATGCTGCAGTATCTGCCAATGCCATAAAAGTCAATCAATTAGATTGGGCACTCTCCTTCCTCGAAAAATACAAAAACGACATCATCGGCGAAAACGAAACCCACGACATCTACCGTTTCAACAAAGCCCACTACCTCTTCGCCATCGACCAATACGATGAATGCCTGGCCATCATCCCCTCTACGTCTACCTTCGTCGATTACATGGTCTCCGGCAAACGCCTCGAACTAAAAGCCTATTACGAACTCCAATCCGACCTGCTCCCCTACAAGCTCGATGCCTTTAAAATGTTTATCAGCCGGACCTCCCAAAAACTGCTGTCAGATGCTTTGATCAAAACAAACAGCGAATTTGCCAACCTGCTGAACCAACTTATGACCTCCATCCCTGGCGATAAAAAGCGGGCATCCGTCCTGATTGAGCGCATCGAAAAAAAGAAACAGGCACTCGAATGGCGCTGGCTACTCGCCAAAGCCCACGCCCTCAAAGGCAACTAATGCCTACCTTTGCCCCCCAAATCACCCATCCATGACACAAGTCCGCAGCTTCGAGTTCAGTCCCTTCGCCGAAAACACCTATGTCCTCTGGGACGATACCAAGGAATGCGCCATTTTTGACCCGGGCTGCTATACCCCCGAAGAACGCACCGAACTAAAAAACTTCATCACCCAAAACCAGCTCAAACCCGTTCGGCTGATCAATACGCATTGCCACTTGGATCATGTATTCGGCAATAAATTCGTGGCCGATACCTGGGGACTGGGACTGGAAATACACCGGGGAGAATTGCCCGTGCTGGAGCGCTTCATCCCGACGTGCCAGATGTACGGCATACCAGGTGCGCAGCCCTCCCCCATGCCCAGCGCTTTTCTGGAGCCGGGACAGATTTTAAGCTTTGGAGAAACGGCATTAGAGATGCTGTTCACGCCCGGGCACTCGCCCGCGAGCATTTCGTTTTACTGCAAAAAGGACAGTTTTGTTATCGCCGGAGATGTGCTTTTCTATGAGAGCATTGGCCGCACCGATTTGCCCGGCGGCGATTTTGATACGCTGATTCAAAGTATTCGACAGGAGCTTTTTGTGCTGCCGGGGGAAACGATCGTGTATTCGGGGCATGGGCCTACGACGACGATACGGCACGAAATGGAGTATAACCCGTTTTTGTGAACAACTACCGCCCACCAGGCAACAACCGCTTAATCTCCCCCACAATATCCGTATAAGCCTCATCCATGTTGCCAAAATCGGATACCGCCCGGTTCTGCGTGGGCAGTGAGCGCAGCTTTTCCAGCCCCGTGCCTTCATAATCCGCGCGTTGAATACGGATCGGTATCACGCGCCGACCTTCGCCGAGGGCCTTGTACACCATGCCAAACCAATCCTCGGAATTAAACAAATTCACCGTTATGAGGGCCAGCATGTAATCGGCATTGGCCCATTCCAGTTGCGCCCGTTCGAGGGTGTTTTCGCCGCCCTTGTCGTCGTTCACGTTGTAAATTTCGAGCTTGCCCGTGATCCTTAATATGTTCAAATGACGGTTGAGCTGGGTCGCTACCGCCTGGTCGGCCTGGTCATAGACAACCACGAACTTGGGCTTTGTTGCGGTCACAGGGGCTATTGTGCTCGAAGTGACGCTCAAATCGCCCTCCGTCAAGGTGTCCATCAAATCGATCAAGCTGCTGCGCACCTGATTGGTGCCCAACTCGATGTTTTCAGCGTTTAATATGCCCCTCCCAATCCCTTTTTTAAGGTCAGCCTGTTTGCCGAGCAAGAGTAATATTTGCTTTGCCTTGGGCGCAGCTTCGGGCAGACCTTCTTGCGCGGTTTTGAGGGCCTGATCGAGATCGTCGACGAGGAGTTTGGTGACGAGGGCTTTGAGTTCAGACGCAGTCATACTAAAAAGAGGTTTCAGGTTTCATGGTTTCAGGTTTCCGGTTGTTGTTACGCATGGGAATTGGTTTCAGGTTTCAGTTTCAAGGTTTCCGGTTGTTGTTGCGCTTAGAAATGAGGGGTAATTACAGCCAATTAAAGGTGCGATATTAGCCTTTTAGGAATTCCAGGATATTCTTGAATAGGATGCCTTCATTGGCATCGCGGCCATTGATCTGTTTGGCGGCGTGGTGCAGGGCGACTACTTTCCAATCGCGGTTGAATACAGGCGAGCCGCTGCTGCCGGGTTCTGTGTCGGTGGTGTAGTAGAGGAATTGGGCTTTTTGTTCCACCACCTCGTTGGCGCGCAGGGCGATGCGTTTGTCGCCGCCGGAAGGGTGCTGGATGATGGTGACGGCATCGCCGATGGCAGGCATGGCACTGGGGTCAAATTCCAGAAAGCCCCAATCTTTTAGGGGTTTATTGCCATTTTCAATAACTTTCACTTTGGTAAAATCGAACTGTGGCACTGGACTGGTCTTGAAATCGGAGGCATCCAGTTTGTACTGCGACAAGGGCTTTACAGTGCCTGTCTGGCCTACTTCGTAATTAAATTCAATGCTCGCGCCCGCAGCATCTTCCGGGGTTTCCAGCACATGGTGGTTGGTGAACAAGTACCCGTCTTGGGTAAGGAAACCCGTGCCGGACTCACCGTCTTCACGCACTACCCGGCACACGGCCCTGGAAGCTGTCAGCGCCTTTTCCAGCCAGTTGATGGTCAACAAATTATCCTTGCTGCCGATGATTTTCTCCAGGCTGACCTCCTTGTCGGAAATATTGAACTGGTAAGTATTGAGGTTGCGCACCTGGGAATACAGTTCAATCTTCCGGGGAATGTCCTTCATCATTTCGGTGAGGCCGTAACGAATCCGGTTCTTCACTTTTTGGTAATCGGAATCCATCGGGGTAACCAATCCGCGTTGCACATTTTTCTCCAGCTCTTTCAACTGTGCCGACATCAGAATCACGTCTTGGCGAATGCCAGCCTGTGCTTCATCGTCGAGTACCAATAGGAGCTCTATGGCTTTTTCAACTTCGTTTTCTTGGACAAGACCCTCTATATTTTTGAGGTAAAGTGTTTGGGCGTTTTGCATGATTTTCGCAAGTTTAGGTGGGTAGATTTTTTCCAGTTGCGAAAGTGAGCAGATTTTTTGGATTATTCGGTATTACACAACATTTGTCTCGCACAAAACGCTAAAACGCTAACGCGCTAAAGACCTAATTTTCTCACACGACGACACAACGGACACAACGTCGCGTTGCTCAAAACGAAAGTAAGTATCCAATGGCATCCACCATCAACCGCTTCCCTTGCCCTGAGTTGTCGTGTTGTAGGCATCCGTCCACGTTAAGTGCGCTGAACGTACTAATGCCGTGACATCCTAGTTTGCTTTTCCCCTTTATACGTGGACGGATGCCTACAGCAAGACAACTCAGGGTAAGGGAAGCAGTGGACGGAAGTTGTGTCCGTTGTGCGGAAAAACAAACGTTTTTGCTGCTCACCCCAGCCCAACATGCCAAAGAGCAACGCCTATTATCACATTATCGAATTATCACATTATCAAATTTTAACATTATCGAAGCACCGTAATACTCCCCTCATACAGCTGCTCCTCCCCGTCAATAAAGCCCACGAGCGCATACCAGGTAAATACGCCTTGCACCTTATCGCCCCTGTTGGTGCCATCCCAACCCAGGTTTGGCTCGTTCAAAGCCATATCTTTTCTTTCAAAAACAAGGCTTCCCCAACGGTCGTAAATGCGCAACATGTTGATCTGATCGGCAGCAGGGCCAGAATAGCCCGTGAAGAAATCATTGCCGAATTGGGTAGACCCATCTGGCTTAAAAATATTGGGGAAATAGACCGGACGAACCTTGTTCACCCGAATATGTACCGTGTCGAATGCCACACAGCCGTCTTCGTCGGTGATTTTTACAATATAATACTGCTCCCGAATGGCCGTGATGGTTGGCTCGGCCAGCGTAGTACTGCTCAGCCCTTCTGAAGGGCTCCATTCAAAATCGACCGGACGACCGCTCGGCCCCGTCACTGTGTTCACGTCGACCATAAAGCCCAAATCAAGCAGGGTGTCTCCGGGTTGCGCGATGACGAAGAGCGCTGGCGGTTGGAGAATGGTCGCAAAAACGGAGTCGATGCAACCGTTGGCATCTTTGACTTTCACCCAGTAATCGCCCGCAGCCAGGCCAGCCAATATGTTGGCCGTAACATAACTGAGACCGTCTGGGCTGAACGTATACGGCAGTTGCCCGCCCAACCCCTGCACTTCAATCGAGCCTTCCGGCACGCCGTTGCAAAGCAAATTCACCACATCGACTACCGCGACGGCCACATCCAGCGGCTCAACGATGGTTACAGTGCCATAGATGACGCATTCGTTGTTATCATTCACCGTAACATCATATTGCCCAGGTGCCAGGTCGGTGATTTTCGCTGTTGTCGCACCATTCGACCAAGTGTACATATAATCTCTAACGCCACCACTTACAATCGCCTCGGCCATGCCATCATTGGCACCAAAGCACGATATATCCGTGCCATTCATTGTAATGGTCAAAGCCGCGTTGTCGGTGACGGTGACATTGAAATTACCCTTACACAGTACATCGTCAATTGCCTGGACGGTGTAAAGACCCGAAGCATAGCCCCCTTGTGAATTGCTTGAGATGAAGCCGCTTCCCCAGTTGAATTGTATCGGGTCTACTCCATTGGTGATCTCCATGGTGATGACACCATTGTTGTCGCCAAAACAAAGCGGTGCCTGCACAAGCGGGTTTGCCGTCAGCACACGCTCCTTTACGTCAATGGAAAGACTGGTTTCACACAGATTGGAGTCGCGGATAATAAGGGTGTACACGCCTACGCCGAGGTTGTCCAAAGTGCTGTTGGGGCCAAAGGGGCCGCTGTTCCAGCTAAACAGGTATGGCGGCGTGCCGCTGGTAATATTGTTGATGGTAACTTGACCATTTGTGGTGCCATTGCAATCCGGTGCCGCAATCAGGGTATCCACCGTCACATCCGGGAAAATCAAAAAACTGTGGATGTCGGTTACTTTGCAACCCAGGTCAGTTTTTAAAGTCAGCACCACGGGGTGATTGCCGGGCGTATTGAATGCCACTGTGTGCGGGCCTTTCCCGGTCGCTGTTTGTGGTACAGCATCCGCGCCAAAGCTCCAGTTCCACTCTGTTATTTGGCCAATGGCAAAAGTAGATGCGTCAATCACTTGCACATCGGTGCCGAGGCATACGGCTTGGGGTATCGTTTCAAAATTGGCTTCCGGGCCCAGGAATTCGCCCGTGCCCCCAAATTCAATGGCAAATCCATTGCCTGTTTGGGAAAAATTGTTGACCACCAAAATATAGGTTTCACCCTGCACCATGTCTAAAGGTGCGAGCCAGGCATCATCGCCAGCATCGCTGCAGCCTGCATCTTCGCTGACATCAGGGTCGCCTGCGCGCAGGCCGGTTGGGCCAAGGCAGGGGCTGGGATAGGGCGGGCCTTCACCAGAAGCCATGCAGCGCAATATTTGCTTGCCGGAACAATTGCCGATGCCGTTGGGGAGCCGGTACACCACAAAATCCAGGTCGTCTGGCAGGTTGATGGGACTCAGGGTAAATGTCAGGGTGCCGGATTGGGAGCATGTCCACACAAACCAGGTCGAGTTGGACTCTTTGATACCTGGTGAGCCGTTAAAAAAGCAGGTAGCATCTTCCATTTCCAAATTATTGGCACCAGCGCCCGTTACTTTTTGCACCACAAAAGGCGATTTATCGCATAAAATGGAGGCTTCCGGACAATCAGACGTTGGTTCTACCGGAGGATTGTAATTGTTGATGCACAATTGGAAAGTGCCCGTTTGTCCACCAGCCCCTTGAATACGAATGAGGTAGGTAGAGCCCACAAACAAGCCCCCTTGATAGCCCTCAGCGATATTGGTGCCCACCCCCGACTGACAATCCAATTGATTGATAATGCCCCCACAATTGCCGAAATACAAGGCTATTTGTGGGCTTTTGAGCGTGCCGCCCGGTGCACCTGAGGTGGCACCACGCACGGTAATACTGACGTCAGTAGCCTGTGCGGTGAAGGCAAACCACACGTCATTTTGCGTGGTTCCAAAACAGGATGCGGGGCCGTAACTGGAAGGCGTGGCAGCCACATTGGTGAAAGCAGCAATGGGGCTGCAATAGTTGAAAACGGTTGTAATGAGGATAGGGTTTGTACACTCATTGTTGGAGGGCTGGGCAAATGCCAGGGTACAAAAACCCAAAAAGGCAGCACATGTTAATAGGATCTGTTTTTTCATAGTTTGTGTGTATGGTCTCTTAGATAACGATCAGCGGGTAAAAATGGTTTATTTAAACATCGTAAGTATGACGCTACTTTTCCTGTTATAGCTGCCCCCAAACTTGCCTATTCGCGACAAAGACATTCATTTAGACGTTGCTTTTGTTATTTTAAGACGTCGAGCATGATGTGTATTTTATGCCAGAGGCAAAAACGAGGCATTTTTTTACCAGTTTTTGACATTTAGAAGGAGCATCGCCGGGATTACTTCACCAAAAAAAGGCAAAAAAATGCTTTTTTATTGGCCTGGCGAGAAAACCCTCGTCAAGCTCTAACCCAAAATTTCTAAAAACTCGCTCATGATCATCGCCGTAGCACCCCAAACGGCACGCCCTTCTACCAAGTAACAAGGTACATCTTTCAGCAATATACCGGTACCCACCACTAATTCCTTGAAATCCTTATTTTCTGCCTGTTGAAAATGCTGGATGGATGGCGTTAGAATGCTGTCTACTTCCCCAGGCTGCGCAGAAAACTGAGGGAGACCAGTAAGCACGCCTACAAAAGGATGTACGATAAAATTGCTGACAGGGATGTATAGATCCGTCAGCGCTCCCAGTATTTCAAGCTGACTTGGCGGAATTCCAATTTCTTCTTCTGCCTCCCGCAGGGCGGTATGCGTCAGGCTTTCATCACCTTGGTCGTGTTTCCCGCCGGGAAAACTCACCTGTCCACTGTGGCGGTCGAGCGGGTTCGCGGTTCTTTGTATGAGCACCGTATGCCAATCCGAATCGTTCTGCCACAGTAGCAACGTGACACAAGCAATACGCGCATTGCCGGGATGGTACGGATTCTGTTGCAAAGCAATGGCCCGCTGCGAAAATGCCATGCGCAATTGCGCATCAAGCCCGGGCAGGGGCTGCGAGAGGCGGTAGCGGATTTCGTCTATGGATAACATGAATTTTAATTTGATAATTTGGTAATGGGATAATTTGATAATGACGCATTCACGTAGCTTCGAGCAATTATTTCAATCTTCACAAATCGAAGAAATCAGCTATAATACCGCACAAATCGCGTATAAGCTTCAAAAATCGTCAATCAAAAACAGCCCGCAAGATGTTTCAAAAAGCTCCCACTTCCGCGCTGCGTTCATCATTCTGAGTATCAAACACTACTTCAACGGCCGTTTTTTCACAATCCCCCCTTTCACATCCGAAATTTTAGAAAGAACGATAAAAGCATTTGGGTCTATCTTGGTTATTTCCACCTTCAATTTCGACAACTCAAGCCGGGTGACAACCGAAAACAAAATATCGATGTTTTTAGATATCCTATTCGATTTTCCGATGCCGCCTTTGCCCGCGTAAACGGTGACCCCGCGCCGCATTTGGGAGGCTATCATTGTTTTGATCTCTTCCTGGTGCGTGCTGATAATGGTCACCCCAATATACTCCTCAATGCCCTCAACGACAAAATCGACCGTTTTTGCGGCTGCCACATAAGTTAACATGGAGTACATGGCAGCTTCAGGCGATAGTACATACGCAGCTGTCAGGAATATCATTAAATTGAAAATCAAAATAACGTCCCCAATACTCAAACCTGTTCGTCTTCCAATATAAATGGCCAATACTTCCGTCCCGTCTATAACGGCCCCGCCCCTGATGGACAGGCCGATACCCAGCCCCAGAAAAACACCGCCAAAAGAGGCCACCAGCAACTTGTCGGAAGTGACGACCGGGTACTCAATAAAGGCAACAGCCATCGCCAATCCAAGAATAGCAAAAGTGCTTTTCAGCGCCAACGAAGAGCCAAACTGTTGATATCCCAAAACAATAAAAGGGGCATTAAAGGCCACCAGCAAAAAGGCGAGTGACGCGCCACTTGTTGCATTTACCATCAGGGAAATACCCGTGATGCCACCATCGATAAAATGATTGGGCAACAGAAAACTTTTTAAGCCAAAACCCGCAGAGAGAATACCGATGGTTACCAATACGGCACTTCTAAACCAGTATATAACGGTGGTTTTGAAATTCAAAAACTCCCGAGCAATCCGGTACGGCGAGACGAGCAAGCTGGTCGTCATGCCCAGTTTTCGGCGCACTGATTGGCGCAGATAATTATAGAGGAACTTGTGCATGGAGCGAAGTTAGGAATCTTATACCAATCCCTCGCGAATCAAATCATGCAAATGTACAATACCGAGATATTGACCTTTGTCGAGTACCACCAGTTGGGTGATGGAAAAGGAGCGCAGCAGTGCCAGTGCTTCCACTGCCAGGGCATCCGGTTCGATGGTTTTGGGCGCAGGAGAAAGGATGTCCGCAGCTTTTACCTGGCTAAAATCGCGTTGCTGGTGCAGCATGCGGCGCAGGTCGCCGTCGGTAATGATGCCTGCCAATTGGTCATTTTCGTCCAGCACGGCGGTAGCACCGAGCCGCTTGGAGGAAATTTCCAGGATCACATCTTGCAAACTCGCGTTGGTGCGCACCACCGGGCGCTCATGCAGCAGGTACAGGTCGCGCACGCGCAGGTAGAGTTGTTTGCCCAAGGCCCCCCCAGGATGGAATTTCGCAAAATCCGCAGCAGAAAAACCTTTGTAGCTGAGCAAGGCCATCGCCAGGGCATCGCCCAGGGCCATTTGGGCAATGGTGCTGGTGGTAGGAGCCAGGTTATTGGGGTCAGCTTCCTGGTCTACGGGCGTCCACAGCAGGTAATTGGCCATGCGCGCCAAGGTGCTCTGGCGGTTGGCGGTCATGGCGATCAGCGGATTTCCGAAGTTTTTGAGCAGGGGAATTAGCACCTTGATTTCGGAGGTTTCGCCGCTTTTGGAAATACAAAGCACAAAATCATCGGGCAGAATCATGCCCAGATCGCCGTGAATGGCATCGGCGGCATGGAGGAAAAGCGCAGGCGTACCCGTAGAATTGAGGGTCGCCACGATTTTCTGGGCCACAATAGCGCTTTTGCCGATGCCAGTCAGCACCAGTCGACCCTTGGATTGCGCCAATGCCTCTATACAACGTTGAAAATCAGTGCTGTCGTCCAGACTATCGGCCAGCGTTTGCAAGGCATCCGCTTCCAGCTGGATGGTTTGCCGGGCGATTTCGAGTATGGTTAAAGCGTTCGGCACAGGCATCCTTATTTACCCAGGTTTTTGTCTTCTTCTCCCACGCGGTTGAGCAGGGCGTCCACCCGGAACATTTCATCCAGGGTATCGTCCAGGAAATATTCGATTTCGGGCATGCGGCGCATTTGTCTGCCTATTTTACCCGCCAATGCCTGACGCAGCCGCACCTGATTCTCCTCCAGCTGCAGCATCACCTCTTGCTTGTCGTCGGTGCCATACACGCTGATGTATATCTTGGCGATGAGCAAATCGGGTGTCATTTTTACATCCGTGACGGTCACGAGTTTGTCGCGGCCATAGATATTGCCACCCTCTTCGGTGAGGATCATGCCGAAAAAGCGTCGTATAACTTCGCCTACTTGTTTTTGGCGTTTAGATTCCATGATTTTTAATTTGATAATTAGGTAATTTGATAATTTGATAATGTGGGGCCTTTGCTTGGGATGGGTGGCTGGGTTGGAAGTTAAACCATTATTTCTTTCAAAAAGTGCCGCGAAGGTAGGGCAATCCGAAACTTATTTTCCCTCCAAGGCGTTTTTAGGTTGGATTCAGAATAATCGTTGGGATTTTTTTTGTCTGGGTGTTGGTTTTTTGCACTTCTCCGTATTACCTTTGCACCCGCTTTTGAAAGAGCTTGATTCCGTAGCTCAGCTGGTAGAGCACTTGACTTTTAATCAAGTGGTCATGGGTTCGAATCCCATCGGGATCACATTTTAAAGCCTCGGCAATACGCCGGGGCTTTTTTTGTGCCCTATTCCGTAGCGCAGGTGGTAGAGCCTCCCGATTTTTTATCGTTGGAGCGTTCCAAATAAAACGATTGTTTTTTTAGACGCGGGCCTGAAGGCCCTCATCCAGACCGCGTGAACGCGGTGCTACCAGCGCTTCGTGGGCGCATTCGTTCTTAAATTTGCGGCATTTGTCTTTTGGAAAATGGGTTAGGATGCGTAGACATCGGCTAGAACAACCGTTTACTTGGG
>Ga0335398_10002626_pt1 | contig 27810 bp, 16 predicted proteins | sample BON03_FD_205742 | JGI IMG/M metagenome (GOLD analysis project Ga0335398, IMG submission 205742) | Freshwater microbial communities from Lake Bonney liftoff mats and glacier meltwater in Antarctica - BON-03 (spades assembly) (version 2) | ecosystem: Environmental > Aquatic > Freshwater > Ice >... | reverse complement strand
TGATTGTGTGTCTTGATTTGCGCCGTCTTCTTGTTGTCTATGGTGCTGAGGGCCGTCACAGTGTGCGACACACCCTTGTTGGTGATAGTAAGGAATTCCTCAATTGTGTACACGTGTTCGTCGTCGTTGTTCAAAATCACTTTGGAGCCCATGGCTATCAGAGATATCACCTTGCCATGGAGCTCGATGTTTTTCGTATAACTCACCTTAACATTCATGTACAAGTCCGTCAACATGGTTGGCGTCAAAGTATCACCGTTGGGAGAGGCAAATTCTGGATACAGCAATCCCTCCACAATGTGGATCCGTCGCGGCGGATCTAGTACGATGTCCTGCATCTCGCGCAAAGCCCGCGACTCCGTCGTAACCACATAGTAGGGGCATATGTAAAGAATGTGTGAATTGTCTTGACGGCGCAGCTGCTCGAAAGACACGAGCGCATCACACACAATTATGTACTTGCGTCCAAGGGCATCATACTCGATGCTGTCTAGAAGTGTCGTGCCGTCTGTGCCGGTGAGTACGTGACGCATAGACTCGCGTTTTCCTTTGATGACGTTTTCCACGTCGTGATAAGAGTTTGTCACTATAACAATGGTTTGCACACCAGTGTGCCGTCCATAGGTAGGCTTGCGGATCATTTCCAGGAGTTTGCCGACAAACAGAGGATTGTAGACAAACTTAAAAGACACGAGCAGAAAGCCGCCACGTGCTTGAATCAGCCGAATCACATTACTGATTTGTACCATACCCATCTCAAAGTCCACCGGACGCTTGAAACTGTTGCTCATCTCCATCTCGTGTGTATACGGCGTTTTGGTATAGAAGTACCTGTCAAACACCTGACGCATCGTGGCCTTGACCAAAGGCTCCCGGTCCGCGACAAGCTTTCTGCCCTCTGAGATCCATGTTTCTTCGGTAGCACACGACAGGCTGAGCACCTGTGGAAGATGGCGGAAAGGAAACGAATCCTGCTCGGCATTGTCGACGTAGGTGTCAACGTGGTCCAGTGGACCCCTGACGTGCTGGACGCCATCGCTCGCCTGAAATTTGCGTTTCGTGTCTTGACTCATGGTAAAGAAGCGAATGCCAATCTTCGGCGCGTCACTGTTATTTATAGCAAACTCGGGGCGCTATTTCGGACGAATTCTGTGCAACACATTTTTTGCAGTATTTTGGGAGAAAGGCTTTATTCCAGTCGTGAATGGCCATTGAGAAAACAGAGATTTCATGCCAGTGTTTCTCAACGGTCGTCATGCAAACGAACTCGCGTCACGAAAGAAAGAAAAAAATATGACATCCACTGTAATCTATGCAATTGCGGCACCCTTAATACTGATGCAAGCCAAGCTTCCCTCGTCGTGGAGTCAGATTAACATCAATGTGGAAACGCGACCGCCTGTGAATGAAACAGTGGTTGTGTCGGACAGGAAGAAACGCAAGCGCTCCACATCGAGCAGCGCACAGAACCTACAACCTTCCACTACACACCGGAGCCTGTCCGACGAAGTCGAAGTGCAAACACACAATTCCCTCTTCGAAGATGCCTCTTACCTGGCTCCCGTGGTGCTCAAGCCCGACAAAAAAATGCAGAAGCGCATCACCAACGAAGACAAGATTGCGGTGCTGGACGTCAAGAAAATCATTCAGCACAACATCTCGCAGCTGCCCATGAATGTGGAAAAGCTGGACAAAATGCTACATGGAATGACGTACAATCTGGACCAGATCGTATCGAGCACCAACTATCGCGCCGTGCTCAAGGACGACAAAAACAACAAGCTGACCTACACCAATGACATTCGCTTCGTGTCCAAGTCATACGAAGACAACTATCTTCGGCAGCCCATCAACGATGGGGAGAAAAAGTGTGTGCGAGGACCCGACTGCGAGTGCATGCACATTGACAAGACACAGCCTTTTGTCGGTGTCGAATACGTTTTGCCGTGGGAAACCGAGAAACACGGCATGACGGGCATGTGTCTTCCATGTGTGCGGGCCACCACGCAAATTCTTTTCTATGACATTATACACTCGGGCGCCACCGTCAACGGCATCATCCAGCGCTTCTATAACAAGCACAGCGTACAGGGAGAGTACAAGCTCTCGAAAATGCTCGTGTGCCCACCCAACGGACCCATTGAGAACCTGCCCATGCCGATCCTACGGCACCAACGCAACCTGTACAAGGTGTACAAGGAAAACAAGATCTTTTACATGAAGCAGATTAATGTGGATTTTCAATGAGCCTCTTGTATGTGAATAGTATTGACCTCACCTCGTTTTCAACTTTTTTCGGAAAGCCGAAAAAGTCGGTTACGCAGGGCGTTCCCGGGAAACGCGGCAAAAATGTCAAATACTGTATTCAGAACAACATTCATTCGTCTTTCCTCGAGTATCACCACTTTGAGGAGATCGCATACAAGAGGCGTTCTCACCCTAGCACTAGCACTGAGCTATGCAACGACGGCAAAGTCGCCGTCGTCGTCCGAACCACCCCCACCGCACATGCACTCGAGACACAGTCAATTCTGGCCGAGGTCGAGCGATTGGAAGACGCTGTCCGCCGAGGAGACATCACAGCACGCACGCAAATCATCCAACTACTGCCGTTTTACAGCTACCGATCAGCGTACCGGAACTTGGACCGCGTGCTGCAAAACATCGACAACTGCAACTTGCCCTACATCGACATGCAACATATGCCCGACATTACAATCTTCCTACACCAATGCATTATGCCCACTCAGTATTACGAGGACGACATTGTGATTTTGCTGCGGTCGTGCATCCCATTCTTCCAGAACCCGCGACGTGTGAAGCAGGACCACGCATGGCCGTACGACAATGACAAGACGCTCGTCATCCTGATCCAGTGCTGCATACCGTCGCTACTGTCAATTTATCCAAGCATTTGCATCAAGGACGTGAGCTTCCAGTGTCGATCCAAAATCCTCGTTTTTTTGCGCAACCTTCTCACGGGGACGTTTCAAATGCGCAATACCTTTTACACCAGCAATAAAATCCTGATCAAAATGTGCTTGATCGAGTATGTCTACTACTTTATTCACCACGTCAGTCCGCTGCCTGCGACGCCCTACATCCAGTCGATTGACATCAAAACCATGGCAACTAATATTTTCAACATCGGGCAGCAGTTGCGGGTGGAAATCAACAGCGAGTTCGACAAGAACCCCAAAATTCAAATGCCGGAGCTTTTTGCCAGTGTTCGGCATAAATGCCTTGTCATGTACGAACGGACGTCGCGCTACAACAAGAATATGTTCCTGGGCTCGCTGCATCTGAGTGCAGAGAGCACGACGTCCTTTCGCATGCGCTCCATCAAGACAAAGAAGCAAAACATCCTCAATATCCTCAAAATATCGTTGCACAACCTGTCTGGCGTGCCGTACACCAATTGCTTCCAGATTTTTGACAATTATTGCCAGCGCAAAAACATCGCCACTGGTCACATCAACGTGCTGTGGGACACAATGCAGCGCATCAAAATATACGAGCTCTCATTGGACCTCTTTGACCGACAGAAGAACGAAATCGAACATCATAAAAACCCGTCGTCGGAAATACACATGCGCCGCCAAAGCAATCTCCTGGTGTGCATCTCGTGCATCGAAAAAAACATCTTCCCAACCTTCCGCTACAATGTCCGCAACAACGAGTACAGGTGCACGCGGTGCGACATCACCGGCAGCGTGTTTGAAGTCAATGTCATGGGGCGCTTGATCATCGTATGCAATATTCCGCTTGTGTTCTCCACCTGCTGCCGTAACATCGTCGTGTACAGCGGAACTGGAAACGAATTCCACACCTCGGACGCTCCGTGCAAGTGCATCAAGTGGACCAACAACACCAACACGGCCACTTTTAACCAGCTCATTTCCAGCATGTCGATTTCACAGTATGTGTTTCCGGTGGAACACGTCAAGCCCATCGAATTCAAGACGGCCACTTGGCAATTCATGCGCGCCCGTATGGACGGAAACACGCAGCCAAACTTTGACCTGCTCTACCATGAAAATATACGAACACATCCATGCAGCATCTGTCAAAGCTCGACATGCGCCAATCAAAAGTACCTTCTGCTCGACATCTACAGCCGCGCCATGATTTGTATCAAAGTGTGCGTGAAACACTCACTGCCCGAACATGCTTGCAAAAATATCCTCACCGTCCAGGACTTTCTGGCCTATGCCAAGAAAAAATAAACCCTATTATTTCTTATGTCTCTTGTGTGTCTTGAATCGGTCCACTGCCGAAAAACGGCAGTTTGGTAGGTAAATGGCGGCAAACCGCTTCAAATCCTGGCTCTCGGTACGGTTGGTCTGCAGCGAATCCGTCGGATGCGTGGCCTGTTTTTTCTTAGACATTCTGTACCTTTGAGGAGAGGGGGGGGTTCCTGCGCTTATATACCAAAAATCCACTCCCTGTTTTATTCTTGAGCCAAACGGCGCATGTCCTGTTGTTCCACCATATATAAAGAATGCCATGCTTGTGTTTTGATTGCATGGCCGCGGTAACTTTGCGGCAGCGCATAGTGCCAAAAGTGCAAAGTCCGATTCGACACGAGCCACGCCCGAAACAGACAAGCACGACCCAACAAGAGTATGACACCACTCTCCTGTGGATATGCGCCAACTTCTTGAACTACGACCCGCAATACATTCAGCGGTACAAGATAGAATGAACCCCATCCCGTCTAAGCCCCTATACCCGCACCGACAGCACACCAGCAGACGACCATTGCGATATGCTGTCCTTGCGCCCACTCCGAGTTTGTCAAACCAATACCATCACAGTTGACTCTTTCGAAACACGGGAATTTCGGCCTGTCGGTGCGTCTATACGCATACAAAAATGTTACCGTGTGCTTCTGAACGCTGGCGTTACTTAATGGTATTCATGGTCGTCAAATGCTGTTCGGCAGTATCAAGTGCTCCTGTGTATGCCGGTGGCACAGGATTCGCGACTTATAGGTTGTAAAACGGGCAATATGTCATTTTGTGTGGAACTCCCGCTGTGGGACGTGTGCAACATGCGGTATTTCGGGAAATTTTTGCACCCGTTGGGTATATAAGTCCGCACATCTTTCTTGTATTCACACAATGTCCACGAATGCGTGCCAGGCACAGTGTCAGAAACACTTGGCTGCATACTTCGACATGCACAAGGCTTGGTACCGAGAACTGGGGATGCTCGAGAAAAACCTCAAATATGCACAGGAAAACGCTATCCGACGGAATGATGTCAATGGACAGACAAAAATTGACGATGTTAGTAACAAAATAAGCATGTGGCAAGAAAAACTTCCTGTACGACCTATGCCGTGTCATGACTGTGTTCAAAACAGCCAGAACAAACAGCCCACTGCTAAGAAAGATCCTTACGTTTACCAAGCACAGCTTGTTCAGGACGTTGTCACGGAGAACATAAAGAACAATGTTAGTTTTTATGTTCTGAACCACAAGTCTCCGTTTATACGCAAAACAATGGTTTTCAGCCTCTACCGCGATATCTGCAATCACAGCATGGAAATTGAGAACATGCCGAAAATGATTATTGCCACATCCACCACCAAAATCTTGAGCTGGATACAAGCGCTGAAAGAGGATTTTGATAGATTGGGTATCGTAATTATGCAAGCCAGGTGTGCTGAGACTCTTCGGCTGTGCGAGAACTACCCATATCGTGTCATTGTTACAAGCAACACCGCTCTTGAAGAGGTCTACTCCAACGTTTCCACACCTGGCGATGACGGCTCCGGCGCGATTGTTTCATTCCCTTTCAACACCGAAAACGGCTTGTTTGTGGTTGACGAAGCTGATAAAATGTGTGTGTCGTCGAATTTTCCCGGACAGGGTCACCATCTTCTGGCACAATCGAGTTCGAAACGCATACTACTCACCCTACCGAACAAGAACCCTACTGCTGAGTACCTGAAATCCCTTTGTTTCCTGGGAAATATTCCTCCTTTGCACGGCGTCGACTTGCAGCGCTTGGACAACTGGACTCATGTCACGAATAACGCGCAGAAAAGTGCATTGCGCACCTTTTGCAAATCGTGCATATTAACTCCCCCGACCCCATATGCTTCTGTGGCGCCACCTGCTGTCAATCACGACGATGCCTCCGTGCAAGCTACGAGAGCAGCAGAGCATGACGCGAGATACCGCTATGATCTGGACAGAATGAGAGAAAATGTCCAGCAAGACATATCAGAAGACATCGCGAGTGGTGATTTGCATACAGCGACAGGTTATTACGCGTATCGCTCAAGTCTGACAGAGACGGAGTGCGAAAGCGACGATGCAAGCTCCAAGGCCAGTGACTCTGGAAGCGACGATTCAGACTCCCATTCGAGTAACTCCCAAACTGATGACAAGGGTGCTTCGTCAGCACCCAAACAAATCAGAATCCTGCTCGTGAATAATAGCGTCGAAACACGTTTTTTCAACCTCTCACGCAGCTACACCATTCTTACTCCCAAGTTCATGAAAGCCCTTGTAAAATTGCCCGTCAAATCAGAAATCTACGTCAACATGCAAATCGGAGCGCCTTCCGACATTTTCCGCGGATTCGACGATTTCAAATTCAAAGACGCCGACATAATGAACAGCCAGATAGAGGCTTCTTCCACATACAAGCAGTTCGACGCATGGCTGGAGACCGTGTATCGCAATCACGATGTCACCACCCGGAACACCGGCTACGACCTGGCACAGATTGACTACACCATTCATGTCGAATACTTCAAGACACAGACTGTTTTTCTTCAAGTCGATTTGCCGCCGGGACAGGGTTCTCGGAAGTACGTAGTGGATACCGAAAAATTTCCGCTTCCCCGTGATATCGACCGTGGCATTTCTGAAAACGGCCGACACGCAGAGTATTTGGTAAACGTCGGACCAAACGGTCTCGATAACATCCTACCTGTATCTATTCTGTCTCTTGTCGACCAAAAAAGCCAAACGTGGGACAAATTTTGCGAGTGGGTTGCTATCGTCACAAATCCCGTGCAGCAGCTTTCAGTGGTCAAACCGATTTGGTGGGACACACACATCCATGTACAAATGTCTGTCGAGGCGGGCAGGAGCTGCTCGCCATATCCTCAAGACGCAATGCAGCCCATATATCTGAAACTGTACGACCCCCGATGCAGGACTATGTCACCCGAACCTGCTCCATAGATGTACTTCCCAGAGTCAGAGCATAAAGTTGTTGACGACCATTCAGAAACATAGGCTACATATTCATGTTGTAAGTCTGGCAATACGAGTTCCACAGCCGTGGACGCCCAGTAAGAAAAACTCGTTTTTTCATAATGCAGTGACTATGTACGTCTGTAGAAATAAAATGCTAGTATGTCTGGATGAACGTCGGGAATGTCTTCACCGTGACCCATGACCGTGCACCTGTGCTCTCGCACAGATATATTCCTTTGAGAAATCTGTACTCGTCTGACTCTCGTGTTTGTGGATGCAACTGTGTGTTTAATGATAAACCAATTACATTCACTTTCGTGGTATTTACGATGCAGTTTGTCTCTGAGAATTTTTCTTTGTCGATAAAGGCTGTACATACAAAAAGATCCGCGAATATTATGCCGTGTATCCTGGCCGCGACTGCATGTCGTGCGTGCTTTCCACCGAAATTTTGGAGCAGATCTGCGGAAGCTGTGTGAGCAAGGGCCAACACGACATACTCGGGTACACGTACCGGATCTGCAACATTGCCACCGCTCTCACTGGTATATGGGAAGGTGATAATGTTTCCAACGATGCTAAAAATGTGTGCTGCAGAATAATGCCTTTTTTGGTGCAAACGTCGGAACACATTTCACCCATTGTCGGCTTGCAGTGGTCGTCTACTGAAATACCACCACTGCATGTGCCCGACGAGGCCAACAAAGAGGCAAATAGTTTGCTCGCCTTAGCGCTCCGTGAAAATACGATGCTGGCGGATAGACTACAGAATGGCTGTCTTACGTTCTGCGCTGAGGACTGGAACTCGATGAGAATGCAACAGGGGTTGTTTGTTCCTGTCAACTCTCGTGTGTATCAACGGGGGTTGTCTGTCCACGGCGTTGTCAAGTTGGGTTCCAAATATTTTCGACCCGTTGCGCCGGTAAACATGCAGGATCTACTTAAATGCGACTACTTTGAACATATGATTTTGTATCTGTGTGGTCTGCACAGTGACGAGCCCATTGACACTTCCGAGCAGGGGATGATGTACATGTCACTGAAGTTTTTCGAAAGCATGTTGGACCAAATCATGAACGTTCAGCGTCGTACGGGTGGATCTAAAGATTATAGGTATTTGATTCAGTTTGTCGAGTGTATTTTGATAAAGATACAGCCTAAGCCGAATTCTGCTGTTTCCTGCACGACATACACAACCTGGTCGAGCACAGCATTGTGTGAAATCACGTGTTATGTGTTGTACCAGATCTCGAACAAACTTGGCATTCGTGTACACAAACAAGCCCCCAGCGAATCGCCTGCGGTGTACAACGGCGAATACATGGAAACGCATAGTCCATCCGAATATTCGCTCTACCTCATTTCCAACACACACATCGACGACTGTCTGTTCAACGTGCTGAAGTCGAACCCGCAGCAAACCGAACGGCAGTGTCTGACAACATTTTACGTGTCTAGCATCTTGATCAACATCGCCCAAACAAATGTCACGAAGTACCACATCGACATACATAAACAAAGTGTCCATTCTGCCTTCGATATCACGCGGCAAAACATCTTGGAACAAAAAGGGTTCATGGTGGTTGAAATATTGAACATACTAGCAGTTCTGCAAGAGCGTTGCGAATAGATGTGTGTCGGGTTTGACGGTACACACGAGTCCTGACCACTTTCCATTGAAAGTGGCTGTGGTATGCCAAGGCCACCCATTACTGCAACCAAATGCCACCACACAAAATGCGTAGACGCGATGCATCTTTATTTACAAACGCAACCCAAATGGTACTCTCAGTCTAACCGAACAGGAAAACGACGGACAACATAGTCGAGACAGGAAATCGACGGAAAGCATAGTCGATACAGGAAAACGACGGACAACACCACATGGTGACGAAAAGGGACATCAGAACTCTGAAATCGTGTTGTGAACATGGCAACATGCGCGGATGATAATCATTTCAGTTTCGTCCGAGTATTCCACGTTTCGTTTCAGAAACTCGCCATTTTCGGAATCCATTTTGATCTTGGAACCAATTCGGTAGATGCACGTCCCGAGACGCGTAATACTCACCGTCAGCTCCGTGTACCCCAAAAAGGCCAAAACATCTGCCTTGAGTGTCTCTGTCTTCTCGACTGCTATACTCAAGATGCAGTCCCACTTGAAGAGCGCGTGTATGTTGTGCTCTTCAATCGGCGCCACATACTTGCAGTCCGGAAAGTGCACCGCCATCTTGTCGACAATGTAGCCGTTTCTCGAAATGTCGAGCTTGCATCCCACGGTGCCATACAGCACTAGCATGTGCATCACCAGAGGAGACCCGTACTCCAGCCCCATCTGCACACCCACACACACACGACACTGTTACTCACATACAGTCACCAATGCGAGTTAACAAAGAATTGTTTCCACTCGACGTCAGATTTCTGGAGCCCATATGCCTATCTATATACTTCTGCAGACATATTGCAACTAGAACTATATGTTTCCCGACGCTGGCGTTTCGGAGCCGACACCTCTCAATAAACATGCACACGCACCATGTTACATATGTACTCAATCACGCTGTCGGCCTGTTGTTTGCTCACAAAGGCCTTGCAGGTGATCTGTCGGAAAGAATTGTTGTTTCCGAAAATCTGCACCACACCCATGGCTGTGTCAATGTGTATTTCACTACCGCAGGGTCCCCGGCGAGTGCCCACCTCGGTGCGTACGATTTTCTGCAAAGCTTCTTCTGTGATGGTTCCCTTGAGGCGGCCAGTGTAGCAGATGTTTACTGCACGGGGGATGGTTCGTTCCTGTACGCGATCGTTTTTCGAGTCTTCGACAAACTTTAGGCCGATCGTCTCTGTGCAGATGTGCAGCACAATACTGATCTGTCGCATGCTGCCCACAAAATTCACATCACGCTGCAAGCAACCATACGCATTGACGTCGTACATGCGGGAAATACCGCCACGTTTCCACAGGCTGCCTAGACACACCTTCTCCACCACGTCGCCCTGCGTCTTCTCCTGTCTGTAAAAAGAGGACTCATTATAGCTTTCTCCATATACACACGTCACCTTCCAGATCCAGAAATTTCGGAAGTTCCACACGCTGTAAGTGTGTTCGGAACGCAGACAATTCTCCGAGTTCCTGTCCTTGCAGTCGCGAATAATACTAAAGTATACGTGTTCTGAAGACTCTGTCCCCACCGCAAAGCAACATCCGTCGTCGCTCAGATCCACTGTCCGTGGCAGTTCGTCAATGTGCTTGTTAATGATCGCGCGCAAACATTGGTTGTGTGTAGTGTTCTTGATGGACGTCCATCCGTTCACATCCGAATACATTTGGCGCAGCATGGCAGCAGGTAGCAAATAAGTCGTGCCAACTCTCTACTCAGCTCCTCATTGTTAAGAAGAGGATTTTCCCCGCACACCCTTCGCAAAATTCTATTTCGGGGTGGAAAAATCGATTTTTTTTTCACGAAGGGGTGGGCAGGAAAATGCTATTTTCGGCGGAATTGCCTTTAAATACCGACAGACAGGCCTTTAGATTTTTATTCACAACATGTCGAGTGCTGCTGCCACGCACAAGAGGAAAAGTCCTTGCCACATTGATCTGACAGACTCTCCACCCAGCTCTCCGTCTATGGCGCAGTCGGTGCAGAGCGTTGATGGGGTGCCATTTTATCTGTTCATCAACGACTCGAGCGAGCCATCAGAACTGGTACACTACATGGTGGACATTTCAAACGAGGACAACAAGGATTCCTACGTGTACAAGCGATTGATGCTTTTGCATAAAAAGAAGAAGACCCACTTTCCTTATGTCACGGACGAGGAGTTCGAGGGGCTCGTCGGTCATGTGCCCAAGTTCGCGTCGACCAAGACTCCAAAAACCGTCGACGAAAAGCCGTCCTCTACCGATAAATACAAACGTCGGAAGACGGTGAAGAAGATGAAAAGAGTCTCCAGCCCAATCAAAAATGGTAGCAACAGCGACGACGAGCAGGACAAAATAGACGACAGCCAAGAGGACGAGGAGGACGACGAGGACGGCGACGAGCAGGACGACGAAAACGGCGAGGAGGAAGACGACGAGGACGGCGACGAGCAGGACGACGAGGACGGCGACGAAATGACAGAGCAAGACCAAATCAAAGCGTTTGGCGATTTTATGGAGCATAAAATGGCATCGTGGAACCAGTGGCCCCGTGCCGGAGTGCCAATCAGCGCTCTACAGCACATCAAGTGGTGGGTGAATTTTTCTGCGTCGTAGGCAGTCTCCCTGTGGATCACCATTCACGCCGAGTTGAGAATACGTGTTGACTCGTAGTTGTGAATGACTATTAAGAAATTCCAACAGTACGAAACACATGCTGGTATTTCTGATGCACGTCTACGTGACAGAGTGTAGCTCTATGGTTCTTGTTAAATTTATAGAGTTGATAATATGATGTGGAGGGGAGGAGGGGGGGATTGTTAGCTTCCAGTAGTCATGGAAAGGCGGTATTGTAGACATAGCTTGATGTCCACATTAAAAGGCATTTGCACCAAAACATTTGCATACTCTGCCTTTTTCTTATTCATGTCTGTGACGGTCTCTCGTCCTGTGATGGTCATGTCGGTGAAACATCCTGCCGACAGGTCAATAAACTTTGATCCGTCCACCTTTGAAATATGCAGAGTCAAGGACGACAGATCAAATGTTTTAGTAGATTTACTAAGAATGTTGTCGCGCAGCCACTGGCACGCCTGTGAAAAGGAACGCTGCGGGATTTGCCGCCAATTTGGAGTTGGGCTAGGCTGGTCGGTGGGAGCCACACAGCCAAATTCGGCAAACTTTTTGTCCAAAAGACCCACCACGGGATGGTCCAGATGTACCATGACGATGTCACTGTCGGGCACTGGCATGGCACTCAATGTTTCCAAGTTGTCGGAGTTCCACTTTGCAAAATCTTGTTCCCATGTTGCCATGAGGGACTCGTCCCCTTTCGACTCGAAAATACACACGGGAGTGGAAATCGTGCATTTTTGCGGAATAATGTAGTTCCAGCATTCTCCCGTGGCCGTGTACTCGTTGGCTTTGATACCGTTTATTCGAATGCCTATTGGAAATGGAAATCCGTTGTGTGTGCCTGGTTGTATGAAAATCTTTTGCAGATGGATTCTCTTCAACAGCTGGTTGCCGGCAGTGCTGCCCTGCGCCTGTGACGCATAGTCGGGCAGCAAGATTTGCTTCATCGTGTTTTCGGGCAAATGAAACTTGCGACCATGTGCTCCTTGCAACTCCAGAAACGCAATGGACGCCGTTTTGGTTAGGAAAATGTTTGCAGTTTGCAGCATGTTGTCGTTGCTGTAGGCATGACCGTCGTCTCCCGTGTCGCCAGCACTTGTTTGCACGCCTTGCACCGGCATATGCGACATTGCGGACTGCCAAGTACTCGTGCTTACCCCTATAGGCACTTATACATGGTGGCCTGATAGTACGCAAAAACCCATACATTCACCGCCGTATCCCCCTGACTGCTCTGCCATTTTTTACAAATTGGGTGCAACTGACGCCATCGCCACACAGGAACAGCGTCGTTCTCATTTGCGGTGTCACACGCAACTTGTGCGCGCCACCGCATTGCCAAAAAATAAAAAGGAAAAAAAATGCAAAGTGGATTTTCAGACCGACGCTGTGTATTTTTGGAAAATGCAACTTTCCCTGTCCAAGAAGGATGTTGCACAGCTTCACATCATGCTGTCCACTCTTCCAATTCCCCCGCTGCCCGTCACTTTGACACTCGACACAAGTCGCATGCCAGCTGGAGACATCAAAACGTCGTTTGGAATGGCTACAGTCCAAATAGCAAAGGACTCCATCAGCGACGACAAAATTGTGAATACACACTCCATCATTGCGTCCATGTCATTTTTCACCACATGGAACGTCGAGAAAAACACGGACGATTCGCGTCGAGCTATCATGCATGCCAAAGAAGCCGTCATACTTTCTCTCATCAAGGAAATCATCAAGAATTCCGAAACCTGCCGCAACGAACAGGTCGCATGTACGGACGAGGCCGTGTCGAAAATATTTTTCGACACCACCGTCTCCTGGATCGCCTGTAACATGCCCGACGATGCCGACTTGATCATGACCAACTCTCTGGATTTCTCTTCGATTACGTACGAGCATCCTTTGCACATCGCGATGGCCCACTATTGCTACTCGCAGGGTGTGTTGTACTCGAACAAAACCTCCAAGGTTTGTTGTGAATTGCACCAATCTTTGGAAGCGCGGTACAATGCAATGAAGACGGACGAGGAGACTGACCCGGTAAGACAGGAACATCTTGAGATTGCCGAGATGTACAGCGAGTTTTCCTACAGCAAGCTGCTCAACTTGTGCTACACCCGCCTCCTCAAAGACTCTCTGTATGGGCACAATTATGCGGAAAGCGACAATGTCTATGAAAACGCCAAGTTGCTTCTGGACCTTTCAGTGACAAACTACAACAAGGTGATCAACGCAGGGCAGAAACAGGCGTCCTGTGAAATCGAAGAGGACTTGGCTGAGCCAATAATAAATACAAAGTCCCCGGTGGGTGTGGAAAGCGACGGCAAAAAGCACGTCTGCCAGAATACTGTGCAGCCGGTAAGAATCGACATCTGTAATGACAAAACAGACAACGTCTCCGGGGACACTGTTCAGCCCGTTGCACGACTGGAGGAAAGTGTCGGAGATGTTCTCGACTTAGCACTACAACCCACCGTAGCATCCCCATCTTCGATTGATCCGACCGAGTTTCCCGACACCGAATCAAACGATGGAAACACGGATGCCAAAGCAAACACACACTGCGAAAAGGAAGCCAATGCTGCCGAAGTCGCGGAAGTCGCAGAAGTCGCGGAAGCCGCCGAAGCCGCCGAAGTCGCGGAAGTCGCGGAAGAAAAAATGGTTCAGTTTGCTACCAAGCCCGTGTGCACTACGCATATAGAATCCGTCAGAATCACACATGCCCTAAGCGAAGCAGAGCCAGAAGACTCGGACGACAACTGCAGCACCATAACGAACCACAGTGCGACTCTGTTGTCCCCCGAAATCAACTTTATGCAACTCGCAAGCTACAGGAGTGCGGCGGGCATCTTTATGATCGACCTTATTTCGTTTATGAAAAACGACAGCATGCACTCGTTTGAAAATATCAAAACCAACCTGCGTCATCTTCATGAACTGCTCCAGGTAGATGATGCGATGGTTGCCGAAGCCTGCCAGGTGATTCATTTCGGTAACCTGATAACGCTTGTCAAGCGCTACATTGCGAAAAACAGCCCAAACGACAAACACGCTGAAATCGTTTTCCTGATGGACGACATTGAGCAGTATTTTTGCGACCAAGCCCAGCGCGACACAAACCAATCCCCGTGATAATGTGCACTGAACACGTGTATATTTTAAAAACTCCTCTACAATATGTATAATAATGCATGTAGTCCTATAAAGATTTACACAGTGTCAATCGTTACTTCAGCATGGCCTTTGTGGTGCAAGTTGTAGGGTTGTTTGCAGTTTTTGCGTCGTGCTTTAACCTAGTCCCGCAGGCGATGAAGATCCACAATGGCGGAGACACACATGACCTCAGCGTGCTTTCGTTTATTTCAATTTTGATATCGGGAGTCCTGTGGTTTGTCTACGGAGTTTTACGCAGAGACTGGCCCCTTGTCACGAGCAATGTCGTACAGATTTTTCTCGCTTTATATATTCTGTACAAGATCAACATGTCGTCCCCTACGAGTCCAGTGGACAATACATGTGTTGCATAAACGCACAGCATTGTGTACAATGAACACAAGCCGCTTCTCTCATTGCTTGTAATAAAAACACAAACCACGAATCGAGCTGGGCTGACATCTCAGCTGTCTTGGTGGTCACGCGTAACAACCTACTGTTATTCGTCGACGAATTCTTTGAGTTTCCTGAGAAAATTGGTAGATTCTTTCAAATGAGTGTGAAACCTGCTTTCGCCGACCTCCGCACGTTCATGGTACTGTTGCCACTTTGCTTGGCGCTGCTCCCACTGTTCCCATGTATCCTGACGTGCTATTATTTGCACAGGCAAACCTACGATGGTACGAAATGTTTCATTTTCGGTTTTTTGTACTCCAATGATATAGTCTAGCAAGGAGACAGGAACGTTCATTACTTTGAAACGGCTAATTTCCGTTGGATCACGAATCGATTTTTCGCTGTCACCTCCCATCAAAAACAAGACCACACCCAATTCACAGTGGTCGAAAGCACTTACACGTGCAATGTCGTCGCGACTCATTTCAGGCGTGTAGAATTCGTGCGGTTCAGTTGCACAATTTATGACATAGTCGTGCAAAAATTCTTGGATCTCTGCGATGAATGCTTGTGCTACATCAGTTTGCGGAATCTTTACACTGGCATAATTAGGGGCCATACTTGTATGGTCAATGGGAGCTTGAATCTTTATATATGATTTGACGGCACTGGCGTCTGATTTTTCCCGCAGATAACATACCGTGCTCAAATTTCGAAAAACATACATTTTCGCCCGCATAGGCACATGCTGTGATGATGTACTCAACAGTTTCTGTGATACTACAACCCCTTAGTACACAAAAAGGTCAATCGCCATTTATTTTTTGAAAAATTAAAGCCTGCTGTCAAATCTACAGAATAAGACCGACATACACAGTCTAGATAGAAGTCTATTATGTTTCAAACATACTCATCGTATACCATTCCGGCAATCTCCTCTTGTGTGAACTTGATTTTGAGCAATTGTATGTGGTATCGTGCACACAAGTTGTTCAGATTCAAGACTCGTTCGTGCGCTTCTTGGATGGTTTGAATGTTAATACACTTGGCAGCCCACTTCCACGAGTTAAGCTCCGTTTTGCACTGAGAGTAAATCAGCCGGGCGGAATCCAGATCGTCGTTGTAAGTATTCCAGGCCCTTGTGTCACTCAAACTCGAAATATCTACAGAAGCGACCATGTCAAAGTGATTTTTCGCCGCTTCTGTCCGCTGCTCCATTTCAGCAACGCAGTGTGTGATGACGTCGAAATGAGATGTAAAGGGATAATAATTTGTCATGTCAATAAACTCGTGATAGTTGATGCTCTTGTGGTGATCTGCATGGTTAACTATCCCCCAGGTTGAAGCCGAAGTCGGTGTTTCAATTATATCAGCAATATTGACATTATATACAGCAATACTTGCCACGTTTGCCTGTGCGTGTGCAAGCAGACATTTCGTTTTCATATATAATTTGCGAACCAGATCTCTCTGCATGTCATGCGAGAGGTCAAAAATTGTAAACATTTGTTTACAGACCCGCGAGCTCACGCTTATATATATATCGACTGCATGAATTCTTCCAATACAATATAGTGGAATCTCCATATAGTGTGAAACTGTCACTGCGCATGCCAAGCTATCCCACTTTGTAGGGAGTTAATTTCCACTTGCTTCTGATGTCTGCTTCCACGCTGGAGCGTGTAGGGGCACGGCGCGCTTCTTTTTTCCTTTTTTCGGCAGCCTTGGCCTTCTGCTCATCAATCGAACTTACGACTTCGTCACACACTGCACAAGATTTCTCATAGTATTGGTTCTTCCTCTTCTTAAAACTGCCAGTGTTGATGGTCCATTTGTTGTACTGTTTGCAGGCCTTGCAGAAAATGGTTCCGGGCTTGTATGTGGAGCTGTAGTCTTCCTCGTCATCGTCTTCTCCATCTTCTTTTTCCTCTTCATTCTTTTCTCCATCTATTTCTTCTCCGCCCTTGTTTTTCCCGCCCTTTTCGTTTTGCTTGGCGCTCCCACCAGACCTCCTTGTTTTGCCTTTAGTTCCAGAATCATCGGAACTTTGCGACTTTTCCGCATTGTTACCTCCTTCTACTGGTTTGGAGCCTCCTTCTTGGTCGTGTGCAACTTCTTTTCCACCGCGTTTGACAGCCTTTCTGCGCCTTTTGATTGCACGACTACCACTAGGCTCCCCATCTCCCTGCTGCACTTGTTCTCCTTCCACAGATTCGTCCGGCACTTCTTGTCCGCCTTCTACGGACTCTTCGCCAACCGCTGATTGTTCGCCATCCACTGATTGTTTTCCCCCCTTTTCTTTCTTTGTTCCTTTCTTTTTTGTTTTCTGTGCGACTTCCTCTTCTTCTTCCTCTTCTTCTTCCTCTTCTTCTTCCTCTTCTCCTTCGCCTTCTCCTTCCCCTTCTCCTTCCCCTTCTTCTTCCTCTTCGTCTTCGTCTTCTTCTTCGTCTTCCTCTTCCTCTTCGTCTTCCTCTTCTTCCAGCGCACTTCCTTCTTTCTCCTTCTTGTCCTTGTCCTCTTTTTTTCCATCGCGTCTCCTACGCCCTTCACCGCTGTTGTTGCCAGCAGCTTCGTCACACCCTTCGTTACGATCCGCCTGCTCCTTCTCATTTAAGGTTTTTTTTTCCCTGTTTAATTGAGTCTTCTTCCTGCGCGCCGCCGCCAAGCGATCCTTCCTCGCTCTAGATCCGCACGTGGTGACACCTTCTTGGTTCGGGTTGTCCTGAAAAAATTTCAAAATCCCATTACAACACTGTTCATGCAAACACACGTTACCCACACAAGCCGGAAAACATACCGGTTCATCTTCACTCTCAGAGATGTGGTCGATACTGGCAACAGCGTCGCCGTAACACGGCGAGACGTCGAAACTGTGTCCAAGTTCGCTGTCCGAGACGTAGCTCTTGCTGGCCACATCATGTCCGCCAGCAGACAAAGACAGCGCCTCCTGCGTCGCACTACATGTCGACTGTCCGAGACCAGCTTTACCAAGTGACATTGGCGGCTTCGAGCCATACACACCCTTGTTGATACGCAAAGAAACGCGCTGCCCAGTACCAGGCACCGAACCAGTCTTTGAAAGACTTGCCAGAGTGTAAGCTGCGCGAGTTTTGTTTTCTGCCAAGAACTGAAGCATTTCAAAACATACACTGTCGCGTGCGCGGTCCTCTCGATTGTTTTTGAAACGGTGTTGTGCGTCGGATTCTGCCTTTTAAAGACAGAATCGACCGAAATACCACGAGCAAAGGCAATTTTCGAAACATTTTCGCCTAAAATAACACTGTCCTCGTTACGAGCAAATGCAATTGTCGTGAATTTTTTTTCTCGCAAGGTTGTCAGGTGCGTCAAGTTTGACAGGCTCTCCAAAAATGCTCGAAGGCATATCGATACTAGACACAAGATTCTGATTCATAGGGTCAAAAAATAACCGTTGAGAAAAGAAAGATTTCAGGCAAGCGCGAGTGTCTCAGGCCATATACTTATACGTACATATGTTTCTTGTTTCTGATATTTCTCAATGGTTGTCCTTGACTATATCTACCTGAGTGTTGAATGCATCTCCCTGGCAAAAATAAATATTGTTTCGTAAAGTGGATACTCTGAAAATAGAACAGGAGATTCGCCGCACCTCCTGTTTGAAGGACTGCATGTCTTCTACACCAACCGAAAGTCTGTGCACAAGCCGTGGGTGCAAAGTGTATGAGAACTTTATCGACATAGGGGCGTTGCGCGATGTTTATCACCAACACGTGACTGAATTTTGCCCACTCACACACCCGTGCTATTTACAAGACGAAATGCACAGCCAGAAGCAGCGTGCCGACACCCTGAAAACCTTTGAGCGAGTCCTGGGAATCAGGGTCCAAGCTCTTGACAGGGAAAAGCGACTGACGCTGCCCGACCATCTTGTGGAAAATCAGGGTTGCCCATTCTGGCAGCAGAGCTCCACCGACGTAAATATACACATTAGCAGATATTACAAGAACGATTTTGTGTTGTGTGAAGGCACGCTACAGCGAACCGACGCATGCACCACAATCATTGACTGCTATGTAATAATTCCTGTCGAGATTTACATCTGCCAAATTGACATCGTCGTGTACAAAGACATTCTCACGAGCCTTTCGTATACACTTGGAGACGTGTTGGAGAGTTTCAATCTAACGCAGGGATTTCCCGTCGACACTGATTACACATACACGTCATTTGTAAGCGGCGAATGGAAGCATATCCGCATTGAGGCGTGCATGCTCACTACGTGTCTCTATGAACTCCTCCAGTGTAAAAACATCCAGGCGACGAATGCGGCAAACTTTTTCCGACTCTCCCCTGTTGGCGTAGATCAACTCATTTGAACTCGCAAGACCGAGTCGGGCGTCAACGCCTTTGTTTCATGCTTTTCAAAAACACTTGTAATCCCCCGTCAGAAAACGCATCAACAATCTGATACTAAGAAATATCACGCCGCCGAGTTTTGAATCGTATTTATTAAATGAATAACAATGAATCAGGATGCATGGAAATTTGAAACTTGCTTATGCATGGACATGGGACTTGATACATAGACCAGCGGTGCTGACATTGCATACACGCTTAAGCATGTTACGAGTAAACAAATCTCCAACGGAAAAATGTCGTGTCTATGAAACGGCCAATACAACTTCATCGTCACTGATCTCACTGTCGCTGTCGGCAGGAAACCCATTCTCCCTATTCAATGTCGAAACGTGAATGGGCAGTCCTAGAGGAGCACTCTCCTTCTTTGACAGTTCTCCATTGATCTTGCTCTTTTTGATTCTTTGAAAATCGTCCTCGTTCTCGCTTTCTACCTCATTATCACTCCCGACTTTTTTGGCATCCCTATACGAACTACCGCCTTCACCGTAGCTGCCCTTGCCGTCGTTCTTTTCCTGGGCAGATTTTTTGTTTCCTTTTCCACTCAAAGGCGCCTTGTCACGACGCTTGCGCTTGTCTTTTTTCTTGAGCTGACTGTCGCTTTCATTTTCAATCTCATTGTCGCTGTCGACCTGCTTCCCCTTTGCCTTATCATTACATTTGATAAAGGAGTTTTCTTTTTTAGGGGAAGTGACCTGCGTCTCTACGTCGCTTGTAGTGTTCATCTCATTCTCATTGCCCACGGCTTTTCCCATAACCAACATGCCCTTGACCTTGGAGGCAGGCTTGGATTCCACAGCATCATCACTCGTCTTGGATTGCTCGTCGGTGTTTTTCAACAAAACTTTCTTCGACTTGACAGCCTTGGTGGACGGTGGCTGAAAGTCAGCGTCGCTGTCGCTGTCGCTGCCCATATCCGACTGCTTGGTACTCGTATTTTTCTTGACATAAACGGCGGCCGCTTTCATCGCCATGCTCTTCTTATCATCGTCATCCGACACCACATTGGAAGCCACCTTCCTCGACTTGTCTTTAGTAGAATGGCCCTTGTCCTTGTTCAAAGCATTTACGCACATCACTAACTTCTCATTGCAATCAAGAATGCAGCTTTTGAAGACGTTGAGAACATTCAAGACTCCGATGTAACCCTCCATCGCTGCAGATCGCAGGCTGAGTCAATACAAGGCACACAGATATAATAATTGCAATACCATTGCGTAGCTACAAGTATTATAATATGCTACGACATAGGCGAAAACAAAGTCTCGGTAATATATATCGTAGTGTTGTCTTATCATGTTTTCCGGCACAGCAGCACGGCATGCACACGTACCAGTGATATACCGAAAGTGATACCACGCTGGATATTTATAGACAATTTCACCCCAAAATATCCCAAAATGGACTAGTCGCCAAAAATAGGGTTTCATGGGCGCGAAAAAATTCACCCGAAATAGAATATATGCACGAGGAAATGAGAAATACCGTGGACACGACCCATTTACTTTTGTTCTAGTTTTAAATTCTCAATGCTACAGGACACGGCTGGGCAGATGTGTCTATCATATCAGTTTTTGTAGAGAGTTCGATTTTTGTTCACTCGTGCTCTTCTGCCGGCTGCTCATCATACACAGCACACTGTATATCTTGCACAGAATTCTGTCTCCACAGCCAGTCCAAATTGTACAGCATGAATGGCACCAACACCAAATTGTAGACCGAGAAGAAGCGAACAATAATCCACATCAAGTTGTTGCCGAGTTTGTAATGTGCACACTCCTGTGGGAATCGCGAACTGAACGAAATCGTAATTCCGTATACTGCCCACAACGAGTACAGCAGTACCTCGACGAGCAGCACGTACAGGAAATAGTCGGTGTCGTGTGCAGGGATCTCACGTTGTGCGTACCCAAAAACGCTTGTGATGAGCGCAACGACCAGACAGTTGTAGCCAAACACAGAGACCCATGTTACATATTGCCCCGACGACAGGAGCATATCGTCGGCATCGTCTACTACGTGTTCGAACCAGGTGCAGTCAACGGGTTTTCCCGTTACTGCACAGGCTTTGGGGGTTTTCAGACTGTAGGTGGGCTGCGAGCAGAAATTCACACTCTTGTCCCAGTTGATGGCGAAAATGCTGATGGCAGCGAAGAGCATTGAGGTATACACAATGTACAAGTACAGTGCGTTTTTCTTGTACGAATCTGACATCACCGAAGAGCAGCGAGCGAAGAGCATGCATGGGCTTATATAGGAAGAAAATCCCGGCAGCATGTAAAATGCGCCCGGCACTGCTCGTTGCAACATTGGCGTAAAACGCTTGCACGTGGGACGTTTGTAAAATCTTGACCTTGCGCCCAGGAACTGAAAGTCGACGAGACCCCACCCTCATGCTGACATTTTATGTGTACGGCTATGCATTTGAGTATTGTAAACTGTAATCACTATTATCTTCCCGTTCACTCGTGACTGTATAGTAAACGACGGCAACACGTCGATGCGCCTGACATCAGCAATGTCTCGACCAATAAAGACGTGTGACGGTGAATAAGATTACAGGGACGAGTGCAAGATTGTAATAGGCCATGAATCCCAGCAAAATGTAAGCAAGATTGTTTCCGTGATCATAGTTAATACATGTCTCTGGAATCGTTGTTCCGAAAAACAGAACCATTCCGTACACCGCCCATGCGGAATACAACAGGGCGTGCACGGCGGCAAATGAAGTGTATTTTATATCCAAACTGTGGTCGGGCACGATAATGCACACTCCCCCGAAAAAGCAGGAAACAAAAAGCAGGAAAAACCCTGTTACGATGATCCACATAATAACAGACCCCATTGGCCCGACCACAGAGCTGGGAGGTTGAGAGTACTGGAAAGTCTGCTGCATCGGGCCGACGTATTTCCACGGGCTGGCCATGCAGAAATTGTTACTCGGTGTCCAGTTTCCAACAAATAAACACAGCACACTGAAAACGAAGGTGGTAAACACGACATATTTCAAGCTTGTTTTGCACAAAGTTAGCATGTATGCCAGGGGCTTCACGTGGCTTATATATAGGATAAACCGCATAGACATGATTTTTTTTGCCCGCATCGTGTGCAAACATTTCCAGAGTTTTCTCGTGCAAGGCCCCTGAAATAAAACCGGGGTTTCGCGTGTTTCGCCGGCAAAATCTCGTGAATAGAACACCGTGTGGACGGGCACGTTGCAGTTTATGCCCAGCGTACACCGTTCTGGTATATAAAAGAAAACTCACTGCTTCTGGACGAGAGGTAGCAGCGATGCGTCCAGTGGAGGCGTACGACGACGTGTTCATGATATGTCTGGTATACTTTGCTCTGTTCCTCGGAGTTAAAGTTGTGAACATCATCAGCGTCGTTATCGCAACTCCTCTGTACATGATTGTTTGCACCGGGAAGCAGGGTCCAATTAAGCATGACGGGAAGATCCTTCCCCTAGTGATTGAGACGATTATCAACATTATCGTAAACACTTTTACGATCGTTCTTGATTTTGCGATGCTGCTTGTGCAGAAGCTTCTCGTGTTGCTTCCCTTTATTTTCCTGGTGATTTTCCTCAGTTTCATTTCTTCCAACTCGGACTCGGTTCTGAAAGGGGTGATTGACTTTTACGACGGGTTTCTCATCAAGTCAGACTACTTCCAATACATTCGCAAGGGTAGCTGGATTTTCAAGATTGTGTTTGAACTTGTCAGTCCGTGCTACAACTGGGTGATTGACACGGTGGCCGGAGGTATCATGGAAATCGTTTCGTTGCTCGTGGACGACGAGGCCAATCGCAAAAATCTCATCTCTATGGTTTCCGAGTTTGGCAACCTCTTCATCACCGTCGGAGTGGCCGTATCCAAATGGATGACCGTCAACTTCAAAGAGTGCCAGTACGATCGTGTTGTTGCGGATATGCGGGCCATGGACACGAATATGTTTTCCACGCTCAGCCACCGGTGTTTCGATAACGACTTCCGGGACATTGAGTTAATTGCCAGCACTACCACCTTAAAAACAGTGTTCACCAGTTTTCACACGCTCGCGTCTTCACTGTGCCCGACAGCAGCATCTTTTATTGGGTTGATTTTCTATCCTATCTACGACGAGCACATCAATGTCATTGCACACAACATGATCAACATCGTGTTGTCCGGCGGCTACACGACGTGGGATATTACGCAATTGCGGTGTCGGTGTGCACACCAGCTGGAGCTGTCGACGGCACTATGTGTCCCCGATCTTTTCCCGTTGTTCCGGTATGCTTTGCGCGCTGTCGAGTCCATGGGGGCTCTGGTGGACAACTGGGTCAATATCGCACACCTGCTTGTGCTGTCGTTTTTCCTCGACCGCGACGCCGACAGCATCCAGAACTGCAAGATGTCGCAAAGAAACACGGGAAAACTATTTGGCGTCAATGTCACGAGCTTCTTCTCGCACAACACTACACGGATTCTGCCCGTGAGCGAGTCGCTCATGGCAATTACAGATGGGAATGGTGTGATTTTCATGAAAGCGCAGACGGTGGAGGAGGTGTTGCGGGTGTCGAATGCTTTCGGATCACGGTCGATGGACACCAAGCACGGCTTTGCGTCTATCGACTTTGCTTCTAACATCTTGGCGACGGACGTCACAGGAGATCTGAGAACTAGCATCCTGGGGTGTCGGTGTGACAACAACGTTGTGGGAGGAGTAACAATTTCGTGTAGCGCCGCACTTTTCAACGGCATCGTAAATGAGGACGAACTTAGCAGCATTGACACAAATATCCCAATCCAGTTTGAAACCAACACCAACCGCATGCTTCTGCGATGCGAATACCTGAGGATTTCCGTGGAGCCTATTACGTTTCCTTCACAGACTTCCGACGTGAACCAAGACACAGGCCGCGCTGACCGGTTCTCGTCGTTTCGCGAGTGCGAGTTGGACCCAAGAAAGTGTAACAACGTCGACGCACTAATCTATGTCATGCCGCTCTGTCCCACACCCTCGGCAGGGCGTGACGTAAAACTGAAAGTACAGTGCATTCGAAACTCGATCTACCAGACGTGTTTCCCGTACTGCGTGGGACTGCACCAAAAAGGAGCCGCCACCACGCCCATTACACTCTACAACCAAAAAACCCTCATCGACGGCGTGTACATAGCAAACTCAAACTGCGTTTCGACAACGGTGGACAAGATTGACGGACAAGAAATCATCATGAAAAGTAGCCTGAGGTCGAGCGACTTCACTACGTTGCAGAAATATGGCATTGCCGCAACTGAACAGCAGACGTCCGATCTCAACTACCAGTGCACGTTTTCGAAGTTCACCTCTTCCGTTCTGCTTCCCGCCGCAAGCGCCCAGACTTGCACAGGAGGAGTCGAGTTTTGTGCAAACCAGGTCGTGCCCTTGCAAGAGTCGGCGCAACAGGAGTGGAACATACACACCGACTACCCTGTGCCCACGATGCTGGCATCTGGCCAACCGTACATTTTCGCAGGGAATCAGATGCTCACGCAAAAGTGTGAATTGGACGGAACCAAGTGCATTTTCACCAGCACGGTGCAAACGTTGACATCTGACGTGCATTCGCAGTACCGGATCATGGACACGCTATCAAACATTCCGTCGCTTCGTGCTTCGTTCTTGGAAAAGGCGCAGGCCGTGCACGGAGGAATTGTGATTCCGCATGACACAATGGACGTGTTTGGCTCTCGCAACCCAGCAGCACAGACCCGCACAGGTATATTGTATGGCGTCAATCCAAACTTATTGCCACTCCGCAGCACGCTGAACGAATGCTCGAGCGAAAACAAGGTCGGCACGATTTTGGCGATCGAGTGCACGACGTGCTACAAAACTCCGCGCATTTTCTATACACAGCCGCTGTCGAGGTGCTCGCAGGACATTCGCATGGGAGTACGCATGGAAACCTCGGAACGTGTGGTGCGGGCGTGCACTCAGAACACCACGGTGGAGATCCTGATGTCGGAAAACGATGCTTTCTGGCACCTGCGAAACGTCTGCAACCTGAAATCGTCGAATTCGCCTATCAATCTCTTTATTGAAGACATAACGTATCTGAACGACATGAACATGATTCTTACGATCAAGCGCGGGCCTATTGGGGAGTTCCTTCATGTCGCCGGTATGAACACGACAGCGTGGCCTGACACCGCGCCCCCGATGCAGTCGAGCAGCGTGCATTATTTTATCAATCTTCAAACCTACGAAGTTCGACGCGACGTCATGTGGCTGCGAAAGTTTTCCACTCTAGCAGACAGCAAGTACAGCTTGCTGTGTTCGTCGGATTCGGTAGTACCAGCGTATGGTACGTACATTGCTTTGACGACGCAACTGTCGCTGAAGGCCGTGTTGCTTCTGACCAACTCGTACATGCTCAACGTATTTGGAATCATCGAAGGAATTATTTCTAAAGAAAAGCTGTGCAACGGGCGGAAAATGAACCACTACGCTCTGGACAATTGCAAGTACCATCCGCTATCGACCTACCACTTGCAGGACATGTTCGTGCGCATGGACCGCTCGTTTGATTCTCTTACCTACGCGACGGTGCGCTATTTCGGCGTTCTTTTCGGGTTCGAGACCGACCTCCAGAACTGGGCGACCAACTCTATTGTGGTAATGGCTGGTCCCGACTCTGGGTACAAAGACGGAATCATCCGAGCAGTGTCTAGAGGAGTGTTTGCGGGAATGTCGGTGCTGCTCACTGTGATGACGACGTCGTTTTACTCGCTGTCGTTTTTTGTGGACGAGATTTTTCTCAAGTACATTATACAGCAGCTGGAGAACCAATTTCTGGGCTCACAGGAAAAGGAGTTTGTGTTCTTCGCTTTTAGCAACCTGATTTTCGATTCGATTGCGACGGGAACTCTGAAATCAGGACCACTGGGGTCACAATACAAGATTTGTCAGGAGTATGCGCTCCTCACAGGAGATGCTGCGTCCCCTCTTGGGATGGCTGTTTTCCACACGTGCGCGGCAGTTTTCGAAGGCATTTACGCAATAGTCCAGGTTGTGTCGTCGGTGGTGACTCTCAGCGCTCTTACCGAGTGTATTTGCAACATAGACCCGCGCGTTTTGAACACGAATCTCGACTTCTTCGAGCAAAAGTGCATGTACAAGCTACCGGCGACCTTGAGGCCCGAGCTTTTTATGTTTATACAGGGCGCGGGCGTCCTGAACAAGCAGTGCTCAATCCTGATCAAGCAGTTTCGCAACGTGCTCTTGGAGATTCCGTTGCAGTGCATTTTTCATATGGACAAAGCGCTGGTGGCGGCTTCCGACGTGCCCCTGTATCTCATGAAAGTTATGCAGATTGACAGGACAGACACGACGACATGTACTGAATATGACACCAGTCTGGAAGTGGTAACGATTGTGCCACGCCCCATTTCGTTTTTCAAAAAATGTGCGTTTCTGCCCACCTGCCAGACGAAATGCGGGCGAGAAATTGCAATGTTCGAGTCTGAAAAACACGGTGTGCTGCGTCCGAACCGCGGCGCTCTGCGCGGCGATCTGATGAGTTTCATTCCGGCTTGGCAGGCCAAGATCCCGGGGCTTAACGAAATCTTTGAGCCTCTCGCGGTGCAAGAGTATCCCGCGCGGGGAGACCAGTGCGACCGCTACATTGTCGTGTTGGGGCGGCCCTTGCAAAGTGGGAGTCGCGGGCAGTTTTTGCCGTGGAGCATGTATTTTTTCTGCTACTCGGACACTACATTTGGGATTGTTTTGGTGTCACAGAAGATGCTTGACACGACGACGACGCTGGGAATCCCCGAAGACGATAATATTGCCGAGAAATATGTGGTGCAGGAAATATTTCTTGTCCCAATGGATGCAATGACACAGGGTGCCGTCGTAGTGGTGTATCTCGAGAAATTGTCACAGAGCAACACGATTCTCGAAATTGTGGTTGACTCTCGGGGTGAGGTGCTTACCGACTCGATCATTCGGAGTGATCGAATCAAGTCAGACTCGGTGTGCGCCGAACTCTCCTCCAGCGTAGCTGCAAACTGCCAGCCCACGGTAGATGCTAGTATTCCATATACTTTCCTCGAGAACGGGGACAGCACCTCGTCATTTTCGGGCTACTTTTACAAAATCGTGATTCTGCCAGGGCAACAGCCTGACCGTGAAATCATGGACGACTTTGTTCCGTACACGATTCTGGCCATGTACTATACATACATCCAGTACCGTGTGCCTGGAAGCACCCAGCTCTTCACCTGCGAAGCCGAGTTGGAAATGCGGTTGGTGCGCAAGAGAAATCGGAACGACGAGTCGATCCGAGAGCACGAATGCACCATGTACGCAGCAAAGAGCGATTCTGGAAAGTCTCGCCCTAACACGGTG
>Ga0335398_10002622_pt1 | contig 27863 bp, 20 predicted proteins | sample BON03_FD_205742 | JGI IMG/M metagenome (GOLD analysis project Ga0335398, IMG submission 205742) | Freshwater microbial communities from Lake Bonney liftoff mats and glacier meltwater in Antarctica - BON-03 (spades assembly) (version 2) | ecosystem: Environmental > Aquatic > Freshwater > Ice >... | reverse complement strand
CTAACGCAACCTCTTTCCCAAACATCATGTTCAACACCACCGCTTTCGTCGCCGCGCTTCGCGCCCATCCCAACGCCCTCCTCCATATTGTTCTCCCGGACGCTGACGTCGTTCCCGCCCACTTTCACGTCACGGAAATTGGCCGCGTGCAAAAAGACTTCGTCGACTGCGGCGGCACCCCCCGTAGCACCACTCATTGTCAACTCCAGCTTCTGGTCGCCAACGACACCGATCACCGTCTCACCGCGGGCAAACTAGCCAAAGTTTTCGAGCTCTCCGCCGCCGTCCTCCGGGGGGATGATCTCCCCGTCGTCATCGAACACGAAGACTGCCGCACCATCGCCTTCCCCTCCGAATCATTCGAGGCCACATCCGAGCTGATCACTATCCGACTCTCCCTCCCCCACCCCGCCTGCCTCGCCGGCGACAAATGCGGCCTCACCCCCGCAGAAGCCGGTGTAGCATCCGCAGGTGCCCCCTCCGCTTCCGGCTGCTGCTAAAACTAAACCAGTTTCAGTGCCCCTGCGGTGACCAACGCCCGGCCTCTGGGCCTAAAAAAAGAACTCCCGCGCGTCAGCCCCCCGGTGCGGAGTAGGTCGACGGCGCCATTGTGCTTCAGTTGGCCAACGGGCACCCACTTCATCCCCTTTTCGGGGCACACCGTTCCGGTGCACCATCTCCACGCTCCAGTGCTCCGTCAGGTCCATTTGTGGTTAAAAAACCTGCCTCGCCGCCACCCTCACTCCACCTTTGGCAACGTAGTCGGGCGCCACCTCCACCCCCGTTTCGAAAAACATCTCGCCCCCCCCCCGATCGGTCCCACGATATCAATCGAGTGAGGCGATAACGACGTCATCCCCACTCCTAAACGAGGTTTCGGTTAATCCCACTGCCCCACCCGTTCCACTGCGCAAGTCCCCGGTTTGATCCGGAAGATCGTATACGCCGTCGCCCCCTAAACACCTCCGTTCCGCGCAACCCGCAAAGAGTGCTGTCCCTGCCAGGACAACGCCCCGAATTTTTCCGGTCACCACTCGATTGAGATCAGCTCTCGCGCCACCGGATCGATCAACGCCAACCGCGGCGCAATCGGCGGGGCCCCGGCCGTGAGCAGGTGATCGACTCGTCCCATCAACGCATAAACCAAACCATCGCCAGCCGGAGCCAACGACGTGACATCCGCCATATCGTCGACCCCAAAATCACCCCACCAAACCAACCCCTCTTTCACCGAATTCCACCCCGCCCCGCCGGCGTCAAACCGCTGCACCTTCGCCCCGGTGCCTACCTCGATGCTGAGTCCGACCAGCACTTGCTCTAATTCCGGCATCCACCACCACGACGTCGGACTCAGGTCAGGCACAATCGCCCCGTGTGATCCCGATTTTTCCGTCGCCGGACCATACCAAGTCAGCGACGCGCCGATCAGTCCATAATCCGGCCCTGCGCCCATCCATAACTGTCCATCCGGCTCCGCCATCAACGCATTGGGCCGATACCCCACCTCATCGAATCGCCCCAAAATCTCGTGGATTATTCGTCTTTCCCGCGCCAAACCGGTTCGGCCTACTCGGATCATAAATCGACAACCGCGCTTGCGGATAAGATGCCATATGAAATTTATCCCCCTTCGTCGCGCCCGAGTAGGCCTGCCCGCGCGCCCCTCTGTGCTGTCCCAAATCATCCATCACCGTTCCCTCCCGCGAAGCCCGATAGAGGTGATTCGGAAAATAACTGGTGCCATAAAGATACCCATCCGGCCCTTCCTCGATCACGTGAATGTTTGATCCGCCTCCTACCCCATCCAAGTGGAGCCGCTTGGTCGCAATGAGCGGATTCACCCTCGTCACCATCCAATCGCGGGGGGGCCGACCGATCATTTTCCCGGTTAGCCTACCTGCGACCCGGTATCGTGTCAGCCGTCTGCTAACGATGCCCTCCCGCCGCATGAATCCCGGCCATCGGCTCCGTCAAATGCGTCACCGGACTCATCACCGATCCCCCCCCCCCCCCCCCCCCCCCCCCACCCCCCCCCCCCCCCCCCCCCCCCCCCACCCCCCCCCCCACCCCTCCCCACCACACCCCCCCCCCCCCTCTCCCCTCCACCCTCCCCCCCCCCCCCCCTTCGTGACTCGATAGATGCAACCGCCGGTCCACTCCTTAAAATAACCGCAGAAACTGCGACTTGTCCGTGGCATCCGTGATCGCTGATCCGACTTCCCGATGTTCTCCCGTCGCCGGATCCACCATCACAATATGCGGGCGCCCCACCCTCACCAGCGCCGCGATTATCCCGACGTATCCCTCGCTTGGATACCGTTAGTTTTCCTCTTCATGCCTCCGCCCGAGATGCGTGAATTCCCCGGTATCCGGTTCGTATTTGATCACGCGTGATTCTGGTGCCGTGCCGATCCCCAACGTGCCATCGGCTTCCTCCGCGATTCCCGTCGAAAACGTCGAATGCATCCGATCCGAAACCGGATACTGCCGACCATGCCCCGTCTCCAAATCGACATCCAAAACAAACCACCCTCCGTTGTTCCGGCTCGTCGTCATTAACCTCGACGGTTCACCGTCCGCCGTCTCTCCCCCATGCAGCCGGGTCCAGCTTGCCCCCTTTACCGGAATCCCTAGGTCCCGGGCGACCGGCATCTCCGCACCGTGCCCCCCCCCCACGACCGAACCAACCAAAACCGCGAACACCCTGCATCGAACCAAAGACCTTATTTCAAAATAGGGGCAGCGAAAAACAGCGAACTGAAGCAAGACGAATCAACCGATCCTCGTTTGATCCGTCTCGCAATCCTCCGCACCGTAGAACGAAACTTTCATCATTTGCGGGCCCTTCCCTCTCAACCTAGCTTGCGCCCCTTACCTAATCGATATTGGTTTCCTGCTAAGCTATGAAATTCCTTCTCATCGTCGTCCTTGGGTTTATTCTCTTTACGCTCATTCGTAATATCCTGTCGCCCGCGCCCAGTAGCAGTAGTGTTCCCGCGATTACCCCGGCCGACGCCGCTGCCGCCGTGCGCGAAGGCACTGCCATCCTCATTGATGTGCGCGAACCCAAAGAATGGGAATCCGGCGTCGCCGCTCCCGCTTACCTGCTCCCGCTCAGCGACCTCAATGCCGCCCGTAAAAAATGGGCGCACGTGCTCGCCGAAGCCAAAGGTAAAAAAGTGATCCTCTACTGCCGCTCCGGCGGTCGATCCGACCAAGCCGCCACCCTCCTCGCCAAGGAAGGCTACACCGTCGCCAACGCCGGCGGCTTCAACAACTGGCTCGCCGCCAAGCTCCCCATCCGCGCTCCCGCCGACCCCGCCGGCAACGAGTAATCCCCCGCCTCGTTCTCGTTGCGGTCCGGCCCCCGCCTACCGGCCTCGCCCCTCCTCGCTTTCCGTAGTGCACCAAACGCTCCTCCCTCTCAGCGCCATCCTCCTCACGCTGACCATCGGTTGCTCGCGCACCGCGCCCGTTGAAACAGCCCGGGCCGAAAACAAATTACTCATTACCGTGGGTCCGGAACCTTCCAGCCTCGACCCCCACCGCAGCACCGGCTCACCCGAAAGCTTCATCATGTCGTCGCTGTGGGAAGCGCTCATCGATTGGAACGAAACCGCCACCGGCTTCGTGCCCGCCGCCGCCGAGCGCTGGACCATCTCCGGCGACGGCCGAACCTACACCTTCCACCTTCGCCCCGACGCCAAGTGGTCCAACGGCGAGCCCGTCACCGCCCGTGACTGGGTCCGTTCCCTTCAGCGCTGGCTCACGCCGTCCATTGCCGCCGAGCTCGCCAATTTCGGCGACCCCATTGTCGGCGTCTACCCCTTCCGCACTAGCCAGACCACCGATCCCTCCACCTTGGGTATTCGTGCGACCGATACACACACTCTCGAATTTGAACTCATCGAGCCCGACGTGCTCTTCCTCGACCGGCTGTGCAGCTACCCTTGGTATCCCGTGCACGAGCCCTCGGTCGCAGCTGCCGGAGGTTTTTTCAGCCTGATGTCCGACTTCATTCAGCCCGGCAAACTTGTCTCGAACGGACCGTATAGGATGACCGCATGGAAATTTGGCCAATACGTCGAAGTCTCGCGCAACCCGCACTACCACAGCGACACCCGCCTCGATTCCATTCGCTTCCTCGCCTTCGACAGTCTCGACACCACCGAACGCGCCTTCCGCTCCGGCCAACTCCATATTACCGCCGGCGTGCCCTCCTCCAAGGTCGACGTTTATCGCAACGCCGCTGACCCCGCCTACGTTGTTTACCCCCGCGTCGGCACTCGCTTTCTCTCGCTCAACACCACCCGGCCCCCATTCGACGATGCTCGCGTGCGCCGCGCGTTCAGCCTCGCCTTGGATCGCCGGAAAATCGTCGATGTCGTGCTGCGCTCCGGCGGCACTCCCGCCTATTCATTTGTCAAAGCCGTTCCCGGGGGCCACCAACCCACCGCCTTTGTCTCCGAATCGATCGAAGAAGCCCGCCAACTTCTCGCCGCCGCCGGTTACCCCGACGGCGAAGGGTTTCCCCCGACCGAATACCTCTATAACACGCTCGACCGCAATCGCCAGATGGCTGAAGCCCTCCAACAAATGTGGGCCACTGCTCTCGGGGTGAGAGTCACCCTTCGCAACGAAGAGTGGAAGGTGTTCCTCGATACCCGCCGCCAACTCGACTACCACATCGCACGTTCCGGTTGGCTCCCCTTTTCCCCCGAACCCGCCGAGCTTTACGAGCTGCAATCCACCAACTCTCCCTCCAACGAAACGGGCTGGAGTCATCCGCTATACGACGAAACCATGAACGCCTCCCGGCGCGAAATGGACCCCACTCGCCGCTTCGAACTTTACCATCAACTCGATCAAATCCTGCGCGACGAAATGCCCGTCATCCCCGTGGGCCACTACGCCCGCAGCATCCTCGTTGATCCGTCCATCACCGGCTGGCCGCGCAACCACCTGGAAGCACTCGTCTGGACCCGCCTCGGCTTCGCCGACTGACCACCGACGAGTCCGTCACGGCGGATTGCGCTCGTAACGTGGCGGGTTTAGGCCGGCAACTCAGGTCCTGGGTGCGAATTTCAGCCTCACGGCTGGGGCTCAGCTATCGGCAAATAATCCGCCCCCTCGACCAACTCTGATTCCTTGATGCCCTCAAGCAGTGCCGTCAGTTTCTGCCACAATTGCTCGGCTCGATCATCCGCCTGCTCGACGCTCTTAATCTGCCCCACGAGTCGCAACGCCCGCTTCGTCTCACCCAGCCCAATCGCTCGTTCGGCCTGATCCAAAAACCAGGCCATGCGCCCGGGGTCTCGGCGTAATATCGCCGGAGCGAGTCGAGCCAATCGTTCCCAATCGTCTCGCGCCGCCCCGGCTTCAGCATCCGCTTCATCCAGCTCGGGCTCAATCCGGTTAAGCCATCCCGCCCGCTGCCGCCTCACCTGCAAAACCAAGCGCTCCACCTGACTCCATTCAGTGTCCTTCACCAGTCCCACCACCTTTTGTCTGAGATCCTCCACCTCGGATTCTTCATAAGTCTTCCGCACCGCTTCCACCGCCTCGGAGATCCGCGAATCCGTTTTTATTTCGCTCAGCTTCTCCTCTGCTTCCGCCAGAAATCGAGTCAGTTTCGAACTCCTCGGATGATAACGTTGGCCCGCCACCGCGACAATTTTCACCAATGGCCAGAGCTCATCTTTACCGAGCCCTTCGATGAGAGAGCGATAAGTCATCAAACTCAGTCCATCTCGGCCCAACCAAGCCTCCAGTGCCCCTGTCGCACTCGTATCTTTCGTCGCTTCGCCCAATACACGCACAAAGGGCTGCAGGAATTCATCCATGATCTCGTCACCAACCCCATCACTCACCACCTCTTCCAACTCCTCCCATTGCGCTTCCCGGATTAAGGACCATACCAAGAACACTCGTTGAACCGGAGTCGGCTCCTGCCACGCCGATATTCGCTGCAACACCAGTTGGCTGCCGGTGGATTTCCCCAAATTAAGCACCCGGCCCACCATCGAGTTGACCGTATCGACCCGCGCCCCGAATCGACGCATAAATCCATCGATGAATTCTTCCGCATCCTCCATCAAACCGGCCTTCACCAACTGCTCGATGCCGTAGATCCAAGATTCCGCCACCTGACGATTTTCCCTGAAAATCTCCTCTAAAACTGCCAACAAAGCCTCCCGCTCCCGACGTTCACTCCGCACCTTCGCTTGCGCTCTCAAGGCCAAGGGTAACATCCCCGAAAGCGCGGGCGGCATCGCCTTTGCCACCGCCAACGCTTCATCTAAATGCCCCCCCGCCACGAGTGCATCGACCTTGAGTAGATCCCAATTGCTCCCCGTGTAAGAACTTTCCTCGACCACCCGCAACGCTTCGACCGATTCACCCGTTTCGATCAGGGTTCGCGCCCGCCAAGCGGTCAACCACTCGGTCTCAGCCACGTCAATCCCGGCGACTCGCTGCATCTCGTCGACGACCTCCAATATCGTATCCGTATCATCCGCCGCCGCCGCCTGCTTGATCAATAACTCCACCAATGCCCGAGAGTATCCAAACTTCAATTGCGGCCGCACCGTGCGTTCTACTCCCGGATAATAGTTTGCTCTCGCGTAATACCCCGCCAACGCCAGCCGCGTCGGTTCATTATCGGGATTCAAACTCAGACCCCGCCGCAGATAAAACAATGCCCGCGCAGCCTCGCCGTTCTCCAGTTCTACCGCGCCTTGTTCGCTAAAGCCCTCGCCTCGCAAGGTGTTCAAAGTCGACCAACGCCACGGCATGGCCACATCAAGGTAGCCCACTTTATTAAACGGATTTCGGTCGAGCCAAACAAACAGCGCTAACGCTGACGCCAGATAACCCATGACCAATAGCCCGGTTAAACACCCCAAAAGTGGCTTTATCTTCACATAAAGCCTCACGCGCCTGCCTTGCCCCGTCTCTTGATTGATCAGAGCAACCCATCGGCCCTTTCGCGCCAACTCATCGCCCATATCCATGGTCTTTCGCTTCGGCGAGTCTCGCTTGAGTCGGATACGTTTAATCGAGAAGTTCAAAGCCTTCTTATCTCAAGCCCCAGCCCGTGAGGGTCAAGCCCCCCCTCCGGTTAATCTTATTCCCTGGCATGCTCATCACCCCAGCCGGTCTTTCAGCGCTTGGAACGCGTCCTCCCCCCGAACATTTCGCCCCGCGCCCATACTCTTGTGCTCCCCCGGCATGGAGTCCCCCGGTGATTTAAGCCCGCCACCCACCTACGGCTGAACTGGCGGTGACCCCGCACGGGTTGCGTCCTGCGTCGGCTTGGACTCCTCGATCGGTTCCACCGGTTCAGTCAGTTTCTTCCATAACTGATGGGCTCGATAATTCACCCGTTCGACGCTTAAAATTCCGTCCACGAGCCGCAACGCCCGCCTCGTTTCACCCTGTGCAATTGCGCGATCCGCCTGATCTAGAAACCATGCCGTGCGTTCGGGATTCCGCCGCAAGACCGACGGGGCCAGTCGAGCAAGCCTTTCCCAGTCGTCGCGGGCCGCGCCCGCCTGCGCATCCGCGTCATCGAGCTCGGGTTCAATTTTACTGAGCCAAGCAGCGCGTTGCCGTCTCACGCGCAACACGAGAGTTTCCACCTTGCTCCAATCCCCCGCCTTCACCAACTGGGTCAAATCATATTTCAGCGTCAAGACGTCCGAATCCTTGTAAGTCGTCCGCACCGCGGCGACCGCTTCGCCCACCCGTAAATCAGGTTGGATCGCACTTAAACGCGCTTCTGCTTCCGCGAGTTTATTCGCCAAAGTCGTGCTCGCCGGATGATATCGGCGCCCCGCTACTGCGACCATTTTCACCAACTCCCATTGCTCATCTTGGCTCAGCCCGCGAATAAGATAGTGATACAAATTTAGATTTAATCCCCTCCGACCCAACCACGCCTCCAAACCTTCAACCGACTTCGAGTCGCTCGTAGCCTCGCTCAAAGCACGCAGGAGAGGCCCTAAGAAATCGTCCGTCGATTCATCCCCCAGCCCATCGCCATACGCCTCCGCCAACTTAGCCCAACGAGCCTCACTGATTAAGGACCAAACAAAAGCCGCGCGCTCGGCCACCGACGGCTCCTGCCAATCGGAAATACGCTGCAATACCAACTCCGATCCTTTCGAACTCCCCGCATCGAGCACGCGACTAACCATCGAACTGACCGCCTCACGATGCGCCCCGAATCGACGCATAAATCCATCGATGAATTCTTCCGCATCCTCATACAGTTCCGCCCGCACGAGGTTCTCGATCCCAAACACCCAAGGTTCCGGCACCTCTCGGTTATCCTGTAACATTTTCTCCAATACCACTAACAATGCCTCCCGGTCCTGACGGGCACTCAACACTCGAGCTTGCGCTCTCAGCGCCTGAGGAAACATCCCCGAAAATGCGGGCGGCATCGCATTAGCCACCACCAGCGCTTCATCCAGATCGCCTCCCGCTATCAGAGCGTCCACTTTGAACAAAGTCCACTTGCTCTCGAAGTAGTTTTTCTCGGCGAGAACTTCCATCGCGCGAGCGTTAGCTCCCGAGAATATCAGCGTTCGAACCTGCCATTCGACCAGCCACTCTCGTGCCTCCGCGTCATTCGCCACGAAAGGCTGCATCGCATCGATCACTTCTAAAATCGTGTCGGCATCATCTGCGCGAGCCGCTTGCGGAAATAATAGTTCCAACAACGGACGCGAGTATCCAAACTTCAATTGCGGCCGCACCGTGCGTTCTACTCCCGGATAATAGTTTGCTCTCGCGTAATACCCCGCCAACGCCAGCCGCGTCGGTTCATTATCGGGATTCAAACTCAGACCCCGCCGCAGATAAAACAATGCCCGCGCAGCCTCGCCGTTCTCCAGTTCTACCGCGCCTTGTTCGCTAAAGCCCTCGCCTCGCAAGGTGTTCAAAGTCGACCAACGCCACGGCATGGCCACATCAAGGTAGCCCACTTTATTAAACGGATTTCGGTCGAGCCAAACAAACAGCGCTAACGCTGACGCCAGATAACCCATGACCAATAGCCCGGTTAAACACCCCAAAAGTGGCTTTATCTTCACATAAAGCCTCACGCGCCTGCCTTGCCCCGTCTCTTGATTGATCAGAGCAACCCATCGGCCCTTTCGCGCCAACTCATCGCCCATATCCATGGTCTTTCGCTTCGGCGAGTCTCGCTTGAGTCGGATACGTTTAATCGAGAAGTTCAAAGCCTTCTTATCTCAAGCCCCAGCCCGTGAGGGTCAAGCCCCCCTCCGGTTAATCTTATTCCCTGGCATGCTCATCACCCCAGCCGGTCTTTCAGCGCTTGGAACGCGTTCTCCAAAAAAACGCTTCGCGCCGGGCCCATACTTTTATGCTCCAGAGCAGGTAGTCCCGCGGTGATTTTGGCCTCACTTCACCAATTCTCCTCTCCGCCCCTAAATCCTCCGCCGTCTCCGAACCCGCCTCCGCCGGCCTACTCGCCCTCGGAGCCGCCCGCCTCCGCCGCAAACAAACCGCCACCTAATCAGGTTGCCCTCGTCTCGCCAACTCGTCTCGCCAACCCGTCTCGCCAAAGCGCCAGCGACAGCGGAGGCCCCTCGATTTTTTCCCAGCTGTAAAACAACCTCCCCTCACCCAGCGCCTATCGGCGCCCGTAACAGGCCCGCCATCAGTTGAGATCCTTGCGCTTTTTCGCGATAAAAAACCCTGCGCGTCAGCCCTCCATCCCTCCCTTAAATTCCTCTGCCCTTCGGCTCTGTTTCCTCTTGTAAAACCCACCGGCCCCCCGGCTTCGTTCCATTCGTTGCCTTCTGTAAAATACTAATGCGTCAGCCTCTCACGTCTTAGCGTCTCGGCGTGGTCAACTCCCTGCCTCTCGATCCCAAAACAACCACGGTGCGTAGTCGGTAGACGAAGCCTTTTCGTGTCCATTCGTGGTTACCCCCCCTGCCTCTCCGCCCTGCCCTCTCCGCCCTATCACGCCTTCACCGGCTGCACCGCATCGGCCTCAATCACCCCTTTCACCCGGGGGAAGAGCTGCACCGCTTCGACCACCATCCAAGCCTCCAACGCCATCGTGATGATCGCGATGCCCACCAGCAGCCAATTCTCCTGGGCCAGCCAACTGTGCTCGCCGATAAACGCCTGCAGCGTCATCGCCCAAGCCGGCAGAATCAGCAGCAGAATCATCGGTCCCACCAAAAACCAAATCGGCACCGAGCGACGCCATAGATAAAACATCACCACGAGGAACGATAGACCGCCCAGCAACTGATTCGTCGCGCCAAAAACCGGCCACAAAATCATACCTCCCTTGCCCGCATTTGCCAGCGACCATTCCAGCCCGGTCGGCGGCACCGCCGCCAAAATCAACGCTGTCATCACCGCAAAAATAGTCGCCCCATGCTTGCCCCGCAGCCACGCCATCACGTCCCATCCGCCATCCGTCTTCGGCGCCACCGTGTTCGCCAGCTCCTGCACAATGTAGCGCTGCAAGCGACATGCGGTATCGAGCGTCGTGCCCGCAAACGACGCCACGAATACCCCCATCAACGCCACCGCTACACCACCCGGTAACCCCAGCGCCTTCAGGAAATTCGCGGACCCCGTCACGAACGCTCCAACCTTCGAACCCAAACTCGAACTCGCATTCCAATCCGCATAGAGGTGCGCCCACGCTTCGCTGCCACTGAGCAATGCCCCGCCTTCCCCCACGATGCCCAGGCCCACTCCTGCGCCACAAGCCAAGATCACCAGCGTAGCCAAAAACCCTTCCGTCAACATCGCGCCGTAACCCACAAATCGTGCATCCGGCTCCGATTTGAGCTGCTTACTCGTCGTCCCCGACGACACCAAACAGTGAAACCCGCTGATCGCCCCGCAAGCGATCGTGATGAACAAAAATGGAAACATCGCCGGCGCTCCCACCGGGTTCGGATTCAGCGCCGGTGCCGCCATGGCCAATACCGGCCGCACGTCATCGCCCGCGACTGGCGCTCCGCCAAAAAACGACGCTACCAACACCCCCAAAACCAATAGACCAAGCACTGAAATAAGCTGCAACGCGTTGATGTAATCCCGCGGCTGCAACAATGACCAAACCGGCAGCACCGATGCGACATACGAATACGTCAGCAGCACCAAAACCCACGTGATCGATGACCACCCCGCCATCGCTAGGTTGAGCGTGTGCAGAAACCCGACGTCACCATAAATCACCGTAAGATACATCACCGCCAACGCCACAATCGACGGCCCCGTGATGCTTTTGCCTCGGCGATTCAACCACCACCCGATCCCCACCGCGATCGGGATTTGGATCAAACATGGCACGATCGCGCTCGGGAACATCCGAAACACCGACGCGATCACCAAACCGAAAATCGCCAACACAATGGTCAGCGCCAAAAATAGAATGCACAAAAACAACAACCTCACGCGCCGATTTAGAACCCGCCCCGAAATATCGCCTACCGTTTGCCCCTTATTGCGCAACGAAACCACCAAGGCCCCGAAATCGTGCACTGCCCCGATAAAAATCGAACCAAAAACCACCCACAACAAGGCCGGCGCCCAACCCCACATGATCGCAATCGCCGGCCCCACAATCGGCCCGGTGCCCGCAATCGACGCAAAATGATGGCCGAAAACCACTCCCTTGGACGTCTCCACGTAATCGTTCCCATCCGCCATCGCCCGTGACGGGCACACCGCATTCGCCGATAACTTAAAAATCTTTCCACCCAGCCAACGGCCATAAGTGTGATAGGCGACGATGAAGCCGAGACCTGCGAGCAAAGCGATAAGGAGAGGATGCATGGAGCAAAGGGGTAAACGAAGAGTTCCGACCATGAGCGCAACCATGCCAACGCGTCTAGCTTTGAAAATACCTCTCTTCGGCTGGCTTACCCAACCGTTGACTCCGGGGAACTCTCTCCGCTCAACCCGTGTCCTACCCCCCATGTCCGCGTCGCTTCGTTTCTTTCGCCCCCGGCTTCTCGCCCTTCTCGTCCTAACCTCGCTTGGCGGAACCCTTTGGGCCGAAAACCTCGTCCCGCTCAAACTGCGCTACAGTCACATCACCCTTTCGAATGGCCGCGTGCTCAAAGACGTCACCCTCAACGGCCTCAACCGCGAATCCGATCTCATCTACGTCCTCGAAGACAATCGACTGAAACCCTACCCCGCCATGCTGTTCCCGGGGTTCGTCAAAACAGCAATCCAGCGCCACTCCGCCGAATATCCCGATTCACCCTCACCCGCATCCGCACCAACCAAACCACCGCGAATCCCTCCGCCGTCAGCCAAAATCCCCTCCCCCATCGGCTCACCCGAAGCTCACGCCGCCGACCGTCAGGCCGTGCACGCCGCCCTCCGCGCCAAGGCCGAAAAAGCCGCCCTCAATCATCTTCGCTACCGCATCCGCCTGGGATCCGGCTACGTCACCGTCACCGATGCCGCCGTCGAGCTCGATTCGCCCGAATCAGTGCCGGGATGGTCCCATCGCTACCGCATCAAAGCTGACGGTTTTTACTCCTACTACGAAAGCGTCGGCGGTACCTTTCAGCGACGCACCCGCAGCCTGGAAATCACCCTCGAAGCGCCCTCGCTCGATGCGATCAAAGTCATCTCCGTCGACACCCTCTGGGGTCAGAATTGAGTAACCGTATCAGTCAATAAGATACGGACCCACTACCGCTTTCCAAATCACGTAACCCGCGGCGTTCATGTGGAGCTGATCGGCCACATAGATATCCCGCGACGGCATCCCGTCCGCCCCCATCATCGGTGTCCAAACATCGATGTAATCATACCCATACCTTTCGCAATAGGCGGCCATCCATCGGTTAAACTGCTCCTGCGCCTCACGTTGCTCCCATCGCTTGGGGTTGGGTGCCGCACTGATAAACGCGACCTTCGTATCCGGTAAAGCCACCCGCATCATCCCCGCCAGCGTCGCCAAATCACCGAGCACGTGCTCCGGTGATTCACCCGCATTCAGATCGTTAGTCCCCGCGTAGATCACCATCTGCTTCGGATTCCCGGGCACGGCCACGCGGTCAAAATAGGCGATTAAATCGGATAGCTGTGATCCCCCGAATCCCCGATTCAGCACCAAGTGCTCCGGAAAGTCTTTCGCCAACGAGTCCCATCTCTTGATACTTGAACTCCCCGTAAAAACAATCGCGCCTGGCGGAGCCCCGATCGCCTGCTCGCTCGCCTCAATCTCCGCGATCGGCTTGTCCCACTTCGGGTCGGCCGGTTCCGCTCCGCCCACGCCAGCTAAACACATGGTAATAAAACCGGTTTTTACCGATCGCCAAAACCAGAACGGGGGAATTCGCATGTCGTTTAAACTGCGTAAGATCTCAATCCCGTCAACCTCTACCGGTCCCGTCCGACTTGCTATTCACCCCCGACCAACCTACCTGTCGCCGTTCGAGGAAATATCCTCAAGTCCAACCCCCGACTTCACGCATGGCCAACATCTCTACCCCCTTTGTCCCCCGCGCTCGTCCGCAACCAGCCATCAGATTCGCCGTCATCGCCATCATCGCCGTCAGCGCCGTCAGCGCAGTTCTCCTCCTCGGGCGACTATTTTTCGGAGCCGAGCATATCCCTGATTTCGGAAAAATCTCGAATTCCCAAGAAAAGAAAACCGCCTTCTTCGAATACCTCGCCCCTCGCATCGCCGCCGCCAATGCCCCGATCCTTGAACAGCGCGAAAAACTCCTAAAAATCCGGGCACAGGTCGCCGCAGACGGCAATCCCGGTTGGCTCGACACCCGCTACCTTAAAAAAGCGCTCGTCCGATATGAGTTCGAAGTTCCCGAAAAAATCGAACTTAACCACGTCGACGACCTTCTCACCCGCGCCGACATCATCCCCCCTTCGCTGATCATAGCTCAAGCCGCCAACGAATCGGCCTGGGGCACCTCGCGCTTCGCCAAACACGGCAACAACTTCTTCGGCATGCGCACCTACACCCCTGGCACCGGCATCGTGCCCAAACGTCGTGCCGCCGGCGCCACTTGGGAAGTCGTCGCCTACGATTCCGTGATCCAAGGCATCGGTGCATATATCCAAACATTGAATACTAACAAGGCCTACCGTCAACTCCGCCTCATCCGCCGGGAGCAACGGCGCAAGCATCAAACCATCAGCGGCAACGCCCTCGCCGGCGGCCTGCTGCGTTACTCCGAAAAAGGCCACGAATACATTTCGGTCGTCCGCTCCATGATCCGCAGCAACAATCTCGCCACCTACGACTCAAAGGAGGGGCGGACATCGGGACCCGGGTGACCGTCACTCGAAGACGCCCAACTCTCCTGTTGTAGGCCCCGTTGCTAGACGACACCCAACCTCTGCAACAAGGGGCGTTGCTTGACGACGCCCAATCCTGCCCCTCAGCCAACTACAAAACATCCGTGCGTCAGCCCCCCCGTCTCCCTACTTTAAATCCCTCGGCTCTGTTCTCTCCGTTCCCTCCTGTAAAACCCACCTGCCCCCCGGCTTTGTTCTCTTCGTTTCCTTCTGCAAAAAACCCGCGTGCGTCAGCCCTCAGCGTCTTGGCGTAATTCAACTCCCTGCCCCCCGGCTCAATTCTCTCCGTTCCCTCCTGTAAAATCCACCTGCCTCCCCGCTTTGTTCCCTCCGTTTCCTTCTGTAAAAAACACCAGTGCGTCAGCCCTCAGCGCGTAGTCGGTAGACGGAGCCATTAGTGTCCATTCGTGGTTAAAAAAAAGCCCTGCCTCACCGCCCCTGCCTCACCCCCAGCCCACGAAAACGCGCCGGCCTCCCCCAGGAGCACCGGCGCGGTTATAACTAGCGATACTTAGCCTTCAGTTCCCCGCTCAGCCGATTGAGATTTTCCGCGGCTTGATCGCCGCCACCTTGGGCAAACTAATTTGCAGAATCCCGTCGCGCAGCTCGGCATTGACCTTCTCGGGCACAATTGAGTTCTCGTGAGTCAGTTCCAGTATGTAAGTCGCATCCGAGGTTTCGCGATAGACCTCCGTCCACTGCTCCGGACGAGCCCAAGCCCGCTTACCCACGATTATCAAACGATTCTCGTCGGCCGTGATCTCGAGACCATCCTTCACCACTCCGGGCAAAGTCACCGTGACTCCAAAGGCGTCTGCAGTTTCCTTCACTTCGTAGTGCGGCTCCCGGGTTTCATCACGGCCTTGGACGTCGTGATCGTTTTTTGCGACCGGCGTGCGACTGGGGGACGGCATGACATTAGTAATACAATTCATAATAGATTTCCTTTTTTTGATTCGATTTTTAGCGTTCCCTTTCGGGCTCTCTACTTGACCTCCACCGTGACTTTGCGGGGTTTTACTTCTTCTTTTTTCGGTAACGTCACCGTCAAAACCCCCGCCTCATAGGCGGCCGATATTCCGTCCACCTTGATCTCGTCAGGCAGCTCCAGCGATCGCTTCAATTTAGCTTCGGTTTGACCCGATTCTTCCTTCGATTCGCGGGTGGCTTCGATTGTCAGTTTACCTTCCACCACTTCGACCGCGATCGCGTCACGGGCAAACCCGGGGAGCTCTGCTCTCACATAAGCGTGGGTTTCGTCTTGGTAGAAATCGACTTTGAATTGAGCTCGCGAGGTCTGCTGCGACCCTCCGCTCACCGCCGTGTTAAACAAGCGATTGATCTCGGCGTCGAAACCGTTCCCTAGGCTGCGATCATAAACCGCTGCGGGGTTGAAGTAGCGACGCGTAGGCGTGTGATATTTGATGATTCTCATAATAGTTTTTTTCTTAGTTTTGGTTGAGATTGATTTGAACAATCCCACTCATGCATGCGGCATACCGACCGTCATTATTTCATTAACTCCTAATAATAATCGCTTTAATTTTACCCCCACACAGTCACTGTGTAAAAACGCCCTCCCCTGTGACGTCACACCTGCGAAATTCCGTCGCACTTCCATTTGGATCAAAAAATTACGCTCTGTTTTTATTAATACGCTCGGTTTTTTTTAATACGCTCTGTCGTTTTCCGATCGGAATTAAAAATTATGCTCGGTTCTGGCAGAACTGGACGAGTATGGCTGGTAACAATACGCAGGCAGGGGACAGAGGTGGTCTCGCGTTGTTAATCTAAGGATGCTTTTGCCACTCCAAAACCGCTACCTTCACTTACTCCCAGTCGAACAGGGCGAATGCCTGCCAAGCTGGCTAATACGCATTTCCAATCGAACCATACCAAATTTTCGCGACTTCTCTACCATCTGGCTAGCCGACCCTCTTCGGGTTACTCCCGGTTTCGACGCGTTTCCGGCCGCCAGCCTTCTAACCCAGATCGGCGCAATTCAGTTTCACGAACTAGACTACTACGTCACGCACCACACGCTGCTAGGCACCACGAAAATATTCTACAACCAATCGGACTGGCAGCGCCTCGTCACGAGTCACGGCGCGGAAAGTTCTCGGATCTACATCTTGCGAAGAAAATCAAAACAACGCACTTGGCACGTTTGCCCTCACTGTCGATCAGCCGAACTCGAACGAGGTCACGCGACTTGGCAGTGCGTCCCACAGATTACCGGACTATTCTACTGCCCACTCCACGAAAGTCCGATTGTGACAGATAGCAGGACTCGGAACCCTCCCATCGCAGCACCTTCCATGTTCGATCTGTCGGAATGTCGCTCCACCGCTCGATCTCAGTCAGAAAGAAGATCACATCCTCCTTGCAAAGGACATAGCAGCGGCCGTTGCCATTGGTGAATGCCATCGCTCTTCTTCGCTACCTTTTCGTGACTCACTGGCGCTGGAGCTGTTTGGATGCCGTTGGCTTGAAGCTCCCTCTTGCTGGCCAGTCCTTAAGAGACGATTCGGAAAGTCATTCTTAGATACTATTCAGATCAAGCCCTACAACGACCGCCAGTCGTGCCACGCTCACCTGTATCCCTCGGTTAACGGCATTGTTTATCTCGCTGCTTTAGCCCGAGCGTTCGACACCAATCTTCCTGACTTACTAGAAGCGGTTAACTGCTGCGGATAAGTAGCCTATCGTGTAGCGAGGGTAAATCTAAGTATCTGTAGACCGCCAAAAGTCCGAAGATGACGACAGATGATAAATGACCGTTTTCATGCTGTAGTTACAGGGTCCCCAAAGACCCGTTCAACAGCCCGCCGATGCGGTGGTTCCGTCTAGTTCCTCAAAACACCGTCAATGCCTCCTCGGGCAATATGCCCAACTCGTGATTCAAACCTACCCCAAATTGAGGTCACGTCGATGCAGCCCCTTGGGTTTTGATTACCTGACATACTGGAAGCAGGCTTAGGGCCAACCTTTACGGAGCAATTCGCCGGTTGAAAAGGCGTTAAGGACGGTGGTGCATGATTCCCACTGGGCGTCTTCCACCTTGCTGTATTTTACGTCGAAAGGGTTTTTTGTCGCGGTTGCGCGGTCGATTAGTTCGCGGGCTTTGGCTTCGTCGTGCTCAGCGAGTTGAACCCAAACATCCTTCAACGTGTCAGGGATTTGGCCAAAGAGAGTGTGAATCGCTGCCAGACGGCTCGATAGCAGGTTGTGGACGCGATCCTCGACCGAGCCGCGGTATCGGAGGTTGGCGATCCAGATTTCCTCGCGAAGCTGCCCTATGCGCTGTATGCGGCCCTTGCGCTGTTCGAGGCGCGTGGGATTCCAGGGTAAATCGATGTTGATGAGCGTGCCGAGACGTTGGAGATTGAGGCCTTCGGAGGCGGCATCGGTGCCGAACAGTATTTTCAGCTCTCCGGCGCGCACACGTTTTTTGAGGGTTTCTCGGTCGCACCGCTGAAAGACCCCCGCTCGCCAGAAACCAGAACGGTTACTACCAGCGTAAAGGCCGATGTCTTGCGATGCGAAAGAGTCGTGTTTCGCCACCTCCGCCCCGAACCAGCGCACCGTATCGTAATACTGGGAAAAGAGAATGCACCCGAGATCGGCCCAACGTCCTTCGGCATCGTGTCGTTGTCCGAGTAGGTAACCTAGCACACTTTCGAGCTTCGGATCACGGTTTCCGCCTTGGCGGAGAAGATCGCGGATTCGTTGGAGTGAATGCACTTCCTCGATGCTGAAATCATGAAAAGCGCTTTGCCTAACTTCCGTAGGAACCGGCCATAGTTGAGTGTCTTCCTCTTCGTCCGCATCGTCCTCTTCATCGGCGTCGATCTCAGACTGGGAGTCTTCGCCAAGGAGTTTAATCACCGTATTAAGGCCCGATTCCATGGAACTGCCGATGCGACGGAGGAGTAAGGTGCGGAAAAAGCCGGCGCTGCGGACCCGTTTATTGAGGAGGTCGCAAAAGTTTTCGGCCTCCTCGTAAGCGTCGTGCAAATAACCTCTCAGAGTGACGGCACTCTCGGGGTCTTCACCAAAAAGGCGCACGGAAACACGAGGAAGAAAGTAACTACCGGTTGCTGGATTAATGGTGCTTTCCAGATAACCACGGGTGCGACGAACAATGCAGCGCAGCAAGGGATTGAACGCCGTTCCGTAACCAGGAAGAAGAGCGTTCTCGAAGGTTACGCGACGGATCGCGACCGGAAGCGTATCGAGCGATTCCGAGGTGAATTGCCACTTCGTGTCAGGCGCGCGGAGGCGTTCGCGGATTTTATCGAAGGCGTCGTGCTCGGTTTTGGCGGGAAGTGGATCGCGCACGTATTCCCAGCCGGCGTGACCTTCGAGGGGCACGGTGTTCAGGCCTGTGGCGACGGCGAGGCAATGGCTGGCTTGGCTCCATTTGCTGGTGCGCGTAGCACCGCCGAGCACACCGTCGTTGCCCTGAGAAAGGATATAAAGGAGATCCCACGCCTCGACGGGGTGCAACTGCACCGGTGTTGCAGTGGCGAGGAGCATACTCTTCGTGCGCATGCCGATGAGGCGCAGAAAGACCATGAGCTTGTTGGGCTCGGCTCGGGCGTCGATTTCGTCATCTGACGCGTCGACCTTTGGCAAGGTGCGGCGGCGTGCGCGGTGGGCCTCGTCCACGATCACGCACGTGTAAGTGCGAGAGAGGAGAGTCTCGATGACCTCTCGCTTGCCACGGACGACGAGGCCTTGGGAAACGAGACCGATACGCCGAGGGCATTTACCTAGGGAGCGAACATCGTTAGCCGGGTATTCGATGCCATTTTCATCGACCCATCCCTTTCCGTTCCAATAGGCGGAAGGGAGTTCGAGCAGTTCCATTAACTCACCCTGCCATTGTTGGAGGAGTGGCTTGGGTGCGAGGACGAGGATGGGTCCGCCGTTGGGTTCATCCAGAGCCATGAGCAACGCGGCCATGGCGAGTTGCACGGTTTTGCCTAGACCGACCTGATCGGCGAGGATGAGGCGCGCACCGCCGAGGCGGTGACGCTCCAAGGCGAGTCGGGCAAAGTATTTTTGGTGAGGCCAGAGGCCTTGATCACGACGATAGACGGGCGTCTCGACAGCGGCAGCGGCGGCGGCTTGTTCGACATCGACCGTCTCCTTCCACTCGGCGGGCTCGATGACGCGACGAGCGACGATGCGCTGCACATCCTGCGCGATGAAGGGGCAGCACGAAAGATCGACGGCGCGGGGATCGTTCCAAAGGGCGTTAAACTCGTCCGTCACCCACGCGATGGACTCGGGGCTGTCGTCTTCCCAAAGGAGTTCGTAGTTAAGCTGCCAGGCAGATTTGCTCTCGTTGACGCTGCCTAGAAAGGCAGTGGCGGTGCCATCGGCCCGGCGAATGACGCCCGCTTTGCCGTGGATGAGGCCGAAGGCCTCGTCGGGTAGCACGCGGACGGTGAGCTTGCCGCTGGTGAGAGCGTCGTAGAGCGCACGGTAGCGGGGGATGGCGCTGGGCGGAGCCTCCTCGGGTTTTCCGGCGCACCAACTGCGACGCAGGGCGGCTTGGGCAGCACTGGCGGTGGCGAGATCCTGAGGGTCGCAGTCGGAATTGCAAATGATGCGGATTGGGCCGTTTACGCCGGCTAATGCCTCCCCCGCCACCTCGAAGAGACTGCTGCGGAAGTAACCCGCGATGCGGTCGTAACTGATCGCTCCTACGAGTCGCTGTTGGAGCACCGCTTGGTGTAACCGGGTGCGGCGGCTGGAGTGGTGTTGGAGCATGGGAAGGCAGCTTAGAGTTCGATTCCGCGATTGTGCTCGGTCGCCGCGTCGTTGAGGGCGCAAACCAAGTGATCGACATCTGTCGAAGGATTACCCGGAGGCGGGGTTCCGCCGGCGACGTGGTGATCCCGGACACTCTGGGCGTGCTTGAAGGCCTCCGGCCACTTAGGGAAGAAGGTGGGAATCACTATTTTGGCGGTCTCGGCGTTGGTGGAGTATTTTTGGCCAAGCGCGTCTTCGACGGCTTTTTTGGCCAAGGTGCCGTTGAGTAGATCGGCACGGGTTGTGTAGCCTACAATATGAAGGAGAAGCCAAAACTCGAAGCACGGGGTTGAGTGCGCGAGCTTTACTCTGCGGGAGACGGCCAGTTGCTGCACGTCTGGCCAAATGCCTTGGCGCACCGCCACGTCGGTGTCGATGACCGCCCAGACATGGTCGTATTTCTCCACCTCGTTGATGGCGATCAGCTTTTTCTTCACGCGCTTGGACAAGGCTGTTACCTCGTCAGCGGCGGAGTTGATCACATGTTTTGGGTAGCTGGCGCTGCCTGGCTGAATTTTCACTTTTACAGTGCCGAGCTGGAGCGATTCGCGGAGTAACTCGAAATAAACGGGTTCGGTTACTTCTCCCTCGGTCACGATGAGAAACGAGTCGCCGGGCCGCGCGTAGGCCGTGCGCGAAGGCTTCACAGCCTTGCGCGTCAAGCTCAGCTCTTTCTGGGCCTGCCACCAAGGCTTCGTTCCGCTCCCACTCATGCACCAACCTCCGATTTATCCTGCAACGTTTCCACGGCGGGAAAGCTTCCAAGAAGGCCTTCGGGAACGAATGGCACGGCTCCATAACGACCCGCGAGATAGCCTCGCACCAACGATTCGCCTAGGCGAGGTTGGTAGTCGGTAAGCGGGTAGAGGTGGGCGCGACCCTCGTCATCTTTATCTGTGAACCAGACTTGATCGCGACGAACCAGGGTCGGATCGAGAAGAAGTGGGTTGTGAGTGGTGAAGAGTATCTGCGCACGGCCTGAGTTTTCCTTGTCGCTGAAAAAGAGGCGTAACAACTCCCGCACCATCAATGGGTGCATGCTGGTTTCGATTTCATCAACGCAAACGGTGTAGCCTGATCGGAGAATATCCAGCCAAGGACCGACGAGCGCAAAGAGTCTCTGCGTGCCTGCGGATTCGCTGCGCCACGGCAGTGGCAATGACTGGCCAGAGGGGGAGCGGTGACTGAGTTCTGGTTGCAGCCATTTTTCTTCGAGTAATTTTCCCCGGATTTCACCCGGCATTTCGCCGAAGATTTTTTTCATTACAGGGTCGGAGGAAGGACGATTAACTACACGAGCTCCAGTAATGCCAATATCTGCATGGCGAAGTAGTTTGAGGATTTCTTCGCGTAGGATTGAATCCTTGGTCTCCAGCTCTTGCATCGTGAAACTTCTTCCAAGTGCGGACTTGGTGCTGAGGTCGAGAAACTTGATTTGCTGAATTATCCAACGAAACACCGGCTCCAGCTCCTGACGATTCTCGGCGATGGCCTTGGACAAATAAAGCATGTTGGGCAGCGTGCGCCGCTCCATGGCTTTATCTCTTGCGAATACCTTGGAGTTTTCCGGGCCGAAGGTGTGTGTTTTTAGTTCTTCCGACCATTCGCGCACGAACCAGAGTTGCTCCTTACCCAAGGGAAAGGCGCGCACGGACTCATGGTAAATGCGTTGGCGGGTGGCGGCGACGCGGTATTCGTAGCGCACCCCGTCGTTGACGAAGGTGACGGCAAAGGCGGTGGGCTCAGACGCAGCGGCGGGATCGAGGGCAAAGGGCTCGACCTGGGGGATGGGCGTCAACGGATCGGTGGTCTTGGCCGATTCGCGCACGAAGTCGACCAAGGCTTTCAGCGCCTCGATCAGAGTGCTCTTGCCGCTGGCATTGGCCCCGTAGATGGCGGCACCCTTCACCCAGCGCCGGTTTTTTAGGCCGGGCAGCTCGGGGGTGATACAGTTTTCGGGGAGCGCCTTGTCGTAGTTGCTGGCCGCCAGATTGAGGGTCTGGAGGTCGCGGAATGCTCGGAAGTTTGAGACGGAGAATTGAAGGAGCATTCGATAAAATAAGCACTATCACCGCTTGATGGCTAGTTTTAAGCGGGAAATCTGCTTAAAATAATACATCAGGCGGGGTTTTAGGCCTGGTCGTTGCGGAGGCGGCCGGCGAGGCGGCGGGCGGCGGCGGAATCGGTGGCCCACCCTTCCATGCCGACGGCGTTGCCGAGGCCGGCGAGCCATTCGAGCAGGGCGAGGAATCGTTCGCGGTGCTGCCAGTAAACTCCGGGGCCGTAGGTGTCGCGTAGGTATTGGCGGCCGGGATCGGGGTTGTTGTCGGCGGCCACGGTCTCGCGGATGGCGAAGAGGAGGTGGCGGAGCGAAGACGAGGCGAAGGGGTGCGGCGCACCGGCGTTGGCGCGGCCTCGGCGAGCGGGCAGGGCGTCGGTTGTGAGCGTGGCTCCGGCGGGTGCGGCGAGGAGGCCGGACTCGAAGCCGCTCGGGGTGTGCATGGTGGCGCCGTTGGCTTTGTCGGCCCGGAGCAGGGGCTTGATGTCGGTGACGCCAAAGCCGCGCGCCAGCTCCTCATACATGCCTTTGCGGCGCTCGCCCCGGCTCTCGATTTCGAGGGCGCGGAGGTAGTAGCGCTCGGCGAGGGAGAGATCGCGCCAGACGGCGTCGAGGCCGCGCGGCACGAGGTACTCGCAGGCAATACCGAGGGCGCGCTCGATGACTGCCTCGAAATCGCTCTTACGGCCGCGCTCACGGACGGCGAAGACTTCGTGCTCCACCTCGCGGCCGTCTATGGTGGCGTAGTGGGTGAGCACTTTGAGCGCGGCGGCGTAGGCGGCGAGTTGGTAGTCGGCGTCGTTGAAGTTGGGTTCGCCGCCCTCGTCGAGGTCGCGCATAGAGTCGATCTGGCGGTGGACCTCGTCTTCGACCAAGGGGTAGATTTCGTCGAGGAAACCGGGCTGGCCGGCGCTGCGTTTGCGGAGCACGAGGCAAACGGTGCCTTGCACGTAGTTGCCCTTTTTGATGCCGACGGCGTCGGTCTCGGTGCTGATGGTCCAGGCGGCGGTGGCCTTGAGTCCGGCGGCCCAGAGGATCATGCCGAGGTCGGCCCAGACGGCCGGGTCTTGGTGGGTGAACTGCACCATTTGCAGGCCGTTGTCCGGCATATGGCGGGCAAGGTTTTTGTAGATGTCCACCATGGAGCGGCGGAAGTCGTCGCCGTCGCCACGCACCGCGAGTTCGGAGCGGGCGTCGGCAGTCCATTCGGGGAAGATGGCGCTCAGTTGCTTGTCATACCACGCAAGGAAGAAATCGCCGAGTTCGTGGTAGTTGACGGCGTCGGCGTAGGGCGGATCGGTGAGCCAGATGTCGCAGGTTTCGCGGAGGTCGCGGGCGTCGGATGGGATCACCGAACTAGTTCCCAGAACCTGCGCACCTTCTGCCAAGGTGAAGATCGGCCAAGCCGAATCTAATTTAGAAATCGGTCGGTTAGAAAAATTGAAGAAAGTATTGAGCGCCTGGCTATTAAAAACATGTGAGCCTCCTTCGTTGGACGCGTTCGACATCCAAAGACACAGCCGCGAATCCCAGTTAGCGATTCGTCCCAGCCCCAACAAGCACCCGACGCGGGCCGCTTTGCTCTGAGCCAAGCGGCCTGAAATCTCGGCGAGGAGGCCGTGGGTGAGCAATTGGCGCGGGGTGAAAAGGTGGTGCCAATGGGTCCAGCCACGGGTGCGAATCGGCTCCTCCGTTTTGTCTCCGCCCTCGGGGATGCTTTTCGACGGAATAAACCCTTGGCGCTGCCAGTCGGCGAAGCGTTCGCGGAGGAGTTCGAGGGCGAGGGTTTCGCGGCGGAGGTCGTCGGCATCGGGCGCGGCGTAACGGCGGGTCTCTTCCACGGTGCCGTCGGAGCGGATGACGGTCTTGACCCAGCGGATGCAGTAGAGCCGTTCCTGAAATACGTCGCCGGGGCGGGGCACGAGGTCGTCGTTGGTCCAGAGACGGAGGCCGTCGGGGCCGCGCAGGGATTCGACGGACCACGTGCGCTCGGGGTGAAACGGTTCAATCACGCGGCTGCTGCCGACGGTGGCATCCTTGCCCGCTTTGTAAGCGGCGACCTCGGCGGCGGAGACGGTGACGATCTCGGGTTGGAGTTGGGCGGCGCCGGGGACGCGTAACCAGCGGCAGATGACTTTGGACTTTTCGCCAACCAGCCAACTCGGGGCGAGCGGGATGAAGATATCGGAGCCCTCGGGCCGGACCTCGACACAGTAGAGGAAGGCGTCGGCGCGTTCGCCGGCGGCGTTGTGCTCGATGCCCCAGGCGGTGACTTGGCGGTCGGCCTCGGCGAGGGCGGCGGCTTGCACACGCATGACCTCGGCCTGCACCTCGGGGCCGCCGCCGAGGAGATTGAGACTGGCCCAAGTGAGCAGACCGGCGACCGGATTGAGGTCGGAGCCAAAGGCCTCGCAGCCAATGCGAGCGGCCTCGAAGGGAATGGAGCCGCCACCACAGAAGGCGTCGCCCACGCGTGGAGTGTGGCCAAAGACGAGTTGGCCGAGCTGCTTGATCAGTTCGGGTAGATTCACGGCGGTGGTGCCGAGGTGAGCGTTGATCTCGGCCCAGGCCTCGGCGGTGGGGCCGGCGACGTTTTCGGGCCGTTCGCAGCGGGCGATGCGCTCGGCGTAGGAGAGGCGGGAAAAGGCAGCCACCTGCAACGCATCGAGGTGATTGGAAAGAAGAGAAACGCTATCGTCCCAGGCGGATTGAGCAGCGTTCACCGCTCCCCGAGCTTCCGCGCGACTAATCCCGGCCTCGCGAGGGGTGAGCTTGAGGGCAATTTTACGGTTGGCCAACTCGGCCTTGGCGGAGGCCTTAGCAGTTTCAAAGTCTTGCCATTGGACCAGCTCGGCGGGGATAGCCAGCTCTTCCAGTTCCTTACGGGAAAAGCGTTTGCTCCAGCGTTGGAGCGCGCCGTCATCGTCCATAGTGAGGACTTTGAGGAATATCTCACGGTCGAGCTTCGGGTTGCCCGAGGCAGGCATGATCATTCCCAAGATGGAGGCGCGTATAAGAATGAGGGGCTTGCGCCCCCACCATTTGCCGAGGCGGGTGAGCGTCTGCCCATTGTTCGCCTTGCGCTCCTTGTAGGACTCGGCGGAGAGGCGGGCGATGGGGAACTGGGTTTCGATGAAGGCGGGCACGGTGGGGGAAAATGATTATAGAGAAAGAGCGAGCTGGGAGTGCCCGAGCAGTTCGCGACGGGCGCGGGGCGAAATGCCTTCGCCCTTTACAAACGGATTGTCGGCGATAGCGGCGCGCAGGGCTTTACGCCAGCCGATGCCTTTTTGCATGGCCTGACCAGTGGTGGCAACGGTCATGGTGAATAGCCACCAGCGCTCCTCGGGCGCGAGGGCTTTCCAGTTCCGGAGAGCGTTGGGAATATCATCGGGCGGAGCTTCTTCCACTGCCCAGCAGAGGATGCATAATTCCTTACCGAGGGACGGGTGGACAGGGATCGAGGCGGAGGGGGTTTTGACCCACTTGCAAATAGGCAGGCCGTTGGCGCGGAGGCGGCGATTGGCCTCTTCCCAAAAAGTGGGAGCGAGATCCTCCCAGCGGCGCCGGTCGATGAGCACGCGTAGATCGGGTGCGGTGGGGGTAGCAGAGGCATCCGATCGCGAGGCAAATTCAGTGAGACCGCTCTCGCGGCGTTCGGTGATGGCGATGAGTTCATCGCGATTTTTGCCCTTGGGCACTTCGATGACGAAGCCGTGGCGGGCCTCGGTGGGCACAAAACCGAGTCCGATGACGCGGCGAGAAGAGTCTGGTGAAGATGAGCGGGTGCGGGGCATGGCGGTCATAACTGGACGATTTTATCCATATCCACGGGTTGATTGTTCGCCCGTAGCCAATCGAGCAGGCCTTGGCCGGTGGGAAACCCGAGGCTGCCAGCAGTGAGCCGGAGTGAGCCGGTGCCAGAGAGGGTTTGCAGGGACTCGGCGATGGATTTGAGCGCGGCGGCGGCGTAGCCTCCTTCGAGCGAGCCAATGTATTCGACATGCTGGCGGCCATCGGCGCTCTCGGCGATAAGCCGGATGTCGTGGGTTTTGACCGTGGAAGCGGCTTCGAGCCGTCGGATAAAGTCCCAGGCGGCAGCTGCGTCGTCTAGGCGGGTCGTGGCTCGCCATGTGGCGGGCTTTAGCGGATCGACTCGGCGGGCTTCTTCGCCCCTTTGCGGCATGGAGACGGTGACGGGGGCCGAGGTAAGGCTGTGTGCGGCAGCCAAAGCAAACGCACAGACAATGCGAGTGCCGACAGGGACGCGGATGGGGCCAGCGTAGGTTGAGGCACCAGCATTCTGGGGAGCGGAGCCGTCGGTAGTGTAGCGGATCGAGATGCCGGTGGCCTTGGGCAGCGCAAGCAGTTCGAGTTCCCAATAGTCGCCCCTGTTGGTGAGCTTGTGCTTCACGCGCAGGGTGGCAGTCCAGTCCTTCACGACGCTGAGTAACTCGGGCTTTTCGGGATCAAGGGCGAGGAACTGGTAACGCAGGCCGGTAGCCTCGAAACGGGAGGGCGTAGGCACGGGGGACGAGGCGGCGGTGGGGGCCGTATCGCCGGTCTCGAAAACGACCGCGGGAGCGTGAAGTGGTTCGATCTTGAGGTAAGTTCGACCCTCGCCTGCGGGGTCGTCCTCGGAGGACAGCACGCGAACACTTACCTCCGGAGTTGGAGGCGGGAATGGCCCCCGCCGAACATGATTGCCTTCCTCGCGCCAGACATCGCGGCGGATACAGTCGGCTTTGAGGTCGTCGAGCGCAGAAGGCTTGTGGAGCTGCCAAGTGGTGAGGACCGCCGCGGTGCGCTTAAAGTCGGACCAGAGGACAACCTTGGAGTCGGTGCCGCCAAAGAGGCGGGCCTCGGCCTTGTTGCGGAAGGCGTCGTCGTCAATCCTGGTGGTGAATTTCTGGGCGATTTCGAGGGTCTTGCGGACGGTGGCCTCGCCGCTCTGGTTGCCCGCGAAGGCCAGATCTATGCCGGAGGCGCGGAGGGCACTGTTGATCGAGGGATAAACGAGCTGGTCGAAGGCTTCTTTCAATGCTGCGGAAAATTGTAGGCCGATTCGGTCGCGCAGCATGTCGAGGGCGCGCCACTGAGGGTCGTCGGCCGCGGTATTTTCCGCGCGGAGGTCGGTGGCGATGCTTTCGAGGGCGCGGGTTTGGCGGGCGGCATCGAGCACCTTCTGGAACGTGTCGCGCGAACCGGTGAGGAAGAGCACGCGGTTCTTGTATTGTTGCTGCGCCCACCACGCCTGCCAGTCGGAGGAAACGGGAAGGTTGTTGGCCTGACCGCCGGGCCGCACGATTACGAGCGTGGTGCGGTCAATCTCCAGTTGCACTTGGTCGAGCGGCGGGAGAACGGAGACGATCTGAAAACAGTCTTTGAGCGAAGGAGCAAAGCTGCCCTCTAGGTGATCGCGGAGCATGCGGTCAACGGTCTCGGGATGCAGCGAGTTGGCGGTGGAGCGAAGCTTGGCAGCGAGGTTTTGCTGGTTCTTGAAGTAGAGCCGACCGTCGGCGGAGTTATGAAGATACCAAGCGCGTGTCGCGAGTTTATCGAGGACGTTAACCTTAAAGGTGGAGAGGTCGCGGCCGGGCCGCTGAAGGCAATCCACAAGCTGATATTCGCGAAGACC
>Ga0335398_10002618_pt1 | contig 27917 bp, 26 predicted proteins | sample BON03_FD_205742 | JGI IMG/M metagenome (GOLD analysis project Ga0335398, IMG submission 205742) | Freshwater microbial communities from Lake Bonney liftoff mats and glacier meltwater in Antarctica - BON-03 (spades assembly) (version 2) | ecosystem: Environmental > Aquatic > Freshwater > Ice >... | reverse complement strand
ACTATTACGTAACCAGTAAACTGGCTTTTACTTACCCAACCACACCTATAAATATAACCATGACCCCACTGTAAAAAATGGGAACGAGACCTCAAAAAGATGCACTTGAAGAGATGCTTGAACAGGCGTCGGTTTCAACGCTTTCGGCATTGGTTAAAAGACTAACGATTACGCATGTTGGTCTGGTTGCCGAGTGTTGTGAGTTTTTGCTTGAACATGCAGACTTGTCTGCCAAACAAAGAAGTGGCTTGGCGAGTGAGCAGGTTGCTTCAATTTGGAACGAGCTAAGCGTTCATATTGACGAGCTTGACGAGTATGGGGGTGGTGAAGATTCAATATATGAAAGCGTCTGGGAACTGACTCAACAACTCGTCGAAACAGTTAATAATAACGATGTTGGGTCGACACTAAGGCAACAGATTGTTAAGGAAACCCTGGGCTATATCGAATCTGACAACGCGGGGGTTTCTGATGAGCTTTATGACATTGTGCTGTCGTGTTCTATTTCAGTAGAAGAGAAAATTTCATTAGCCAAATTTTTTGAAAGCTTACCAAGCTCTTCGTATATTTCGCGGGCCTTGAGTATTTATCGTGAGCTCGAATACGTTGAAGATTATCTTCGCTTGCGCCAAAGTTCACTTTGTTATGGGGCCGATTATCTTGACTTGGCGACTTTTTATGACGAAAGAGGGGATAAGGAAAAAGGCCTTTTGCTAACGATTAAACCACATCATATTGGTTGGGAAACCAGCTACGAGCGTCGTTTTGCAAAACAACTTGAAAATCTTTACCCTAAACTTATTTTTGATTATTACATTCGTGCGTTGGGTAAAGTTGAGAAATCAACGCGTAAAACCTATGCGCAACAATCTCGGGTTTGCCAGCATTTCAAGATGAGTTGAGCAAAGCGATGCTAGGTTCCATTAACCTTTCACACCCTAATCGATGAAATATGAGCACTCAAAATACTATTTTAGATCGCGAATTATTCTTACAAGCTTTGCGTCACATGGGCGAAGAAGACTTGCTTTACTTGAATCGCATGGTCATAGAGAGGCTTAATTTACTTGCCCAAGCCAAAAGCACCGTGCAGTTGGCTCAGTTCGCTGAACATGATCGCGTCAGTTTTACGGCCAGTGACGGTTCTGTCAAAAGTGGTGTGATTATTCGCTTAAACAAAAAGACCGTTAGCCTGCGTACCGATGACAACCAGTTATGGAAAGTGTCGCCGAGTTTTTTGCGTAAATAGGAGGGACGGGTTGTCAATTTTGGTCCGTCGTCAACACCGCAGGTTCAGGGTGGGTGCTGACAAGTGCTTAAATGATGGTTCAGTAAATCGAACCCAACACTTATTCACAGTTAAAACTAATTTTGGCCCTCGAAAAACTTCAGCAACCGATCTAACTCAGTTAAAGAAGCCCGCGCTGAATCGAGCACCTCTCTAGCAAAATATTTGCCATAGCCATGACGCTCAGTTAAGTCTATATCTAGCAATTGTTGAATCGTTTTTTTACATGTTGCGCTTTGCATGGCTGGTCGCTTACCAAGTATTGAGAGCAATAGCCCCTCGAAGCAAGGTGTTGATCCAATCATTTCTATCTTGGCTTTGCGAGCCACTTTTTTGAGCTTATCAGTCCAAGGTATGTCTGTGTCAAGAAGGGCGACTTGTACATCGTAGTTGTAAATTTTGGCCTGCCTGACCGTGTGGTCAATAACATTCTCTCGCCCTTTGCCGTGGGCATTTTTAACCGTTGCAGAAACGCCAGCACCTCTTGCGCAGTAAAGGTCGCGCAGGTGTTTAAGAAATGCTACCTCTGAGTCACCTTCACCAACAATCAATATTGTTTTGCGGATGTAATGTTGTTTACGTGCCAAGGCCTCACCCCTCACAGCTTTGGAATGGCGCCGTATGCACCGGCCATATACTTTGCGTAAAGGTTGTCATCGGCACGAACGCCTTTAACTGTGTCTAACCGCCACGCTTCGCTTTCGCAATGATCATCTTTTTCTACCAACACAACTTGTGCTTTATGAAGCAGACTAAGCACTTCGATTGAGTGGCAGGTAAAAATGATTTGAGCTTGATGTGGGTTGGTTTTTTGAGAAAAAAACAAATCTAAAATAGGTGTCAGCATGTGGGGGTGAAGGTCTGCTTCAAGCTCATCGATGACAACCAAACCACCTCGCTCAAGTGCGGGCAATATACGTGACAATAAAATAAAGGCGCCTTGAGTGCCACTAGACTCATGCAAAAACATGAGTGAATGCTCTTTGCCCTCTACTTGGTGAACACCAAAGGGTATGTGAATGTCTTCAGTTTGACCGCTTTCACGTGTGACCGTTCGCTTCTCAACCCGCACATCTGACAAGCCAAAATCCCACTCATGAAGCAGTTTGGCCATTTGAGATTGCATAGTCGCATTTTTGGCATAGAACTCAGAGGCTTGTAAAATTTGATCATGATCAAGGGCCTGCCTGCCTAGGCCATGCACATTGCTCAGCACATTAGCTGACACGAGTTTTAAGGCTAGTTCAACATCGTATTGTGCAGCCGTTGAAATCAATGACGCATTTTCACGAACCTTTTCAGCCTCTTTTTGAAGCATGCCAAATTGCTGTTGCTTGACCGAGTAACCTTTGCGGTCGGGGTGCCACTCACGAACAAAAACATACGAAAAAGTTCGACTTTGTTTGCAGTAAAGTGACTCGTGATAAATGCGTTCTTTTGAAGCCACTAAGCGATAACGCCAAGCGCGTCCGTCAAACTCGAACTCTATTTCAAATGTGCTGGGTTCGGTTGAAGCTGAAAAGTGTGCCTGTAAGGGAATCAAATCATCGGGTTTGGCATGAAATGAATGTTTGACAAACCAATCAAGAAAAACCAAAGATTTAATCAACGTTGTTTTGCCACTTGCGTTAGCACCGATGACAGCGATTGCTTTTGAGAGCCGGGTACCCAAAGCAGACACGCACGATCTACCATCATGAGGGGTGTGCCGACTCAGTTCAAAAGAGACTTGAACAGAATCTTTAAACGATTGAAAGTTTTGCAGGCTAAAAGAATGCAGCATAATTTGACTTTATTTGATATTTCAACAATTTTATGTCGTATATATTATTGAATCAACTAAAAAAATACATTAAATACAAAATATCACAAATTTTTGTTTGTTTTCGCCATGGGTGCAACTGTATCACACAGCGCCGTTGCCAAGACGTCGTGCGTAGTCTACTAGCCGGTCAATTTTCAGTATGTGTCGCTGCATACAGATGCCCTTGGCGGCTTCGGTCGTGCCACGCATACTAAGTCTTGACGTATGTCTAACAGTTATTAGTCTAGATGTTTTAGACATCAGTTAGACATTCTGATGGTTCTGTTAATCGCACGTTCCTCCCGTTCACAAAGCTAAAACCAATTTCGGCCTTCCCCCTTTGAGCCCGTTTTCACGAGCTGCAGCAGACTTGATGGCGATACTTTTTTGACCATTTCGAACGGCTATTAAGCTTGCAGCCATGTCCATTAGGGGCTGACTAGCGGCCAACATGCCGGCAAGAGAGATGTGTAGATCGTGTGTGTCTAAACATAAAGCGCTGCCACCAAAACCCAAAGTTAAAGATTGCAGGTCGGTTTCATTTAAAACGGCCAGTTCAGGGTAGTTGTTGACAGGTAATGCAACAGCACTGCGATTTTCATAGTTGAATCTACGTTGGGTTGCTGACCCCTTCCAAGTAACAAGTTTTAAGTCACAACCTTTTCGGCTAATTGTCTAAAATAGTCTTTAGACCAAATTTCTATTTCAGCCGGGTTGTGTAAAAAACGCTCAACATCGCTGCGAGAGGAGGTTTAAGCGACAAAGCGACTTTAATATGGGTTGTTTCATACCCACCTGAGCGATGTGCTGCAGCAACTGCGGGCTAAAGTCGTTTAGGGCTCGCATATCGAAATGTAAATCTTCCTCTAAATAAGTGGTGAGCGAGGCGATGCTGGTTATGCCTAAATTAGCGGTCAACATGAGCTTGTCGCATAGCGCTTTTTCTGGCAAGGCAATTAAATAGTGATGGCCTTGATCGTCTTCAATACTGGTGATGCCGATTGGATAAACAGCGATGCCCAATCGTTCGTAATCAAAGCGCCCGAGGGTTATCGCCAAGCTGTTCGTTTCGTTCATGTTGCTGACAGGCAATACAACAGCGCCGTGATCTTCAAAACTGAATTCTTAATCTTGGAGCTTGAAGCTTTGCTTCAGATCATTCATCCATGATGGCTTGATCAACCCATCATGCTGTAACCGCCCTACCACTATAGCGGGATGCAACCCGATTTTCTGGGCAAAATCGATGACTGCAACCTTGGTTCTGATGCTTGCTAAGTCATTTGTATATTGAGCAGGAATCAGCCAATTACCAGCCCACGAATTGGCTTCATGCTCACGCGGCTCGTCGGTATGCGTAGCATTAGGGTCATCAAGAAAAATAGACTTTTTTTCTTCTTTGTTGTTGGCGTGTAGCAGGATATGGGCTGCTTCATGAAAGAAGCTGAACCAAAATTTGTCGTTAGTCTTTCCGTACAGCGACAGCTGAATCAAGGGTCGTACCGGGTTTAACCAGCGAGCGACACCGCTGACGTGTGCACGGGGAATGGCTGGCACTAGCACGAACAACACACCAGCTTCGTGCAGTAGTGCTCGCATTTTCGGTTCAAACCCCTCGGGCTGTTTGCAAGTTAGCTTTCGAATGGTGCACAAGGCCTTTTCAAAGCGGGTCTTGTCATATCTAGGGCCATTGAGCTTTTCTGCTTGTTGCTCTCCCATGCGCAACCAGGCGGAAATGGCTCCGACATCGCTTTGTTCAATGCGGCTGCGACGGAAAGCCATTTTCATTCCACCGTAATGAGCGCGCCAATCATCGGGTGTTGCAACGCCAAAGAAACGCAAACAGTTCTCAACCACGTATGGCTTGTGCTTGCTATCTAAGCGTTGTTTTGGGATGGCCGCACAAGACATTAATTCCTTAATAGGCAGTTCATCGAGCCACGGCACCCAGTTTGCATGAGATTCAGCGGCTGTTAGTCGAGCTTTGTGCTTTTGGTAGTTTGCTTCGAGCGACAGCCAGAAGTCTATGGAACTACCTAGCACGAGTTCAAGACGCTGAGCGGCGTCAACGGTGAGTGGCACCTTGCCGTTGATTAACTGGCTAATGTGTTTTTCGCTATAGCCTAGACGTAGGGCCAGCTCGACTTGCGTCCAGCCCCGCTCTTCGGTTAAATCGATAATAGACTCGCCAGGTGGCAACACCCAGTCTGGCGCAAAAGGAATATTCAGTTCACTCATGGTAATCACCTATAAATTCAATACTAATGATTGTGATTTGGGACCATTCGATACTGCCATCTGAGTGGGTAGGGCAGGGGTCATTAGCGGGGGCAAACACCAATCGCCCCCCCTCCAGCAAGATCAAGGGCGAACTGCCCGAGCCGGTTTCCTTTGAGAGGATGCGGGTTGCCTGCAACCAGTTCGGTGACGCGTGTGACTGCTTCTAGGGCAAGTAACCGTAACTTCAGCTTGCGAGCTGAGATCGCCCCGAGTTTCTTCTCGGAAACGGCCTGTGTTTCACACAGGGCACGAATTTTGCTGTCCTTGTATCGAATTTCCAATTCAACCTCATTGTATCAATCTTTACCTAATAGGTAAATCATTTTTTAGACTTGGCGTCTCTTGAGTTATTCCACTAGTGGTATTTTGACGAGTTTGATTTTGACAGGAGCACACCAGTAGCTAATATAAACAGTATGTTCGACCGTTCAAGCAAGATTAGTTTTAAATTGCCTTTTTCTGTTGGCTACTTTATTTGTCAGTGCTCTGATTTGGTACCCCATCGACCGATAGCCGACTTGGCGTTTGTTCCGCAACTACCCCACCACCCTGCCATAGACATCTTCGAGTCTAACGATATCGTCTTCACCTAAGTAACTACCTGACTGTATTTCAATCATTTCTAATTCGACCACGCCTGGGTTTTTAAGGCGGTGAACTTCACCCATGGGTATGTAGGTTGATTGGTTTTCACAAAGCAAAAAGGTTTCTTCACCTCGTGTCACCTCTGCAGTGCCTCGCACCACCACCCAGTGTTCAGCACGGTGGTGGTGTTTTTGTAAGCTTAACGAGGCGCCGGGTTTGACGCCAATACGTTTCACCTGAAAACGTTCACCCATGTCGATGCTGTCGTACCAGCCCCAAGGTCGGGCCACTTTGCGATGTGTGACGGCTTGTGTTCTTTTTTGTTGATTAAGCTGAGCCACCACTTCTTTAACCTGCTCAACATGGTCTGGCGTGACGACTAGCAAGGCGTCTGGGGTGTCGATAATTAACAGGTCTTTGGTGCCTAAGGCGACGACGGGTCGGGTGGGGGCGTGAATAAAGGTATTTTGGCTTAAGTGTGCCAAGCCATGCCCTTCGATACGGTTGCCCGAGGCATCAGCTGGGGTGAGTTGCGCGACCGCGTTCCAGCTGCCGACGTCGCTCCATTGGCCTGTGAATTTAACCAGAGAAATGTTGTTGGCATGTTCCATTACGGCATAGTCGATGCTTTCTGAACGACACGCTTTTAAGGCTTCAAGTTGGGGCTGAACCAAGCACTCATTTTGTGCTGTCAATGTTTCAGTTGCCTGCGACATGGCCGCTTCGCACTGTTCCAAAATGTCAGGTGCATGGGCTTTTAACACACTTAATAAGACCTCGGTGGTGCATAGAAAAATGCCTGCATTCCAGCAAACATTGCCTTGCAAAATAAGCGCTTGCGCGGCGTCTGCTTGGGGCTTCTCAATAAAGCGTTCAACGGTGTAAACCTGCGACTGTTGGTTCGAATCTTGCGCTGTTTGTATGTACCCATAAGCGGTGCTGGGGTAGGTGGGTACGACCCCAAAGGTGACGATGTCGCCCGCTAAAGCGGCTTGGGCACCTTTCATGACGGTGTCATAAAACTGCGTTAAATCTGGAATATGGTGATCGGCTGGGCAAAACAGTAACAACGATGGGTTTTGTGCATCGTGTTGAGTTTTTAGCATCTGCAAAGCGCCCATCGCCATCGCTGCTGCTGTATTGCGAGCAACGGGTTCAAGTATAACTGTGGCATGCTGTCGTGCGGCAGCCAACACATCAAGCATCATGAATCGGTGCTCATTAGAGCCAATTAAAATAGGTGTTTGGCCAAACAGTTCAGTACGCTCAAGAGTCAACTGTAATAAGCTTTTGTCGCCGATAATAGGTACGAATTGTTTGGGGAAGCTTTGACGCGACAGTGGCCACAGCCGTGTGCCCGAGCCGCCACACAAAATAATAGGCGTGATGCTGGGGGCGGTGGCTTGGGTGTTGTTATTGACGTTGTTGGCGTTGTTGGCGGTTTGGGTTGTTTGGGTCATGTCTTAAATGGTTTGTTGAATCGTGTTGATGTCAATTTATGTATTGGGTATGCATCGCAACACAGTACCTCAAGGTTAGTGTTGCACTTCAGTTTTGAACTCAACCAATATAAAGTCTATTCTAAATTGCAAATGATCGTTAAATGGCTATTAAGTAGCCTAATTTTCTTACGCCCGCCACAAGGTGCCGTGTAACGATCACAGTTGGTTGAATATGCCATACCCATTGCACAGATTCCATAGGTCATGCATAATAAATTAATAAAAGCTTGCTCAATCTATAGATTAGGAGAAAACCATGCTGAATATGACACTTGAGCAGTTACGCGCCACAGCCCTTGCGGGTGGCGTTGTGAGCGTTACCTTAAAGGGTGAGGGTAGCGGCTTTTTTATGCAGATTGCCACACGTAGCGGGCAAGATGGTTTTTTGGTAAAGGCCCGTAGCACCGAACCGCGACGTTTTGGTAGCCCAAACTCGGCAATGATTGTATTGCGCGAAATGGGTATTGTTATTGCACAGCTTGACACGACCAACTGGAACCCTGACCAAAAAGAGGTGACACAAAACCGTGACAGCCGAGCCCAAGCCATGCGTCAAGCGCACGAAGCTGCCGCTTACAACCAGTGGTTAGTCAATGAAATACAGGCATCGATTGACGACCCACGACCGAACCTTTCACATGATAAAGTCATGGCCGAAATGAATGTTGAGGTGGCTGCTTCAACAAAGAAAAAGCGTGCATGACAGACAAGATTTTTAGTATTGAATGGCGGCCTATGGCGCTTGAAGACTTGCGTGGCATCATTCGCTATATTGGCAAAGACAGCCCCACGCGTGCCAAGACTTTTGGTCAGGCATTGCGCAACAAGACCAAACTGCTTGCGCAGTACCCCGAGCTTGGCCGCAAGGGTAGACCCGGCTTGCCTGAATGGTTACGAGAATTGGTTGTGCATGAGCATGACATCGTTTTTTATCGCGTGCTGAACGAGACTCATACGATTGAAATTTTGAGGGTCAAGCATGCCGCGCAGCAAACGCCGTGATGGCTAAATGAAATGTAGGTTAATGTTGTAAACCGTTACTTTTACATCGAACAAATTTTCAGGTTAAACACATGATTTTAGTGACTGGCGGGGCGGGTTACATTGGCTCACATACTTGTGTGGCGCTTGCTGCGGCGGAGCACGAATTGATGGTGCTCGACAACTTTAGTAACGCTAAACGGTCTGTCATTGATCGGCTTGAAAAGTTAATCGGTAAGCCTGTTGCGTGTCACGAGGGTGATGTGGCTGACGTTGAGTTGGTGAAGGGTTTACTCAAAGCGCATAAGGTGTCGGCCGTGGTGCACTTTGCCGCTTATAAGGCGGTAGGTGAATCGGTTGAGCAACCGCTTCGTTATTACCAAAACAATGTGTCGGGAACCTTGGCACTGTTGCAAGCTATGCGCGAATCTGGGGTGGGTACGCTGGTTTTTTCATCATCGGCCACGGTTTACGGTAACCCAACGTCAGTGCCTATTTTAGAAAACGCTCCATTATCGGCAACCAACCCGTATGGTTGGACCAAGCTGATGATTGAGCAGGTGTTGTCTGATGTGGTTGCAAGCGAGCCAGACTTTTGGCGTGTGGCGCGTTTGCGATACTTTAACCCCGTAGGGTCTCATGTCAGTGGTCTGATCGGCGAAGACCCACAAGGTATTCCAAATAATTTATTACCTTTTGTGGCGCAGGTTGCCGCGGGGGTTAGGCCTTACTTAAATGTCTGGGGAAATGACTACCCCACCTCTGATGGTACAGGCGTGCGCGACTACATTCACGTGATGGATTTAGCCGAAGGCCACGTCACGGCTTTAGATTACTTAAAACAAAATGTAGGGTTGTTGACAGTGAACTTGGGTACAGGCCGCGGCACATCAGTGCTTGAAATGATTCATGCTTTTGAGCAGGCCAGTGCGCAACCCGTGCCTTATCAAATTGCGCCCCGTCGCCCGGGTGACATTGCCGAGTGCTGGGCAGACCCTGCTTTGGCCCAACGTTTACTGGGTTGGCGTGCCACCCGTTCGTTGAACCAAATGTGTGAAGACACCTGGCGGTGGCAGCAGTTTGCAAATACGCTTTCTTGATATGCTTCCCCTAAACAGGGAACGTTTCAGCGCATCTTGTTAAAAACTAGCAGGCATTAAACCCCTAAGCGCATTGCTGAGCATGATTTCTTCTGCATTCATTACGTCTGCAACGCTCAAGTTGGCTTCGCGTGCTTGCCATTTTGGGTCATTTAAAATGATCGACCGCATGATGCCCGGCAAGACACCGGCAGTAAGTGGGGGCGTTAGCCATTCTTGCGACCCCTTGGGTTTGATAAACACACTTGATCTGCCGCCTTCGGTGACGAACCCTTGTTCATTCACAAACAGCGCATCAAAGCCACCAAGCGAAACGGCTAATTGCCAAGCTTGGTCGTAAGTTTTGCGGTGACTGACTTTATGTTGCAACAAAGCATTGCCTGAATGCATGCGTGCATCTGTCGGGTGGTTAAACAAATCTGTTGCCCAAAATATTTTGACTGTTGTATTTGTTTTGTTCGTGTTGGGTTTATTAAAAGTGTTGGGTAAGGTTTCGGTTAATGACTCAGTTAAAGCATCTTTTACAACCCAATTCAATGGTTCAAGTTTTGCAAGCGTGAAGCTTAAAGTGCCGTCGCTCGTTAAATCTAAACGTAGCCGATATTCAAGCGCAGGGTCGCATTCAACGCAGGCTTGATTAAGCGTGTGCATGGCATCGTCAACGCACAATGCAATACCCAATGCATGAGCCGATTTTGCTAAACGTTGCAAGTGTTTTGTTAAATGTTGTGCAACGGAACCTTTAACGAGTAAGGTTTCAAACAAACCGGTTGCGCTGGGTAATGCTGTTAAAAACTCAGCTTTCAGGTTGCACTCTTGCCATTCCAAATCAATATCAGAGCCATGCGTAATGCCAGCACCTACCCCTAGGGTAAAGGTCGATGTCTGTGAAGCCGGGTTAGTTTGAAGTTCGACCGTACGAATGGGTACACTCAAAGAAAAATCACCATTCGGGTCGAGCCAACCTAAGGCACCACAATAGAAACCACGCTCGCTTGTTTCGAGCTCATGAATGATTTCCATGCTTCTTTTTTTGGGCGCACCGGTCACTGAGCCACACGGAAATACTGCAGTCAACATATCAATCAAGCGAAGACCGGGCTTGGCGGTGGCTTCCACAGTAGACGTCATTTGCAACACATCGCCATGTCTGGCAACTTCAAACAATTGCGGCACCTTCACGCTACCCAATTCTGCCAAACGACTTAAATCATTTCTAAGTAAATCGACAATCATGACGTTTTCTGCTTGATTCTTTGGGTCGCTGGCCAGTTCAGAGGCCGATGCGTGCAGAGCACTTGCGGTGCCTTTCATGGGCATGGCTTTCAATGTATTGCCACGACGTTCAATAAACAGCTCGGGTGAATGCGACAATATGTACTGTGTGCCATGCTGAATAAACGCACCGTAGCGGCTGGGTTGGCGCGCGCATAAACGGCTGTAAAGCGCCAAGGGCTCACCATAAGCTTGGCCGGTCACACGAAACGTGTGATTGATTTGATAGGTGTCACCTTGGCGAATATAGGCTTGAATGGTTTCAATGTCTTGAGCGAACTGCTTTGCGGTGGTCGAGCTTTGAATGTTGGCTACACCTGCCATGCCGGCTTGTTGTGTTGTTTGAACTGGTTGAGTTGCACGCGGTGGGGCAGACGAATAAGTGCCAAAAGGGGTGTCTGAAGAAGTGTCTGAAAAGGTGCCTTGTACGATCGCCACTTTAGCCAACTCGCGCTTCAAAAAAGCATCAACGTCATCTTTAGATAAAGCCTCATACCCCTCAAAAGCCCAAGCCAAAATCAAAGGGTGATTGGGTGCTTGGTCTGAGTTTGGACCTTCGCCTAAATTTGTACTTGAATCTGGGTTTGTGCTATCACCAGCAACAGAGCCTGCACCTGCACCTGCACCAGAATCAGTGCCAGTAAAAGAACCTTGATCTTGAACCTGAGATTTACGCTCAATGTGGTGCAACACATACCCAAGCTCATACGCAAAAGCCGCCACAACATACAGGCCTTGCGACAACGCTGCAGAGATTTCATCAAGGCTATGTTCAACGGCTTGAAGGGTGTCGGTTTGGGTTAATTTAGGGTGAACACACCATGTCTGTTGGGGCGGTTGTGAGTAGAGGCGACTAGTAGGCTTGGTTGCAACACTTTGCACATCATCAAGCAAGATCATGGCAAACAACCCTTAGTCTTCACATTCATCATTAATGATTTTTAACCATGCTATCTATGAGAATGAAATGAGTCAAATGGTAAGGTCTTTAGTGTGTAAGTCGCAGCAATAAATATTGATGTTGTTTGATGACTTTGGGTAAACGAAGGCTAATTCGGTTTCGTTGGTCGGTGATTTATTAAGCTATCGCAGCACCACAAATTTTACATCTCATTTGAGTGGGCGTTGTATGGAATTGACTTTGTCTTTTATATGAAATATCATTAAGATTACGAAGCGACTGACCGGATGAGATTGAGCGCTTCCTAGCAGTGAAAACTGTATTCGTGCAATGCGAATCGTAAGTAGTGTCCGGATCTGTTTTAAAACGAAAAAAAACACCGTTAGGTGTTTTTTTTCGTCTATCTTTTAGTGCTCGTACGCTCATGCCGATAAACTTTACCGCAAAGTAAAACAAATGATATCGCGCCGTTTAATTTGGGTGGCCCGTATGAGGAATCTTCATGATATGCACTCTCAACGACAAGATTCAAATCTTGGGTTTTCTTCTGAATATCAGAGGCACGCCTTATTTCAAAAAATATATGGTACGGGCCCGTTGGGCTATTAATTGTGATCGAGTAGCACCAATTTCGCGCAGCAGCAGTTTCTCTGACTTTCCTTTTTGGATCACCCAAGCTTTGAATCAGCTCAGGTAAATTACGAGAAAGCCTGTAGCGAACACGACAAAATATGCATTTTTTGTCAGTTTGTGCATTAAAAATTGGTTCACCGGTTACATGTTTTGCGAAGTCATACTTTTCCGTAAAGCAATGGTTGAAATAGGTGACGTGCACTTTCAAGTCTTTTTTAGCAAGTTCGCTACAAACCTTAAAAGTAAATGGTTCTAAATGCGATAAATCAAAAAGTTCACCACCAATTGATAGAGGCAAAAAATAAGCCACTTGTTTCCTTCTAACGATTTCCAGTAAGGGTGAGATTGTGACACTTGTTGAAATTATTAAATACCCTCGCCTCTGTTATTTCATCTACCCCTAAATACTCAACAACATCTTGCCATTTCCCTCATCATGCGCTAACGTCATGCTCAGTTTATAAATAAACATATTAAAAATATTTAAACTGAGGCAGACAATCATGGCAAGTGCACAAAAACAATACGATATCGTCATTGCGGGTGGCGGCTCTGCGGGTATTGGCATGGCGGCGAGTTTAAAAAAGCGCGACGCTAACCTCAAAATCGCAGTCATTGAACCGTCTCTGGGCTCACTGAATCGCTTGGTAAAAACGGGGTGACGTCTAATTACAGTGCTCGGTTTGCCCCGAGCTTGCCCATTAGATCGGGCCGGACATTTATAGAAGAAATTCGTTAATTTGTAACAATAAAAACTATTTTTGTTATTTAAAATCTTTTTATTGGTACAATGAGTGATTCTTATATTTAATGGGTTAACCATGGCGGCCTCTGCTGAAAAAGTTGCGATTGCATCAGAAGACCGTGGTGCCTTAGCAAAAATGGTCATGGTGTTGCTCGATCATTGGCAGTTAAGCACTGAAGATCAAGCTGCCTTGCTTGGTCTGGCCCAAAATAATCGTGCAGCACTGACGCGCTATAGAAAGGGCGAGCCCATCGGTACCAGTCGCGACCAGTACGAACGTGTTGGGCACCTATTGGGCATGCATAAAAACCTGAGATTATTATTTCCACAAAATCGAGATTTAGCATACAAATGGGTCACCAGTCGCAACAAGGCATTTGATAATTTAACACCTGTTGAGGTGATGAAAGAATGGGGGTTTGCTGGGCTGCTGATGGTTAGCGCTTATTTAGAGCGTGCGCGTCATCATTAATGCATAACCTTTAATTTTTAGTCTGAGTATGAATAAGCTATGAACAATATTTTTAATGAAGTTTCATTAATAGATTTTAGTCAAGACGTTAAAAGAAATATCGTTTCACTGGCTCAGTCACAAGATTTGTTTAATGACCTAACTACCGACCCTTCAGAATGGTTGTTGGCCCAAAAAGTAGAAAGTGATGCCAAACCCGCTTTATATAAGTCAAATAAGCCTGTTATTGATCGACCTTTTGAGCAAGCTGATTGGTTCAATGCGATTACATGGCCTTTCAAGCATTGGCAATCGAGTCGTTTTTCAGACGGCACTTATGGTGTTTGGTATGGCTCAGATTCGGTAGAAACAACTGTTTGGGAATCAGCCTATCACTGGTATAACGGCATACTAAGTGATGCAGGGTTTGAGCGCCAAGAGGTTGTTGCAGAACGCAAAGTGTATTTGGTTGCATGCCAAGTTGCTTTGCTTGATTTAACAAAAAAAACAGAAGAGTACAAAGATTTACTTCATCCTTTCAATTATGAATTTGCCCAGTCGGTTGGAACGCGCATACATAAAGAAGGGCATCCAGGTCTTTTGGTGCAGTCAGTACGACGGCCTGTAGGTAATAATGTTGCAATCTTTAACCCAGTCGTTTTGTCGAACCCAAGGCACTGCTGCAATCTTATTTATCGCTTAAAGCAAAATGGTCAAATTAACATTGAAAGGCAACCTGGCTCAACGTGGTTCACCATTGATGTGGCTGAAATATCATGATTTTGGTCTAAGATGATTTATCAAATTTAGGGTGTTGCTATCGTGTTTTTATTAAAAATTCAGTTAAATTAGCCAAAGCAAAATAATCAGCCACTTAATCAGTTACTTAATCATAAATGCTTTATTCATCAACAGCTTTCTAACCAGCCCCCCCAATATGATTCCCTTTCTAGACCTCAAAGCCCCATACATCGAGTTAAAAGTAGAACTCGACGAGGCCATTCAACGAGCGGTGAGCTCGGGTTGGTTTATAGGTGGGCCAGAGGTTGATCAGTTTGAGGCAGATTACGCCGCCTACTGTGAAGTTGATCATGCCATCGGTTTGGCAAATGGTTTAGACGCCTTACATTTAGCTTTGCGAGCCATGGGGGTAGGGCCAGGTGATGAAGTGATTGTGCCCAGCAACACCTATATTGCCACGTGGTTGGCGGTTGCGCAGTGTGGTGCCACACCCGTGCCGGTTGAGCCTGATGAAGCAACCTACAACATAGACCCAACCTTAATCGAAGCGGCTGTCACTTCCAAAACAAAAGTCATTTTGCCGGTTCATTTGTACGGCCAACCCGCAGACCTTGACCCAATTTTAGAAATTGCTCGCAAGCACGGTTTACGTGTTTTAGAAGACGGTGCACAAGCGCACGGTGCACTTTACAAAGGCAAACGCCTAGGCGGCCATGGCGATGCCGTCGCCTGGAGCTTTTACCCCGGCAAAAATTTAGGCGCCATGGGCGATGCTGGTGCGGTAACAACCAACGACCCTGAATTGGCCGATCGCATCAAGGTTTTGCGCAATTACGGCTCTCGTGTGAAATACGTGAACGAAGAGCAAGGCTACAATAGTCGCCTAGACCCCATACAGGCCGCCATATTAAGGGTCAAGCTGGCGTATTTAGACGAGTGGAATTCAAGGCGTAGTGTGATTGCTGCGCAGTATCAAAAGGGTTTGGCTAAAAGCGGCACAACTGGCACAACAGACACAACTGACACAACTGGTGCACACGGTACAGCAGCAGTCGATCTAGTCGCGAGCAGGCAAGCTTCTAGCCGCCTAGTTTTGCCAACCGTACCCAACTGGGCTGACCCCGTTTGGCATCTATACGTGGTGCGCCATGCCGACCGCGCGGGTTTTCAAAAGCAGTTAGAAAGCCAAGGTGTGAGCACCTTAATTCACTACCCTATACCGCCACACTTGCAGGGTGCGTTTAAAAACATGGGCTTTAAAAAGGGCGACTTCCCCATTGCTGAACGTATTCACGATGAAATTGTTAGCTTGCCTATTTCACCCAGTTTGACAGCACAAGAGGCTGAACAGGTTGTGAAAGCGTGTCGGTCATAATGCTTATATTTTTACATGCCCCTCTTACTTCTTGTACCAAATCTACCTAACCAATTAAACCCCTCAAGCCTTTGAGTCATCTACGTTTTGAAGAGATTCCATATGTTGAGTATGCAAATCTTGCCGAGGGGTCATGTAGTCTGCACCATATAGCGACGTTAGGTAGCGCGGTACGTTGTGCGGGGCGCTGAATGTTTTGCCCTCAAACTGAATGTCAGTCAGTGGGAAGTACACGTCGTATTCTCTAATCGATTTAAAGAAAAATGTAGGAAAGCAATAACCATCACCAATATGTTTTTTATTTATAACGGTTTGACGTGTGGCATATAAAAGCCAAGACCAAAATCGTTTGGGTACCCAGTTCAGTAATAAGTAAAACACATGAGTTGAAAAGTTATTCGTTTTTTTGTTGAAACCTTTGTCGCTTTGTATATCATTCTGAGCATTAGATTTGGTAAGACTGATCGTGTTTGTTGTTGAATTATTTATCGCACCAGTAACCTCACCACCACTAACCTCATCACCATCACCACTGATAACTGTTGCAGAAGAAGACACATAATTAGCATCAGATGTTAATTCTTTTTTTTCTCTTCTTGCGTCGCTAAAGTCAATGACGTTTTGTTTTTCATACACAACGAGAAACAGACGCATTTTTGCAATGATGTAATGCAAAACCCGTAAAACATGTGATTTCGGCACAAAATCAAACGGGAAAATATCAATAAATAAACCGCGTTGATCGTAGGTACTGTCAAGCTTGGCTGTACTTGTGGTTTGTGTGTCTCTTACTTTTATAAATGCGTGTTTGTAATTTAATTCAGAGTCATCAGTTTGTAGAAAAAACTGGTTAGGCAGCTCTAAAGTTAACGCTTTTTTTATTCTAGGAAAATCAGCGCGCATGACACCAATGTCGACGTCGTCGTCCCACGGTATGAAGCCACCATAGCGGTATGCACCCAATAAGGTGCCGCCATCTAACCAATATTGAATGTTATTTTTTTTGCAAACACCATCAATGGCAACCAGCATTTCAAGTAATTTATTTTTGTACGTTTCTTCAATAATCAATTCGTTAATCTCAAGTAAATGATGCCACGGGTACTGCAAAAATGATCAATAATCACTGCGTAAGCCTTACATCAATAACAGCACCCGTATTATTAGACAGAATTACCTCTATAGACCTTTTGGCTACATCAACTGGGTCTAGCAAGGTTTCTTCTTGTTCGTTGCCAAAGTTAGTGATTCTCATGGGGGTACGGGTGCGCTCGGGGTTAATGCAATTTACCCGTATTTCTTTTTCAGCCCACTCTTCAGAAAGCGCTTGGCATAAGTTCACCACCGCGGCCTTTGAAGCAGAGTAAGTACTGTAAAAAGCGCGGCCACGCGTAAAAGATGATGACGTAAATAGCAACAACATGCCTTTGGTTTGCATCAGTGCGGGGGCTGAAGCCAGCGCCACATTAATGGCACCAACAATATTAATATCAATCACCTGTTTGATACTGTCGACTGACATATTCAGTAGGGGTTGTTTGATCAAAACCCCAGCCGTATTGATCACCACATTGATGTGGCCTTCAGTTTTAAAAACCTGCGCTATAGCCGCTTCAACATCGGCTAAAGATGAAATGTCAGTGTTGGTTTCAGTACGACTAAAGATATGAACTTTTCCGCCATATTTTTTAACTAATTTTGCAATCTCAAAACCTATGCCATAAGAACCCCCAAAAATCACCACCACCATGTCATTTAAAATATTTTTGGTGGAACCGATCGTTGCGGCTGATTCTTTAAGACTTTTAAGTTGGAACAACCGGTCTGCAATATAAATATCTTCTTTGTAGGTGATTTTGATATTTGTATTTGAGCCTTCAACAACATAAACAGGTTTGGTGGGCATGTACTTTAAAACCACGCCACAGTCGTCAGTCGTTTTAAAGCCAGGGTCTTGAGTTGCAAAATCGTAGGCTGCTTTAATCGTGCTTAACTTAAATGCTTGCGGGGTTTGGCCCGACCTTAAATGGTCTCGGTTGGGTATTGAACGAATGACATTATTTTCAACTTCAATAATGGTGTCAGAACATTTTATGGCCACATCTACCGCATCATAATGATCGAGTGCGTTGATACAGTTTGTAATGGTGTCGTGTTCTACAAATGGCCGCACTGAATCATGAAACAACACTTTTGCGTCGGGTTCATTTTCTTTGTAATACGCGTTAATGGCCGCCAAGCTAGATTCATAACGTTGCTCGCCACCAATTAAAATCTTTTTAACTTTTGTATATAAATGGCTTAAAACTGCTTTTTCAATAAGTTTTATGTAGTCTTTGTGCGCAACAATACAAATTTCATCAATCATCGTGTGCGATTGAAAAATACCTAGCGTGTGTTCTATTACCATTTTGCCGGCAAGCTTGGTGTACTGTTTTGGCACTGATGCACCAAAACGGCTGCCGTGACCACCCGATAAAATAACAGCGATTGTTTTCATAAGTGCAACTGAAAATTGAGGGTGTGACGGTTAAGCAGGAATATGCTTTTTAAAACATAAAAATAAGGCAATGCATAAGCCAACGATAAAGCGGTGACTTACGTGCCGACTTAAATGCGCCAACGTGCGGATGATTATAGGCTACTACTTGTCACCGAGCCTTTCTGTGCATGAGTGACCTAACAAAATGAATGTGTTGTAGGTGTATAAAATAATCATCGCCCATACTGCCTGAAATTTTTATGTTTACGGCATCAGCTTCAATTTTGTCAAGACGGTTTAAATACTCATCTAATTTATTGTGATTAAAATTTTCGTTCATTTCTAGCTCAAGCGTTCTAAGTTGATCATAATTAGCCCAAATTTTTCGTGCAAGGCGCCTACCGCGATATTTAGGTAACGCTAAAAGAATGGGGTAGGCCAAAGCTGAAAATGGCAAAATTATAAAAAATAAACGATCAAAAATTTCAGCTAACCAAAACGGAAAAAACCTTTGTAGATAAGGCGAGCCATTTAGATAATATTCTCTTGCAATTTCACTGTGTGGAATAAGGGGGTCGTTAAATTGCGGAAACTCTCTTGAGTCTGCAAAGAAGGTGGCTTTGCCTGCAATGTCTGTTGAAGCGCGTGCTAATAAATATTGAATGGCTGGGTGGGTGTCGGCTTTGGCAATTAATGCAGTTGTTGTACTTAAAATTTTAATATCTTGTGACGGTATATTTTTTGATAAATTCAGAGACCCAACGGGTATGGTGAGCACCTGCAAATAGGGCAGCCTACGACTATAAGCCTGCGCACGCGTAAAGTTTAATATTTCAATTTGGTCTGACTGAGCAATCTTTTGTACGTTAATGCTTTGAATCCCATCAACTAACACCATGCCGTCTATTTTGTCGTCTAATAATGCTTCGACTGCTTGCTCGTCTGTCATTGCTTCGATAGCACTGTCAAGAGTGCCCGCATCATCAAGCGCCATAAGCTTGGCAAGCTGTGCATGAGTGCCTGTACCAATTTGACCCGTTGCAACGTTAAGCTCAGTGAAACTCTTAATTTCGTTACTGGTTATATTTTGAAGTAAACCGCGACGAATCATAAAAAGTAGCGGTTCATAATCAATGCTACCGATATAAATAATTTGATCTATATTTTTTATATCGCTAGCCAAGCCGGCTTGTGTCAAAGCCACATCAATGCGGCGATCTGTGGGTTCAACATTGGGCAGGTATTTTGCAAGCGCTTTAGCGTCACCACTAAGAAGTTCTAAATTTGTAATGGGGCCAGCAGTTGGAATAATATTAACTTTGACATCGTACTGCGCCAAATATTTTTGATATTCTAAAACCAGCTTTTCGTATGAACCGCCCTTAACACCCGAAGCAAAGTTAATTTCTTTGGGGGGTGACGGGTCAGCTAAATAAATGGCACCCATACTTAAAATGATTAATATGGCAAAAAGTGGCCATGTTTCTTTAAAGTATTTCCACCAAACTAAAATTGAATAGTAAAAGTCATCTTTTATTGCAAGAATTTGTTCTTTAAAACCAGGGTTAAACAAGTTTTTAATATGTTTCATTTTCTATTCGGGCCCCTTCAAACATTTAAGCTGGCTTAAGCCCTTACCTGTGCTCAATTTTGACAATGCTATTTAGAAAGAGTGAATAGTAGCGAAAAATCTGTAGAAGTAGCCACAAACCTGTAGAAGTAGCCACAACCCTGTGGAAGAACGCATAACCCTGCAGCAATCACGCTAAAGGGCTATGCCAAACGATTATTTAATTTTAGTGATCTTGTTACCCTGAATACCCAGACCCGCCATTAAACCTTTTTGGCTAAAAATAAAGGCGTAGATGTCATCTTTTATTGTTGTGGTGGTGGTGGCTCTAGCATAGCCTTGGTCAACCACAACAATACTCGGGCCCACACCCACCTCAAACCCTTCTGCCGTGTCCAGCGCTTTGACGGCGGCTTCTGTCATGAAAAACAATGCGTAGCCATACTCTTGTGCACCGGCTTGTAAACCGACAGATGCACCGCCTGTATTATAAAAAGCAGCTGCTTTGTCGCCACGCCACAAGACGCCTTCACCATATTGGCCGCCGACGATAAAACCTGCTTTTTTAACGTCAGGAAATACCAAAACCGCAACGGCTTTAGCGTTCAGTTCTTTGGCTGATGGGTTTTGTGCAATCAGTGTGTTGAGTGCCGCGCGTGAGGTGCGCTCAAGTTCTGCATGTGATTGCGCGTGCGCGATTGAGCCAAATGCTGTGGCGATGGCGATCGACAGTAAGACAAAAAAGTTACGAAACGAAAGCGATAACATAATGGGCAAACCTTTAAAATAAAAAAACTCAGTAATCGAATTGTAAATTCAAACAGTCGCGACTAAAAAATATTTTAGTGGTTGTTTATGTCGGTTAAACCGTTATTAAATTAAATCGCATCGAATGGTTGCAGGGGTAAGGCGTAATTTACGCATTAACGCTTCAGTAATGGGCGTGTCAATATCAGTGATGGCGTAACCGATTTCTTCTCGGGTTTGTAATTGTTGCGCCACAATATTTAAGCCGCTTCCTGAAAAAATAGCATTCATACGGGCAATGACGCCGGGCTCGTTTCGGTGAATATGCAAAATACGGCTGTGCACGGTTTTAGGTTGATACGAAATACCTGGAAAGTTAACCGCCGAACGTGTTGTGCCCGCAAGCAAAAAACGTGCGATTTTATCAGCCACTTCACGGCCAATATTTTCTTGCGCCTCTTCAGTGCTACCACCGATATGGGGCGTCAAAATAACATTATCAAGTCCGCGTAGCGGCGAAACAAACGCTTCTTTTTCACTACCGGGCTCATGCGGAAACACATCAATCGCTGCGCCTGCGAGTTTTTTATGAGCCAGTGCATCGTACAAAGCGTCAATATCAACAACGTTTCCACGAGATGCGTTAATTAAAACGGCAGAGGCTTTCATGCATGCTAAACGTTCTTTATTGATGATATTTTCAGTTGAGGTTTCACCGGGTACATGCAAGGTTACGACATGTGCTTTTCTCAATAACGCATCGAGTGAAAGCATGGGCTGAGCATTGCCTAAGGGTAATTTATTTTCGACATCAAAGTAGCACACTCGCATGCCGACGCTTTCAGCCAGAATGCCCACTTGTGCACCGATGTTGCCATAGCCAATAATACCTAGCGTTTTGTTGCGCACCTCGAACGAACCCTTGGCGCTTTTGTCCCACTGACCACGGTGGGCCATTGCGTTTTTTTCTGGAATGCGTCTAAGCAGCAAAATGGCCTGTGCAATGACCAGTTCGGCGACTGAACGTGTATTTGAAAATGGTGCATTAAATACGGGAATACCGCGTAATGATGCGGCATGCAAATCAACTTGGTTGGTGCCAATGCAAAAGCAGGCGATGGTACGTAAATGCGGTAGGGCATCAATCACAGCGGCAGTTATTTGTGCGCGTGACCGAATACCGACTGCACTGGCATCTTTCAAGGCGTCAATGAGTTCCGCGCCAGATAAGGCGCCATCAACTTGCTTGATGTCGGTAAACCCTTGTTCTGTTAACAAGGTGACGGCGTTTGGGTGAATTTTTTCGAGTAAAACAATTTGGTTCATTTTGTTCTTTTGTTACGTTAATTGAGTGCTAGGTTATTTAGCTTGATTTGCGTTTGAGACGGTGCCGCAAGTATTATTCATGTTTTGGGTAAAACGGTTTTTTTCCCGCAGCATGGTCGGTTGTGTCGATAATTTCTATAATTTCGGGGGCGATTTTTTTAACCATCACTTCGAAACCTTGCCGCAGGGTTACTTGCGACGAGGCGCAACCTTGACAGCCGCCACTCATGGTGATGTAGAGTTTACCTTGATTAATATTCGCAATCGATATTTTGCCGCCATGACTGGCGATTGAGCGGTTGATGTCTTGGTCTAATAGTTCTTGAATAATAGCGTGAAGTTCATGGTCTGGCCGAGCTTCGTTTTCGGTGAAGACATATGTTTCTAAAATAGCTGGCACGGCGCTTTGCACTTGCGTTCTAATGGCGGCACCAATAGCGGCTTTCATGTCTGACCATAAAGCAGTTGATGTTTTGCCAACCGTGACGATGTTTTCTGCAACCAATACGGTAGCCACACCGGGTATTGCAAACAGGCGTTCACCTAAGGGTGAGCCGACGGTTTGCTTTTGATTTGCAAACAAAAAGGGGCCACCCGGGTGCACACTAGCACTCACGATGAATCGACACGTGTCAGCATCGGCAACAGAAATTTCTGCGCGAATGCTGACGGGCTGACTCACCTGGGCAATATTAGACATCTTCAGCGCCGTTTTCTGCAGCGCGAGCGCCTAAGGCGCGCAAATCTTTAAACGAATAAATGCCGCTGTTGTGACCATCGCTCCAGTCGAAAAGAATAGCGTAGTTGCCGATGCTCGTGATTTTTTGGGGGCTGATGTCAGCGCGAATTGATTTCGGGTCAAGCAACTTGCGCCCGGTCATTTCTTCTATGCATAGGGCGCAGTGGCAGGCCAAGCGAAGCTCGCGCACGTCAAGGTCGTCGCGATGGCCGTCTTCCCACAAAATAGAAAGGGTGCGGGGGTCGCGGCGCATAAAACCAATTGGGGTGTTGCGTGCCCCGGTTGGTTTGGCTGCGTTTTCAACCCAAGCGGGGGCGCCTGCGTTACTTTCCCAATTCCAACTAAAGGGTTTGAGCACAGTAACTGCTGTTTGCATTTGCTCAACCAGCGCCTGGGCAATGGTGATATACATTTTTGCACTAACCGATTTAGGCTGATCGGCTACGATTGGGTTGCCTTCATCGCCGCAAGCAACCACGTTGGGGTCGATCGGTAAGGCACCTAAAAGGGGTACGCCAAGCTCTTGAGCCATGCGTTCGCCACCACCATGCTTGAAAATATCGGTGGTTTCACCACAATGCGGGCACGTGAAGGTGCGCATATTTTCGATGATACCCAAAATTTTGACTTGTACTTTTTCAAACATACGCAAGCCGCGACGCGCAATTTTTAAGCTAACGGTCTGGGGTGTAGTCACAATCACGACACCAGACAAAGGCATGCTTTGTGCCAAGGTTAGCTGGGTGTCGCCGGTACCGGGTGGTAAGTCAAGTATGAGGTAGTCAAGCTTGCCCCATTCAACACCGTCAACAAACATTTTTAGGTACTTACCCACCATCGGCCCGCGTAAAACGGCGGGTTTGTCGTCTGGGGTGAGCATGCCCATAGAAACGACCTTTAAACCATGACGCTCTGCGGGAATCATTTTGTTTTCAGGGGTTAACTCGGGCATGACACCCGTCGGTATGCCCAGCATGCCGGGAATGCTGGGGCCGAGTATGTCGGCATCGACAATGCCTACGCGCGCACCAAGTTGCTGAAGTGCAAGGGCCAAATTGACGCTAACAGTTGATTTACCCACACCGCCCTTACCGCTACCGACAGCAATAATATGACGTATACCCGGTAACTTGTCGGCGTGAGCGTCGGGTTGGTTTGATGCGCTTGCAAGGTTGTCAATTGATGTCGAAGCCATGAAAATACCTTTTATCTTGCTTGATAGCGTTGTTGTTAGTTTGATAGTGTATGCGAGCTTCTCAGCGTATCGTACGGCCTACCTCCGCTAATAAGGGCTTAAACCGCTAAAACCAGACTTTTGTTATGATTCATTGCAAGTAAGCAGAACCGGTGCATGATCTGGGTGCAAGTCGGGGCATGATTACGGCGCGAAATCGGTTCGCATTTAAATACTTAACGCCAAAGTGACAGCCCACGTTATGACACTACTGACGATTATTTTGCTGCCATTACTCGCTGGCACGACGCTCGCGTTGCTTGCAGCACGAATCAGCCGCGTAGTCTCTGCATGGGCCGTTGCAGGCGTAACCCTAAGTAGTTTGGCGTTATTGCTTAGCTTTAGCAGTGCCGTGTTTAGCGGCCAAAAAATCATTTCTATTACCCCCTGGATGCCCGCGCTGGGCATCGACTTTGCTTTTAGGCTTGATGGTCTGGGTTATTTGTTTGCCTTGCTGATTTTGTGCGTGGGCTTACTTATCATTTTGTATGCCAAATATTACTTGTCTGAAAAAGACTCAATGGGCAAGTTCTATGCCTTGTTGATGATGTTTATGGCAGCCATGCTTGGCATCGTATTAACTGAAAACATTTTGCTGACCTTTGTATTTTGGGAACTCACCAGCGTTTCGTCGTTTTTATTGATTGGTTTTTGGAACCATAAAGCCGAATCACGACGCGGTGCTCGCATGGCGTTAATTGTGACGGGTGGTGGGGGTCTGGCTATGTTGGCAGGCTTTCTATTGCTCGGGCACGTAGCAGGCAGTTATGAGCTCACTCACATTTTTGCTGCGCGTGAAGCGGTTCAGGCTAGCCCCTTGTTTATGCCTATTTTGTTGTTGATTTTGGTGGGTGCGTTTACCAAGTCGGCGCAGTTCCCGTTTCATTTTTGGTTGCCACAAGCGATGGCGGCACCTACGCCTGTGTCGGCATATCTACACTCGGCCACCATGGTTAAAGCGGGTGTGTTTATATTGGCTCGTTTATACCCCGTGCTGGGTGGTACTTACGATTTTGAAATTATTGTTTCGGTTGTGGGCTTATTCACCATGGCATTCGCAGCGTACGTTGCGATTTTCAAACATGATTTAAAAGGCTTATTGGCGTATTCAACCATCAGTCATCTGGGCCTGATTATATTTTTGATAGGCCTGAGCTCACCTTTATCGTCTGTAGCGGCTATTTTTCACATTATTAATCACGCGACTTTCAAAGCCTCGTTATTTATGGTGGCGGGCATTATTGATCACGAGTGTGGTACGCGCGATATGCGGCGTTTGCGTGGTTTGTTTAAATTTATGCCCTACACCGCCACGCTTGGCATGGTGGCCGCCGCATCGATGGCGGGCATACCGCTTTTTAGTGGTTTTCTTTCTAAAGAAATGTTCTTCGTTGAGTCGCTGTCTCTCGCTTACTTAGGTTGGTTTGGCGACGTGGCACCGTTTGTGGTGACATTTGGCGGTATATGTAGCGTTGCTTACTCTGTGCGCTTTGTAAATAACGTGTTTTTTAATGGTACCCCGACTGATTTACCCCGCACGCCACATGAGCCACCGCGGTTTATGAAAATTCCGGTTGAGCTGTTGGTGGTGATTTGTATATTAGTGGGTGTATTGCCCGCCTTAACGGTTGCGCCTTTGGTTTTCTTAGCGGCGACTGATGTTTACGGTCTCGCCTTACCTCAATATACGATTTCGATTTGGCACGGTTTTAACTTACCTTTGTTGATGAGTGCGGTGGCGTTGTTGGGTGGTCTCGTGTTTTTTTGGCTTTTGCAAAAACGTTTCAATCTTCATCTTCATTCACCTAAAGAGCTTAATGGCCATCGTATTTTTGTTCACATCATCGAGTCGTTACGAGCTTTTGCGGGGTGGCTGACCCAGTTGTTTCAAAACGGCTCTCTTCAGCGTTACTTGGCGTTTCTAATTGCCAGCGTGATTGCTTTGGGCGCATGGCCCTTTTTACAGTTTGGTTACAGCACTGGCAATGCGGCGCTCACCCCAGCTAACGGTGTCGCTTTGGTTGTTTGGGCGCTCGCAGTGGTTGCGGCGCTCGCTGCTGTTGTGATGCATCGACAGCGACTCATTGCCGTCATTCTTGTGGGCGTTGTGGGGTTAGCAACGGCGCTTACTTTTGCATACTTTTCTGCGCCTGATTTAGCTTTGACACAGCTTTCTGTGGAAGTGGTCAGTACCGCTCTGTTATTAATGGCTCTGGCGCTTTTACCTTTAGTGGGGCCTAAAGAGTCTAGTAACGGGCGGCGTGCCCGCGACATTGCCTTGTCTGTTTTAGCGGGTGCGGGTGTTACGGCGTTAATGTGGGCGGTGTTAACCCGACCGCATGAGTCAATTGCCTGGTACTACTTAGCTCAAAGTATGCCTGAGGGGGGTGGCAGCAATGTCGTTAACGTTATTTTGGTTGATTTCCGGGGTTTTGATACCTTTGGTGAAATCATCGTGTTGGGCATAGCGGCGATTGGTGCGTTAAGTTTGATGGACGGCTTGAAAATGAATCGTCAGCTTTCGACTTCGTTTTTGAACCCTGTGCTGTTGTCGGTTGCAGCCCGCACGCTGTTGCCTTTTGCCTTATTAGTTAGCGTCTATATTTTCTTGCGTGGCCATAATTTACCGGGGGGTGGTTTTATTGCGGGCTTGGTTACTTCAGTGGCACTGGTTATGCAATACATGGCGGGCGGTTTGGTTGCCACCTCTGAAAAACTACAAATGAACTTCCCCAAAATAATAGGTAGTGGTGTGTTGATCGCTGGCCTGACAGGGTTAGGTAGTTTTGTGTTTGGATCAGCGTTTTTAACCAGCACTTTTGGTCACCCATCTTTACCGTTCATGGGTGAACTGCCGCTGGCCAGCGCCGCTGCCTTTGATCTAGGTGTGTTTTTGACTGTGGTCGGCGCGACGTTACTGACTATTTCAGCGTTGTCTGGGGCAAGTAAACGTGACCCAGTTGTTGTAGGAATCGCCGCATAATGGAACTATTACTTTCAACAGCCCTCGGTATTGTTACCGCTTGCGGTATTTATTTAATACTACGTGGTCGTACATTTTCAGTGGTGTTGGGCCTGTCTTTGTTGGGGTACGCCGTCAACCTGTTTATTTTTGCAATGGGCCGGTTAACGTCATCGCAACCACCGGTGATTGTTGATCAAGCCGTTGCTTTTGCAGACCCGATTCCGCAGGCGCTGGTGTTAACGGCGATTGTGATTGGTTTTGGCATGACAGGCTTTATCGTTGAGTTGGCTTTGCGAACACGGAACGATACAAAATCTGATCATGTTGACGGTCAAGAGCCGGGTCAAACAGATGATGCTTTAAAGACATCAACGGTTAAAGAGGCTGCGTTACAGGCTTCAAAAGTGGGTAAGACAGCATGAACCACTTTTTGGTCTTGCCGATTGTATTGCCTGCACTAACAGCCGCATTATTGTTGTTATTGGGTGGTCGCGTTGGTTTAACACGGGTGATTAGTTTCGCTTCGGTTTTTGTTTTACTAGCAATGTGTATTCATTTGTTTACTCAAGCCAGTACGGGCGACATTCAGACCTATGCGCTCGGAGATTGGGTGGCACCGTTTGGTATTGTGTTGGTGCTTGATCGTCTTTCAGCCCTGATGGTGCTATTGACATCACTGGTGTCGATTGCGGCACTTTATTACTCAATGCAAGGGTGGGACAACCGCGGTAAATACTTTCACGCGCTATTTCAATTTCAACTCATGGGTATTAACGGTGCCTTTTTGACGGGCGACTTATTTAACCTATTTGTGTTTTTTGAGGTGTTGTTGATCGCGTCATACTGCTTGTTGATGTACGGTTTTGGTGAAAGGCGTTTAAGAGCTTCCGTGCATTACGTTGCCATTAATTTAACTGGCTCTGCCATATTTTTGATTGCCGTGAGTGTGCTTTATAGCGTGACGGGCACCTTGAATATGGCTCATTTGGCCGAACGAGTGGCCACGTCGTCACCCGACGATATTGCGTTAATTCGCTCTGCAGGGTTAATGTTGTTAGGGGTTTTTGGTGTCAAGGCGGCATTGTTTCCCCTATATTTTTGGTTACCCACGGCTTACGCCAGTGCTTCTGCCCCAGTGGCTGCATTATTTGCGATCATGACTAAGGTGGGTGTGTATGCGATTTTTAGGTTTA
>Ga0335398_10002613_pt1 | contig 27939 bp, 21 predicted proteins | sample BON03_FD_205742 | JGI IMG/M metagenome (GOLD analysis project Ga0335398, IMG submission 205742) | Freshwater microbial communities from Lake Bonney liftoff mats and glacier meltwater in Antarctica - BON-03 (spades assembly) (version 2) | ecosystem: Environmental > Aquatic > Freshwater > Ice >... | reverse complement strand
TCTCCGGCTCTTGGGTCAGGTAGCCAACAGTTGCTGAAGGCGGAGAAACACTGATCGTGCCGGCCTCGGGCTCCCGAACACCAGCGAGCATGCGAAGCAACGTTGTTTTACCTGCACCGTTTGGACCGACCAAACCAATAACATCACCCGGTGCAACAACGAGATCAAGGCCCGCGAACAACTCACGTTCACCGTGACCGGCCGCAACTCCCTTGGCCTGCAGTATCGCGCTCACGCACACCATTGTCTTGCCTTCCAATTACGAGTCACCGCATGGCTTCCACTACAGCGCCATATCTTTAGAGATTTCCTCAGGCAACCACGACTGCATCTGTTAGTTTCACTGGAACGTTCTGGGGAAAAGAAATGACGAGATGACGGCCAAGTGCAGTTACCACGCGCGCGAGAGTGTCCACCCGATTGCTGCTACCACCGCCTTCTTCCAACCGGGAAATGACAGATTGGGTGGTTCCCATTCGCTCCGCTAATTCCCGCTGACTCAAAGATGCCTGCGTCCGCAGGTGATAAATCATCTGTGCGCGCGCAAAATCGCGCTCAATCACCGAGTGTGTATCCACCGATACCGGTGGTCGCTTCGCCTTAACATCTTCCCAACTTGAATGATTCGCCATTGTGTTCCCTTCTCTCAATCACAACTCGCGGCGTCCGTCAATGAGCACTTTCGTGCGCGATCCACCTCCGATCGCCCGTTATTTCGTTGCTCACGATTTGTGGTAAGCAACACGATGTGACCATGTTTGTTGAATCTGTATGTGATACGTCGAGCCGTTGGCCCTAGTGTGACGCGCAGACACCCGATCGGCTATCACAACTACGCGGGAATGTTCCCGCTCACTGAACTCCTCGAGCCATTCCACTATTTCGTCGCGTACCACAATTTCGGCCAACGCTCAATAATGGATATTTGTGATCACGATGCGAACAACATAATTATTCAGCAAATCTGCAGGGTCCCAGCTGTGTAAACCACGGACACGTTTCCACTGAATTCATTGGTCGCACAGGTATGGTTCCCGCTGGACGCGCGTGGACTCATCTTTCCGCGCGCAAGCGTGCGGGATTGCTGCTCAGGTTCCGTTTCGGGTCAGATGCCAGCCAAGAATTGAGCAACAACGCGGCGAATGATAAGCCGATCATGAACCAGTAGATGAAGTAGTTCTGATAGCTAATATTCTGCTCGCCACGGCCGCATCTGTGAAGAAAGTTAGTCGAGCAACGTCCCCGGCTTCATTCTCAAATGACTCAGTAGGTGTCGTGCTGGCGGAAGTCAGGCTTCGCAACGGCGCTGCGGTAGAGGTTGGAAGTCGGCTTCGTGGTGCTGCTCATGTAACTCCTGACTGCGACGATCTATTCCCAGCGTAAGAAGATATCAAAATGACGTGTCAGCCCTGCGCGAGGAACAGGCCCAAGGTTCTGGTCAATTTCGATGAGAACGGGTAGTTCGGGTAATCGGCTGCTGGAATGGTGGTGGCATCGGCTGAACCGATGTCGCGTAGATCGTGGATCGTGTTGGGCAGGACCGCCAACTGAGCGACCCCGCGCGCAAACGCTTGGACTAGCGGACGCACTTGGTCACACGGAGTGTTGATGTCTTTTGTTCCGCAGGTCACCAAGACGCTGCCCGCCGTGGTGACTCGGGCTGCGAGCGCCTTGGGGTCGAGCTGGTTCTCGGTCTGCAGCATCTTCCGGTTGACCGTGCTGTAGGCCAGAGCACTGATCGCGTCTTGAAACTGCGCCACGACGCCGGTGGCATCAGGGAACGGAGATATCAGCGGATCTGCGAAGAGCGCCCCTGTGCGGGTCGCGTCCAGCCCTGCTCGCAGCCATGCGATCAGGGCTTGCTCTTGATGCCCGGTAATGAGGCCGGCTGCGGCCACGCCAATGATTTGGTCAGAGATCTGTGAATCCAATATGTCAATGATGGGCGCGTACTGAGGCTCTATCAGTGCGAGCCGAGCCGGAGCCGGCGCGTGGCCGGGGTCATCAGCCACGGCGAGAGCGATCATGCCGCCCTCACTGTGGCCTATCACCGTCAAGCGACCGGGGTCCACGTTTGGCTGCGCGCCAAGATAGGCCAAGGCACCCTGGGCTTCTTTCAGGAAGATCTCCTGGAACGTGAGGTTGGCGACGTCTGACTGCTCGTACGGCCCCAAACCAGTAGCCCCGGAGGTGAACTTGTCATATCGCAGTGAGACGTAGCCTGCGGCATCGAGTTGATCGGCCAGGTATAGCCCGGTATCAACCGGGACCCCGGGCAAGACTGCGGAGTTGCCGTTTCGATCGGTCGGGCCGCTGCCCGCGATGATCAGTGCGGCAGGTCCTGGGCCCTGAACATTCCCGGGGGTTCGCAGGGTGGCATGGACGGTAACTTCGCCGCTGCCGAACGTGATGTCGCGCTCGCTCGCTGTACCCACCGCTAGTCGGTCTCCGTCGCTGGACAGTCTGGCCGGTTCGGAGGACAAGTACTCGTTAATTGTCATTGCGCCGTGATGTTACCCAACGCGTTGGGTAAACGGCCCTGTAGGACGGCGAACCACTGATCTTCAAGCCCGCGCAGGGTCTGCTCGTCGGTATCGGTGGGAACGCATCCAAAGACCAAATCCAAACCCCACTGACTCATCCAGGAGGTCACATCAACTGCATATAGGACGGGTCAAGACCCTCGCCAGCAATCGTCGGGACCAGGCCCGCAGCGATCTCTTCGGCCGTTTTCGCTTGACTCTCCAGCAGTGCCGCATCGGCGATGGGCTCTAGGTTCGGTAAAGAGTCGGCGCCGTAGTTGGCGCGGGTGACCTCGTTGACAAGTAACGTCGTTTCGACGAAATCAACCAGCGTGGCCGACATGCGCAGCGCCGTTGCCGCGGCGGGCCTTGCAAGTCGGGGAACTGCTCGCCGACCGAGTCGGTGAGCTTGTCGGATTCCTACATCAACTGGGCAAGGAAACTCGTTGGGCGGTTGGAGTCTTCGGCGCAGTAGAGCAGGTCGGCGTAGTCACCTATCAGACTGACCGTTGCCTGGGTATCGGCCATCGCCGTCCCGCCGAGCAACGGGATGGAATCCGAGACGGTGGGCATATAAGTGAATCCCTCGAACTGCGGGGTCGCACCGAATACCGAATACCGAGAGTTCGTTGAGTTCCTACTTCGTCACGCGCGCCGAGAACTGCGAGACCGTGCTCACCGGCCGCTCGAAGGCGGTACGGATCTGTGCGGTGAGTTCGGCCAGCTACATGTATGCCTAGGCTGCGAGCTGTTTAGCGGGTCTTCATTTTTAAGGGTGGGCGCGCCATTTAGGGTTCAAGGATCGTGACCTCAACAGACTGACGGGTGTAGAAACATCCAGCAGAGAAGATCACGAGTTATGACTGCCGCTACGTCGTTGTTGTTTGACATGCCAGGCTTTCGTGTAATCGGGTGTGTGGAAGATCCTGAATGGGGTGGGCGCGGGGTCATGGTGATGGGTATGGCTGGTGATCCGTAAAGATGGCTTGGTCTAGTTCAAAGCATGCTCGTCGGGTGCATTAGAAGGACTGCTGCCGGTGCAGTTTCCCTCATGGATAACGTGAATAGCCCCTGTCCTGGAAAGGACAAGGGCTATTTCACAGTAGCGGGGACAGGATTTGAACCTGTGACCTCTGGGTTATGAGCCCAGCGAGCTACCGAGCTGCTCCACCCCGCGCTATTTTGTTACCTGATGAACTATACGTCAGTGATTTCACCCTCGCGTTGGCGGGTAAGGCGACAGAGCGCGCTAATTGCGTACCGCGTAGATCCACGCGAACTCTTGAACATCGCCGGTGGGGGTTACGTGCTCTTGGATATTGGAGTCAATGACGGTGAAATCGGTTGCGAGGGCAGCGGTGAGGTCGGCGATACCGTGACGGGCGACGGGCAACCCTGAACATGATTCGGGTCCGTCCTGGGAGAAGGTCCCCAGAACCAGGTAGCCACCGGGGACGAGTGCTTCGGCGGCCATCAGAAAATATCTTTGTTGATCATTATTCTCGGTGAGGAAATGATAGACCGCGCGGTCGTGCCACAGGCCATACATTCTCTTGGGAGTCCACTGCGTGATGTCCGATTGAATCCACTCGACTTTGCGACCTTCTGCTTTTCGCTCTCCTTCACTCAAAGCGAATGCACTGATGTCCAGGACACTGAGGTCGGTGAACTCAAGGTCAATTAATTCGTGGACAAACGGTGAAAGCCCACCGCCAATGTCGATGATGGGAGTCGCTTTCCCAACATTGTCGGTAACGAATTCCACCTCGGGTGAACTTTCCTGAAACCAACTGAGTTTGGACGCCGGTTTGTTTTCATACCGGTCATTCCAATGGTCAGCCAGACTCATAAATTAATCACTTACGCGGCGGATCCATCGGTTGCTGTTGGTTCGGGGTCGGCTTCTGGGTCGATCGGAGGAAGGGATGCTGTCGGCCGCGGATTAATAATTGCCTCTGCTACCGCGATTCGCCTGATGGCTTCTTGCAACCGATCCTGCGCTTGACCATAGGCTGCAAAGTCACCTTCAGCGAGGGCGACTTGGCCCTCGGCGAAGGCCGCTTGAGCATCCTCGACCGCTGCCGCCAGCTGCTCAATGGGATCAGTCGGCGTGGTTGTTCCGTCAGGATTCGTCGCATCCGGTGCGGCCGTTCCGCCACCAAGATCAACATTAGGGATTATTTCAGGGATTGCTTCCGGGCTTGTGCCGAGAACCTTTGCTAACGCCTTGGCCAAGTTGTCTTCGAGAGCGACGTTGGCACCGTAAGCGGCAAGGACTTTTCGCAACAGTGGGAATCCGTCGGCCGCTGCCCGAATGTAAACCGGTTCGACGTAGAGAAGTCCACCGTTAAATGGCAAGGAAAGCAGGTTGCCGAGCACCACTTCAGACCCGCCACGACGCAGAAGCGAGAGTTGCGAACTGACGTCTGGATCGGACTCGAAGTTATTTTGGACCTGTTGCGGACCGGGAATCGTTGTGTTGCTGGGTAACTGGAGAACTTGAATCTTTCCATAGTTCTCCCCGGGATCAGAATTCACCGCCATAAACGCCGCTAGGGTTTGCCGCCGTTGCGGTGCAAACGTTGTCGTCAGCGAGAACGCTGTCTCACTCTCACCCGGCATTTGCAGGGTGAGGTAGTAAGGAGGTTGGAAAACTTGGGCGGGTGTCACCGTGGGGTCAAATGGCACGATCCACACGTCGGTGCCGTTGTAGAACGTCACGGCGTCCGTCACGTGGTAGCGCGACATGATGTTTCGCTGCACTTTAAAAATATCCTGCGGGTAGCGAACGTGGGCCAAAATGTCCTCGGACATGGCACTGCGCGGCTCGACAACGTCAGGGAACGCTTTCATCCAGGTTTGCAAAATAGGATCTGAATCGTCCCACGCGTAGAGCTTGACGGTGCCTTCGTAAGCGTCGACGACAGCCTTGACCGAATTACGCATGTAGTTCACCTGATCCCGTGGTAGCAGACCGGATTGACCAACCCGATTGCTAATCGAGTCACTTGTTGCGTCAGCGAGAGATACGCGAGAGGAATACGGGTAATCATTGGACATCGTGTAACCGTCGACCACCCATTGGATGCGTCCGTCAGCGACAACGGGGTATGGATCTTGATCCAGGGTTAGCCAAGGGGCAACTTTGCCCACGCGTGTCAGTGGTGTGCGGTCCCACAAAATCTGGGATTCCTCATTGACCAGGTCGGAGAGCAAAATATTTGAGTCTTGGAATTTCGTGGCAAAAAGCATCTTGCCGAAGAATGAACCCATGGGCACACCGCCGGCGCCGCCATAGGTGTTCGTTGCCTGTCCCGTAGCACTTGCATCATCGGGGTAGTCCAATTCAACTGAAGGCGTTCCCGCGGGCGCACCAACGATCGAGTATTGCGGGCTGAGTTCGCCGAAGTACACCCGCGGCTGTGTCACCGGAAGTTCGCCCACCGGTGGAATGTCGGAAGCGAAGAAGTCAGGGGTTCCATTTGTCAAGGCAGTGTTGTCGAATGCGCTCACAAATCCGTAACCGTGCGTGTAAACCGCGCGGTCATTCGTCCAGTTCCGCTGCCCGTCGGGGATGCCCGCAAGATTAATTTCACGCACCGCAACGACCGCGCCACGGCGCCCTTGGGGCAGGTCGTAACGATCCACATCGAGATTCGTGTTGAACGAGTAATAACCGCGGATCTGCTGCAATTGGTTATACGTGGGCGAAACAACAGCCGGGTCAATCAGTCGAATGTTGCTCAGGGTTCCAGCACTTGCCTGCAGGGTCTCAATCGTGGGTGGCGACACCGTGCCGGCGTAATCCACAACATCAGAGTCTGCGATCCCGTAGGCATCACGCGTAGCATCGATATTGCGTTGAATGTAGGGCGCTTCACGTACTAACTCACTCGGGCGAACTTGGAATTGCTGAACTGCCAAGGGATAAAGGCCGCCAATGACGATCGACGTCAAAATGAGCAGTCCCAGACCGATGCCTGGAATTACCCATTGCCGGCGGAAAATATTGAAGATGAACAGGGCGGCAATTAAAACTGCAACGAACACCAAAATATTCAGGGCGGGAAGCACCGCGTTGACATCGGTGTACTTCAAGCCGGTAAATCCACTGACCAGAGCTTCACTCTTGGTGACCAACCCAAATCTGTCAAGGTAGTACGCCAGTGCCTTTAGCAGAAGGAGCACGGCGATTAACGTGGATAGTTGCACCTGAGCGGCCCGCGTCGCACGGTCGCCTTTGGGCTGAAGGCGGAGACCTCCGTACAAGTATTGCACCGCCGTGACAATCAGAAGTGACAAAATGACGAGCGCGAAAGCAAAACCGAGAACGAAGCGATAAAACGGTAATTCGAATGTGTAGAAGGAGAAATCCAAAGCAAACTGTGGGTCGACTTGACCAAATGGTGTGGAGTTTCTCCAAAGCAAGAAGGATCCAAATTCACTCGAACCGGCCAGACCGGCAAAGAAGGAGAGCCCTAGCACGATCGCGGCCGCGATCCACCTGCGGAAGGGCTCAATACCCACGCGATAGCGCTCCAGGCTTGCCTGCTCGGGTGAGGCGCCGACATAGGAGGGGCGGGTACGAAATGCAATAAATAGCGCGAGTGAGGAAACCACGGCCATGATCACGAACAGAATCGCAAACATGATGGCGCGGGTGAACAGTGAGATGCTAAACACCTGAGCTTTCCCGACCGAGTCGAACCAGAGAAGTTCGGTGTAGAACCCGGTGAAGATCACGAAAGCGACAACGATGCCGACCAAGACCAGCAGGGTGGGAAGCAGCACCCCCCCGCGGCGTTTGGGTGCAAGGTCAGGGGCCATGGAATTTGTGGTACTCACCCCCTAAACCTACGTCACACCCGTGAGGTGCGCCCTAGGGCGTGGCAGGACATGAGGTAACCGGCACTCCAGCGACCCAGTGGCTCATTTCCTTGATGGCCTCGGTAAGGGTCGTCACGGGTGTGACCGTGAGCCCGTCGGGGATGTGCCCTTGTGCCTCGGCACAGTGCTGTGCGGGCATGAGAAACAATTCGGCGCCGGCGGCGCGAGCACCAGCCAACTTCTGCCTGATGCCGCCGATGGGACCAACAACACCCTCGGGCGTAATGGTCCCGGTGCCCGCTACATGCTTGCCCCCCGTTACGTCTTCGGGGACGAGCTTGTCCACGATTCCGGTGGCAAACATTAAGCCGGCGCTAGGTCCACCGACATCACTGAGCGTGAAATTGATATCGAAAGCGGCTGAATACAACTCCCCCACAGAGATACCCAGATAAGGCTTACCGGGCACGTCGGGATTTTCCCCCGAAATCACCGTGAGCGTTTTGTTCTCCGCTGATCGTCGAATCTCAAATGTGAACTCTGTGCCCACGGGCGAGCCTTGTACCGCCTCAACCACATCTGACGGGGTTGTCACCGGAACTCGATTAACTGACAAGAATTCATCTCGCGGTAGAAAAATTTCACTCGCTGGGGCTCCCACGATTACCGCCGTTGCCACGATCTTGGTCTGCACCGGTAACTCCAAATAATTGAGTGCTGCTGCCACCGAGTTAGATTCCGATGTACTAAAAGCCGCGGCATTCCTTGCTTTTACCGCCTCACCGCTAATGTCGTCGGGGTAGATCATTTCACGGGGTACAACCGCATCTGATGGGTTAAACCACGACCCAATTGCCTCGACAAAAGTGAGGCCGCCGCGCGGTCCCCCTGATTCCCGTACCGTGGTCAGATCTAATTCACCGGTCGTGGGAAATGTCTCTGCCCCTTTTATGTCAATAACCGGGCTGCCATCAACGTCGCCGATTACATTGAAGGTCGGGCCGGGTGCAAGTTTGACGAATGGCACCGGCAAAAAAAATGCGATGGCCACGATGCCCAGCGTGAGCGCTGCACTCACTTGCAGTGCAAAAGCGCTCGAGCCCCAAAACTCACGTGTTTCTGCCCGCCCGTCACCGGGCGGGGGTGCATCTTTTTCTTCGAACTGGGTTGGCTCGCTCACGACGCAAGGGTAACCGGATCACCCGCGCCGACCGCATCACCCGCACTTTTATCGAGCACTATGAACGACGATCAACGTTCCCGTGTGACTTTTTCATGGCTTCCTGCATGAGGGCAAATTGGCCGAGATCTTGGTCCTCTGGGGGCCTACGAAAATAGGTGACGAGCGCGGTGATGCCGACTCCCAGCAGAACGGCCACAAGTGGAATCAACCACCACATTAACGTGTTCACGTTATTTCATCTCCCCAGATCTTTTCCCAACGTAGGGAACCGGCCTCTTAGGCTACTAGTGCTCGGTTTACCGCGCCTTATGAAGTCTGCGCAGCACACTGACTGACCGCTCACGGCTGTAAGTGATCAGGTCCTCGTCCAAGAACCTGCCTGGCGGTGTCAATCAAGAGTTCAACACTGTGATCAAGGCCTGCAATGGGTTCATCTACACGCCACCATTTGGTCGCAGCACCTTCAGTGATGACACGTTGTTCACGCGAATCAACAAAAGCAAGAAATTGCACATCCCAGTGGACGCTACTAACAACGTCACCGCCGGGAGACCTACAGGGCGCGTCGTGACGGTCTAACCGCGCGGGAAAAGGAAAGACATCGATGGCGGAATAACCACTTTCTTCACGGCATTCGCGGGCGGCCGCTTCCCGAAAACTCGGGTCCAAGGTTTCAATATGACCACCCATCTGCAGCCACCGCTTGACCCGGGGATGCATGAGCAGCAAAACTTGGGCCCGCTCGGGGTCAACGAGCAATGCACTCGCGGTGAAATGCCCGCCGGTGCGTTCGCGCGATAACGAGTTACCACCGGATGCGATTAGTTCCCGGTATTGATCGTGTAAGACTCGTTGCCCTTCCTCCGGCGGGGTCATCCACCTGTTGAGCTCGTCAACGAATCGTCCAACACGACCTGGGTCTTGCATTTACCCTTGGCCCTCGCCTTTCTCGAAATCACTCATGGTGATGTCATCAAATGCGGATCCACCGGTGACACCTTCGACGAAACCGAGTGGATCGGTCAAGCTTTCCGCGTCGGGCAACAAATCCGGGTGATTCCACAGCGCATCCCGTGCTTGTATTCCCGACTTTGCCCGCACCGCAGCGAAAACGGTGTGTGCCTCTCGGAAAAGTTTTGGCCGTAATTTCATCCCAATCAGCGTGCTGAAGGTTGTCTCGGCCGGGCCACCCGTAGCCCGGCGGCGCCCCATGGTCTCGCGGAGTTGGGCCAGGCTGGCCAGACGATCTCCGGCTGCCTGTGACACCACTTCGTCGACCCAGCCTTCGATTAAGGCCAACAGGGTTTCCAATCGCACAATCGCCGCTCGCTGTTGGGCAGTGTCTTCGGGCTCCATCACCCCCGACGCCATTATTTCTTGGAGGGCTTCGGGATTGGTGAAATCAAATCCACCAAATTTTTCACCCAGTGAGGCAATGTCAACATCCATGTAACGGGCATACTCTTCAACGGCCGACATTAAGCGCGGGCGCAACCACGGTGCATGGTCAAAAAGCCGCTGGTGTGCGCTTTCACGCAATGCGAAGAACAAAAAAAGATCACGCTCATCAATACCGAGCCCGGTGGCAAACTCCGAGATATTCAATGGGATCAACGCTCGGGTGCCAGCCGGGGCTAACGGGATTCCGACATCGGTTGAGGAAACCACCTCTTTTGCCAGTGCCGACAAAGCTTGTCCAAGTTGGTAGGCAAATGCGGTTGCGCCCAACTGGGTCACCATGCCCAGCATTGGCTTGAGCATTGCCAGCATTTCCGGGGTCAGGCCATCTGGCAACATGCCTTTGAGTTGCTCAGGGAGTTGGTCTTGAATTGCACTTGCATCATCCGCGCCGGTAAGCCCGGGTAGCATCGTTTCCATTCGCTGCGACATGGTCGTTGCAATGGGCAAAATAATCTTCTGCCAGACGTCGGCGGTTTCAACGATCCACTCGCTGCGTGACCACACTTTGACCGACGTACTGGTTGCCGGAAAACTCACACTGTCATTGAGCCACAGGTCGGCGAGTTCCATTGCGCTTTCAACCGCTCGAATGGAAGCTTCAGACACGCTTGGGTCAGCACCGAGCCCCGCACGCGCAACCTGCATCACGGTGGACCATGGCAACGGACCTTCATTTTGAGACTGCTGCAACATGTGACCAAACTGGGTAAACATGGCGCCCAGGTTATTCAGGTCAAATCCACCAGGTTCATTATTATCTGCCGCACTAAAGCCGAACGGAAATTGTGACATGCCATTACGGTAATACAGTGTCGTTGCTTTGGCTCCCTCGGTTGGTCTGCGGGCAGCTGACCGGTGCCAGACAAACTTAGAGGGATGACCCGGGTGGGTCATCCCTCTAAAGTTTTACTCGATAAAACGCGGTATTTAAGCCTTGCCCAAAATGCGCGTTACTTTGGTGCCGCACGTTGGGCAAATGCCCTTTGCGAAACGACGACCATTGGTTTCTTCCACGTGTCCGGTAAATTCACGTTTGGCCTTGCACTTAACGCAATATGCCTCGCCGGTGTAGCTTTCCTCCGCCATGGGGTCCTCCTGTTGAGCAATCTCCGCCGTAGCGGTGGTGGCGGGTGCCACCCTCGCGGCCGCTAAATTCCGGCCGGCTCCACCATAGGGCAGAACTGGCCCCCCTTCGGCCCTAGGCAGCGGCTGACTTCGGCGTGGCGGCAAAAAAACTCCTGTTTTATGCGACAAAACGGACATTTATCCGGAAATGGTCCGTTGACTCGTTCTCGCGGCCGCCGCGACACACTTCTCCTATGCCTCCCGCCGACGACGACCTACTCAGGCCAGCAGCCATCATCACGGACCTCATCTCGCTTCTTTCCATTGCTTCCATGGGTGGGCGCGCAGCCGAACAGGATGCCCAAGAATGTATGGCTGCACTCATGCGCGATGCCGGATTGGAAGTGCACATCTGGGAGATGAACCTTGCCAACCTCATCGCTGATCCAGATTTTCCCGGTCAAGAAGTGGGGCGTGAGCGCGGACTCGGAGTGTTAGGCATCTGGCGCGGCACCGGCACCAAACCGGCACTACTGATTAATGGTCACACGGATGTGGTCCCTCCTGGAGACCTCAATGCCTGGAGCGGTGATCCATTTCGCCCGAGGGAAACCACCGTCGGCGGTGACAAGGTGATCATGGCCCGCGGGGCCTGCGATATGAAAGGCGGATTGATTGCGGCCCTGGCCGCCGTGAAGCACCTGCGGGCACGTGGATTCGTGCCACAGGGCGATCTGCTCTTCGCCCCGGTGATCGGTGAAGAAGATGGCGGTCTAGGCACCTACTCGCTGATCACCGAAGGACTGCCACGCTTTTACAACCTGCAGGATCATCACGTGATGGGAGCGATCATTCCTGAGCCGACATCCTTGGCGGCAATCAGTGCCAATGGTGGGGCACTCACCTTTCGCTTGCTCGTACATGGCGCCGCGATTCACGCCTCACGCCGCACCGAGGGCGTCAGTGCGATTGAAAAGTTTTATCCGATTTATCAAGCGCTGGCAGATTTCGAAATGAAACGCAATAGTGATGTCGATCCACGTATGAAGCGTTGGCCGGTTGCCTACCCCATTTCAATTGGGACGGTGCACAGTGGTGACTGGGCCTCAACCGTCCCCGACCTGCTCATCGCTGAAGGTCGATTCGGCGTCGCCCTCGGTGAAGATACCTCCGCTGCAAAAGACAAATTTGAAGTATGTATTGCTGCGGCGTGCGCGCGCGACCTTTGGCTCGCCAAGCATCCGGTAGAGGTCGTGTGGTGGGGCGGTCAATTTGCATCCGGGCAAACGGAACCGAATTCGAGGATCATCGAAAATCTTGCGACGGCGCACGCGCAGATCACGGGAGTTGCACTCGAGGAGTATGGCGCTCCGTACGGGTCAGACCTGCGACTTCTCACCGGCTTAGCCGGTATTCCTACCGTGCAATACGGGCCGGGGGATGCCGGTGTCGCGCACGCGCCGGATGAGTACGTTCTGATCTCTGAACTCGAGACGACCGCGCGCGTCCTCGCTGCGGTAATCCACGCCAGTATCGGCTAGCACCCCTTATATCGGATCCGCCTGTGGATTGCACCTCGCTGTCCACAGCCGGTCGGTTTCACACTTCACCCATGATTGAATCATTTGCTCAACGCGTCTATCCCGAGTACAACTACCGCATTCCCGTGATCCGGCGAGCGAACGGCTCCATTGAATTCGGTGACCACCCCTTAGATTTTAAGCCGACTCCGGCCAGCCTTGACTGGTTTAGGTCCTTGGATGGCACGCTCTGCTGTGAGCAGGCCGGCAAGATCGCCGCCGAACTCTTGGGGATTTCACAATCACATGTCTCGGACCTTCTTTCCCACGGGTTTACCTCGGGCGCAATCACAGATGCCCGCAACAAACCCCGCACTACCCGGTGGTTAAACGCAATGAGCAGGGATCGCATGGACACGGATGTCGCCTGTGTCCAGAAGCACGTCATTGACTACGCGAACGATTCCTTCATTGACGATCCAGCGCACATTATTGATCGCCGAAGTATCACCCTCATTGAATTGGTCGGACAGGGACCCCTGCTCACGCACATCTATCAACTGGGGCTTGACTCGGGATTTCAATTCACCCGGAATCGCTCATTCGCATCCATCGTAATTTTTGTCAGTAATGCCCATCCACACGTCTTTCAACACGAAAACTCGCATACATGTGTGACACCGCACCTGCATGTAGGAGTCCGCCTCGACACCGCCCAGATTGGTCCGCTGGTGATCCCCGGTAAAAGTTCATGTTTTCGTTGTGCGCAACTACATCGCCGTGATCACTCGCCAGACTGGATGGGAGTTGATTTGCAGTGGCGCCGCCACGTGAACTCCGGACAGAGCGACTCGATCCTGACCTACCAAACCGCCGCCTACACACTGTTAATCCTTCGACATTGGATTGACGGAATCGCGGTGACCAATACTTCGTGGACCGCGAACCTGCCGTGGTTGCATTTTCAAGCCGGGTCGGCACCGCCACACCCACTCTGCGGCTGTCAACTTCACCAGTCCGACGTGGTGGGCTAGCGGGGTGAATGGGAACCTGAGTGGGCGTGAAGTCGGCGTTTGCCACAGAATAGGGACGTGCCTGAAATACCAAAAAATGCGTTTACCCGTGGGATCCGGATGGCTTCATTGCCCGCAACCTATGCCGGTCGTACCGCCCTCGGCTTCGGTAAAAGAGTAGGTGGAAAATCCGCCGATGCGATTGCCGCAGAAATGTCGGCTCGCACGGCTGAGCAAATGTTCAAGGTGCTCGGCGAACTCAAAGGCGGCGCGATGAAACTCGGGCAGGCAATGAGTGTCTTTGAAGCAGCTCTCCCCGAGGAATTTGCCGCACCGTATCGAGCCATGCTGACGAAACTGCAGGATTCGGCACCGGCCATGTCAACGGGTGCCATTCACAAGATCTTGGTTGAGGAACTCGGTGACGACTGGCGAAGTCGATTTATTGACTTCAATGATCAACCTGCGGCCGCAGCATCTATTGGGCAAGTTCACAAAGCGATGTGGCATGACGGACGCGTTGTGGCCGTCAAAGTTCAATACCCCGGGGCCGACAAGGCCCTGGTGGCCGATCTCAATCAAATGATTCGAATGGGCAAGTTTTTCGCCGGTTGGATCCCCGGCCTGGACATTAAGCCGTTGCTCGAAGAACTCAAAGACCGAGCAATTGAGGAACTTGATTATCTGCTCGAGTCCCAAAATCAGCGTGCATTTGCCGTTGCCTTCGAGGGTGACGACGATTTCCACATCCCCCACGTTCTGGCAGCAGCACCGCACGTGTTGATCAGTGAATGGATTGAGGGACGGCCTCTGTCCGACATTATTGCCAATGGCACCCGAGCCGAGCGGGATCACGCCGGACTGCTGTACGAACGATTCCTGCTGACCGGTCCAGCGCGCGCTGGACTTTTGCACGCGGACCCGCACCCTGGGAACTTCCGAATCACCCCTTCGAACAAACTCTGCGTACTTGATTTCGGAGCGGTCTCCCGCCTTCCGGACGGCTTACCCGTTGCCATGGGAACACTCCTGCGCATTGCCCAGAGCGGAAACGCCGAAGATGTTCTTGAAGGCTTGCGGCGTGAAGGATTTATTAAACCAAACATTGACGTCGACGCCGATCAGATTCTCGCTTATCTGGAACCCTTTGTTGAGCCAACCCGCCATGAGAGTTTTCACTTCAATCGCGATTGGATCCGCGGGGAATTCACCCGGCTCAATGACATGAAGAGTCCCGACTTCACCATCGGCCTAAAAATCAACCTGCCACCGTCCTACGCACTCATCCACCGGGTGTGGCTTGGCAGTATCGCGGTGCTGTGCCAACTCGACGCCAACGTTCCAGTACTCGCTGAACTCAATGCGTGGGTTCCCGGATTTAACGTCACTGCTGAAGGTGAATAATCGCTAATAATTCCGCGCCAAACTCGGTAAGTTTCGCCGGGCCAACTCCGGGGATCGCTGCGAGTTCATCAAGATCACCGGGCACGAGTTCCGCCATTGCGCTCAGCGTCGCGTCGGTGAAAACAATGTAAGCGGGAACGCCTTTTTTCAACGACTTTTCCTTACGCCACGTGCGTAGGGTGTCAAAAATTATTTCATTGGGTTCCCCGGGGCATCTCTGGCAGCGACCTATTGTTCGCTCAGATGCAGTAACCAGGCCTTTGCCACACACCCGGCACGGTTTAGGGCCGGTGCGCTTGCGCGGGTGAGTCACCCGGGAACTCCCCCGAACGAGCGAACCGGCAACAACAAGTCCACTATCGGTGGTGGCGCTCACCAGATCCCGCGGCAGGTGGGCAAAAAACCTGCTGAGGGTTCTCGTCGCTTTGCCACCAGGAGCCCTTGACCTGCCCCAGCTCACTTCAAGGATTCGAGCCGCACGCGAAATCCCGACATAGGCCAAACGCCTCTCCTCATCAACTCCATCTTCTGAATCGGCATAAGACAATGGGAGTAGGCCTTCACTGCACCCGACGAGGAAAACAACCGGCCACTCCAGACCCTTAGCCGAGTGAATTGATGCCAGGGTTACCGCATCCGCGGTTGGTGCATGTTCAACCGATGCCCGGGCGTCAAGCTCGGTAATGAAATCGCCCAAGGAGGTACTCGGATCGGCTTCCTCCGCCATGGTCATTAAGGCAAGGAGTGACTCCCATTTTTCCCGCACCGCCCCGGTACCCCGAGGCGCTTGTGGACTCCAGCCGGTGCTGGACAACACATCACGCACATGTTCGGCGAGATTGGTCGGGGCTAAACCCGTGTTTTTTGCATCTCCACGCAACATGGTCAACGCAGATTTGACTTCGGGTCGCTCAAAGAAACGTTCGGTGCCACGCAATACCAGCGGAATGTCTAGGTTTGACAACGCCGATTCGAACTCCGCCGACTGGGCGTTAATTCGGAAAAGAATGGCAATATCTGCCGGGAGCGTTCCCAAACTGATGAGTTTTTTGATGGCAGCAGCGACATTCTCGGCTTCGTCGTGGTCGTCGGCATACGCCGAAATCGTTGGCGGCGGTCCTGAGCCTTGTTGGGATCGAAGTGTCAGCGGCTTGGACCGAGCGTCCCCGTGAATAACCGCATTGGCCATTGCCACGATTTCAGGTGAACAGCGGTAACAGCGGACCAACTCAACCCGGGTTGCATGGGGGTAGGTTGTAGCGAAATTCACCAGGTATTTCGACGATGCACCCGTGAACGAATAAATCGTTTGGCTGGGATCCCCGACGACACAAATATCATCACGTTCCCCAACCCACAGATCCATCACGCTTTTTTGAAGCGGGTTTACGTCTTGGAATTCGTCGACCGTAAACCACCGATAGGCCGAGTGCACGGCAGTCGCAATGTCAGGTCGAGTCCGAATCGCCGCTGACATCAACATCAGAATGTCGTCGAAATCCAGCAGGTTCCGATCTTTTTTAAGGGTCTCATAAGAATCCATGACTTTAGCCAGGGTTCCTACATCAATTGCGAAATCGCGCTTAGCCTTGTGAATCAGCGCCGAATCCATCATGTTTGACTTGCACCATTCAAGGTCACCGCTGACATCACGCAGCAAAGCCGTGTCACTATCCACTTTGCAGTGGGCCAATGCCCGAGCCACAATGGGCGCCTTGCTCGACATGAGATCAGGGAAAGCGGTACGAGATAATTGCGGCCAGAAGAATCGAAGCTGACGCAATGCTGCCGCGTGGAATGTGCGCACCTGCACACCCGCAACGCCGAGGCCACGCAGTCGGTGTCGCATTTCCCCGGCCGCGCGATTCGTGAAAGTCAACGCGAGGGTGCGCTCGGCCTCACTCGCCCCCGTCACAACCGAGTAGGCAATCCGGTGAGTGATGGCTCGAGTTTTACCGGTGCCCGCGCCCGCGAGAACTCGGACCGGACCACCAACAGCCAGGGCAACCTCGCGCTGTTCGGCATCTAATCCCGCCAAGATGCCCTGGGCGCGCTGCTCTACATCCACCCGCTGATCAAAATCCACCCGCTGATCTTGTCACGTGGAGCAGACCCGCTCGCACCAACTCCAGACCACCCATAGGCTTGGCATGTGAGTGACCCAAATTCAGTAATCATGTACAGCACGGTGTGGTGCGGCTACTGCCAGCGACTCAAGGCTCAAATGAAGCGGGCCGGGATCACCTACTCAGAAGTTGACATTGAGGCTGATCCAGATTCGGCCGCTTTTGTTGCCTCGGTCAATGGCGGCAACGAAGTCGTTCCAACGTTGAAATTTCCCGATGGAACCACGTTGACCAACCCACCGATTGCTGAAGTAATTGCCAAAATGTCCGCTTAGCATTGCGCTAGCGAAACGAAGAATTACCCGGCAGGGCTTCACCAAACCATCGCACCAGGAGCTGGTGGGCGATGCTCACTCGGGGAGGCAAATGTAATTCCTGAGCCCCACACAATTCCTTAATGTCAACTCGGTCATACCAACCCGCCTCAACAATTTCATCACCATCAACGCAGATGTCGGTATTAAGGGCCCTCGCGTGATAGCCCAGCATCAGTGAGTTGGGAAATGGCCACGGCTGACTGCCCAAGTAATCAATGCTCTGCGGGTCAATTCTGATCCCCGTCTCCTCGCCGACTTCGCGAACGACCGCAGCTTCTGCCGGTTCACCCGCTTCAACAAACCCGGCAAGTATGGACACCCAGCCGGCCTGCCAACTATGTTGCCGCGCGAGAAGCACCCGGTCGCGGGAATCGGTCACCAAAACGATGACCGCCGGGTCGGTTCGCGGGAAGTGGGTTGAGTTATCCACCGGGCAACGCCGAGCCCACCCGGCATCACTGGGCTCCGTGAGCGCACCACATCGGGAACAGTGCGGGTGGGTGGCATTCCAGTTATCCAAGGCCACCGCTGTGACGAGTAGTCCCGCGTCACGATCGCTCAACCGCGATCCGCTCGCGCGCAGATTCAGCCACGCATCCGAATCGTGGGTAGCAACGAAATCGGCGTCCACCGAGACGCCAAAGAACGCAGTACCACCGTCAAGCCCGAGAAAGTAGGTCAAGGAGTCGCGTGGAATGTCCGCAAACGCAATGAAGGCAATGTCATTCCCGGTGATCGGTGCCCGGGAACCGTTGACACAGATGAACAACGTCGTTGAATCGTTAAACGCCCGGGCGATCCACTCGGAATCCTTGCGCAGTTCCGCGCTGCGATCGGTGGCGCTGCGGGACAGTACTAAATCAGCCAACAATGGCGAATCTGACATGGATTCCTTTCAACGGGGGTCAACCTACCCTTTGATCTGATCGACTGCACATAAGGTTTAACTGTGAATGTGTTCATTAGGCAGTTGACCGGTGTCCGACTCGTTGCCGCCGTCTGGGTTTTGCTGTACCACTCGCAAGGACCCCTGGACACCCTTGGACTCATGAGCATCCCGGTCCTACCCGACTTCATTCGCATTGGTCGGCTGGGTGTTGACCTTTTCTTTGCCCTCTCTGGTTTCATTTTGGCGCACACCTACCTCAACTCACTCGGCGAGCGACTCACGGCTAATAAATCGCTGAGATTCTGGTGGCTGCGACTGGCCCGGATTTACCCGGTTCACCTGGTCATGTTGGTCGTTGCCGGCTGTGCAATCGTGGCTCAATCAATCGTGACCGGCGAGGAACTCAATCGGCGTTGGCTCACCCCGTGGGATTTCATTAAAAACCTGCTGCTCATTCAGGAATGGGGCGGAGATCCACAACGCGGCTGGAACTTCGTCGCGTGGTCACTTTCCATGGAATGGCTCGCCTATCTCCTTTTCCCACTTATGGCCCTTGTGCTGTGGCGCATGCACAAACACGTTCCCACCTGGGGCCTCTGCTTTTTCTGGTTCCTCGCACTTGCTCCGCTGATCCTGTACGGCTTGGGGACATCTGATCCCTACTACACGGACAATTGGGGTTCCACCTATCGCGTTCTCACGGCATTTATTGCCGGTGCACTTTCCTATCTGATCGTTGACCGACTTCGTGAATCTGATCGCGCCGCCTCGGTGTCTGACGTACTCGCAGTTGTCCTGCCGGGGATTGTCGTCGCCGGATCCGTCTTCCTCGCCTGGCTTCCGGCCGCCGCAGCGCCCATCACGTCAACGGATCCAGATGCAGAACCACTTCCCCCCTATTTTCATTTAACCTTGGTTCCGGTTCTGATCGCGTGGATCGGGGTTCTCGCCCTGTCCCGTCGAGGAATGGCCAATGTGCTCGCGACCAAGATCATGGTGTTTGGCGGATTTATTTCATATTCCCTCTACATGACGCATCTCGTGTGGTTCGGTCTTTGGCGCGCCGGTATGAACGCAATCGGGATCGACGGTGGGGGCCTTTATGCGCTCGCTGTTCTCTTCCTGCTCGGGATGTCCTTCGTTATCGCCTACGTCATGTGGCGTTTCATTGAAGAGCCCGCTCGCGTCCGGATGCGCAATTGGATCGGAGTCCGCCCGACCCCGACCGAGGAAGCCGGCGAGGTTATCGCCGAAGCAAAGGATCCCAAAAACGCTAAGCCAATTGACGTTCCAGATCGCGAATGATGTCGTCGGTATCGACCACGCGTTCACTTCCCAATGACAACATGACAAATGAGGTGTCAACACTTTCCCAATTAACTCCAGCGATTTTCGCCCACGCTAGTCGGTAGAAAGCAAGTTGCGCTGGATCAAGATGCTCCGTGCCACCGGTTTTCCAGTCAACAACGAGATACCGCCCGCCAATGTCGAAAACTGCATCAATATAACCGGTGATCAAGCGTCCCGCGATGGTCAAAGCGAATTGTTGTTCGACCGCGGCCGGGGTCAATGCGGCGAAACGGCTGGCCAAAAACGTGTCTTTGAGTTTGCGAGTTATCTGCGTGTCCTTGGCCCCGGAGTCCAGGGCCCCTTCTAATTCATCCCAGTCGAAAAGGGTTTGCTTTCCGTAATAATTCTCGATGAATGCATGAATCTCACTGCCACGGGCGGCAGCGTAATTTGGCTTTCGCGGCATGGGACGCGCAAGTTCCACCGCGAGAACTTCCGGTTCGCGCATCGCCCGCAGCATGCTGCTCGCACCTAAACTCCGAGGTAGCGCAACTCTGCGCACCGGTGCCTCGCGACGGGCGCGCTCGCGCTGCAAGGCTGCGAGTGAATCCGCCCACAGTGCCACAATGTCGGTCTCACTTTCGGTGAGCTCTCCGTCCGGTTGCTCGCTTTCGCGGACATATCCCCCTTGCTGCGTGAGTTCTGCAACGGCACGCTCCGGCACCGGAACCGGCCACGGGGTGTGAATGGTGTCGTGGGTGCGTTCGGGGCGGTCACCCTCCGGCGGCGGCGCCCAAAATGGGATGTGTGCCACGGTTCCGGCGAGAAGGTCGTGGGCCGCCATTAACAACGGATGCGGGCCATGCGGCTTTGTCCAGTTGACACCCCACCAACTGCTACTCAGAGTGAGTGAGTCCTTGGCCCGGGTAAACGCAACATAGGCCAATCGATGCACATCGCGTTCTTTGAGTGCATCAAAGTTGGCGAGATAACCGTTTTTGAAGGCGGTTTCTGACAGTTTGGTCAGGGTGTAGTCGGGAAAATTCTTCATCTCCGGTGGGGCATCTTTCCGCAATGGCCACGGGGCCACGGTTGGGTCAGAACTCCAATTACTGCGCGCTTTACCACCCGGAAAAGCCTTGTCGCTCAGATTGGGAAGGTACACGTGCGTGTATTCGAGCCCTTTTGCCTTATAAATGGTGATGAGTTGAACAGCACTTTTCTCAACCGGTTGTTCACAATCCACACCGATATCGAATCTCTCGATGTCTACGAGTCGGGAAAGGAACGCACCCAGGGACACTCGACCGTCAATATCGTGAAAATCGGCTGCCAGATTGATCAGTTCGTTGACCGCGATGGCGTCATTTTGTTCGAGTTGAGCCTGAACGTCTATTCCGCACAACCGGATTACTCGTCCCATGAATTCAACCAAAGGCTCGGCGCCGTGGGAGCGTAATGAACGAATCAGTTCGGCCATTTTTCCAAAGCGTTCAATGGCGGCCACCGAATAATGATCCAATTCGCCAAGGTCAAAAAGTGCATCGGAGAGTGAAACGACGTCGACTACATCGATTCCTTCAACCGCAGCGTCGAGGGCCTGCTCGATATTGTCAGCATGTATTCGACCACGCACCCGCGCAATCTCGCCAGCCCGAGCCCCAAGTGCAGCCAAATCTCGTGCGCCAATTCGCCACTTCACGCCACTTGCCCAACGCAGGAAAGCCGGATTGGCGGTTGGCTCGTGCATGACCTCAAGGATGGCCCGCAGATCCATCACGAGCGGCTGGGAAAGCAGTCCGGCAGCAGAATGCAATTGCACGGGTATTCCACGCTGCTGCAATGCATCTCGCATGCGCAACAGCACACTGCCTGTTGCAGCCAAAACGGCAATATCCTGATCAAGGTCGGCGACTTGAATTGCGCCGTGCCGAGCAGCGATCTGATCTGCCATCCAGGCGGTCTCTTCATCGGCGAAGTCAAATAGTGCCAACGTGATGTCACCTTGTATCTCGCGGGTAGCGTGGAGTAGCTCCACCTGCGGGTGTTCCGCGCGCAAATTTTCTGAGATGAGATTCGCCAATTCCAGAATGTTGATACCGGATCGGCGGTTGGCCGACAGCGGATAAACACGTGCGGTCTCATTTTCACTTCTCGGGAACTGTTGGGGGAATGCGTTGATGTTCTCAACACTGGCCCCTCGCCAGCCATAAATTGCTTGGCATGGATCCCCGACCGCCGTAACCGGGAAGCCATCGGAAAAAATTTCTTGAAGAAGAATCCGTTGACTAATGGATGTGTCCTGATACTCATCGAGTAACGCGATGGCAAAACGAGATCGGATCTCTTTCGCTACCTGCGGGAACTCCATGACAATTGCGGTGGCAAGTCTGACCTGGTCGGAGAACTCAACAAGTTCCCGCGACTGCTTCACGTCTCGCCAATCACGGACCAGACGTGACAACATAATGCGTTGAGCCGAAGTACTAGCAATTTTTCGCAAGGTTCCATTAGATCCGGTCAATCCAGCGATATAGGCGATCACCTGCTCGTCGTATTCAATCACGGTATTCGGATCAATTGCCAGCTCACTGAGTTCACCATCAAGGGCCAACAGATCCGATGTTAATTTCCCCGGACCGATAGAAACTCCGGTGAGGTCATTCTTTGTGTTGCACACGAGCCGGTAGGCCAATTGCTGGCGCGCACCGTCAGTCAAAACATCGGTACTAAAGTCACGGCCCAAAAGGGCGCCGAACTCCTTCACGATCCCGGATGCAAAAGCGTTGTAGGTTAAAATGACGGGATCGCCACTCTCGGTCTCGAATGCCTGCGGGTACAACTGCCCGAGTTGGCGGATTCGTGTTCGCGCCGAATCGAGCAACTGGGCGGTTGCCTTCGTGGTAAAAGTGAGTCCGAGAACCTGCTCGGGTGTGACGTATCCGCTACCGATCAGGAAAGCGATCCGGGCGGACATCGACGTTGTTTTACCCGATCCTGCACCCGCAACCATGACGGCTGGTTCACGGGGAGCCGTGACCGCATCGAGTTGTTGCTCGGAGAGCGCAAACCCAAGAATGTTTTCCAGATCAGCCGCGCTGAGTTCATTATGTGAATGAGATGTCATTTATTTCCCCCTCCTCGATCAACTCACGGCTAAAAATATCTGTCGATGTGGTCGGACAGACCTCCCTGTAGGCGCAGTAACGGCATGATGGGTTCACCCGCGGGGTAAACGCTTCGTTGCGAATAATTTCCGCTGCTTCACCGAGTTTTAGTTCGATCCAGGTCGGGGACCGCGCGAAGTCGATCACCTCCTGTACTTGAATTTTTGGCTGCGCGGTATCGACCCTCAATTGGACGAGTGCCGCCCCAATCGACTTCTCCGCTGGATCCGTTGATTCGCCGGTTAATTCCACACTTTGCTGGTCACGAAGTAACAACTGATAAATGCCTAACTGCCCGTTCTCGGCGATTTCGGCTTTCGTCGGTGGAGTTTTGACATTTTTCAAATCAATGGCGACCAATCGCCCACGGGAATCTATTTCAACCCGGTCCAGGATTCCGCTGAGCTCGATCTCCTCTTGTTCACCGCTGGGCGTGACGACGGTGAGCAACGTTTGATATCTTCCCTCGGCTTCTTTGAAAACCCGCGGCGACAGATTGTGGTAGCTAAGAAAAAGGTCCGCCGCTTTATATGCCTGGGCCAGATCCGCCGCCGACTGCCAGTCCGCTTCATACGCCAGAGCCCGCCAGGAGTCACTGATCAATTCTTGAATCTGCACGTGGTCTTGGGAGAGTTCACCCTTGGCCACGAACTCAGCGATTGCGTGGACAATGCTGCCAAATGCCGTTGCGGAACCGCGAGAAACCTGCGCTTTTACTTCACGATCCAGAAACCATTTCAATGGACACGTAAGGAGACTGTCCAATGAACTACCCGACAGGTGAAGTGGTTTATGTGTTGGCCGCACCGGTCTCGTTGACTGCGTGAGAGGTGCCAAGCCCCACCAGTTGTGCGGGGCAACGCTGGGTCCCATCTCGTGGAGGCGGTCCCCCGCGTGAACTTTGAGTGCGTTGCTCGCCTGCGGATCCGCGAGCGTCTGGCGTAGGTCGGCCGCTAGACCCGACCAACTTGACTTATTTTTCGGGTAACCGCTGACAATGCGGGCGCTAACCCCGACGGCTTGTACGTCGCGGATAAAGCGGCTGGGCTGATCTCCACCCTCTCTGCCTTGATCAATACAGGTCAGCGTCAATACCTCGCGGGCGCGTGTGCTCGCCACATAAAACAAGTTCCGTTCCTCGCGCAAAAGAGCAACCGGGTTCGAACCGGGTATCGCCCCACCGACCCCGATTTCTTCGGCGCGCAAAAGACTCCCACGGGACACGAGATTTGGCCAAATCCCTTCCTCGAGCCCAACGACCCAGACCCGGTCCCATTCGCGACCTTTACTTTGATGAACCGTCATAACTTGGACCGCATCGGCGCGCAAACCACGCGCGGATACCGGTTCAGCCGGCAGATTCTGGTCTGTCAACGCTGTGAGGAAGTTGTCAATTCCTGCATTTTTCCGCTCGGAAAATCGAGTGGCCGTGTCAAATAGCGCCATGATCGAATCAAGGTCGTGGTGTGCGCTTCCGCTGTGGCCTAGGGCCGCCTTCTGTAACCGTTGCGGCCACCCGTGCGGTGATTTCTCCCCGCCGCTCCAGGCTGTCCACAAAATATCTGTCACCGGTTTATGCTTTTTAATCTCACTTCGAAGGGTTGCAATCAGAGAAGTAATGGCGGCTACCCTGGCACCCAATTCGCCAGGAATCACAACCGATGATTCTGGCCCAATAATTAATTCCCGGATAAGTTCCGGTGAGCCAACAGAGGGTTTACCGGCGCGCAGTGCTCGACCTAAGCGCCGGATCTCGCTCGGGTCAAACCCACAGATTGGCCCGGTCAAGAGGTCGCACACGTCGGCTGCGCTGGCCTGCTGCGGTCGGGCGGCCAGGGAAATCAATCCAAGAAGGACGTGTACCGCGGGCTCGTCTTTCAGGGCAATTTCATCGGTTGCAACCACAACGGGCACACCCGCTCGATTCAGTGCCCGGGTTATCAGCGGAATGTCTGAACGCGCTCGACCAATGACGGCCATTGATTTCCAAGCAACGCCTTCGCTCAGGTGCGAACTGAAAATCTCTTCGGCGACAAATGCCGCGCGCGCATTTCGCGAGGAATACTTATTGATGAACACCGAACCAGTGTCGGCAAAAAACTCGCCAAAGCCGACCAGAGACCGAGCACCGGGACCAAATGGCGCTGTCGCCGCACCTGCAATTTCAGGCCCGAACCGCCAACCGCCATCGAGTGAATGAACGCTTGCGTGCGCGAACTCCGAGACGAAGCCCGAGCTCATGTCGGTTTCTGATCCGCGGAAACCAAAAACACTTTCATGGGGGTTACCGACCGCGACGAGTACCTGCACCTTTTCGGCGAGTACCGCCAAGAGTTCGCGATGTAGTGGACCAACTTCCTGATATTCGTCCACATAAATATGGGTTATTCGTGAGGTGACGGGTGAAACGGGCGCCAAGGAAATTGCCTCAAGCAGGAGTGAGTTGTAGTCCATGACGTTTTCCAGGGCCATTACTTCGGCGTCGTTCGCGGCAATGTTTCCGGCAACGACCCACTCTGGACGATTAAGTTGCTCGCCTAATGTTTGCAGTTCTGCTCCACTTACATGCAGTTCCTTCAGCCGGGCAATCACGTTGCGAACTTCACGGGCGAAACTCTGGGTGGTAGCAGCGCTTCGAAGTGATGGCGGCCAGTTGATGACCAAAGATGCATCGGGTGAATCGGTAAGTAGCCCCGAGATCAGGTCTCGAATCCGGGCATCTTCTTCCGCGCCCGAGAGGAGTTTGGGTAACCCCGGTGAATCTGGATCGGTGTTGCCGGCGGCCCCCATCACGATCGAGTAGGCCAATGCATGAAATGTGCCCACGTAAGGGAGTACGTAACTGTCTGCCTCACCGGCAAGTTTCTCGCGAAAATCCCGAACCGCCGATTTTCCGTACGTCAGTACCAGAACCTCACCCGGTGGCACCCCAGCGCGTAGGGCGAAGGCCACCGAAGCAACCAGCGTTGTGGTTTTACCCGACCCGGCTGAGCCAACGACGAGATGACGGCCCGCGTTCAGGTTGATGACGGCCTGCTGGGCCACATTGGGCGCAATTGCCGCTGGCACGGACATGTCCGTATCAAGTTCCCACCTCATGGACTATAAATACCATGCCGGGCTGACACGTTGCACCCACATGCTGCAGTAACAAGGGGCACAATGTGACACGATCTCCTCGTGGCGCCCAAACCGGATTCAAATATTGAAACCGAGTTGACCATTGCCGGCCCTCTCCCCATTCTTCCCCAGCTTCCGGGAACGCAACCATTGCCAAACGGGTCCGCACGTGCTCCCATCATTGACGATGGCGCCATCAAAAAAAGAATCCGCCGCCCACTTGACCTCGCCCGTTTTGTCGTGGCGATTGCGCTCGCCGCGGCCACGACCGCACTCGGCTACTTCGCGACAAGCACCACCGCTGGTCTGGATACCGATCTTGAAGGTGGGGTGGCGCTGCTGCCATCCCTGGTGGTGCTGGCCCTGAACATCGTTGGCGGAATCGGCTCCCTGGGCCTCCCCGTTGCCGGTTCCATCAATTTGATAGTGCGAAGGCGCTTTCGACAGCTTTTTGATGCACTGGTGGCTCTGTTCCTGACCGTGACGGTGCTGTCGGTTGCCTCCATCGTGGTCGGCAATCTTGATAACACTCGACTCCTCGTTGCCATGGCTGGGTCAACCAATAGCGCGAGTGGTTCAACCGCCCCAATTCTTGGTGGAATTTTGGCGTTCATTACGGTGGCGCGACTGATGGGTCGGAGACCCTGGAATGTGCTCTCCAGTGTTGTCGTGATCTCGCTCATTTTGGTGACGGTCCTCAGTTCTGGGATCGCTCTGGCCGGGATTGGCGTATCACTCGCCATCGGCTGGGCCATTGGCTTGTTGACCCGCTACGTACTGGGTACCTCAACGACTCGGCCTAGTGGAGTGGCTGTTGCCACAGCCCTGGAACGCGGCGGCTACCCCGTTACCGAGTTGCGAATCGCCAACCTCACCGACCGAGGACGCCGCTACATGGCTACCACTCGCAATGGCGACACGTTGCGTGTCATCGTGCTCGACCGTGACCTTGAAGGTGCCGGACTGGTCAATGCGGCGTGGACCAGCCTGAAATTACGCGATGAACCGGGCAAAGGGGCCTTCAACCTGCGCAAAGCCGTTGAACACGCGGCCCTGATTGCCTATGCCGCGCAGGTGGCCGGTGTTCCAGTACCTCGGTTACTGCTGACGACCGAAGTTGGTCCCGACTCGGTCGCCCTTGTTTTACAACATATCCCCGGCACCCCATTTGACGAACTTCACGACATTAGCGACACCGAATTGGATAGCGCTTGGCGAGCCGTTCGTACCCTGCATGAGCACCAGGTGAGTCACCGGGCACTCTCAAACCGACACTTATTGCGCGGGCCGGAGGACTCCACCTGGCTGCTGGGCATGGAACAGGGATCAATTGCCGCAAGTGATGTGGCGATGCGACTGGATCTTGCCGAACTGTTGTGCTCACTCGCGATGTTGACCTCCGTTGATCGCAGCGTGGCCTCGGCCCGGCGAGTCCTTGGTGGTGACGCAATTGCTCGGGCACTCCCAGCACTTCAACCCGTCGCACTCTCCTCTGGCACTCGCAAAGAGTTGCGTAAGCACAAAGGAATGATCATCTCCCTGCGCGATGCAATTGTTGAATTGCGACCGGACGCTGATACCGAACAGATCCAATTCCAGCGATTTAGGCCGCGGACGCTGATCTTGATCGTGGTCGGAACAATCGCCGGCTACGTTTTACTGTCCCAACTCACCTCGGTTGACCTTGGGACACTCTTTAGTACCGCGAACGGGACATGGGTGCTGGCAGCACTGGGCTTTAGTTTGATTACCTATGTCGGTGCGGCCTGGTCACTTTCCGGGTTTGTCCCGGAGAAATTGTCATTCGGAAAAACGGTTCTAGCCCAAGTCGCCGGCGACTTCGCCACACTGGTATCACCGCCGACATTGGGCGCCATCGCCATCAATGTTCGGTTCTTGCAAAAATCGGGACTCCACCCGGCATTAGCCGCGGCTAGCGTTGGGGTCTCACAGGTCGCTGCATTCGTGACCCACATTGGCCTGCTACTGGCATTCGTTATTGCGGCGGGAACCCAGTCCGATTTCACTTTCGATC
>Ga0335398_10002598_pt1 | contig 28106 bp, 21 predicted proteins | sample BON03_FD_205742 | JGI IMG/M metagenome (GOLD analysis project Ga0335398, IMG submission 205742) | Freshwater microbial communities from Lake Bonney liftoff mats and glacier meltwater in Antarctica - BON-03 (spades assembly) (version 2) | ecosystem: Environmental > Aquatic > Freshwater > Ice >... | reverse complement strand
TTTGTGGTCATAACATTGTCAGTTTTGCGATCTCATCGCTCCTGACAACGCCCCCCATGTCATCTTTTTTTGGCCCTATTTGGAGCCGACGTTTCAACCATAATCATGAAACATTGGACTGACCCCTTTTTTTGGCCTTGCCGTGCTCGTCCCAATTGATCGGACGGATCACGTGATTGGTGACGCCCATCTTCGCGAGACGCCGGTGCAGGCTGTAGCCGAACGGGCCGGCTTCGTAGCAACTATGGAGCTGCTCGCACCGCTTCTTGAGCTGCTTCGCCCAGTCCAGGAACGCTTCCGGGGTAAACCGTTTCGCTCGCTCTGGCGCACTACCGTCGATCTTCATTACCACGACGTATTTTTCGATGTGAACGTCGATGCCTAGCTTGATTACTTCGCCCAACGCGCTTGAATCCTCTGCGGATGATGTGGGGGGTATTTGATTTGTGGTCATAACATTGTCAGTTTTGCGATCTCATCGCTCCTGACAACGCCCCCCATGTCATCTTTTTTTGGCCCTATTTGGAGCCGACGTTTCAACCATAATCATGAAACATTGGACTGACCCCTGCTATGGGGATAGTTAGGAAAACGTAGCGTCCCGGGGCCAAGACCGGGGTCAGGTGCGCGATGAGATGGGAGAGGTCGGTGGAGACGGATTGGGGCATGACTCGATTATTCTTTGGGCAGTTTCGATTGATTTAGCCAAATCGATTGGGGGGGAGTGGGCGAAAGAGGCATCCTCCTTGGCCGAGGAGTTTGGCTGGATAAGGGGCGGGGCGGCGCCGGCTGATGCACGGCTTAACGAGAGGAGGCAGGCCGGTTTTTTAAAGATGAAACGGAGGGGGGGGAAGCCGAAGTTTTGAATGGGGGGGCTTGTTTCGGCGGGCAGTGGCGGGTGCTCTGTTTTCTCTGTTACCTTTTGTAAAAAATTAGTGATTGGGGTTTGGGATCGGGTGATTGCAGGGGGGAGAGGATGATGAGCGAGGGCAGGACGGACGGAGGGTCAGGCGGAGGGGGCTGATGGGCAGGGCTGATGGGCAGGGCGGGCGGACGGGCTGAGGGGACACGGACGGGCGGGCTGAGGGGCAAGGGCGGGCGTGGTCGAGCAACGCCCCTACGTCAGAACCGAGGGGATGGACGGACGGGCGGGCTGAGGGGCAAGGGCGGGCGTGGTCGAGCAACGCCCCTACGTCAGAACCGAGGGGAGGTGCGGACGGCCCAGCGGTCCATTCCTACCTCGGAATCTATCGGGTGCGGTTGGCGTAGAGCCAACGCGCTAGGGCTGGGAGAATGACGATCGCAGCGATCATGTTGACTAAGAACATGAAGGTGAGCAGCACGCCCATGTCGGCTTGGAATTTCAGGTCGGAAAAGATCCAGGTGCTGACCCCGATCGCGAGGGTCAATCCAGTGAAGACGACGGCGCTGCCGGTTTGGGTGAAAGCCGCGTGCATTGCATCTTCAAACACGTCTCCGCGACGGAGGGCTTCCGATAGCCGGGAGAATAGATAGATTCCATAGTCGACGCCAATGCCGACCCCGAGGGCGACGACGGGAAGGGTGGAGGTTTTTAGTCCGATTTGCAGATAAACCATCAATGCATAGCCTAGGTAACTGACGAGCAGCAGCGGCAGCACAATACAAATGGTGGCCCGGATGGATCGGAAGGTGACGAGACACAGCGTGATGACCGCGCCGAAAACCCAGAATACGATGGGGTATTGGGCGGCTTGAACCACTTCGTTGGTCGCGGCCATGACGCCGGCATTTCCGCTGGCGAGGCGGAATTTCAGTTTTTCGGAAGGGTTGGCGGCGGCGAATTTTTTCACCGCGTCGGTGACTCCTCGGAGCGTCTCGGCGCGGTGGTCGCTGAGGAAGATCATAATGTTCATCACGCTCCCGTCACTGTTGAGTAATCCGGTGGATGTTTCGATGGGCGAGACGGCTTGGGCGAGGGCCTCGGGGTGAGACGGCAAGACCCGCCATTTGAGCGATCCTTCGTTCCAGCCGGCGTTGATGGTCTTGGCGACGGAAGGTAAACTGATAATCGATTGAACGCCGGGAATATTCCGCATGGAGCCTTCGAACTGATCAATAAGGGTGACCACGTCGTGATCCACGCAGGCATCGGGCCCGCCCTCCGCCAGGACGGAGAGGATATCGACGCCGATGGAGAACTTATCGGTAATGACGCGGTTATCTTCGTTGTAGCGAGAAGACTGACGAAGTTCGGGAACACCGGAGTGAATATCGCCGATACGCACTTGTTTGGATTGGTTAAATGCCCACCAACCAAGGCCGATACTGCCGGCGATGATGGCCAGTGAAACGGTCGGATGCATGACGATTCCCACCTTCCGCCAAGCGGCATCAGTGTGGGTGCGGCGGCCCCCGATTTTCTCCCGGTAGTGATCGGGGAGATTCACGTAGGAGAGAAGAATCGGCAGAAGAAACAGATTGGTGATGATGATCACGGCCACACCGAGGGCCGAGGTGATCGCCAGCTCACGAATGACCTCGATCTTGATGATCAACATGGTGACGAAACCGAGGGTATCGGTGATTAAGGCAACCCCACCCGGAACGATGAGTTGGCGAAAGGCGGCCCGGGCGGCATCGACGCTAGATTTACCGCTGAAAGCTTCGGCGCGATACGCACGCATCATTTGCACCCCGTGGCTGACGCCGATGGCAAAGATGAGGAACGGAACCAAGATTGAATACGGATCGAGTCCAAAGCCGAGAGCGTTGAGGACGCCGAGTTGCCAAACAACCGCGATGAAGGCGCAGCCTAACGTGAACGCCGTGAGTTTGAGTGACTGGGAATAGAACAGGACCAGTAATCCGGTGATTACGAAGGCGACGACAAAGAAGAAAATGACATTTTCGGCACCGTCACTGATGTCGCCGATGACCTTGGCAAACCCGATAATATGAACCCCGAGATGAACATCCAGCGCCCAGCCTTCGAATTCGCCGCGGACTTGTTCTTCGAGCGCTCGAGAAACCTTCATGTAGTCGAGCTGCTCGCCGGTGGCGGGATCAACTTCCAGCAGCTGAGCGCTGATGATGGCGCCGGAAAAGTCGTTGGCGACGAGTTGGCCGAGCTTACCGGACTTGATGATGTTTTCGCGGACGAGCTGAAAGTTTTCGGGCGTCGGGGTAAAGTCGGCGGGAATTACATTTCCGCCCGCGAAGCCAGCGTCGACCACTTCAACGTAGCGCACGTTGGGGGTGAAGAGTGACTGGACTTGCGATCGATCGACCCCGGGGAGGAAAAACACCGCATCGGTTGCTTTCTCTAGGGCGGCGAAGAACTCGGGGGTGAAAATGGTGTCGTCGCGCGCCATCAGCGCGATTACGATGCGATTGGCGCCGCCGAAATCGCTTTCGTATTGGGTGAAGGTCTGGATGTAGGGGTGCTCGAGCGGAAGGGTCTTTTTGAATCCCGCATCGACATGGGTGTGGGTGGCAAACCAACCCATCACGAGGGTCAAGGCCGTGAAGCCGAGCACGAGCGCGAATCTAAAACGAAACACGAATTCCTCGATGGCGCTGATGATTTTATCCTTCATCGGGTGCGGGGCGCGGGACGGGCTCCGTCTTCGCCGAAGGTCAGTACGCGGCCGGTGCGGGTGAGCAGCAGTTCAGCAATTGCGGGGGTGATTTCGGTGCTGGCTTTAAAGGTGCGCCCACGATCTTGGCTGACCCACCAAGAGCGGCCTTGCCCGGTGAGGATCACGGTGTTGGCGGCGGCAAGTTCGATGCCGGTCATGAGCAAACCGGTGCCGGGGGTTTGGATTGATTCCCAGTTTTCGCCTTGATCGGAGCTGAGGTAGACTCGCCCCCGGAGGCCGTAGGTGAGGAGGGTTCCATCGGAGAGGGGCAGCACTCCATAAAGTGATCCGTCTTCTCCGGTGGAGAGAGTCTGCCAATTGGCGCCTTGGTCGGTGGACCGCAAAAGGGTGCCCAACTCGCCGGCGAGGTAGAGGACGCCGGATTGGTCGGCACTAATACGGTTGAGGTGCATATCCTCTTCGAGAATCCAACGCTGGGTCCAAGAGGCTCCGGCGTCGTGTGATTCGAAATAAGCACCAAATGCGCCCACGGCGATTATATGCCCGGCGTTGATCGCCATGACATCAAGAAAAGGTGATTCTGGATCCGGCCCGGTAAATTGCAGGCGCCAGCGATCGCCTCCGTCGGTGGTGCGAAGGATGACCGCACCGTGACCGACCGCCCAGCCGTTGCGGTCGTCGGAGAAACTGACCGCGGTGAGGGTATGGGGAACGATGGCTTCGTGCGGGTGCCAAGTTGTCCCCCCGTCGGACGAGCGGGTGATCAAGCCACGACCACCCACTGCGACGATGTTTTTACCGACGGAGGCCGCATCAAGTAGAAGCGGTCCCGAAGGAGCCGCCACGGCGCACAAGGTCACCGTAACGGCGAGGAGGCTGCCCGCCAGTAACCTCACCGAACACCGGAGCTGCGGAGGGAGTTGGGCGAATAGTCACGAGCATCACGCTTGATGCTGAAGTCATACATGGACTGGTCGTTATCGATGCCAATGGCCAGATAGCGACCCGCCGCAAGATCGGTGTGGACCTCAAGAGTGCTCCAGAAGGTGGGCACTTCGTAGTAGTTGATACAATGGGCTTCGGAGACGCGCCAAAGTTCACCCCGGCTGTCGTATTGATCGACGGCCAGAATCTGCCAGGAGTCCTCGTCGACGTAGAGAGTGCGACGGGTATAGAGGTGGCTCGTGCCAGATTTGAGCGTCGCATCGACAACCCAGACGCGGTGCTTTTCGTAGCGCGCAAGGTCTTGATTGATGTGCAGAGGTTGGAGGATGTCGTCGGGGCTGACTTGGTCGCTGTGCAGCTTGTAGCTGTTGTAGGGGACGATCATCTCGCGCTTGCCGACGAGGTTCCAGTCGTAGCGATCGGGAGCGCCATTAAACATGTCGAACTGATCACTCGTGCGCATGCCGTCGGCGGCAGTGCCGGGATTATCGTAGGCGACCTGAGGGGCGCGACGGACACGGCGTTGGCCGGCGTTGTAAACCCAAGCGCGACGTGGTTCGACAATCTGGTCGAGGGTTTCGTGGGCCAGGAGAATGGTGCCAGCGAGTCGAGCGGGGCCGAGCACGGCTTGCTTGAAGTAAATCGTGGTATTCTCGAGTTCCTCGGGCGTGATGTCGGGGCGCGCGTAGTTGAACCAGAATTCATCTTCAAACTCGACCATGGTGTAACGACCATTGCGTTGAGGAGCCGCTTGGCCGATGCGGCGGGTTGCCGCGTCACCCCGGTAGCGAAGGAGATGATTCCACAGGACCTCGATGCCGCTTTGGGGAACGGGAAAGGGGATGCCTCGAACGGCACCGCTTACGCCCGAGCCGTCGTTCACGATTGCGGCGGTCGGGGCGATTTCTTTAGTCGCGTCGTAGATGCGCTGCGGGACCGAAGCACTACGGTGGGTCGGGTAGACGATGAGTTTGTAGGTATCGTAAGCTTCGAGTAGCGCGATATGCCCCGGGGTGAGCTGGTCGCGGTAGTCATCAAGATTGGCCGCCGTGATGGTGAGGAGAGGCTGGTCGTTGACGAATGGGTCGGGATGGTGATCGCCGACTTTATAACCGGAAGGAGGCGTGATGATGCCACCGGTCCAAGCGGGTATAGAACCGTCGGCGTTACCGGCCCTTTCCGCGCCGAGGGGGGTGAGGTCGGCGCCGAGACGTTCCAGATCGGCGGGGCTGATGCCGGCGGAGAGGAGAGTGGCGGAAAGCAAACCGCCGGTGAATTGAAGAAGGTGTTTCATCGTTCTGGGTAGAGGGGGGGGCTTAAAAGGAGTATTTTAGAGTGGTGGCGAAGTAGTCGCGGTCGCCGAGCAGATTTTGCACACCGCCGCCGAAGAAGTTGACGTAGCGCAGATCCATTGCCCACGCGTTTTGCCAAACGAAGTCGACCGAGAGGCTGAGGGACTTACGGCCTTCGATGTAGTTGGAGAGGGGGGCGGGGCTGTTGCCGGAAACGTCGTGCGAGTAAGCGATGGTGGGCAGGACGTTCACGCCGGCGAAGACATTGTTATACTCGAGTCGAGCGAGGAATTGATAGCCCCAAGCGAAGTCGTCGGCGAAGAAGCTTTCGGGGGTAGCCGGAAGCGCACTGCCGGTGCCGAGCATGGCGGCAAGATCGCCGGAGGTGTAGGTGCCGGAAACTTCGTAACGCAGGGTCGATGGCGGGGGAAGATCCGCCCAGAGACCGCCGGCTTCACCGACCATGGTGAGCGAGCTGGCACCGAGCGTGGGGCCGAAGATCTTGGTGAGACTGGATTGAGCAGTCCAGACGTCGTGACGGCGGAAGCCGCGGATGATCTTACCGTATTGACCAAGGTAGTTGCCGATTTGGTTGTTGGCGCCGAACGCGGGATTGAGCGTGGAGAGGGTGGCGTAGAGGACTTCCACATCATCAATTTGAAGGGGGACGTCGGCCTTGTAGGATACCTCACCTTGCCAGGCGACGCCGAGGTTGCCGAGGTCGGCGTTGAAGCTGGCACCGACCATGGTGATGTCTTCGGGATATTCGAGGAAGTAGCGACCGGTAGCGGCGGCATTGAGGAGTCCGACTTGGCGAGCTCCGGCGGCGATGTTCTGGGCCGCGGGGTAGAACGCGGCGAAAGGAGCCAAGGAAGGAATGCCGGGAATCGCGGAGGCAGGAACCTGCGTCAGGGCGGCACCGAGCAGTGAAGGCAGGATGCTCGGGATGGCTTGAGGAGGAACCCCGTTGGCGATCATCGCCGGAACGAGTTGCGCTTGAGCGATGGCGCTGGCGGTGCCTTGAATTTCGGCGATACTGATCGCCCGGGTGGGGGTGATCGCGTTGATCAGAGGGAGTCGACTATGGAAATTGGCGAAATAGAGACCAAACTCAGTATCATTAAGGCCGGGAGCGAGGTGACGAAGGGCGACACCCCACTGGGTGTAGTTGTTGGCTTCGTCGTCGACGGCGCGGGGAATAGCCCCGAGGGATCCGGAGTCGGCCAACGCGCCGAATCCGAGCATGACGCGGTCGCCACCGCGGGAGGCGAAGTCATTGGTCGAAAAATAGGTACCGGCGGGCTCGATCTCGGTGTGGCGGAATTCGAGGAGCCAGAAGGCTTCGATCGAGGTGTTTTCGGTGAGTTCCGCGGACACCTTGAGCATATTGACCGGAAGGAAGGCTTCCCGGAGCTCGGCACCGGGGACACGAAGATTGGCGAGATCGACGGGATTGACGATGTTGTTGCCGTTAGAGAGGAACGTGCTTTCGCCAAGACTCACGACTTGGCGGCCGAGACGGATATCAACGGGAGTGTTGCCGGCGTCGAAGCGGAGGACGCCGTAGAGATCGAAGTAATCAAGCCGGTTGCCGGCGCGATCGAGGGCTTCTTCAGAAAGGTCGCGGTGGAGCCGGTTGCCGTTCTCGAGTTCGTCGTCATAAAGGTAGGACAGGCGGGTGAAGAAACCGAGATGTTCCCCATAGGTGACCTCGAGTTCGGAGGTGACCTTGAATGCTTTGGAAACCCACCCTTTATTAAAGTTCAGGTTGCCGTCATCGGAGTTTACCGAATTGGCGTTACCGCCATTGGTCCTGCCATACAGGTCCGGGTCCGGGTCATCGAGGCGGTAGATGCCGCCGATGGATAGGGTCGTATCGAAACTGCCGCCTAACTCACCGGTCGAGAAGGTCACGGCGGAGAGGCTGGAGGCGGTGGCCAAAAGACCGTAAAGCCAAAGGCTACGGTAAAACTTTGTCGCTTGCATAAGGGGGGGGGGGCGGTTGAACGGACTCATCGTGGGGGGGGGGGGATACGAGAAGACTGGCTTGAGGAACTGCTACGTGATCTAAAATGTTGTTAGGTGGGGGAAACGCTGTGCATTTAGGTGATATAGACAAGTGGTAAAACCACGCGTATTTTAGCCAGGAAGGTTTGATGGAGCTGAAATCAATCGGCACTTGCGGCAGCGTGGATTTGGGTAACTTGTCGGCATATCGCAATGCAGGCCGAAACGCACATTCATGTTAAGGGAGCCCGGGAGCATAATCTTCAAAATCTCGAGGTCCGGTTACCGCGGGGGAAGTTGATTGTGGTGACTGGTCCCTCGGGGTCAGGGAAATCGTCACTGGCTTTTGATACCATTTACGCGGAGGGCTACCGGAAGTATATGGAGTCGTTATCGACTTCCGCCCGACAGCTCTTGTCCCAGCTTCCCCGGCCAGAAGTCGACTACGTGCACGGGCTGTCTCCGGTTCTCGCCATCGAGCAACGGGTCGCGGGAGAATCACCCCGTAGCACGATTGCGACGGTGACCGAGGTCGCTGATTATGCGCGGTTGTTGTGGGCGCTGCACGGGGAGGCGCATTGCCCGAAAGACGGCGGTAAGGTTGGGCGACGTTCTCTGGATGATAATGTGGCGCGAGTGCTGGCCGAAGCAGCGGGGCAGAGAATCATGGTGATGGCACCCATCTTAGCAGCGAGGCCGAGTGTGCTGAGAGATGAACTGCCGCGGTTGCGGCAGCGAGGCTACCAGCGCGTGCGAATTCAAGGTGAGATAAAATCACTCGATGAAACTGATCTTGTGCCTTCGGGGATGGGATCAACTGAACTGAAAGTGGATCTGGTGGTGGACCGACTCGTGGTTTCGGAGGATCAGCGAAGTCGACTGGCGGACTCGTTGGAGTTGGCTTTTAGGGAAGGAGCTGACCGGGCGATTATTTTAGCGCAGGCTAGTCGGGAGTCGGAATGGCGAGAGATTACGCTGAGTCAGTCGTTGGCGTGTGAGATTTGTGGGGATGTTTTTGAGAAACTGACGCCAAAGCACTTTTCGTTTAACCACAATCAGGGGGCTTGCACGACTTGCGGAGGGTTAGGGCGCAAGTTGCGGTTTGTGCCGGAGTTGATCGTGCCTGATACGAAGAAATCGGTGCGCGGCGGGGCGATAAAGCCGTGGCGAGTGGGCGGAAAAAATCTCATTATTCGCCATAATTCGTTGCTGAAGCAACTGGCTGAACAGGTGCCGTTCGATGCGAATATGCCGTGGGAGGATCTCGAGGATGAAGTGAAGAAAATATTACTGCAAGGCACTGGGGATAGATTGTTTTCGATCAAGCTGAAACGGGTGCGAGTGCCCAAGGCAATGCCGTTTAAAGGGGTGTTGGCGGAGCTGGATGATTCGTGGAAATTGACGGCCAGCGAAGGGTTTCGGGCGCGGTTGACGACGTTTATGGTGAGCGGGCCTTGTCCGGAGTGCAAGGGGTCGAGACTCAATGCCCGGAGTGGTGCGGTGGTGGTGAAAGCTGGAAAGCAGGAGTTAAACCTGCCGGAATTTTGCGCGTTGGATGTGGGTTCGGCCCATGCGGTGGCGCAGGCGCTGGAGCAACGATTTTCCGGGGAGGATGCATTGCGTGACGTGGTGACTGGCATCGAGAAACGGTTGAAATTTCTGGGGGATGTCGGGCTCCACTATTTAACCTTGGACCGGGATTATAGTTCGCTCTCAGGGGGGGAGTCTCAACGGGTGCGCTTAGCGACGCAGTTAGGCATGGGGTTAATGGGCGTGATCTACGTTTTGGATGAGCCCAGTATAGGGCTGCATCCGGCGGACAATGGACGACTGTTGAAGCTCCTGCTGGAGTTGCGAGACCGGGGCAACACGGTGTTGGTCGTGGAGCACGACGAGGAAACGATGCGCATCGCCGACGAAGTGATTGAGCTGGGCCCGGGCGCTGGTTCCGAGGGCGGTCGGATTGTGTTCCAAGGCACGCCGAAGGAAATGATGAAAGCGGGAGGCAAGGGTTCGAGAAGCGGACCGTTTTTGGCGAAGAAGATGCACGTGGCGAAGTCGGCCAAGGCAAAGCAGCCCAATGGGGAGTTTTTGACCGTGCGGGAGGCTTGGGCGCACAATCTGAAAGGAGTGGATGCGCGGTTTCCGGTGGGATTATTGACCTGTGTGACCGGCGTTTCGGGCTCGGGTAAGAGCACGCTGGTGAACGATATTTTAGCAGCCACGGCGGCGAGGAAACTCAATGGAGCGAAGTCCATCGCGGGAGCGCATCGGCATGTCGAGCATTTGGAGTTTTTCTCGAAACTGGTGCAAGTTGATCAATCGCCCATCGGCCGAAGTCCGCGTTCAAACCCAGCGACTTACACCAAGCTTTTAGATCAACTGCGGGATCTCTTTTCGAAAGTCCCGTTGGCGAAAGTGCGGGGGTATAAAGCGAGCCGATTCTCTTTCAATGTGCGCGGAGGTCGCTGTGAACGTTGCCAAGGTGATGGTGCGATCAAACTGGATATGCAGTTTATGGCCAACGCCTATGCGCCTTGTCCGAGTTGCAACGGGAAGCGGTTCAATCGGGAGACGCTGGAGGTTAAGTTTCATGGGCACTCAATCGCCGATATTTTGGCGATGACGGTGAGTGACGCGATGAACCTTTTCCGTAATATTCCGCGGGTCATGGATAAACTTGAAACGTTGTCCGCGGTGGGGCTCGGTTACTTGCAGCTCGGTCAGTCTGCAACGACGTTATCGGGCGGAGAGGCGCAGCGACTGAAGTTGTCGTTAGAGCTATCCAAACGTTCGCAAGGGGATACGCTGTACATTCTGGACGAGCCGACGACCGGACTGCATTGGGTGGATATCCAGCACTTGATGGATCTGTTGTTTAAATTACGCGACGCGGGAAATACCGTGATCGTGATCGAGCACAATCTTGATGTAATCAATCTGGCGGATTGGGTGATTGATCTGGGACCGGGAGGGGGGCGAGAAGGGGGCGAAATTGTCTACGCCGGAAACCGGATTGGGATCAATAAAGCGAAAGGAAGTTTGACCGGGCAGGCTCTGGTCAAGTGGGCAAAACCGAATAAGAAAGTCGGTAAATGAAGTGGCGGATCCTTTTGGGGCTAGGGTTGGTGGTCATTTTGCTGGGTTGGTGGGGCGGTTGTTTGTCGAGGCGTCCCACTTTGGCGGAGCGATTGGACGGCAGGCCGATGCCGGAGTTTTTAGCGGTTCAAGCGGGAGGCCGAGAAATCGCGTATGCGGCAACGGGACCGCAAGACGCACCGCTGATTGTTTTTGTTCACGGCACTCCCGGGAGTTGGCAGACGTTCTTGGATTACCTGATTGATCCACGACTTGCCGATACGCCCATCGCTTGGTGTCAATCGATCGGCCGGGCTGGGGGAAGTCGGGATCGGGTCAATTACTGACCTCTCTGGCGGCGCAGGCGGCGGCAGTGGAGGCGGTGATTGAGGCTCAAAAACCGAATCGCGGGGTGTTTACCATCGGGCATTCTTTGGGCGGCACGATCGTGGCCCGACTGGCAGGGGCCGACCGGATTTGGTCGATGGAACGGTGATTATTTCCGGCTCGCTCGATCCGGACGTTGAACGACCTACTTGGTATCAAGTCATGGTGCGTTGGAAATTGGTGCGCTGGGTGGTGCCCGATGATTTGGATTGGGCAAATGCCGAACTAAAACCATTGCCGGAGGAATTGGCGGAAATGACGAGGCGGTGGAAAAGGCTCGATGGAGTGGTCACGGTGCTGCATGGGGCGAAGCACGGGGTGGTGCCGGTGGAACATGCGGATTATGCGGAGAGGCTGGCACAAAATGCCGATGTGCATACGGTCGTGTGGCCGAAAGAAGGGCACTTTGTTCTGTGGTCCAACCGGCCCCTGGTTGTTGATGAAATTCTTGCGACGATTGATCGTTCGGCCCGGCGAGAGTGAATCACCGAACTTTTTATCGGTAAATTGAATCTTTCTGGGTCGAGAGGCGTCTCAGGATCATGAACCCTGATAGATTCATGCAAAAGACCATCACTGTTTTTCTTACGATAATTGCTCTCGCGTTTGCGACTGGATGCCAAACGACCGGGCCCAATGAAAGGAGAGGGGCGGAGCTCGGAGCGTTGGCGGGGGCGGTCATCGGTGCCGTGATCGGTAACCAATCGGGGGAAGCGGGAGCGGGAGCCGCAGTGGGCGCGATTGCGGGCGCGGTGGCAGGGGCAGCGGTCGGAAATAATCGCGATCAGCAAGATTCTAGACGTTACGAACAGGGCACGGTGAGTGCTCAACCGTTGCGGGATCAATTCGGCTACACGGCTGAAGATTATATGAACCTCATGACGAATGAAGAGGTCGAGATATTGCAGTCCCGCGCCGATTTGCGGCCCGAAGTGCCGATGGCGACATTGTTGACCGAGCAAGAGAAGACGAACTTGAGAAAACGTAAAGTGTCGCAGCGTCAGATCGGTTCCTGATCGTTTTGGGCTCGGGCCAGAAGCAAGATTGCCAAATCAGTTTGGCGGGCGTGTGTTCGTGGCGATGACCGTGACCGCCGCGCCACTTCGCCCCCCTGCCGATATCGTTTACGATGCGGACTTGGCTCTGGACAACTTCATGGAGGCGATGGCGAGTCGCGGGTTGGAATTATACGAAGAACAGGAAGAGGCGATTCTTGAGCTCTACGACGGCAGTAACGTTGTCCTGAACACTCCGACCGGGTCGGGAAAGTCACTCGTCGCTTCGGCGGCGCATTACCGGGCTTTATGGGCGGGTGAACGCTCGGTCTACACCTGCCCGATCAAGGCACTGGTGAATGAGAAGTTCCTTTCAATGTGCCGAGAGTTTGGGCCAGAAAATGTGGGGATGATGACAGGCGATGCTTCGGTAAATGCCGGTGCGCCGATTCTTTGCTGCACGGCTGAGATTCTCGCCAATATTGCGTTGGCTCGAGGTGAGCAATCGGACCTCCGGGTCATCGTGATGGACGAGTTTCACTACTACGGCGATGCGGAGCGGGGGTATGCTTGGCAAGTTCCGCTGCTCACGCTACCCAAGTGTCGATTCCTGCTGATGTCTGCGACATTGGGGGATACGGGGTTTTTTGAACGAGAGCTGACGAAACTTACGGGCGCAAAGTCAGTCACCGTGCGGAGTGATCGGCGTCCCGTGCCGCTAGATTTTGAGTACTCGGAAGTGCCGTTGGTCGAGCGGGTGAGTGGTTTGGTGGAGAGCAAACAAACCCCCGCGTATTTGGTCTACTTCACGCAGCGATCGGCTTCGGAATCCGCGCAAGGGTGGATGAGCCTTAATCTTTGCACTAAAGAGGACAAGGCAGCGTTGGCGGAGGAACTGAAAGTCGAAAAATTTAACAGTCCCTACGGCAAAGACATGAAGCGCTGGCTGCGACATGGAATTGGCGTGCACCACGCGGGGTTGTTGCCGAAATACCGAATCCTAGTCGAAAAACTCGCGCAGAAAGGCCTCCTTAAAATTATCTGCGGAACGGATACGTTGGGGGTGGGAATCAACGTGCCGATACGCACCGTGGTCTTCACTCAATTGTGGAAGTATGATGGCCGGAAATCGGCGGTTTTGACGGTGCGTGATTTCCGCCAAGTATCGGGCCGGGCGGGTCGTCGAGGGTATGATGATCAAGGCTTTGTGATTGTGCAGGCGCCGGAGCACATCATTGAAAACAAACAGAGCCAAATGAAGGCAGCCGAGGGGGGGAAGAAAAAGAAGAAGGGGGTGACGAAAACTGCCCCGCCGGGCGCGGTGGTGTGGGATGAACGCACGTTTGAAAAATTGCAAACGGCCCCTTGTGAAGAACTCAATTCCCAGCTCGGGATTTCGCACGGACTGTTACTGCTGATGCTGTCGCGAGATGCGGATGGCTGCGCAGCGATCAAAAAGCTGATCGCAGATTCTCACGAGACGCCGCACAAGAAGAATCAGTTAAGAAAGCGAGGCTGGCAGTTGTTTCGCGGTTTATTGGAACGTGATATCGTGCGATGGATTGAGCCGACGAGGACGGGCAGAAAACTGATTACCAATATCGAATTACAGGAAGATTTTTCGCTGCATCGAACGCTGTCGCTGTATCTGTTGGATACCCTGCCTTTGCTCGACCGGAATGACGCTGATTACTCGCTGAATGTGCTGACGTTGTGCGAGGCGATTGTGGAAGATCCGGACGCAATTCTAAGGAAGCAGCTGGATCGGTTGAAAACGGATGCGGTGGCCGAGATGAAGGCGGATGGCGTGGAGTACGAAGAGCGGATGGAGAAGCTGGATGCGATGGAATATCCGAAACCATTACGGGAGTTCTTGTATGAATCGTTTAATGAATTTGCGGGAAAACATCCGTGGGTGGAGGACGAAAATGTGCGCCCTAAATCAATCGCTCGAGAGATGTTTGAACTCTATGCCTCGTTCAGTGACTACGTGAAGCGCTACGGGTTGGAGCGGAGTGAGGGGTTATTGTTGAGGCATCTTTCTCAAGTCTGGAAGGTGTTGAGTCAGACGGTTCCGGATGCGGTAAAAACCGAGGAGGTGATGGAGCTCGAAACGTATTTCCGGGAACTGATTAGCGGGATTGATTCCAGTCTGATTGAAGAGTGGGAGCGTCTCCGAGATCCGGATTATGTCGCGGAGGAAACCGCCGAGAAACCGGTGCGTTCTGAGCGATTCGATCTGACACAGAATACGGTGGAGTTTACCCGGTTGGTGCGGTTGGCGATTCACCGAATACTGCAGAACGCGGCGGCGAATGATTGGGAATTAGTCGCGGATAGTTCCGGTGCATCAGAGCGGGTGGTCGAGGATGCGTTTCGGGAATACTTCAAAGCACGGGGGCGGTTTCGACTCGATCCGGAAGGACGAGCGAAAATAAATACGCAGGTGGAAGTTGATGGACACCACTGGGCGATTGATCAGGTGCTGATTGATACCGAGGGCTGCAATGATTGGGTGCTCCGATTTTCGCTCGATATCGCGGAGTGTCGTTTACGGGCGGCGGTCGTATTACGCTGGGAGAATTTGGGGCCGGTGGCAGGAACCTGAAATGATTCTGCAACCCGGGCCGGTGCTCGTGGGTAGTAAAGATAACGCGACCGATGTTTGGCCGCTAAATCTTAAATTATGTTACCCATGAAAACGACGCTTCGCCAATCCATCACCGCCTTGACCGTGGCGGGACTCCTCGCTTCAACCGGCTGGGCGGCCGCACCGTCCGAAGGCTACGCTGACTTCGGTGACTTGAAGCCGGCAGCAGGGGAACAATTCGTGCAAGTGGACTTAAACGGAACGTTGCTCCGTCTGGCGGCCGCTTTTACCAGGAAGGAGGAACCGCAAATTGCAGTTTTGATTGGAAGGATTGAAAGCGTGCGAGTGAACGTTTTGGGGATGAGCGATGAGAACCGCAGCGAAACAACCGCTCAAATTGAGACGATCCGAGCCGATCTCGATCGACAGGGTTGGAAGCGAATTATCACCGTGCGTGAATCGAAAGGCGATGATGTGGCGATATTCATCAAAGAAGCGGGGGAGACGGCGATCCACGGCGTGGTGGTTTCGGTCATCAGTCAGGCGGGTGAAGCCGTGTTGGTAAATATTGTCGGAGATGTGCCGATTGACCAATTGGCCGAGTTAGGCGAGCGCCTCGATATCGATCCACTTCGGGAGCTTAATTTAGGCAAAGCCGTTAAAAGCTAACGGATCATTTTACCAATCCGTCAAGCGAAGGAGACTAATGCCGACTCAATGGGTTCCCGCCTTGCTACAACGTCGCCGTTTTCGCGTCATCCACTGGCTGTTTATTGCGGTCGCGGCCATGGGCGCAGTGGTCACCGCTGAGGTGGGAAGTCTGTTCTTCTGGTCGGAAGAAGCCAGCGATCTGCGAGCGAGTTTCGTGGAATCAACGGATCTCAAATTACAGACCAATGTGCAGTTTTCCGTGGGTCCCGGGCTGTTGAGTTTGGGCCAATTCGCGACGCGTTTTATCGACGATATTCCCGCGGAAGCGCGGGAAGCGTTGAGCGCGGTGCGCCGAACAAGCGTGGGCGTTTACGAATGGGATCGGGTGCCCTCCGAGTCGGAGCGCTTGAAACTGATTCAGGCTGCAGATGCCCGGCTCAACTCGGAGGAGTGGAGTCGAATCGTGAGGGTCCAAGCAGGAGAGCAAATCGTGATGGTTTTCATGCCTTGGGACGAGCGATCGACCCGTGAAATCGAGATTTGGATTATCGGGTGTGAGGGACGAGATCTGGTGATTGTTTCAGCGACGATTGCAACAGCTGGGCGATTAAAACTCGCTCAGCAACAGTCCCGAGGTTGGGCGCATTTTTTGAGGGAGACTTAGCACGGAATGCGGGATGGTGGCGGTGGCTTGACCCAATCGACGCAATCATCGATTGCTGGAACGGTGACCCTAGCGACTATTGTTCATCTCGATGCCGACGCGTTTTTCGTTTCGGTAGAGTTGGCGAGTCGACCGGAGCTTCGAGGCAAGAAAGTCGCGGTGGGAGGGCGACAGCGGGGGATTATCTCATCGGCAAGTTATGAGGCTCGAGCCGTCGGGGTGTATACGCCGATGCCTTCCCAGCGAGCGATGGCGGTTTGCCCAGATCTTATCTTATTACCCCATGACGGTGATTATGGAGGCGTCTCGCGAAAGATGTTTGATCTGTGCGAGGAGGTGACGCCGCTCGTGCAGCGCAATTCGATTGACGAAGGGTATTTGGATTTAGGCCCATGTGGTTTGACCAGCGCGGATGCGGTGGAACGGAAAGTCAGGGATCTGCAGCGCCGAATATGGGCTGAGATCTCGATTCCGGTTTCGATGGGAATCGCGACCAATCGATTGGTCGCGCAAATCGCGAGTAAATTGCGAAAACCAAAGGGCTTTGTGATCATTCCGCCGGGAGGAGAAGGGGATTTTATGGCTCAACTCGATATCGGGGAGTTACCGGGAGTGGGTAAAAAGTCGGTACCGAGGCTCAAGGACCAAGGAATCATCAAAGTGAGCGATGTGCTGAAGCGCAGCGATTCGGAGCTCGCCGCAGTTTTTGGAAGGGGTTGGCGACTCATGAAAGAACGGTGCGCGGGAATTGATCCACGTCCGGTCGAGCCGGAACGGGATGATGCGAAGAGTTATTCGCAGCAACTCACCTTCGAGGAGAATATCGCGGATTCAGCCCAGATTGAGGCGATAGCGAAGGGGATGGTTGATTATCTCGTGGTCAAGGTGAGGCGAGACCGGACTCGAGTTCGAACTATCACCGTGAAGGTGCGCTACGCGGATTTTTCACAAGAATCGGCCGGAAGAAGTATTGAGACTGCGACCGATATCGGGGCGCCGTTTTACCCATTGCTTCGCCCACTCCTCACAAAAGCATGGAAAAACAACCGGGCACTGCGGTTGGTCAGCGTGAAACTCTCCGGGGTCAATGATGGACCGGCACAGCTGAATATTTTTGGCGCTCAAGATGAGAAACGTCGGAAATTGGCCAGCGTAATGGATCGTTTAAATGAGTCCGTGGCTCGCGATTCGCTGGTGTTAGGGCATCGGCTGGAGTCACGGCCGAATCCCGACGAGAAAAAAAGTCGATGAGAAGTGGCCCTTTGATGGTAAAAAAAACGCAGTAATTCTATCGCCATGACCTTTTCGAATTTAGACTATTTTGCTCCGATGTGTCCTGAGTCGCCCCATGTTTCACCGAAATCGAGCTTCGCGGGATTCGCGTTGGCTTCGGTTTTGTTGTTGTTGAACTCGTTTCCTTTCGCGCAGGCCCAACAAGCGACGATCAACGGATTTGTCGTAGAAGAAACCAGTATTCCGATCACGCACATCGTACGGGCGGCCCCGGCCAAAGACAGCATCGCGTCCCTAGATCGGCCGATTTTTGTTAATACTTCAGAAGTCGATTGGTTGGCCGATGACGATGAGGTTATCAGCGTGACGGTAGGCTTCGAAACCCGAGCCTATCCGCTAAGGATCCTTGTGTGGCACGAGATAGTAAATGATGTTTTCGGAGAGCAACCGTTGGCGGTGACCTACAGCGCGCTATCAGGATCGGCGATGGTATTTAAGCCCGGAGTGAATAGCGATGGCAGTCCACGGAGTTTTGGCGTATCTGGTCTCCTTTATAACAGCTGTTTATTAATGTATGACCGAGAGAACGAGGAGCTTTGGTCGCAACTCCGGATGCGAGGGGTCTCGGGTTCGGTCAGGGAGAAAGCTTTAGAGATGCTGCCGGCATCACGGCTATCTTGGGGCGCTTGGAAAAGTAAAAACATCGTGGGCCAAGTTCTTTCGACCGAAAGCGGCCACGATATCGATTATGCCGATGAGTGGCCCTACGGTGATTACGCGGAGCGAGCGGATACGATCTTCCCGTTCGATATCAACCGGAACGAACTTCAGACCAAAGAGCGGGTAATTGGCGTGGTCGAAGGAGAGTGGGCAAGGTGTTGGCCGTTGGAAAAACTTAAGGAGAAGAAGCAGCTCTATGATGCCATCGGTGAACGGGCAATCAGAGTTCAGTTCGACGAAAATAAAGATTTGATCAAAATCTCCGATATTTCGACCGGAGATGAGTTGGCGACCGTGTCGGTGTTTTGGTTTGCCTGGCAGGCGTTCTACGCGGACACATCCATTTGGACCCCTCTGAACTAGGTATCGAGTCAAAATCGACTGATTCAGCCCCTGCGGGGATGTTGTTCGTCTTGCCTCGTTGGATTTAAACTCCTGTGTTTGGGGCTAATTCCAAGCGCTTTCAGCTATGCCAATCTACGAGTATTATTGCCCTCAAAACCACACCGTTTATCAGTTCTTTGCCAAGAGTTTGGCGCAAGGGCAGACGGACCCGAAGTGTCCCGATAATCCAAAGTTCAAGATGCGTAAAATGGTCTCTGGATTTGCCATCACCAAGGGCGGAATGGGGGGCGAAGCGCCGCCTGAAACTGTTCCAGATGGAGGGGGTGAGGATGACAGTCGAATGGATGCAGCGATGGCGGCGATGGAGAGCGAATTTTCATCGGTGGACGAGAATGATCCCAAGGCCATGGGGCAAATGATGCGCCGGATGGCGGAAATGACAGGGGAGAAGCTCGACGGCGAAATGGAGGAGGTGGTGCGGAAGCTCGAAGAAGGCGTGGATCCCGAATCTTTAGAGGATCAATTGGGCGGCGAGGGCGCAGAAGATTCCGACGGGGACCCCATGGGCATGGGGAGGGGGATGCCAGCTGACCCGAAAGAGCCCAAGCATCGCTTTAAAGCACGTCGCCGGGTGTTGCGCCGCGACCCTGAGCTCTACGACTATGAATGAGCGAAGAGCGCGTAGAATTTTAATGCAAATTCCCGATCTCCGATACCATGGTGACACCCTATGGGATCTGAATCTGCGCATGAACTGATCAGTAAACGGGTGGTTATCGCCAAGCGCGCGGTCGAAAATCAACGCGAGCGCTTTTCGGCAGATTTGGGCCGCGTGGGGAGTCAGTGGAAGAAAGACGGCAGCCGGGTGACGGAAACTGATCACGCTATTTCCGCAGGAATTCTCGGGGAACTCGCGAGCGCATTTCCGGAGGATCAAGGGTTGAGTGAAGAACTACTCGATGAACAACCGGTGCGGATCACTAGCCGTTTCACTTGGGTGTTGGATCCAATCGACGGGACGAACAATTTTGCGATAGGACTCGCCCAATGCGCCATTTCGCTCGCCCTTTTGGAATACGGGCGACCGGTATACGGGGTAATTTACGATCATGCGCGAAAAGTGCTCATGCATGGAGGGGTTGGTTTTGGGGTTTGGGACGGTGAAAGAAGAGCGAGTCTGTCCCAAGCAGGTTTGACCAGCCGCGCCATGGTGGGATTTCACAGCCCGCATGAGGAAGGCACCTTCGAGGGGCATGCCGATTTGTTGGCAGCGAATGCCAAGCTGCGGGCGCTGGGGAGTAGTGCCCTACACCTCGCTTATGTGGCGGTGGGCCTCTTTGATGGAGTGGTTGACCACAATGTGAAGCTCTGGGACATCGCGGCCGGTCTGGCGTTACTGGAAGCGGCGGGAGGGGAAGCACGCTTCCTAGCGAATAATCCTTTGCCGCTTGAACTGTTCGATTTGGAAATGCCGCGAATCTTTTACGTCGCGGGAAGCCCGAATATGGCCCGGGCACTCTCCGCTATTCTCGGAGAGGTAAAGTAGGGGTAGAATCGAATTCTACGGGGCTTAAGTTACGAGCTACGAACCGAATGGTTTTCGGGTCTAGATTTCACGAACTGTAACTTTTGCATTGCCTGCTCCCCGACTTGGAGGATTTCTTTGTTGTTCCTCCTTCGATTGTAGTTCAAAAGACACTACCCAGCCATGGCCAAAAAAGCTCCCGCCCCCGCGTCTCCTCTTACGTTTGATCTCCCGGTTTCCTTGATCGACAAGATTGCTTCCGCCCAATCCAAATTGGGTCTGGCTTCGACCAGTGAAGTGGTTCGTCTCGCTCTGGCCCAGTTCGATTTCGATAGTTTCGAATCCAAGAAAGAGGAGCATCGCCAGATTTCGGTCCGTCTGCCGGCGGCGATGAAGACAACGTTATCCCGGCAGTCACGGAAAAAGAAGGTGAGCGTCGGTGAGTTGCTCCGGGCTTCGCTCGACAGTCTCAAGGCGACTAAGCCCGCCAAACCGAAAGTGGCAAAAGGTATGAAGAAAGTTAAAAAGACGGTTTCTCGCCGGAAATAAATCTCTTGCGATAGCGGATATCGCCGCAGCTGAATTGCAAAGCAAGTCACCGCCCCGGCGGGACTTGCTTTTCGTGTTTTTGGACCTTTAGTTTCCACTCAATTTTGACCATGAGCAACGCTCCCGCCACCCTCTCTTCCTGGGCTCTCAACGTATCGCCATCACCAACACTGGCGGTGGATGCGAAGGCCAAGGCCCTCAAAGCAGCCGGTGAAGACGTCTGTGGATTCGCCGCGGGCGAACCAGACTTCGACACCCCGACTCACATCAAAGCGGCCGCCGTCCAAGCGCTGGCCGAAGGGAAGACCAAATACGCCCCGACACCGGGTATTCCGCCTCTGCGTGAGGCGATTGCGGCAAAATATTCGGAGGTCTATGGACTGCCGACCCAGCCCGCACAGGTCATAGTGAGTCCGGGTGGTAAGTTTTCGTGCTATCTCACGGTTTTGGCGACTTGTTCGGCCGGAGACGAAGTCATCGTTCCGGCGCCGTATTGGGTGAGTTACCCGGAGATGGTAAAGCTTGCGGGGGCGACGCCGAAGTTTGTTTTCGCCACTGACGAGACCGGTTTCAAAATGACGCCGGAGATGTTGGAGGCTGCGATTACGCCGCGTTCCAAGCTGTTGATCATCAATTCGCCGTCAAATCCGACGGGAGCTGTGTATACCCGAGCCGAATTGGAAGCGATTACCGCCATCGCAGTGAAGCATAATCTCTACATTATGTCCGACGAAATCTATGAGCATCTGCTCTATGATGGGGTCACTCACGTTTCGGCTGCCACGTTCTCGGAGGAAGCTCGCGAGCGCACGATTATCGTGTCGGGCTTTGCCAAGACGTTTGCGATGACAGGATGGCGTTTAGGCACGATGGTGGCACCTCTCCCGATCGCGAAAGCAGTGTCGGAGTTACAGAGCCAAATGACCTCAAATGCGACCACCTTTGCGCAATGGGGTGCGTTGGCGGCATTCACCGATAAAGAAAAGACGCAGGCGGCCCTAGATGAAATGCTCGTCGCATTTGATCGCCGCCGAAAGTTCGTCCATAGCGGATTGAACGCAATCCCCGGAGTGAAGTGCCTGTTAGCCCAAGGGGCGTTTTATCTGTTTCCGAATATTGCTAGTTTTGGGCTCGATGACCTCGTCTTCTGCGATCGATTGCTTGAGGAAAAAAAGGTCGCGACGGTGCCGGGCTCGGCTTTTGGGGCTCCGGGATTTATCCGCGTGAGCTATGCGACTTCGGATGAAGTCTTGGCGAAGGGAATGGCTCGACTCGCTGAGTTTTGTGGATCGCTCTGAGAGTTTTTAAACACCGCTGGATTTTGAGATCGTGCCGTAGTGGCTCGGTTTTTTAAGTTGGGATCGAGGGTGAACGAGTAGCATGGTGAGGGGCCTGATTCTTTAGATTTAAGCTGGACGCGGCCAAGGTTGGCCGCCTCCAGGTATTCCGGTTTTTCGTCAGCTATTTTCTCACGAGCGTAGCGCTTGCTCTCCCGAGCACCGCGAATCCGGTTGCGGAGAAGAGGAACGCTTTACTCGCGATTAAAACCGCGCTTCATGCCGGGAGGGTCGTGGCCGATATTGATGAAGCCATTGGGCTGTCAGTTACGCGAGCTCCCCGAAAAGCCTACAAGCACTCTTTGGACCGGGCATCCTAGTCAGCCGACTCGATCCCAAGGTCATCCGGCGAATGCGCGGGCCAAGCTCGCGTTTTTCCAGTCAAAGAACATCCGGAATGAATTAACCCGACCGGGGGAGGGGCGAACCGAGTGACTGGTATGAGTTTTTGGTGGTGCGGCGGACCGGCGTGCATCATCTCGCTTTTAAAGTGAGTGATCCCAGTGGCGCGGAGGTGCCGAGACTCGCCGCGACTGGATTTGCCGTGAAACAAGAGGGGAGGTTGAGATGGTCGGAGAATGGGTCTAGCTTGATACACTGGCGAAGCTAGGAGCCTGTCGGACTTAACCTCGAAGCGATCTATAGGCTCAAGGATGACTTCAAAGTTCGCCGCGAAGTGATTGGATTGAGACTGAGGCACCTTCGAGGCCGTCTTATTGAGATTCGTTTCTAAGTCCGACAGGCTGCTAGGGATCACTTTAGAGCGACGAGAGGCGTTTTTACCACGAATTGATTTGGATCCTCGTGCCGCTTGCGGTTTGGCGTCGGGGTGTCACCACAAACTTGCACTTCAATCAATTTATATGACTCCTCTCTGCATCAAACACGCGACGGTTTATCGTTACTCGAGCCCGGTTACATTAGGGCGGCATCGACTGCTGCTTCGCCCTCGCGGTGGGCATGACATCCGCATGGTAGGCTCCAGTATGGAAATAAGTCCGATGCCGACCAAAATCACTTGGGCCCGAGATGCCGATAGTAACTCCGTAGCGATTGTCGAATTCGCGAATGAGCCCACGCGCGAATTGGCGATCAAGAGTGAGATTCTGGTTGAGCACTATGACGATCAGCCACTTGATTTTCTAGTTGATGAACGGGCGGTGAAGTTTCCTTTTCTACTTTTGCCAAGTGAGCGCATCGAGCTTTGGCCGTATTTGATCCCTTGTTACTTGGATGACCAAGTCGCGGTAGCCGATTGGGTGACTGAGTTCTGGCGAGCGGGGGATGCCCGGGTGGAAACGTATGGCTTACTCGATCAAATCAACCGAGCCATCGCGTCAAACTTTACCTACGCTGCCCGCGAAGAAGTGGGCGTGCAACGACCGAGGGAGACTTTGAAAGCGCGTTCGGGTTCATGTCGGGACTTTGCGACCCTCATGATCGAAGCTTGTCGATTCTTAGGACTGCCAGCCCGCTTCGTGAGCGGTTATGCCACGACCGAAGATATTCCCGCAGCGATGGGCGCAACCCACGCTTGGACCGAAGTTTTTTTACCCGGGGCCGGCTGGAAAGGCTTCGATAGCACGGGTGGAGTGATGGCGGGATCCAGTCATATCGCCGTGGCCGTAGGTCGTGATCCAGAGTCATTGCCGCCGGTCGCGGGGGCATTTGGCAGCGCCGATCCCGATGTTAAATCGGAGCTAAAAGTTGATGTCAGCGTGACGAGAAAAGTTACTTAAAAGCGGGCACAAAAAAGCCCGCCGAGACTTCCCGGCGGGCTGATAAGCGATGGGAGCGGGGCGACTCGCTCAGGCGGCGTCGATGATGGCGTTGAAGGTTGGACTTGGCCGCATGGCGGCAGATGTCTTCGCGGTGTCGGGTTGATAGTAGCTTCCAATGTCAACCGCCTGTCCTTGCACGGCCAAGAGTTCGGCGACAATTTGTGATTCGTTGGCGCTGAGCTGCTCGGCTACGGGACCGAATATTGCTTTCAATTCGCGGTCACTGTCTTGCTCGGCCAGGGCTTGAGCCCAGTAAAGCGAGAGGTAGAAGTGGCTGCCGCGATTGTCGAGACCGCCTACTCGGCGAGTCGGCGACTTGTCATTCTGAAGGAATTGGCCCGTGGCGGTGTCCAGAGTATCGGCCAAGACTTTGGCCTTGGGGTTGGAGTAGACTTGGCTGAGGTGTTCGAGGGAGACGGCCAGAGCGAGGAATTCCCCCAGGGAATCCCAGCGAAGGTAGTTCTCGGCGACAAATTGTTGCACATGCTTGGGGGCGGACCCGCCGGCTCCAGTTTCGAAGAGGCCGCCACCATTCATGAGCGGAACGATCGAAAGCATTTTCGCACTGGTGCCTAATTCAAGAATAGGAAACAGGTCGGTGAGATAGTCACGAAGCACGTTGCCGGTGACGGAGATTGTGTCCTGGCCTGCCTTCATCCGTTCCAAGCTGAGGCGGCAGGCTTCCGCTGGAGGAAGGATGCGGATATCCAAGCCCGTGGTGTCGTGATCACCGAGATATTTGTTTACCTTGGATAGGATCTGGGCGTCGTGGGCGCGATCGGAATCGAGCCAGAAAATAGTGGGGATACCTGTCGCTCGAGCGCGATTAACGGCTAATTTCACCCAGTCTTGCACGGGAGCATCCTTGGTCTGGCAGGCGCGCCAGATATCACCGGCTTCGACGTCGTGCTGGATGAGCGTTTTGCCGTTCGCGTCAACGATACGAATTATCCCATTACTCGGGGCTTCAAAAGTTTTATCATGAGAGCCGTATTCTTCGGCTTTTTGGGCCATCAAACCGACGTTGGGGACTGATCCCATGGTGCGGGGATCAAAGGCTCCATGTTCTTTGCAAAAATCGATGGCGGCTTGATAAATTCCCGCATAACAACTGTCGGGAATGACAGCGAGGGTGTCTTGTTGCTGGCCGGCGGCATTCCACATCTGGCCGGAGGTTCGGATCATGGCCGGCATCGAAGCATCGACGATCACATCGCTGGGAACGTGAAGATTGGTGATGCCCTTATCGGAGTTGACCATGGCGAGGTCGGGCCCGTTGGCATACGCGGCCGTGATGTCGGTTTCGATCGCGGCGCGGTCGGCATCAGGGAGGGATTTAATTTTCGCGAGAAGGTCGCCGAATCCGTTATTGAGGTCGATACTCAGCGGCGCCAGCACGTCCGCGTGTTTTTTCAGCACATCTTGAAAGAACACGCGGACAGCGTGTCCGAAAATGATGGGGTCGGAGACCTTCATCATGGTGGCTTTCAGGTGGAGGGAAAACAGCACGCCGTCCGCTTTGGCCCGAGCAATCTGTTCACCGAGGAATTTCGATAAAGAGGAGGCGCTCATGCAGGTGCCATCGATGATTTCGCCCGCTTTGAGCGGAGTGCGGGCTTTCAGTATTTGGATTATCCCATCAAGATCGACAAATTCGATACTTACATCGGTTGCGGTCGGCACGGTGATGGATTTTTCGTTCGAGCAGAAATCGGAGTCGCCCATGGTCGCAACGGTCGTCTTCGAGCCGACGGACCAGGCACCCATCGAGTGCGGTTTTACCCGAGCGTAGGCTTTGACGGCTTTCGGGGCGCGGCGGTCGGAATTACCTTCGCGGAGAACGGGGTTGACGGCGCTGCCTTTGACGCGGTCATAACGAGCCTGGATGTCTTTTTCCTCATCGTTGGTAGGATTGGCCGGATAGTTGGGAATCGCGTAACCAAGGTTTTGAAGCTCAGTGATGGCAGCTTCGAGTTGAGGAACCGACGCGCTGATATTGGGGAGTTTGATAATATTGGCCTCCGGAGTGGTGGCCAATTGCCCGAGCTCAGCGAGATGATCGCCAACTTGTTGCTCGGTAGGGAGTAAATCGGGGAACTGACTGATGATACGCCCAGCCAGAGAGATATCGCGAGTTTCCACTGCGATGCCAGAATGTTTCGTGAACGCCTGAACGATGGGGAGGAAAGAGAATGTCGCCAAAGCGGGAGCTTCGTCGGTCTGGGTGTAGATGATTTTAGGAGTCTGGGACATGGTGAATTGGATTCAAATACGGCGAGTAGCAGAGAAGCCAAATACACGGGTCGGTCGCGGTCCAGCTCACTTTCTCCGCAGACTGAGTTTGGTGATTAACTTATGGCCGGAATTGAAGCGATTTGACGGTAGGCTATCGGGTGAGGAAGCAACCGGGCAGGAAAGTGGTTTTTGAGATCGAAGCCTGCTCGAGGGAATGAGTAGGGTGATGAGGCACGTAATTTTCAAATTCCTATGAGCATTTACATCGGCATCGATTCAGGCACTCAATCTACCAAGGCAGTTGCGTTGGATCTCGATACGGGGAAGGTGGTTGCGGAAGCTCGCGCGCCGCACCGCTTGATTTCGGGACTACCGGTGGGCCACATGGAGCAACATCCCCATGAATGGGTGGCGGCGTTGGACACCACCGTGGGGGCGGTCCTGTCTCAGATCGATCGAACGCGGGTGAAGGGAATCGGCGTTTCGGGGCAGCAACACGGATTTGTGCCGCTCGATAAAAATGGAGAGGTCATCCGCCCGGCGAAGCTTTGGTGCGATACCTCGACCACGGAAGAATGTGACATCCTGACCAAAAAACTAGGCGGGACGAAGGCTGTGATTCGGAAAGCGGGGTTGGCTTTTCTGCCTGGGTTTACGGCCCCGAAGATTTTATGGTTAAAGCGCCATGAGCCGAAAAACTACGCTCAGTTACGCCATGTGCTGTTACCGCATGACTACCTGAATTTTTATCTTACGGGGAAGTATTTCATGGAATATGGGGATGCTTCCGGCACCGCGCTCATGGATGTGAGGAAACGCATTTGGTCAAAGTCAGTCATTAATGCAATTGATCCAAAGTTGGCGGACTATTTGCCGCCACTAAGCGAGTCCGACTCCATTGTGGGCACTCTCCAGGAATCGGTGGCGGCAAAGTATGGCCTCGCTGCCGACGTTGTGGTGTCGGCCGGCGGCGGAGATAACATGATGGGCGCCATTGGCACGGGAAATGTCAAAGCGGGGGTCGTGACGGCGAGTTTCGGGACCAGTGGAACGATCTACGCTCACGCGGAGGCCCCCATTGTCGATCCGCGGGGAGAAATCGCGGCCTTCTGCGGTTCGACCGGCGGATGGATGCCTTTGTTGTGCACGATGAATGTTACGACCGTGACTGAACAAGTGCGGGCACTTTTTCATTATGACCATGAAGCGCTTTCCGCTGCGGTGGCAGCGACACCCGCCGGTTCGGGAGGATTGGTGATGCTGCCCTATTTGGAGGGAGAGCGGACACCCAATGTTCCGGCGGGCTCGGGGGTCTATTTGGGACTCAACCAAAATACGCTCAAACCCAATCATATGGCGAGAGCCGCGATGGAAGGGGTTACCATGGGAATGAACTACGGATTGAGGCGCTTAGCCGATTTGGGGGTGAAGCCCCGTGAGATTCGAGTCACTGGCGGCGGTGCGAAATCACCGGTTTGGCGCCAAATAATGGCCGATGTTTTTGGAGTGCCCGTGGTCGCCATGGTTGAAGATGAAGGGGCGGCTTTAGGTGGCGCGATTCAGGTGGCGTGGGCCAGTGCGCGTCAGAAACGTCCGAATGCGCGGCTGAGTTCGTTCACGGACAAACTTGTGGCAAAAGACGAAACGACACGCGTGAAGCCTGATCGGAAGCGGATGGAGCGTTATAAAAAGTTACAAAAAGTGCAGGACCGACTGAGCGAGGCATTGAAGGACCTGTTTCCGATCCAGCGAGAACTTGCGAACGAGTAAGCAGGACGCTCGGGTGTTTGCTCAGACGGAGGGTTTTGATATCCTCCATTGCCGATCGTGTTCAGCTGCCCGCTTATCTGGGCGCGATGGGGATTTTAACTTAGAAGTCGAGGGCGACGCCGGAGGGACCAGGAGGCCAGGGTGAAAGCCATAAAGAGAGCGCCGTAGCTGGAGGGCTCGGGAACGGTGATTTCTTTGCTGCCGAAGTCGGAAGTGAGCCAGATGGTTTGAGCGTTGGTGAAGCCGGTGAAGGTGATTTTGGCGGTGTTGGCGTCGCGGATGTCGAGGGTGGCCCCGGGGAAGTTTTGGGAGGTCCACAAGTCGCCGTAGCTATTCCAGCCGTTGACGGTGAGAGAGGCCCCGGCTTCGAAGGTGAGGCTGCCGAGGTTGAGGGTGTTGTTGTTGCCGCCCCCACTGGTAA
>Ga0335398_10002583_pt1 | contig 28237 bp, 12 predicted proteins | sample BON03_FD_205742 | JGI IMG/M metagenome (GOLD analysis project Ga0335398, IMG submission 205742) | Freshwater microbial communities from Lake Bonney liftoff mats and glacier meltwater in Antarctica - BON-03 (spades assembly) (version 2) | ecosystem: Environmental > Aquatic > Freshwater > Ice >... | reverse complement strand
GCGCGCCACGGCGCAGTGCCGCCGCGAGATCCTCCCCCCCCCCGCCCCGCCGGCGCCGCCCCGCCGCCCTCGGGGGAACAGCAGCAAAAAAGGCATTTCCTTCCGCCCGGTGCCCCGCGCCCGCCGAGGCCGCGAGAGCAGGATCGGGCGCTCGGGACGGGCCGCAGGCCTCGTCCTAGGCTTGTCAGCGTGCGCGCGCGGCCGAGAGGGGCACGCGCGCGGGAGGGAGGGAGGGTCGCGGGACCGAACGAAAGCTCGTGTCTCCTATCTCGAAAAAGACGCAGAGAGATATCTCGCCGCGTGTGTTCCTCGCGCAGGAGCCGGCTCACCTTGATGGCCTTGACCGTGCGGCGGGCCTCGACGCGCACCGAGGTGCGGCGCTGTGGGTGCGATGGTGGTGCGTGGGGGAGATGGGTCGGCGAGAGGGGGAGAGGAGGGAGGAGGAGGAGGAGGAGGACGGGTGAGTGAGTTTTCTTTCTTCGCGAGTTGCGACAAAGATCGACAGGTCGGACCCGTCGCAGGCAGATCACGCCGCGACCCGCGCGGCCGACGCGTGACGGCGGCGCCACAGATTCGACCGACGCGGCGAGGCGCGCGCTGTGGAGGCCGCGCCAAGCGGGCGAGCGCTCTCGGAAGGAAAGGGGCTTGCTGGTTTTTTTTGGGTCGTCGTCCCGTCGACGAGAGAAGCCCCGCGTTGGAGGCGAAAGCTTACCGAGACGGCGCCGGCGCGGGCCGTGGAGCGGGTCATGGTGAGGGCCATCTTTGCTAAGTTGGGGAGATCGTGATGGGGCGTGTGTGAGGCGAGTTGCTTTTTGGAAGAGGGTGGAGAGGGGAGGGGAGGCCCCCCTTCTCCCTCTTGAAGGGGGGAGGGAGAGAGCAAATCGGAACTGGATACTGGAGATGGGAGAAGAAAACGACAAGTACTGCGTCGACGCCCTTTGCGACGCCTGCGACGACGGCCCACGGCAGTCCCCTCGAGTGACCGCGCGCGCCGAGCGCTGCCGCTCTCCCCCGCGCCGGGTTTGACGCGAACAACCACAAACCGGCCGCGCCCGTCTGCCGAGCGCGGGCTGAGCGCGCGCCGCGACGTGTCGGCGCCGCCGCGAGAGGGGGGAGAGGGGCCCCGGCCAAAACTCGAGTGTTATTGGGGGGGCCCTCTCAAGGGCAACAAAGGGCGCAGAGGGACGAGCCGGAGCATCCTCGCGCCACGAGCGCCTTGTCTTATGGCCCTCTTTCGAGTGAGAAGCGACGCCCGGCGTCCACGGCGCCGCCACGGCGCCTGTTTCCCCCCCGCCCGTTCCCCCCCCGTTCCTTTGGCCGGCACCCGACAATGATGCTTTGAGAGAGAGGGGGGAAGCAGGGCGCGTCCGGCCCAAGCTTGGTGTATAGAGCGCTAGCATCGCCACGCCCACGAGGGCCCGGACAGACCCCCCGCAGAGCCAACCCGACCTTGTGTCGAAACGACGCGATCTCTCTCTCTCTCTCGAAAGCGAGCGGGCGATGAGCGAGGGACGGCGGGCGCCGCAAACGCGGTCGCCGAGGCCGCACGCCGCCGTCGTCGCGCACCGCCACCGGCCAGCCCAAAAGCGAGACTCGCCCCCTCGCCCCCACGCTGCAGCTGTCTGAACAGCAACACCGACAACCCAAAGTCCTTCTCCTACCACAAACACACACGCAACCATCAGAAGACAGTCAAGAAGCAGTAAAAAGAGCATCCCCCCTCGGAAAAAGCCACCGCTCATCGCGATGTTGCTCCAGAGCGGCCCGACGGCCGCCACGGCCGCCGGGCGCGCGGCCAGCAGCCGCAGCCCGCTGGCCTCGGTCCCCCGCGCATCACGCGCGGCGCGCGTCGGTGAGCCATCGGGCGCGATTGACGTTTTTTCGTTCCCCGTCGCCTTTTGTGCGCCTCTCTTTGTGGTCGTCCTTTTCGCTTCGCATCCGCACACGCGCTAGGGGGACGCTCCCCTATGTGCGCGCGCGCGCGCGCCTCTACTGTTCCTCCACTTCCCTTTGCGCTGCGCACCACACGCCCGCGCTCACCCCCCCTCCAACGCCACCACCGACCCACCCCAACATCGACCACCCAAAAATCGACAGCCGCCGACGCCGCCGCCGCCGCCGAGCGCCCCGCCTTTGCGCGCCGTCTGGCCCGCCGCGCGCGCGCGCCCCGGCCGACCGCCGCCGCCGTCGTCGACGGTGAGTTGTTGTCGTTTTTTGTGTCTCTCGTCCGTCATTGCCGGGTTGTCGCGCTTTGTTCCGTGCGCCGCCCCCCCTTTCCCAGGACCCCGCGCACAAAACACAGCACACTCGACTCCCACCAAACAAAACCAAAGCCTAAACGACCCCCAAAGGATAACTCAACAACAAAAAACCAACCAAGCAGCCCCCCCGGCCTTCGTCGAGGCCGCCGCCGTCACCATCAACACCCCTGGCGCCGTCCAGCGCGACGGCATCCGCAACATCGCCATCATCGCCCACGTCGACCACGGCAAGACCACCCTCGTCGACGCCATGCTCAAGCAATCCAAGGTCTTCCGCGACAACCAAGAGTCCGTCGTCCGGGTGATGGACAGCAACGCGCTGGAGCGCGAGCGCGGCATCACCATCCTCGCCAAGAACACGGCCATCACGTACAAGGGCACCAAGATCAACGTCATCGACACGCCCGGGCACGCCGACTTTGGCGGGGAGGTGGAGCGCGTGCTCAACATGTGCGACGGCGTGGTCCTGCTGGTGGACGCGGTCGAGGGCCCGATGCCGCAGACGCGATTCGTGACAAAAAAGGCCTTCGAGCTGGGCAAGACGGTCCTGGTCGTGGTCAACAAGGTCGACCGGCCCGCCGCGCGCCCGGACTGGGTCGTCGACGCCACGTACGAGCTGTTCATGGACCTGGGCGCGTCGGACGAGCAGATCGACTTCCCCGTGGTGTTTGCGTCCGGCGCGCAGGGCGTGGCGGGCGACCGCGCCGATAGCCTGGCCGACGACCTGTCGCCGCTGTTCGACGCCATCGTGCGCCAGGTGCCCCCGCCCACCGTGCTGCCCGACGCGCCCCTGCAGCTGCTCGCGGCCAACATCGACTACGACGAGCACAAGGGCCGCATCGCCATCGGCCGGGTGACTGCAGGGACCATCAGCAAGGGCCAGTTGGTGCAGATTTGCACCTCGCTCGAGCCGGGAAAATGCCGCCAGGGCAAGATCGCCGAGCTGTTCGTCTACGACAACTTTGCCCGCACCCCTGTGGAGTCGGTCTCGGCGGGCGACATCTGCGCGCTCACGGGCATCTCGGACATCAGCATCGGCGAGACGGTCTGCGCCAAGGAGTTTCCCGCCGTGTCGCTGCCGACGATCAAGGTCGAGGAGCCGACCGTCTCGATGACCTTCCGGGTCAACACCTCGCCCTTTGCGGGCAAGGAGGGCAAGTTCGTGACCTCGCGCAACCTGCGCGAGCGCCTCGACCGCGAGCTCGAGCGCAACCTGGCCATGCGCATGGAGCAGGGCGAGACAGCCGACGCGTTCGTCGTCTCGGGCCGCGGCACGCTGCACCTCGGCATCCTCATCGAGAACATGCGCCGCGAGGGCTACGAGTTCGAGATCGGCTCGCCGCGCGTCATCACGCGCATCTGCGAGACCACGGGCGCGCAGCTCGAGCCCTTCGAGGAGGCCAGCGTCGAGGTGCCCGAGCAGTACGTCGGCGCCGTCGTGGAGATGTTTGCGGGACGCAAGGCCGAGATGGTCGACATGCAGCCGTCGCTCGAGGGGACGACCAAGGTGACGTTCAAGATCGCGACGCGCGGGCTGCTCGGCCTCAAGAACCAGCTGCTGTCGGCCACGCGCGGCATGGGCCTCGTCAACACCATCTTTGACTCCTACAAGCGTCTTGCGGGAGACATCACCATGCGCGAGAACGGGTCGCTGGTCGCGCACGAGACGGGCAGCGTCACCGCCTACAGCGTCGAGAGCGCGCAGGAGCGCGGGACCCTCTTTGTGCGCCCTGGAGTCGCCATCTACGAGGGGCAGGTCGTCGGCGTGTACAACAAGCCGGGGGGCGACCTCAAGGTCAACCTTTGCAAGGCCAAGCAGCTGACCAACCACCGCGCGGCGGGCAAGGACAACACCACGGTGCTGGACGAGCCGCGCGTCATGGGCCTCGAGGAGGCGCTCGAGTTTGTGGACACGGACGAGCTGGTGGAGGTGACGCCGCAGAGCATCCGCATCCGAAAGGACCCGCTGGCGGCCAACAAGGGGCGCAAGACGAGCCGCTGAAAAGTTTATCCCTTTGTTTTCGGGGAGACAAGGGGCGAGGCGCGCGCTCGCTGGCGACACGCAGAGAGAGAGAGAGAGAGGGGAGACGCGCGCGCGCCCCGAAACAAACCAACCCCAACCGCCGCGCCGCCCTCGCCCTCCTCCCCCCCCCCCTCCCTCTTTTGTCCTCCCCGATTCCGAGCCAACAGGCCACAGCCATCAGCCGCAGTTCTTATGAAAAGACCCTGTGTTACCGAGAAAGATGCAAATGTTGCGCGACGAGCGCATCGCCGTGTGTCGTTTCGCTTTTTTTGGAGCGGCTTTTGAGCGAAGCGGTCGCGTAGGCAAGAACGGGAACTGGGTCGTGCCGACGATTCTCACTCAGGTCGATTCATCTAACAGCGAGGCGCAATTATCCCCACTTACCACGTCCCATCCCTCCTCATCAGACATCAACCCGACGATTGCAGCAGAGACAAAAGTCTCAGGCCGCGTCGTTTGAAAAAAGGAGGAGGAGAGCAAGTGATGGCGGACGAGTTCCGCAGCCCGGCTCGGGTGTGTGACCGCCTGGTGAGTCGTCCGAATCCAGCCGCAACGGCGCTCGACGATCGGTGGCGAGCAGCTGTGCAGCGCACCAATCGCCGACACCGCTGTCTTTCTCCCTATCACCCTCGCCCCCCCCTTTCCTCCCGCCCCGGATCCCTCCACCTCCCCTTCCCCCCCGAAACACAGGATGTCGGCGCCGACCCTGTCGCGGCCGCGCACTCGCTGCAGAAACAAGCGCGCGAGCTCGAGTGAGTGTCGCGGCTCGGGCGAGGAGAGAGAGAGCAAGAGACGAGGACGAGGGCGCTCGGCTCGGCGACACAGCGCCGCGCCAGCCGCCGACGCCGAACGAATAAACGAACGCTGACAGCTCCCAAAACCAAAATTCCACAAAAAAACGACAGGCTCAAGCTCAAGGTGAGCCGCCGCGACAACGACAAGCTGCTCCTCCAGATCGTGCGCTACGAGAAGGAGCGCCGCGCCGCCAAGCAGCAGCTGGCGGACGCGGCCGCAGACTGCGCGGGCCAGGCCGAGCTGCGCGAGCGCTTCCAGCAGGAGCGGCGCGCGGCGCTGGACGCGCACAACGCGCGCCAGGCGCTCGAGGTGCGCCTGCGCGAGCTGGACGGGGCGCACCAGCGCGAGGCGCAGGGGCTGCGCGCGGCCGCGGACAAGGCCGCGGGCGAGCGCGGCGACGCCGAGCGGCGCGCCGGGGAGGCCGAGCGGCGCGCCGAGGCGGCGCGGGCGGACCTGCACGCCGTGGAGGACGAGCTGGCGCGCGAGCGCGACGCGGCCGCGTGGCGCGACGAGGAGGCGCGCGCGGAAATCGAGCGCCTGCGCGCCTCGGCCGCGGCAGAGGCGGAGGATGCCGCGCGCCGCGCGGCCGACGACACGGCGGCGGCGGCGGCGATGGCGGCGGCGGCGGCGGCGGCGGCGAGCAAGGCCGAGGAGGAGACGCAGGCGGCCCGCACTGAAGCCTGCGCTGCCCGCGAGGAGGCCAACACAGCCCGCGAGGAAGCCCACGCGGCCCGCGAGGAAGCCGCCGCTTCCCTGCAGGTGGCAAAGGCTGCGCTTGAGGCAGAGACGGCGGCGGCCGAGGCGGCGGCCGCCAAAGCGGCCGCGGCCGAGGCGGCCGAGAAGGATGCGGCCGCAGTGGCGCGCGACGCGCGCGAAGCGCTCGAGCGGGCGGAGCAAGAGCGCACGCTCGCGATCGCCGCGGGCGAGGCCGCGGCCGAAGGGATCAAGGCAGAGCTCGCCGCCGCAAGAGTCGAGGCAGAGGCGCTGCGCCTGCGCGCGGTGGCGGCGGAGGAGGCGGCGGCGGGGGAGAGCGCGGCGGCGGCGGCGGAGGCCGCGGCGGCGGCGCAGGAGCGCGCGGCGGCGGAGGCCGAGGCGGCGCGCGTCAAGGACGGGGAGGCGCGCGACCAGGCGGCCAAGGACCTGGCGGCGGCCGAGGAGGCGCGGGACGCGGCCCAGGCGGCGGCCGAGGAGGCGCGGGACGCGGCCCAGGCGGCGCTGGAGGCCGCGCAGACGCGCGCGGCGGCCGAGGTCGCGGCGCTCGAGGCCAAAGCAGAGGCCCTGGCCCGCCGGCTCGCCGAGGCCGAGGCCGAGGCCGCCGCCGCCCAGGAGGGCCACACGCGCGCCCTGGAGGCGGCCGTGGAGCGGGGGGCGGCGGACGTGCGCGAGGCGGCCGAGGCGGCCGGGGCAGAGGCGGCGCGCGCCCTCGAGGGGCGCGCGGTGGCGCTGGAGGCCGAGCTGGCGGCCGCCAAGGCCGAGCTGGCGGCCGCCGCCGAGGCGTCCGCCAAGGGCGCCGAGGAGGCGGCGCGCGCTCTGGAGGCGCAGCAGCGGCGGCTGCGGGAGGAGCTCGGCGCCGAGGCCGCCGCCGCGGCCGGCGCCGCGCTCGCCGCGGCGCGGCGGCAGTTTGAGGCGGACCTCGCCGCCGCCGAGACCCAGGCGGCGGCCTCCTCGATCGACATGAGCAGCAAGGCCGCCGCCGCCGCCGCAGAGGCGGGCGAGCTGCGCGCCGAGCTCTCGGCCGCGCGCCAGCAGCTCGAGGCGGGCAAGGAGGCCGCGGCCGCGGCGCGAGCGTCAGCGGCGGCCGAGGGCGAGGCGGCGGCCGCGGCCCTGCGCTCCCGCGTCGCCGGCCTCGAGGCTGAGCTGGCCGCCGCCCTGGCTCGCGCCGACGAGCTCGCACAGATGCAGGCGGCGGTCAAAGCCGCCGCCGCCGCCGCCAAACAGGAGGAGGAGCAGCAGCAGCAGGCGGCGGCGAGAGCCGAGGCGGCCGCTGCAGGCGCCGCGGCCGCTGCCGCCGCCGCCGCCTCCGCCCCTGCCGCCGCCGCCGCTGCCGCCGTGCTCGAGGGCAAGGCGGCCGCCGCCGAGGCCGAGGCCGCCGCGCTGCGCGCCGGGCTCGCCGCGGCCACCGAGAGGCTCGCGGGCGAGGCGTCCTCGGGCGCCGCGCGCGCCGCGGCCTCTGCCCGGGCGGAGGAGCGGGCGCTCGAGCGCGCCTCGGCGGCCGAGCGGCGCGCCGGGGGCCTCGCGGCCGAGGTCGCGCTGCTCACGCAGGAGCTCGAGCGCCAGCGGTCGCTGCTGGCCGAGGCCGAGGGCGCGGCCGAGTCGGCCGAGGCCGAGGCCGAGGCGGCCGCAGCCGACGCCGAGCGCGTCGCCGAGGAGGCGGCGGCGGCGGCGTCGGCCTCGGAGGCCGCCTCGTCCGGCGGCAGCCCCCCCCCGGCCCCCGCCGCCTCGGACGAGCTCGCGCACCTGCGCGCCGCGGTCCGCGACCTCGAGCGCGAGCGCCAGGTCGGCGAGCGCGACCGCGAGCAGCTGCTGCAGCAGGTCGAGGCGCTGCGGCTGGCGGCGGCCGCGGCGCGGCGCGAGGCCGAGGACGCGCGGTCGGCGGCGCAGGTGGGGGCGTTCGACTCGCGCCTGGCGCAGGCGGAGCTGATCTGCACGCAGGCCGAGCTGGCGAGCCTGCAGGAGCGCATGGAGCTCGCCGCGGCGGGCGGGGGCCCTTCGTCGCTGGGCGAGAGCGGGCTGGCGGGCGGCGGCGGCGGCGACGACGACGGGGCGGCGAGCCCGGGCTGCGGCGGGGCAACGGCGGCGGCGGCCGCGCACCAAGGGGGCGACGACGACGACGACGAGCTAGGCGGCGGCGGCGACGCGAGCTCGAGCGCCGCCCTGGGCGCCGCCGCGGCCGCCGCTCGGGGTGGCGCGGCCCCCGCTGCTCGCGGGGCCAGCGGCGGCAGCCAGGGGAGCGCGAGCGGCGACGTGGCGAGCCCGGGCCGCGCGGACGACGCCGCGCCGCGCTCGCCGCGGTCGGCGCACCGGCTGCGGGGCGGCGGCGGCGGCGGCAACACGGGCGAGGGTAACACCACCTCGCCCTCCAAGGGCGCGTCCGTGCCCTGGCACTTTGCGACGCCCTCATCCGCCGCCACGGGCGCGACGGCCACGGGCGCCCCGCCGGCCACGGGCCCGACGCCCGTGGCGGCCGGCGCGGGTGCCACCTCGGCTCCTGCGCCCCCCCGCGTTGTGCCGCGCCTGCCGCTCGGCGCCGCCGCCGCCGCCTTCAGTCTCGGCGCCGCCGCCGGCACCCCCCGCGCCGGCTCGCTCGCGCCCGCCGCCCTCGGCGCCCTCGCCAACCTCGCCACGCGCTTCGACAGCGAGAGCGACATGCGCGCCGCCGTCGAGGCGGCGACACGCGCGGCCGGCGGCGGGGGGCGGCTCGTCGTCGAGCCCGGGGACGGGGGCGACGGGGACGACGGGGCGGCGGCACAGCGGGCGGCTCGGTCGGGCGAGCAGCACCACCAGCTTCAGTTTCAGCAGCAACAGCACCACGACGAGAGCGAGGGCAGCGGGTCGTGCGGCGCCAGCGCGGCGGGGGGAGGAGGCGGAGGAGGGGCGGGCGCCGCCATGCTGGCGGGCTCCGAGGCGGAGGACGACGGGGGCAGCGGGTCGGCGCAGTCGTCGGCCGCCGGCGGCCCGGGCGACGACGAGGAGGAGCGGCAGCGCACTTGCGCGGCGGCGGCAGAGGCAGCGGCAGCGGCAGCAGCACCGGCCGCCTCACCGGCCAAGCCCGCGGCGCCTCAGCGCGGGCCGGCGAGGCAGGCGCGCCGGGCGGGCGGACGGCGGCGCGCCTGAGGACGCGAGCTGTCGTTTCTCCTCCCTTCTTTTGCTGCCGTCCGGTGTTTGATCGTTTGTCCGATTATTCAAGACGGTTTTTGTATCTGCTCGTGTTCCTCTCTCGCTCTCTCGCACATCGGCGGCCAGCTGCGCGCTTCAACCCGCGCGTCGAGACGGCGCGGCGCGGCCCCCACTCCGAGAGGCTGCGGCGCGCGGGGCGGGCCGCGATCGCAGCGCCGCCGCCCCGCGCGCTGCGCTCTCTCGCCCCCGTCGTCCGGCCCTTCTGTCCAACGCGTGCTCAGGGAGGAGGTCGCGAATCACGCCTTACAACGACATCCGCCCGCCGCCCCTCAGACCGCCGCCGCCCCCGCCTTGCGCCTTCCCCCCTTCTGATCCCTCCCCTCCCCCTCCTCGTCTTCCTCCTCCTCCTCCTCGTCCCCGCCCTTGTGCTCGTCTGCCGGCCCCCGCTGCGCGGCCGCCTGCTCGTCCTCGGAAGGCACGTCGACCACCCCGGCCCGCCTAAGGTCCTCCAGGCCCGCCGCCACCCCCTCGTCGGGGTCCTCAAAGTCGCGGTCGTACACGAGGTAGCCGGCGCGGTGGCGGTTGAGCGCCCGGCACGCCTTGAAAGCGGCAACGCGCTCGGCCGCGCCCGCGCCGGCCGCGGGGGCGCCTGCGCCGCCCGTCCCCGCGCCGGTGGCCCCCCCGGCGCCTCCACCGCCCCCTCCTCCGGGCGCCTCGCCGCACGGCTCGCACGCGGCGCAGCTCAGCCGGCACCTGCCCAGGTGCCCCGTGTCGCCCACCATGTACTGCGCGTTGCGCGCGCACTCCCCAGCCGTCGCCCAAGCCGCGCACCCGGGCGACAGGTCGGCGCAGTCGCCCGGGTCGGCCGTGTCTGCTGGGTCGCGCGTGGCGTTGAACCACTCCTCGCGGAAGGGGCGGGCGTGGAACTGCGGGCGGCAGCGGGCGGGCGGGCGGGCGGCGGCGCGGGTTTTTGTTGGATTCGTTTGAGTTGGGGCGGTGGTGGCGCGGGGCGGTTGTTTTTGTGTCGGGGTGAGGATGAGAGCAGGAGGAAAACAGAGGGAGGACGAAGAGCGGGGGACAGGGACGGAACCAAGGGGCGCGGGGGGCGGCGCGTTCGGTCGGTCGGTCGCCGGACACCCCTTAAAGCCCAAACGCAAAAAAGACAGAGGCGCAAAAAGTCTTTTTGAAAAAACATAACGCACCCAGATCGTGCCCGTCCACTTGACCCCCTCCTCCACGGGGCAGCCCGCGTGCATCGACGCCCGGTCCTCCGTCTCCCCGTCCGGCTTGATCGACCAGAACAGCAGCGCGTCGCCCCGCCGGGGGCGCGCCGCCACCCGCCCCTTTGCGCAGGCGCTGAGCGTCGGGTCGCCGCCGTACTTTCTCTCGACCTCGGGCGACGCCCACTCGCGCGCGCCGGGGAACGCGGTCTCGCCGCCGCGGGGCACGTCGTTGAGGTAGAGGAGGAGGGTGGCGACGCGGGGCCCGGCCTTGTCGTCGCGGAGCGAGTCCATGTGCGCGCGGTACTGCTGGCCCTTGCCTGTTTTTTTGGTGTTTGTTTTTTTGTTTGGCGATCCCGTCGGCGGCGGCGGTCGTGCGGGGTGTTGAGAGGAAACCATGTTTCGCGTGTCTTTCGCTCGGCGGCGGCGGCGGCGGCGGGCGTTTGTAAAAAAAAAAAGGGCTCTGGTTGGTTCGAGCGCGAGCGCGAACGCGAGCGGGGGGCGGGCGCGAGCGCAAAACAGGGCTTGCCCCGCTCTCTCCCAAGACTCCCCAAAAACTACTCAACTGTACCGCAGCACCTGCATGTCCTCCGCGTACAGCTCGGGGATGCCCACCAGCGCCGACGCGCGGCGCGACACCGCCCGCATCGCGTCGTCCGACCGCCGGCGCAGGAAGCAGCCGTAAGAGGTGCGGTAGTCGCGCCGGAGGACGCTCTTGCCCTCCTCGCCGACGACGGTGGAGCGGCGCAGCAGGCGCGCGGCGCTGCGCTGCAGGTGGCGCGCTTCGGAGGCGTTCAGAAAGTTGCGGTAGAGCAGGGCGCGCGGCTTCCAGGACAGCACCTCGACGCGGGGGGCGGAGGAGGAGGCGGCGGCGGCAGAAGCGGCGGCGTTTGTCGTTGTCGTCGTCGCCGTCGCCGCCGTCGCTGTCGTCGCCGTCGCCGTCGTCGTTGCCGTCGCCGTTGTTGTCGCTTCTGCTGTTGTTGCCTTGGCTTTTGCCGAGGCGGTCTGTCGCTGGCCTGCGGCGAGAGCGGCCGCGCGCGAGGGCGGTCCTTGTTGTTCCCCGGGCGCGCGGCTCTCGTCCTGCCCCGGCGCAGCGCCCGTCGGGCGCCGGGCAGTTTGCGGGGCGACGTTCCCGCCGACGGCGCCAGGCTCGGCCGCGGCGGCGTCCGGGTAGTAGCTCTCTCCGTTCCAGCCGATGAAGGCCTCCTCGCGCGCGCCACCCGGGTCGTGGCGCGCGGCGGCCACGGCCGGGGGCAGCGCCAGCACGAGCAGCGCGAGCAGGACGCGAGACAGGCGCGCGCGGGATGATGCGGGAGGGGAGGAGGAGGAGGAGGAGGAGGGGCAGACGCCAATTCCGATACCATCGACGTCGTCGCTGCTGGTCTGTTGTCGCCGGCGCCGGTACCGGCAGGGATGCTGGCGGCCAGCGGCCATCGCGACCAGCGCGCGCGCGGTGGCGGAGGGCAAATGGGAGGGCGCTGCCTCGTTTGGTTAAAGATAAAGAGGGCGAGCGATCATCGACAAGGAAAATTGGACCTGGAGGGTTTGCTTCCGAATGGGAACGGGTTTGACGGACGGCGAGTCGCGCGAGAACAAGTAGAAGACACAGGCGGGAATGAGGGTCGGGGGCACAAGCGTGAAGGCGTTGGGTGTGGAGAGGAGCGCCGCCGCTCGTCCACGAAGCGCGCACGCCGCTCTCGCTCGAAGCGCGCGCGTTGGCGCGTTGGCGCATGATCTTCGAGACGGGAGCTCGATTGTCTGCTCGATTACATATGGCAAGGGAGGCCCTGAGGACAGCAGCCAGCCAAGGGACAGCGCTCAATTACAATGATCTACAAATTGATGGGTGGCCCGAGGGCGGCGGCGGAAGGGGGCTTGGCGACGGCGGCGCTGCTCGAGCGGGCGGGGAGGGGCGCCCGCTTTTGCGCTAGAAGATTGGACGGCAAGGTTTTGTCGTCGTGATTCGAGGAGGAAAACGGGGGGGCGTGCGTGTGAGTAATCGTCGCGTCACAGAGCCTGCGTTCAGCATGATGTTGGAGAGGGGGCCGCGGAAAGCGAATCAATCAATGCGACTGCGCTCACGCGCTTGTGCGTGCGGCTCCTCGGCCGCGCCGCTCGCTTTTTCGCCTTTTTCGTATGCGAGGAGGGCAAGGAGGGGGGGGGGCGAAGAGGGGCGTTTTTTCTTCGAATGAGAGAGAATAAGCGGCGGGGTTGCTGCGTAATTGTATGCGGAAGCAAGGTTGGTAGGAGAGGGGGTCGCGGCGCGGGGCGGCGAGAATCCAACAAATAGACAAACACAAAGCGCCTTTCTCAAGAAGCGAGCGCGACGGCCGCGAGACCCACAGCGGCGGCGGCCACCAGCGCGCCGCCGCCGCCCGCGCCAATGCGACGCCCTCGGCCCCGCTCGTCGCTGCCGACGCCGCCGACGTCGCATTGGCGCTCGACGAGTTGCCGCCCCCCCCGAGGCTCGGCCCCTCGCCCTCGGCCAGGCCAAACGCCGCCCCCGCAAACGCGCTCTGCGCCTTTGGGGGCGGCAAGGCGGAAGCCGCCGCCGCCGCCGCGCGCAGAGGGGGCGCGTAGGGCTCGGCGCGCGAGACAAAGTTGCATGGCAGCGGGACCGTGTCGACGAAGCAGAGCGCGCCGTTGCAACCCGTGGCCACGCGCGCGACGGAGATGCCGCCGAGCGCGCCGCCCGTCTGCTTGGAGGCGCCGTCGATCACAAACAGCGGGCCCGTGGGCGGGCCGCCGGCACCTGTGGCACTTGTGTAAAGGTCGAAAACAAAGGCCGTGGGCGCGCCGCCGAGGGAGCCCGTGAAGTCGCTCGGCAGCAGCAGGCCGTCGGCCTCGGCGAGCAAGGCGCGGCGGCGGCGGCGGCGGCCGTGGAGGCGGGGGCGGCGGCGGCGGCGGCGGCGGAGGCGGCGTCGGGCAGCGCCAGGCCGCCCTTGCGCGCGGCGGCCAGGTCGCCCGCGATGACCGCGGGGGCGGCAGCGGGCGCGGCGGCGACGTCGCCCGCGGGCACGGAAGCGGCGCCCAGGCCCGACGCGGCGCCTCGGCCGAGCCCGACGGGCGCAGCAGCGGGGTCGGCGGCACCCCCGCCACCACCGAGCGGGGGCGCCGGCGGCCGCTGTCCGCGGCCGCGCGTCGTCCTCCGTACGCGCAAAACGCGCAGCGTCGGGTTGGGCGCTCGACGAGTTGCCGTCCCCCCCGAGGCTTGGCCCCTCGCCGTCGGCCAGGCCAAATGCCGCCCCCGCAAACGCGCTCTGCGCCTTTGGGGGCGGCAAGGCGGAAGCCGCCGCCGCCGCCGCGCGCAGAGGGGGCGCGTAGGGCTCGGCGCGCGAGACAAAGTTGCACGGCAGCGGGACCGTGTCGACGAAGAAGAGCGCGCCGTTGCAACCCGTGGCCACGCGCGTCGTCCCTCCGTACGCGCAAACGCGCGAGACGTCGGGTGTTGGCCCCGCGCGCGCCGCACATCCTGGCCACCTCCTCGGCCGCGTCCTTCGGGGTCGACAGCCCCGTGGGCAGGCCCGCCATGCCCCGCGCGGCGCCGTCGGTCACGTCGGCGCGCGTGTACAGGTAGTCGAGGATGAGCGAGACCTGCGCGGCGTCCAGCGGGCCCGCGCCCGTGCCCGCTGCTGCCTTTTTGCCGCCGCCGGCCTTTGCGGCCTTGTCGGCCTCCTCGGCGAGCCTGTCACACGCCTCTTTGGTGGGGAGGATGATAGTGGCGCGCGCATTCTTCTTGAGGATTTCCTTGGCGCGCTCGAGCGGCCGGGCCCCGGGCGAGCCCGGCTTGGCGCGAGACAGCAGGCCCTTCCCCGAGGCGGCGCCGATCACGTCGCCGAGCGGGCGGCAGCAGGGCGCGAGCACCTGGTCGATCTCAAACACGTTGGCCAGGCAGCCCTGCGCCATGCCCCCCGGGCTGACGCGGCCCGACCCCTGCCCGCCGCACACAAACCCGTCGGGGCGCCACGACAGCCCGGGCACCGCCGCGCAACTCGCGTTGCCGACGCCCTGCTGCAGCAGCGTCTCGAGGCCGCGCGCAGGCGTGGCCGCCGAGGCCGCGTCGGGCCCGGTGAGCGCCACCTGCGGCACCACGTGGTACGCCAGCGCGGCCGCGAGCGCGCCCTTGTTCCGCACGAACCACTCGCCGTACGGCAGCTCCCCGCCCTCGACGGCGGCCTGGATCGCGGCGTCCGACGGCGCAAAGATGGTGACATTTCTCACCGACGCGTACACGCTCTTGGACACGCCACTGGCCAGCAGCAGAGCGTTGAAGTAGCTCAGCCCACTGCCCACAAGCGCCGACTCGACGTTTGTGCGGCAAGGGCCGGGGACGTTGACGACCTCGCCGAGCAGGGCCGAGACGTCCGAGCAGGGCAGCAGGACCTGGTCGACCAGGTAGGCCTCTCCCCCGCAGTAGGGCATGGCCTGAGAGACGATGGTGGCGTTGCCCGCGCCGTGCTGCACGTACATGGCCTCGGGCGTCTCGCTGACGACGAACCGGTTGTCGGTGACGCCCGCGCCGCAGTTGAGCGTCGAGACCGTCTCGACGGCGAAGCGGGGCATGTCCGGCGTGCGCGTGGAGATGGGCGCCTTGACGCCCTGCGCGAGTGGGGGCGAGGGCGAGGGCGAAGGGCGTTGTTTCGCTCTTGTTTTGTCATTCGCGGCGGCGCCACGCAGTGACAGTCGAGCGGTGAGTCAAGCGGGACGCGTGCTCCTCTCGTTTCCGAGGGTGCAGTGATCCCGTGCGATGCGGTATGCGTGTGATAGCGGACTGAAGGTCGACCCTTGCGCGTCGGCGGGGCCGCAGGGAGACCGGGAGAGACAACGGATGAGAGAGAGGAGCGGCGGCGGTCCGGGGGGGGTGCTCCCCCACCCTTTCTCTCAAACGACCCTAGGGCGCAAGAGGCCTCGCTTGTCCCTGCCGGTCGCGGGCGAGGGCGCCGCCGATAAGGCGCGTTCATCCGTCGGTCCATAGTTCCGACAGTACCGCGCGCATCTCGTGTCTCTCGACAAGATGGGCCTGGACGTCACGAGGGGAGAGGACGGGAAGGGGCCCACAGGTCGGGAGACCTGACGACCGAGCCTCTTTCCGATCGCCGGTGTCCCATCCACTCCCAAAGCGCGCTGTGGAAACCAATCACACTCACCGCGCCTCCGGGGCGCCATCGGTGTCCTAGTCTCTGCTCCAGGGCTCACGGCGCGTTCACGGACGGCGGGTTGCTTTTTGGGCCCCCTGTTTCGCTTCAACAGATGCGCGCAAAAGCGAGAGAGAGATGCCTTTGTTCGTGTGGGAGCGCTCATGAGCGACACGGGTTGCTGACAAGATCAACGCGCGGAGGCAAAGTAGGCGAAGCAGGGGGCGAGGTGAGGAGTCGGACGGGTGAGAAATGGGTGGGGGCGCGGCGCGACGGGCACCGTCACCGTCACCGTTGCGGCGGCGGCGCCGTCGAGGACAAAAACAAGCGACGACAACAAAAGCAAAAACAAGCAAAAACAAAAAGCCCTCAGTGCCCGTACTTGGAGGAAAAGTCCGCGCGGACCTCGCTGCCGTCGCGCACGTCCTCGCCCGCGCGCCCGAGGATCGCGCGCAGAGCGCCCCGGCCGGCGCGCCGCGGCGCGTCGTCGCCGGGACCTGTTGCAAAGAGCACGGAAAAGTCGCGCGGGCCGCCGTCGTCGACGCGCCGCTTCCGCTCCTTCTCCGCCCGGAACAGCGCCGCGCGCACCGCCAGCGCGGTCGACTCTGCCGGCGGCCCGCCGGCGACCGCGGGGCGCCGCAGCGCGAGCTCGCGCAGGGCGGGCAGGCCCATCGCGAACGCGTAAGAGTGGCAGTGCGTCACGTGCGACAAGCGCAGGCGCTCCAGCCGCGACAGCGGGAGCAGGTCGTCGGCGCACGTGGGCGGGTGCGGCCGGGGCGGCGGCGGGCGCGCGTGCGGGTTCTCGCCCAGCACCTCCTCCGCCTCGACCTCGAGGAGGCGCAGGCCGGTCAGGTGCCGCAGCACGGGCCCGAGCGGCGCGACGGCGCGGCCGCGCAGCACCAGGGCCGTCAGGCTTTTCAGGGCCGACGCGGCCGGCGGCAGGGCGAGGGGGGCCGAGCCCGGACCGAGCGCGCCGCAGAGGACGAGGCGACCCAGGGTGGGGTCAAAGCGCGCCGGCAGCGGCGTGGGCGCGTGCGCCAGATCAATCTCGCGCCGGCGCGCCGACGCGCGTCGGAACACCGCCGCGCGCGCTACCGCCGACACCGGCCGCGGCGGCTGCGGCCCGCCCGGCTCGCCGTCCGCCCCCAAGTGTGCGTCCTCCTCCGCCTCGTCGTCCTCCTCGGGGCCGAAGAACTCGCCGTCGTCGACGTCGTCAAAGGGGCCAAACCTGCTCGGGGGCAACGGCGGCGCGTCGACCCGGCGCGACAGCGCGGCGTCGTCTTGCTCGTGCAGCGGCGGGTCGTCCTCCTCCTGCCCCTGGCCGCGGACAAAGTAGACCGAGAAGGGCGGCAGCGGCGCCTGCTGTTGCTGCTGCTGCTGCTGGTGCGACCCCTGCGACCCCTCTTGCTGCTGCTGCTGCTGCCGGTGCCGCCGCCTCAGGCGCCAGCGCGCCGCCCGCAGCACGGCCCGCGGCTGCTGCCACAGCGGCTCGCCCTGGATCTCGCCGTAGTCCCGCAGCACGAGCTCGCGCAGGGCCGGCAGCCCGCGCGCTACTGCCGGGGCGAGTTCCGGCAGCGCGACCGACAGGCGCAGGTGCGTCAGGGCGGTCAGCCCGCCTACGTCCTCGGCCAGCAGCGGCGCGCGGCGGCCGGGCTCCCCCTCGAGCACGAGCCGCCGCAGCCCCGCCAGGCGCGCGAGCCCCGGGCCCACCGAGACCAGGTGGCAGCCGCGCACCTCGAGCGATGTCAGCCGGGAGAGGCCGGCCAGATCGGGCGGCAGCGACACGCGCGCGGGGCCGGGACCGCAGCCGCGCCCGGCCAGGCTGGGCTGCGACACCAGCGAAAGCGCCCGCAGCGCCGGCAGCGACGCCAGGAGCCGCGCCGCCGACCGCTCCCACCCGGGCAGCCACTCGGCCCTCAGCTGGCGCAGGCGGCCGCGGTGCCGCCGGTACTGGGCGGGGAGCGCGTCCTCGGCGTCGCGATCGTCCGGCAAGGGGGCGTACCACCAGTCGACCCCGGGGGACAGGCGCAGGCTGGTCAGGCGCGACAGGCGCGACAGGCCCGGCAGCAGCCTGCTCATGGGCGCCGCCCACTCGGGCGCCGGGCCGTCGTCGCCGCCGGCGGCCACGCGCAGGAGCCAAGCGCCGGCGTCGCGGGCGGGGCCGGGCCGGCGCCAGGCGTTGCGCGCCTGGCGGGCCGCCTGGCCGGCGGCGGTGGCGGCGCTGGCACCTGCGCCGCGCGAGTGCGGCGGCGGTTCCGGCTCCTCGAATAACTGGCCGAGCGGGCAGCACCACGTGCAGTCGACCCACAGGTCCTCGAGCGTCGGCGCCAGCGCGTCCAGCGAGCGCAGCGAGGCGAGCAGGGGCTCCCCGCGCGCCCACCGCGGCCCGGACTGCGGCCCGCTGCCCTCGGGCTCGTCGCCGGGCCAGCCGCCGCGGCGGCCCCACTCGCGCGCGCGCTCCCACGGGTCGACGCCGCCGCGGGGCGGCATGGCGCCCGGGTGCCACGGCTCCTCGGGCGGGGGGCCGCCGCCGCGGCGGGCGCCCGCGGCGCTCACGACGCGCAGGCGCCGGATCGGCGGGGGGCGCGCGCCCCCCTCCGGTTCGCGCACCAGCTCGAGCGGGCAGTTGGAAGACCCGTGCAGCGAGGCGTCGAGCGTGCGCAGGCTCGGCAGCGCCGCGCGCGAGAAGAAAAAGGTCGAGCGGGCGCGCGGGCCGCCGGGCGGCGGGTCGGGCCGCCAGCGCGAGACAAAGCCGTGCAGCGACAGGTGCACGAGGGCGCGGAAGGGGGCAGGGGCGTGCGCGGGGGCGCGCGGGGGCAGGCCGGCGAGCGCGCGGATCGCGAGCCCGGCGTCCGACACGCGCAGCGCGCGCAGGCCCGCCAGGACGCGCGCGGCGGCGGCGTCCCCGCCTCCGCCGCCGCTTTGGCCACTGCCGCCGCTCTCTCCGCCGCCTCCGCCGCCGCCGCTTCCGCTGCCGCCTCCGCCGGTTCCGCGGCGGCCGCGTTGTCCTCCTCCGCCGCCGCCGCCGCCGCGGCGTCGACCGCCGCCGCCTGCCGCGGCCTCCTCTCCGTCGGCGGTGACGTCTCGGTCGTCGTCCTGGTCGCCCGGGCCGCGCAGCGCCAGGGCCCGCAGGCCGAGGCCGTCGAAAGCGCGCACCGCGGCGGCGAAATCAAACGGCCGCAGCTGCTGCATCAGCGTCGGCGGGCCGACGCTCGCGGCGTCGGCCGGGCACGGCAGGCGCCGCAAGCCCCGGCACGCGCGCGCGATGCGCGCACAGTCGCGCGCGACGGCGACGACCTCGGGCTCGGCGGAGCCCTGCAGCCCCAGCTCGCCCAGCCACCCCCCTCCGGTCAGGGCGCCCCCTGCCTCGTCGCCGTCGTCGTCGTCGGCTCCATTGCTCGCTGCGGCGCCCCAGGAAGGGGGCGGTGGCGCGCCGGCGTCCGCCGGCGGGCGCGCGCTCAGGCGGCGCGCCCGCGCGCGCACGCGCGCCTGCTCGCGCTGGCGGCGCGCGACGACCGCGAGGGCCGAGACCGCGCGGTCGGTCGCGGGGTCGCCCATACTCGTGCAGTCGCGCAGTCGGGAATCGGCGATTTTCGCGCGGTTACGACGACGGAATCGATTGTGTGTGCTACTTTTGATCACGTGACGCGCGCGGATTGACCCGCGCGATGGTGGTCGCGGTTTTGTTTTGCGATGAAGGACGTGGGTGTGGAAGTCACAAGCCGCGTCGTGGGCGGGGGCGACTGCACAAGAGCAATTCGACCCGACGCGACGTGTCCGCTGCCGATTCACCCCAACGCGCGCTGGGGTCGCTGCCGGCTCCCCCCCCGCCCCGCCCGCCCACCCTGTCCTCCGCCGGCACCAACCGAGCGCGTTTGCAATGTTCGTCGAGGGTTGCTCTCTCTCTACTGCGGCGGCGTCCCTCTAATCCCCTGCTCCTCCGCCTCCCCCGACCTCCTTGAGCAGCTGCTGGAACCGGCGCGCGGCCGCGGCCGTGACCGCGGGGACCAGGCTGCCGCCCGCGTAGGACGCCGCCGGCACGAGCGCGCCGCCGCCGTTGCTGCCGTTTCCGCCGCCGCCCGCCGCCGCCAGCTGCTGCCGGACGCGCCGCGCCGCCGCCTCGCTCAGCGCGCGGTCGCCCTCGCGCTCCCCCTCCTCCTCGCCCGGCGGCGGCTGCTGCTGCTCCAGGCTCGCGGCCGCCCGGCGCAGGCTGGCCAAGCCGCGCTCGAACGCGGCGGCCACGCGCGCGGCGTCGGCGTCCTCCTCCTCCTCCTCCTCCTCCTCCTCCTCCGGGTCGCCTTCCAAGTCGTATGCCTCCTGGCCGCCCTCCTCGCCCTCGCCCGCCTCCCGCGACCGACCGCCGCCAAGCAGGCGCCCCTCGCTCGAGAGGCCGCCCGCGGGCCCGCCGCCAAACAGGCGCGCGCCGCCGACGCCGCCACCGCCGCTCAGCACAGCCGCCGCAACGGCCTCGGCCGTCAAGCCCCTGCCGTCGCCGCGCCGCGCCTCGGCCCGCAACGCGTCGGCGGCCCGGTCCGAGGCGGCAAGCGCGCCGCGCTGTCGCGCCGTCCACCCGCTGAGCTCGCCGCGGGCGCCCGCCTCGGCCGCCTCGACCGCGCGCAGGATGCGCGGGTGCGCGGCGAGCGGGTCGGCCTGCGGCTGCTGCTGCTGCTGCTCAGGCGGCTCGTCCTCCTCGTCAAAGTAGTCGTCGTAGCCGCCGCCCGCGGACGCGGCCAGAGCGGTGGCCTGCTCGGCGGCCGCCAGGCGCCGCACGCGCGCCGCGCGATACTGCGCGGCCGCGTCGGCCTCGCGCGCCCAGCGGCGCAGCTGCGGGGCCGCGCGCGCGAGCGAGGGCAGGCGCGCGAGCAACGCGGGCGGCGCGCGCGCGGCGGCCAGCGCGGGGTCGGCGCAGCCCGTGAGCGCGCGCAGGTCGGCCGAGAGCAGCGCCCAGGCCGCGAGGCCGCGGCGCGTCGTGCCGAGGGGCAGGGGCGGGGCGCCAGCGTCCCCCTCGCCTTCGAACCCCTCGTCCTCCGCGGCCTCCCGCGCGAGCTGCGCGCGCAGGGGGGCCAGCGCGGCCTCCTCCTCGGCGCGCGCGAGCGGGTCGGCGTCCTCGCCGCGCAGGATGGCGGCCCACAGGTCGGGGCCGGTCAACAGGCTGGCCGGGACCGGGGCGACGCGCGCCTCGAAGCGGCGGCCGAAGCTGGCCTCGTCCGCGTAGTCGTCGCTGTCCTCGCCGCTGCTGCCGCTGCCGACCGCCGCCGCCGCCGCCCGCCGCGCGCGCCGCTCCTCCTCGTCGGCCAGCTCGTCCTCCTCCTCGCTCGGCCCGCCCGCGCCGCTGCCGGCGGGGCCCCCCGCCGCGTCGACGACGACGGCCTCGGCGGGGTAGTCGAGGGACTCGAAGAGGGCCGGGTCGCCCGTGGGGAAGGCGTCGGGGTCGACGGCCGCAACAGGAGCGGGCGGCGGCGGCGGCGGCGGCGCTGCGGCGTCGGCTCCGCCGGACGCCGCCAGCTCTCGCTGCCGCTCCCCCCCCTCGTCCCCCTCCTCCTCGTCCTCCTCGTCCTCCTCGTCCTCCTCGTCCTCCTCCTCGTCCTCATCGTACCCGTCGTCCTCCTCGTCCTCCTCCGTCGCCTGCGTCGAGGAGGCAGTGGCGGCCGCGGCAGCGTTGGCAGCCGCCGCCGCTGTCGCCGCCGCCGCCGCAGCCGCCGCCGTCGCCGCGGCGGCTGCGGCCGCCGCGCCGGGCAAGGGCGCCGGCGCGGGCGCGGGCGCCACCGAGCCGCCGCCGCCGCCCGCGAGCAGCGCCGCCGACAGGTCCTCCGGCAGCTCGGCGGCCGAGGGGGGCGCCGACAGCGCCGCCAGGCACGCGAGCAGGTGCGACGCCACCGCGCGCGCGGCCTCGAGGTCCCCGCGCGCCACGCACATGCGCGCGAGGCCCTCGAGCTCCCCGAGCAGCGCCCCGTCGGACGCCGGCGCCGCCGCGAAAAACAGCCGCCGCAGCCGCGGCGCGAGCGCGGCGGCCGCCCGCGTCGCGCGCGCCGCCCGGGCCGCGCGCGCCAGAGCCAGCAGGTCCCCCCGCCGCGCCCCGCCGCCCAGCGCCTCGGCGGCGCGGAGCAGGCCCATCGCCACGCCCACGCCCGCCGACGCGTTGGCGCGCTCGGGGTCCTGAGACTCGATCGCCTCGAGCGCGGCGTACGCGGCCGCCACGCGCCGCTCCTCGGCGTCGGCGCGCGCCCACGCCGCCCCGCCGCCTGCGGCCTCGGGCGCCACGCCGACGCCCGACCTGAGGCCGCCGCCGCCCCCGCCGTCGTCGTCGTCGTCGTCGTCGTCGTCGCCGCCGTTGCCGCCGGCCTGCCCGCGCCGCCCGGCCCGGCCGCGCGCCCCCGCGCCGCCCGCGCCGCCGCCGCCGCCGCCGCCGCCCGCGGACGCGAGGCCCTGCGCCCCCGCCGACGCGTAGTCGGGCCCGCCGCCGCCCGCCGCGTCGTCGTCGAGCGTGTCGTTGGCGAGCGCGAGGATGTCGGCCACGCCCTGGTTGAGCTGCGCCACGGTGAGGCTCGCGCCGAGGTCGACGCCCGCAAGCACGCCCTTTGAGGCGCGCGAGTCGGCGCGGAAGTAGGCGGCGAATGCGCCGAGGCCGCCCTCGCCGGCGGCCTTGCGCCGGGCGGCGGACGCGGCGGCGGACGCGACGAGCGCGGCGGCGGCGGCGGCGGCGGCCGGGTCGCCGCTGGCGGCGGCGGCGGCGGCCGCCTCCTCGGCGGCGGCGGCCGCGCGCATGGCGGCGACGCGCTGCAGGCGCGCGCCGAGCTGCTCCTCGGGCTGGAAGGCCTCGAAGCGCCGGCCCACGAGCACGCCGTCGCGCCACGTCTGCACGGCCATGACGCGCTCCTTGTTGCGCGCGGACCCGCCCGCCTTTCTCCCGCGCGCGCCGCCGCCGCCGCGCCCGACGCCCACGCCGGCGCCAATGGCCCCCGCCCCCGCGCCCCCCTCCAGCTGCTCGCGGTTGAAGGCCGCCAGCGCCTCCGCCCGGTCGCGCCGCCGCGCGCGCTTCTCCATCAGCTCCGCGGTGGCCAGGGGCGCGCGGTCGCGCGCCTCCCGCAGAAGCGCCACGAGCTCGGGCCGCTTAGTGCCGCCGGCCTTGACGCCCGCGTAGTCGCCGACAAACCGCGCGCCGGCCAAGCCGCGGGCGGCGGCCTCGGCGCGCACCTGCCGGATCGTCATCTTGGTCAGGCGGACGGCGGCGCCCCACCCGTCGACCGCAAAGGGTCCCAGGCGGCTGATGGCCACCTCGTCGACGTGCGAGATCTCGTCGCCGAGGTCGGGCGGCTGCAGCTCTGCGGCGGCGGCGCCCAGCACGCCGCCGCCGCCCTCGTCGCCGGCGCCGCCAAAGTCGTCGTCGGCGCCCGGGGCGCGCGCCTCGAGGGCCTTGAGGCGGCGGGGCGTGAGCCACGAGGTGATGACGGAGCGGTCGGCGCCGGTCGGGGAGGCGTCGGCCGTCAGAGTCAGGGCCAGGAGGGACGACGACGAGGCGCCGTTGGCCTGGTCGTCGCCGCCGCCGCCGCCGCCCGCCGCCGCCGCCGCCGCCGCCGCCGCCGCCGCCGCCGCCGCCGCCGCCGCCGCCGCCGAAGACTCGGCGAGCGCCCCCGGCGGCAGCCGCGCGCCGTCCTCCTGCACGGCCGCAAGCACGCGCAGCGCGTCCACGGGGCGGTCCGAGTCGCGCAAAAACTGCAGCAGCGCGCCCAGGACCCGCGGCGGCAGGCGCGCGGCGCCGCCCGCCGCCGACGCACGCCGGAGGGCGTCGAGCGACGCTAGAGCGCGCGGCGCGTCGCCGAGCTTGACTGCCCCCGCGACCAGCAGCGCGTGCGTGGCGGCGTCGGGCCGCAGGCCCAGCTGCAGGGCGTCGGTCCGCGCGCTCATGAACTCCTCGACGAGGGCCTCGCCGCGCGCGAGCTCGGCCTCCTCGGCGGGGGAGAGGCTGCCGCCGCGGCCGCCGCCGCCGCCGGCGCGGGCGCCCGCAGCGCGGCCGAGGCCCGGCGACGGCAGCAGCCAGGACGGCGCCGCGCCGGCCTCGCCGCCCTCGTCGTCGCCCTCGTCGTCGTCGCCAAACATGCCGCCGGCGCCGCCGCCCGGGATGGGCATCGCAACCGAGGCGGACGAGACGGTGGCCAGGCCGGTCGACGCGGGCGCCTCCAGCTCCCGCTCCCGCTCCTGCTGCTCCTCCTCCTCGTCCTCCCAAAAGTCGGCCTCCTGCTGCCGCCGCTGCGCGGCCGACGCCGGCGAGCGGCGCTGCCGCTCCGCGGCGGCCGCCGCCGCCGCCGCCGCCGCGCGCCCGCCGATGCCCGCGCCGCGCGCCGCCGCCTCGGCCGACCGCCGCGCGCCGAGCTCGCGCGCCGACGCAGCGGGCATGCGCGCGACCACGCCCTCGAGGACGGCGTTGAAGCTGCGCGCCGTGACCGGCTCGACTCGCGCGGCGCGCGGCGTCGTGCGCCCGGCGGCCAAGGCGCTGAGCAGGGCGCGCGCGCCGGCGACGTCGCCGGCGGCCACCGCCATGGCGCGCAGGACGGGCGCGATGTGCAGGCGCTCGCTCAGCACAAAGGTCGGGGGCGCGGGGAGGAGCGGCGGCGATGAGGCCGGGGCGGTCGCGGCCTGTTCGCCCTCCTCGGCGCCGCCGCTGTCAGCCGCCGCCGCCGCGTCCGCCGACGCTCCCGCCGCCTCTTCGCCCGCCCCTTGCTCCTCCGCCTCATCGTCGTCATTCCCCACGCCCACCAGCCCGAGCAGGTCGCGCTGCAAGTACAGCCCCGCGGCCGCGGCGCCCGGCAGGCCCCCGGGCGTCGCCCCGCCGCCCGTGCCGCCGCCCAGCGCGCACAGCGCGGCGAGGTATCCGCCCGCGGCCGCCGCGTCGGACGACAGCGACCACCCGCGCGCCTCGAGGCCGTGCCGCGCGCGCCGCACGCACTCGGCCGCGACCTCGCGCAGGGCCGAGCGCGCACGGCGGCGGCGCCCCGCCTCTTCGCCCGTGGCGGCGCCGCCGCCGCCGTCCCTCGGCGGCGCGGCGGCGGCCGAGGCCGACAGCTCCTGGTGCATGCGCGCCGCCCGCGCGCCCAGGGCGCGGACGACCGCGCGCCACCCGTCGGCCGCGTCGTGGCCCCACGACGCCATCGACTCGAGCAGGGCGTCGACCACCTCGAGGTCCAAGGGAGGGCAAGACGCCGCCGCCGCGTCTGCGTGCGCGTGGACCAGGGCGCAAAAGGTGGCCGGCGCCAGCGCGGCGCCGCGCCCGACGGCGCCGACGGCCAGGTCGAGGGCCGCCGGCAGGTCGCCCGCGCGCAGGCGCGCGAACACGAGCGCGTGGTGGCTGGCCGGCCCCGCGGCGGCGGCGGCCGACCCGAGCTCCTCGGCGGCCGCGGCCGCGAGCTCGGCCCAGGCGGCGTCGGCCGCCGCCACGTCGCCGCGCCCGGCCGCTGCCGCCAGCTTCCGGTGGTATGCTGCCAGGCGCAGGGCGGCGGCGGCTTCGACCGCGGGGGTGGCCGGCTCGAGCGCGGCGAGGAGCTCCAGGGGGTTGCTGGCGGCGGCGGCGGCGGCCGGGTCGACGGCGCCCGCCTCGCCCGCCGCCGCCTTTTTCGCGGGGCGGCGCTTTTTGGGCGCGGCGGCGGCGGCGGCGGCGGACGGGGCCGCTTTTTTAGAGGCGGCCGTCTTGCGGCCGGCGGACGGGGCCGCCGCCGCCTTTTTCGAGGCGGTCGTGGCGCTGCGGCGCTTCTTCGGGGACGCGGCGGCGGCGGCGGTGGCGTCGCCCGCCACGGCCGTCTTGCGCGCCGTCGTCCTGCGCTTGGCAGGGGCGGCGGCGGCGGCGGCGGCGGCGGGCTCCTCGGGGGAGGAGGACGCGGCGCGCTTGGCCGCCGCCGCCGCCGCGATCGCCGGGCGCGCCGCCGCTGCCGCCGATTGCCGGACGCCCGTGGATGCCGCCGCGGCCGAGGCACTTGCCGCGCGCGTGACGCCGGCCGACGGAATCATGGGCATGATTCTGGCTGTGGGCCGTTGCGTACGCCCCACTGTGCGCGGTCCGTATACCGTCTGACGATGACTGGGCGTCGGCGTGTCTGTCGTTGAAGGGGGCCTCTGAAACGCAAAGGCGCCGTCCGGCCCAATGGGCGGCGCGAGCACGTCGACAACGGGATCGCCAATGTATCTGAGGGGTCGCAGGATTGGTGGAGGGAGGCGGGCGTTCCTGCGTGACTTGAAAAAGAGGGCGGCTGGCTGCTCGGGTCCGCGTGTGCTGCCCTCGAGTCTCCGGTGTGGCTTTCGGGGCGGTGTCCGTTTCCGAGTAAAGAGGGTTCCACTAGTCTGTCCAATCAATCAATGGGGGTTAACAGATGCTCCACGTGGGAGGGGCAGGGACCTGAGGTTGCCGCCGCCGTCGCCCGGCGAGCGACGCCCGCTTCAGCCCGGACGACGGTCCCAAGCGTCGACCGCGTTTTTGAACGACGACCTGCCGTCTCCCCCACGTCCCGCCTGAAAGAACAATCGCCCACTTCTCGCAGCCTTGGACAAGCACATCCGCCAGCACACGCGCGTCATCACAAGCACAGTGAGAAAGAGAAAGAGAGGAGGATCACACCAAACCTCTCCGAAACGTCCCCCTTGTACGCGCGCTTCCCCTCGAATCGCACCGACGCGCCCCCGCAACGCAGGCGTTCCATCTCCCACACGCGGGGTTGGGGGCTCCAAACCCGCACCAACAAACATGGCGGACGACGCCACTGCTGCCGCCGCCGCGACCGCCGCGCCCGGGCGATCGCCGCCGGCGACCGCCGCGCCCGCCCCGCCGCCGGCGCCCGCGCAACCGCCGCCGCCGCCGCCCGAAAGCCGAGAGAACGACGGCAGAGACGGCGGCCCGTTTGTCGAGGTGGCGGTCAAGTGGTCCGGGCGGGACTACACCGTGCGCGGGCGGCCCACGGACGACGTCGCGCACCTCAAGCGCGAGCTGCAACGCGCCACCGCCGTCGACGCCAAGCGCCTAAAGCTCCTGGGCCTAAAGGCGCGGCCCGGCGCCGGCGGCGTTGGCGGCGTTGGCGGCGGCGTTGGCGGCGCGGCCGTCGGCGACGCCACCCTCCTGGGCGATCTGGCCCTGCGCCCGGGCCAACGCCTGATGATGATGGGCCAGCGCGACGACGCCATCGCCGAGCTCGAGGCCGAGACGGCCCGCGCCGCGGCCGCGCGCGCGGCGGCCGGCGAGGAAGACGACGAGGGCGGCGGGGACGGCTTCGGCGGCGCGCGAGGGGACGGCGACGACGACGAGCTCCCGCTCGCGCAGCGCCCCGAGATCCAGGAGAAGCTGGCGCGCCGACTCGAGGTCAAGGACGCCGTGGTCGACGTGCTGCACCCGCCTCGTGCCGGAGCCAAGTGCCTAGTGCTGGATATCGACTACACGATCTTTGACCTCGGGTCGTCCGCCGAGCGCGCCGAGCAGCTGGCGCGCCCCTACCTGCACGAGTTCCTGGAGCGGTGCCACCGGTTTTACGGTGAGCAAGGTGTGAGGGGGAGAAGGGTGACGCGGGGGGGGGGAGGCACGCTGTCTGCTGGGCGCGGGCGCGTGTCGGAGATGGGGATCGAATTCTCACACCTGTCCCCGACGCCGCGAGGAAAAATAAAAAAACAAAAGCCCGCGATCTTCCGTCTCCGCCCCCCCCAAAAAACCAGACATCGTCATCTGGTCCGCGACCTCGGTCAAGTGGGTCGAGGTCAAGATGCGCGAGCTCGGCGTCCTCGGCGCGCACGGCCGTTACCGCGTCACCGCGCTGATGGACTGCCGCTCGATGCTGACGGTGCGCGACGAAAAAAAGGGCGTGTACGACTGCAAGCCGCTGCAGGTTTTGTGGGCGCGGTTCCCCGGCGTGTACCGGCCGGACAACACGGTGATGCTTGATGATTTGAGGTGAGGCGAGAGGCCGTGGTGGTGGTTTGTTGTGAGGTTTTTGGCGCGGCGTGGTGGCGCGCTGAAACGCTGAAACTGCTCGACGACGACGCCCCGCGCGTCTTTTTTTCCGTGTCGCGGGGACCCTCGCTTAACCGCCCCCCCCCCCCCCCCCCCCCCCCCCCCCCCCCCCCCCACAACAAAACCCAACACCCCCCCCACCGCCCCCCCCACACCACACCCACCCCCCCCCCCCCCCCCCCCTCCACAACCCCCTCTCCCCGCGCACTTCAGTAGACGCAAAGACGGCAAGTGCTACATATCTGCCACAAGTAAGTCAGTTCACGTGTGTGCATTTGTTGCAGTGTGTCGCAGTGTGCTGCAGTGTGTTGCAGCGCGTTGGAGCGTGTGCAGTGCGCTACAGTGTTTTGCAGTGTGTTGCAGTGTGTTGCAGTGCGCTGCAGTGTGCTGCAGTGTGCTGCAAGGTGTTGCAGCGCGTTGGCGCGTGCGCAGTGTGTCGCAGTGTGCTGCAGTGTGTTGCAGTGTATTGCAGCGTGCGTAATGTACTGCAGGGCGCTGCAATGTTTTGCAGCGCGTTGGAGCGTGTGCAGTGTGCTGCAGTGTGCTGCAGTGTGTTGCTGAATATCAGCCACAACTGCAGTGAGTCCGTTGACATGTCGGCACATGCACAGAAGTATATGTGCGCGTGTGTGAGAGAGGGGGTTGGGGAGGAGGGAGAGAAAAAAAGAAAGAGGGGGGGAGAAAATGTGCACATGTAAAAGAACGACTGAGAGATAAATCCAGGAAAAGAGAAATAGCGAGATAACGAGAGAGAGAAAGAGCGAGAGAGAGAGAGAGAGGGCTGGGGGAAAAGAACGAGGGATGGAGAAAGAGAGAGCAAGGGAGAGACAGCAGGCACTCGTAGTAGCACATGGCAGGAGTAGTGAGGGCAACACAAAGAATGATGTAGTGTGTTGCAGTGCGTTGCAGTGCGTTGCAGTGTGGTGCAGCGTGGTGCTGTGTGTGGCAGTGTGGTGCAGCGTGGTGCAGTGTGGTGCAGTGTGTTG
>Ga0335398_10002576_pt1 | contig 28286 bp, 27 predicted proteins | sample BON03_FD_205742 | JGI IMG/M metagenome (GOLD analysis project Ga0335398, IMG submission 205742) | Freshwater microbial communities from Lake Bonney liftoff mats and glacier meltwater in Antarctica - BON-03 (spades assembly) (version 2) | ecosystem: Environmental > Aquatic > Freshwater > Ice >... | reverse complement strand
CGCAGGCTCTTGTTGTTCAAATCCTTCTCGCCTGTTTCACGTGATGCGGCTTTGATAAGGGCATCAAAAATATCAATCTCGTAGTTGCTGTGAACCTGCTGCAAGATGGCAGCCAGGCGCTCTAGGCCCATGCCAGTGTCTACACACGGCGCGGGCAGCTTGACTAGGCTGCCATCGGCCTGCATGTCGAACTGCATGAAGACGTGGTTCCAGATTTCGATGAAGCGGTCGCCGTCTTCACCCGGGCTGCCCGGTGGCCCGCCGGGGATGTGCTCGCCGTGGTCGTAAAAAATTTCCGAACAGGGGCCGCAGGGACCGGTATCGGCCATCATCCAAAAGTTGTCACTCGCGTATTTTTTGCCTTTGTTGTCGCCAATCCGCACAATCCGGTCGGCGGGCAAACCAATCTCTTTGTGCCAGATGTCGTAGGCTTCCTGGTCGTCGATGTAGATGGTGACCAGTAGTTTTTCTGGCGGCAGTTTATAGACTTCGGTCAGCAACTCCCAGCCCCACTTCAGGCTTTCACGCTTGAAGTAATCGCCAAAGCTCCAGTTACCCAGCATTTCAAAAAACGTATGATGCCGCGCGGTGTAGCCGACGTTCTCCAAATCGTTGTGTTTGCCACCGGCACGCAAGCAAGCCTGCACCGATGCGGCACGCACGTAGGGGCGTTTATCGGTTCCCAAAAACACATCCTTGAACTGCACCATGCCCGAATTGGTGAACATCAGCGTCGGGTCATTGCCAGGTACCAGCGAGCTGGATGACACCACCGTGTGGCCCTTGGAGGCGAAGAAGTCCAGGAAGGATTTCCGGATTTCAGCAACACTGATGACTGAAGAAGAAGGGGTAGCCGTGGGATTGCTCATGTTTTGCCAGTTGAGGGCGCGGTATGCCAACGCTTGCATGGCGCTGAACCGCGGCTTTTACCTATTGATTGCCTGATTTACCTAAGCTTTCGATTATAAGTTTTGCCTTTGGTCAAGGCTCCAGCGCTGATAATGCTTACGCGCTATGCTTTAAAGTCGTCAAAATCGCTGCCAGCACGCTTGCAACTGGCAGTCACCCGCAAAACCCGAAAGAGACCTCCCATGGACATGAAGACTTCCCCCATCTCTCTGCTCAAAGACCCGAGCCTGCTCAAGACCGATGCGCTCATCAACGGCCAGTGGCTGGCAGGCAGTGCGCGTTTTGATGTGCATGACCCATCGAACGGCCTCAAGCTGGCAGACGTGGCCAATCTGGGTCCCAAAGACGCGCAAGCCGCCATTGCGGCTGCCAACGCGGCCTTGCCCGCCTGGCGCAGCAAAACCGGCAAGCAACGCCACGCCATTCTGATGAAGTGGTACCAACTTTTGATGGCCAATGTGGAAGACTTGGGGACCATCCTGACGGCCGAGCAGGGCAAGCCTTATGCCGAAGCCAAAGGCGAAGTCGCCTACGGTGCAAGCTTTGTCGAGTGGTACGCCGAAGAAGCCAAGCGCGTCAATGGCGAGACCTTGCCCCAGTTTGACAACAGCCGCCGCCTGACGGTTTTGAAACAGCCGATTGGCGTGTGCGCAGCCATCACGCCGTGGAACTTTCCGCTGGCCATGATTACCCGCAAGGTAGCACCTGCACTGGCCGCCGGTTGCACCGTTGTCATCAAGCCCGCAGAGCTGACGCCACTGACGGCACTGGCAGCCGCCGAGCTGGCCATGCGCGCTGGCATTCCGGCTGGCGTGCTCAATGTGTTAACCGCCGACAGCGACAACTCGATTGCGGTTGGTAAAGTGTTTTGCGCCAGCGATATCGTGCGCCACATCAGCTTTACCGGCTCCACCGAGGTTGGCCGTATTTTGATGGCGCAAAGCGCTCCCTCGGTCAAAAAACTGTCGCTTGAATTGGGCGGCAACGCGCCGTTTATTGTGTTTGACGATGCCGATGTAGATTCAGCCGTTGAAGGCGCCATGACCAGCAAATACCGCAACGCCGGCCAGACCTGCGTGTGCGCCAACCGCATTTACGTACAAGACGGCGTGTACGACCAGTTTGTGCAGAAGTTCGCCGCCAAAGTCAGGCTGCTGAAGGTCGGCAACGGCTTTGAAGACGGTGTGGCGCAGGGCCCGCTGATTGAAGACGCCGCCGTCGACAAGGTGCAGCGCCATGTGGCTGATGCGATTGCCAAAGGCGGCAAGCTGCTGGTAGGCGGCAGCAAGCTGCAAGGCCAGTTCTTTGAGCCGACAGTGATCTCTGATGCCACCGCCGACATGCTGTGCGCCAAGGAAGAAACCTTTGGCCCGTTTGCACCCGTGTTCAGGTTTCGCAAAGAGCAAGAAGCGATTGATGCCGCCAACAACACCGAGTTTGGTTTGGCCAGCTACTTTTACAGCCGCGACATTGGCCGCATCTACCGCGTGGCCGAAGCGCTGGAATACGGCATGGTCGGCATCAACGTCGGTGTGATCGCAACCGAGCATGTGCCCTTTGGCGGCATCAAGCAGTCAGGCCTGGGCCGCGAAGGCTCTAGACACGGCATGGACGAATACCTAGAAATGAAATACCTTTGTATGGGGGATATCGACAAATAAAAGTAGCATCTTTAGCGAGATTGTTAACCTTCAACCGCTGTTGTTGCCATTTCAACGGCTGTCGCCGTTTCAGATTTTCTGCACCTCTTGAATGCCGATTCGTGAACAAGCGCGACGCCCTGTTGCAATTCCGCTAGAATTCCGACTGCTCCGGGGTGCAACCCTGTCGGTGACGACAGGACTAGCTGAGATGGTCAGAACCAAACCCGCGAACTTGAATCGGATCATACCGACGTAAGGAGAGCTGCCAGCAAGCGCAAGCCGCCACTGGCACATCTTTCGGAGCACTGGTTTATCAACAGGCAACCGAAAGTGTGACGAATGACCCCCTCGACGTTGATTGCTGACCTGCAGGCCTTCCTGGCCGCCGAGCATCCGTCAGACGACGCATTTGATCAGCAAGCGCTCGCGCTTTTCGCGCATCAGTACCAGAACAACCTGCCTTTCCAGCGCTTTTGCCAGCAACGCGGCAAGACCGTGCGCAGCGTCAAAAGCTGGCGCGACATTCCTGCCGTTCCGATCAGCGCGTTCAAGGCGCTGAGCCTGAGCTGCATCCCCGAAGACCAGGTCGAGCACACCTTCATGACCAGCGGCACCACGCAAGGCGATGTCAAGGGACGGCACCACCATCCCACCCTGTCGGTCTACGACGCGTCGATGACGACAAACTTCCGGCAGCGCTTCATGCAGGGCTGCGAGCTGAATATCCGCATGGGCATTCTTTTCCCGACGGAAACGCAGCTGCCGAATTCATCCCTGGCACACTACCTGGCCCTCGCGGTCAGTGAGTTCGGAACAAAAGACAGCCACTACTTGCTGACCGCGGCCGGCCTGCATCACACGCGCCTGCTCGCCGAGCTGGAACGCGCCGCGCACACCGGCGAGCCCTACGCGCTGCTGGGCGCCAGCTACAGTTTCGTGCACCTTCTGGACGAGCTGCAACGGCTGGGTAAAACTTTTGCATTGCCCCCGGGCAGCCGGGTGCTGGACACCGGCGGCTTCAAGGGCCAGTCACGCGAGCTGTCCATGGCTGATTTTTATGCGCAGCTCTCCAGCGTGCTGGGCATAGACCCCAGCCAGTGCATCAACATGTATGGCATGACGGAACTCAGCACGCAGTTCTACGACGATGGCAACGCCACATTGCCGTCGATCAAGTCGGGTCCGCACTGGATCCGCACGCGCGTGCTAGAACCCCTGAGCGGGCAGGAACTGCCGCGCGGCCAGCAGGGCATCCTGGCCCACTGCGACTTGGCCAATTTCAATTCCGTCACCACCATCCTGACCGAAGACGTGGGTGTCGCCGTCGATGGCGGCTTTCTGCTGCTGGGACGCGCGCAAGGCAGCGCGGCCAAGGGCTGCTCACTGGCCGTCGAAGAATTTTTGCAGGCGGCGCGGGCATGACAGCTCTGCGCGAAAGCGCTGGTTACCTGCCGGGCCTCACGGCAGAAGAAGTGACATGGCAAACGCTGGTGTTTGAGGGCCAAGGCCGCACGCTGGAAGTCACCGTCCCGGTCCTGAGCCAGGCGCAAAGCGTCGCCCTCATGGACAGGGTCAGAACCGCGAGCCGGTCTTACCTGAAGTCGCTGACGCTGGCGCAGATTGTCAGCACCATCGACCGCGCGATTGCCCGCCTGTTGGACCCGGCCGACCCCTGGCGCAAAAAGGTCGATACCTTGCTGCCGCTGGTGACTGGCTATGACGCGGAAATGGTTCGCCTGGGCCTGACCGGCTACCTCAAGACCTTCCGCAAGCCCCAGCTCCAGCGCTTTCTGGTCGAAGACTTCGGTAACCCGCAGCTGCTTGACGACTTCGTGCCGCGTGCCAAGGGCGGCTTTTCCAAGGCCTTCGGTGCCGATGTGGCGGTGCATGTATGGGCCGGCAATGTGCCCGGCCTGTGCCTGTGGAGTCTGATTTCCAGTCTGCTGGTCAAGTCGGGCACGGTCGGCAAGGTCGCCAGTGCCGAGCCACTGCTGGCCGGCTGGTTTGCCCGGCTGCTGGTGGAAGTCGATCCCCTGCTGGCCGACTGCCTCGCGGTAGTCTGGTGGAAGGGCGGCGACACGGCGCGCGAGCAGGTTTTCTTCCAGCATGCCGACCTGGTGCTGGCTTACGGCGGCAACGCTTCGCTGGCGCAGATTCGCAGCCGGGTTCCCATCAGCACGCGATTTTTGTCCTTTGGCCACAAGCTCAGTTTTGGCATGATCGCTAGGACGGCGCTAGACGCACGCAAGGCGCTGAAGACGGCGCAACAGGCGGCCTACGACGTGATGCGTTATGACCAGCAGGGCTGTTATTCACCGCAGGTGTTTTATGTGGAGCGCGGCGGAAAAATCGGCCCTGAAGAGTTTTCGCGTTACCTCGCGCATGAGTTATCGGTGCTCGAAAAAAAGTACCCTCGGCGCACCCTGGGCCTGCCGGAAGCGGCTGGTCTGGCCAACTGGCGCCAGGCGGAAGAGATCAACAGCCTATCGGGCACGGGCAGTGATGTTTCAGGCGACGGCGCCTGGACGGTGGTCTACAACGACAGCCTGCAGGCTCTGGCCCCCAGCGCGCTGAACCGCAGCATCCGGGTGGTAGCCGTCGACCAACTGGCCGACGTCATGCCGCTGCTCACGCCGCATCGCGCCTTTTTGCAGACGGTGGCTGTGGCAGCCGCCCCGCGCGAACTGTTTGAACTGGCGGAGTGGCTGGGCCGCTCCGGTGTGACACGCATCTGCGCGCTCGGGCAGATGACCTCACCCGAGGCCGGCTGGCACCACGACGGGCGCTTCAGCCTGCTCGACCTAACGCTGATGGTGGACATCGAAGCGTCGGCAGAAGCTGCCTCGGAAACCTTCGCGCTTTATGTCGATTAACCCTAGTATGACTTTTCTCGACATGCGAGGAGTGAGCTACAGCTACCCGGGTTATCCGAACGTGGTGGACCAGGTGGACTGGCAGATCGCGCGCGGCGAGGTGCACAGCCTGGTGGGGCGCAGCGGCTGCGGCAAAACCACCCTACTCAAACTCGCGGCAGGCCTCATGCGCCCGGACCTAGGCGTCGTCAGCGTGGACAGGCAGGCCTTGCTCAGGCCCGGCAGCCAGCTGGGTTTTGTGTTCCAGTCACCGACCTTGCTGGAATGGAAAAAAGTAATGGACAACGTGCTGCTGCCGATCACGCTGCAGCGCCAAACTGTGCCGGCAGATCGGGCGCGCGCCGAAGAACTGCTGGCGCTGATGGGCCTGTCCAATTTCAGCCAGCGCTTCCCGACCGAATTGTCTGGTGGCCAGCAAAGCCGCGTGGCGATTGCGCGGGCCCTGCTGCTGGCACCTTCGCTGCTGCTGCTCGATGAACCCTTTTCCGCCCTGGACGCGATCACGCGCGAAGAGCTACAGGACGACCTCTTGAAGATCTGCCGCCTGGCGCAGACCACCGTGTTTTTTGTCACACACGACATCAGCGAGGCGGTGTACCTGGCCGACCGCGTGGCCGTGATGGCGCAGGGGAAAATCACCTACGACCTGACGGTGGACCTGCCTTGGCCGCGCCGCCACGAACTGCGTTATGGCGCGCCTTTCAATGCCCTGTGCGCGCAGGTGCGCCAAGCCATGGACGGAGTGCTCACATGCTGAGCCGTGCGGCGCTGGGCCGCCTGTCCAGCCTGGTACTGTTTGTTGCGCTGGTGTTGGCCTGGGAGCTGTTTGCGCGCGGGTCACGGCTTTCAGCGCTGGTGCTGCCAGCGCCCTCGGTGATATGGGAGGTGTTGTGGGACGGCTTGCGCAGCGGTTATTTCTGGCCGTACCTGCTGCACACCGGCAGCGTGCTGGTGCTGGGCCTGGCGATCGGCTCGGCCGCAGGTTTTCTCGGCGGCATCGTCATGGGCGAGTCGGTGGTTTTGCGGCGCCTGCTGTTTCCCTATGTGGTGGCCAGCCAGGTCGTGCCCAAGCTGGCGCTGGCGCCGCTGTTCATTGTCTGGTTTGGTTTCGGCATGACATCGACCGTCGTGATCACGGCGCTGATCTGCTTTTTCCCCTTGATGGAAAACACCCTGACCAGCCTGCAGCAGGTGGACCCGCGCAAGCAGGAGCTGTTTCGCATGCTGGGCGCCACGCGTTTGCAAACCCTACTGCGCCTGAAAATTCCCTCGGGCCTGCCGATCATCATGGCGGGCTTTCGCGTGGCCGTGGTGCTAGCCCTGGTGGGTGCGGTGGTCGGCGAGTTCATAGGTGGCAGCAAGGGGTTGGGCGCGCTGATCATCGCCTCGCAAGGGATGATGGACACGCCCCTGATGTTTGCCGTCCTACTACTGATCACGGCGCTCGGTTTGTTGGTGTATCAATTGGCCATCGGCCTAGAGCAGCTTTTGCTCTGGCCTCATTTAAAAAACTCAGAAAAGGAATAACGCAATGAAGCAACTCATCACCTCCCTCAAAACCTGGACCCTCGCGACCCTGGTGGCCCTGTCAGGACTGGGCGCCAGTGGCATCACACAGGCCGCCGGTCCCGACAAAATCATCGTCGCCGGTTGGAGCCAGCCCATCACCGAAATCACCAACCTGCTGGTCGAGGAAGACAAGGGTTTCTTCAAGGCCAAAGGCATAGCCCTGGGCTACGTGCCGGGCGCTGGCGGCGGCGATGCGATCCGCAACATGTTGACCGGCCAGGCGACCGTGGCGTTCACCGACCCCGGCTCCTTTTTTGCCGCGCTGGACAAGGGCGAAAAACTGCGCGGGATTTACGACATCTACCCGCAAAACGTTTTCAATGTGGTCTCGCTCAAGGGCAGCAACATCACCAAGCCGGTCGACCTCAAGGGCAAGAAAATCGGCGTTTACAGCCTGTCCAGCGGCACCCGGCAGAACCTGCTGGTGCTGCTGCAACAGGCCGGCCTGAGCGAGGCAGATGTCACCATTGTGGTGACCGGCCTGCTCAACTTTGCGCCGCTGATGCAGGGCCAGGTTGACGCCACCGCCGCCACCGACACCGGTTTGCTGGTGGGCCGACAAAAAGGCCTGGGTGAAGTCAACGTCATCGAAGTGCGCAACCATCTGAATATTTCCAGCGACCTGTTCGTGGTGACTGAGGCGACCTACCAGACCAAGAAGGATGTATTGAAACGCTTTCTCGCGGCCTACCGCGACAGCATGGTCTGGATGATTGCCAACCCGGATGAGGCCGCTGCGCTGGCCGTCAACCGTACCATTAACGGCAAGAATCCGGCGCTCAACCGCGAGGTGATCCAGCTGCGCAACATCTCCAGCGTGTCGGCCACCACGCAGGCACGCGGCCTCGGGGCCCTGGACCTGCCGATGTTCCAGAAAGCTGCCGACAGCTATAAAAAGCTGGGCATCATCCAGCGCGATATCCGGGTCGCCGACGTGTTGGCGCAAGACCTGCTGCCAGCAAAATAACGCAAAGACGGAGCGCGCCATGAAGTTCAAGGGCAAAGTCGTGCTGGTCACCGGCGCCGGCCGCGGCATAGGCGCTGCGATAGCGCGCGCTTTTGCGGCAGAGGGTGGGTTGGTGGTCGTCAACTACCTGCAAAACGCAGCCGCCGCCGAGGCCGTGGTTGCCGACTGCAAACAGCTGGGCGGCGATGCCTGGGCGGTGCAGGCCGACGTCAGCAACGCGCCCGCGGTCAACGCCATGGTGGCGCAAGTGCTGGCCGAGACCGGGCGTATCGACGTGCTGGTCAACAACGCCTTTGCGGCCTACAGTTTTGATCCCGAGCGGCGCAAGATGTTCTGGGAGCTGGCCTGGGACGACTACCAACGCCAACTCGACGGGGCGGTGCGTGCCACCTTCAACGTTTGCCAGGCCGTGCTGCCGCATTTTATAAAACGCAGCCAGGGCGCCATCATCAACCTAGCCAGCGATCTGGTCGAGCGGCCCAGCGTGCCCTACCACGACTACAGCACGGCCAAATCAGCATTGATCGGCTTCAGCCGGAATCTGGCAGCCGAGCTTGGCCCGCTAGGGATTCGTGTCAACTGCGTGGCGCCCGGGCTGGTCGCCCCGACGGCCGCCAGTCGTCAAACGAAAGAAGAGGTCAAGGACATGATCGCCGCACAGACACCGTTGCGCCGGATTGCCACGCCTGATGACGTGGCCGGGCCGGTGCTGTTTCTGGCCTCAAGCTGGAGCGGCTTCATGACCGGGCAGACCTTGTTCGTTGACGGCGGGCTGGTCATGAAGTGACCGGGTGAATAGGTCGCCCCTTGCTCGCTATTGCGACAAAACCTTTAATATCGAGCGTGTCATGTCACCGTTTTTTTTGAAAGACGCTCAACTTATCCGAATCCGGTTCAACAGACTTAACGCGACAGAACACGCGCCTGAGCCATCATCAACAAAAGGGAGGAGACCGGATGGAACCGATCGCTTTACGTTACTTCCGCGAGGTTGCCACGCACGGTTCGGTACGCCATGCCGCCGAACGACTGTTTCTTGCGCAGAGTGCGGTAAGCCGTCAGATTGCGTTGCTTGAAAATGAACTGGGTGTTCCCTTGTTTGAGCGCCATGCGCGCGGGATGACACTCACGGAAGCTGGACACCTGTTGCTGGCCTACTCAACCGACATGCGATGCCGCTTCGAGGAGTTGCGTGGCCATATTCAGGAATACGAAACCTTGCAGCGCGGGCATGTCGAGATCGTCTGCGTTGAAGGGATGCGGAAATTGTCAATATCCGCATCCCTAAGTCTGAATATTTTCTTTCAAACCAATTTACAAAATCCGAACTATGACCAACACACAAGTCTACGCACCAGGCAACTATCGGTTCGTTCCCGGCGTTTTCCAGTACTCGGCAGGCGTTGTCGCCGAACCCGGGTTTCGGATCGAGCGTGTCCGCTTTCTGAAGCCTGTTCCGCTTGCCGAAGGATTCCGCCTGATCGAGCAGACCCTGCAGACGGCGGGGCGTCCGTTCACCGCTTTTTGCGCCTGCGAATTGCGCTCGCCGCGACCGTTCGATGAGACCGGCTTCGAGGCATTCAACAAGGAATACGTCGGCACGCTCGCACGCTGGGGCCTGTTCGACGGAAAAACCAACCCGGTGGCGCGCAGCAACGTTTGCCCGGAAATTGATCCGCCAGAGGTGCCAGGCTTTTATGCGTTTTCCTACACGGTTGCAGATGCGTCTGCCGCGCCCTCTTTCGTCGTCTCCGGCAGCGGCGAAGTACCGGAAGGCAAGGGCAACTACAAGGATCACATCATCAATCGCGGCGATCTATCGCCGGAAGGGTTGCGCAACAAGGCGCGCTGGGTGCTCGGTGAAATGGAAAACCGGATGCGTGCTCTCGGTTTCAACTGGTCCGACGCAACTGCGTCCCAACTTTATACCGTGCACAACATCTACCCGTTCATGGCAGAGGAGATCGGCCGGCGCGGAGCGATGCGGGGAGGGTTGACCTGGCATTTGAATCGTCCGCCGGTCGTCGAACTCGAGTACGAGATGGATTGCCGCGGCGTGCATTTCGAACGGGTGCTCGCTGTTTGATGAGATCAACCACCAACACTTCCAATACAAAAACATAATCTGCGGCGTGCCTTCCAGGCGATCGAGGATTGGGATGTCGGACATCAAACACCTCGTCATCAACTATGCTTGAGACTATGTGACTGCGACTCAGTCGATTCAAGATGGGGCCAAGAACTTGGCCCCATCGCTTTTAACTTGTAGACGAAAGAGAAACAACTTATGCCAGTGCTTGCAGATACGCGCGTTTCCATCGCAGGGCTCGGCGCGATAGGGCAGGTCGTCGCCCGCGAACTTGACCGGGGCGGCATTCCCGGCTTGAAGCTCGGCGCCGTGTCTGCACGAGACAAGGAAAAGGCGCAGGCGTTCGTGCGCAACCTGGCGAACGCGGTGCCGGTGGTCGAACTGGAGGAACTCGGCGACTATGGCGATATCGTAGTGGAATGCGCGCCTGCGGCACTGCTGGCAAAAATCGCTGAACCGGCGCTGGCACGCCACAGAAAACTGATTGTCCTGTCGGTCGGTGCGCTTCTAAGTAATCCTCACCTGAAGCAAGCTGCGCTCGACGGGGGCGGCGCCATCCTCGTGCCCACCGGTGCGCTGCTGGGCTTGGATGCGGTGCTCGCCGCGGCTGAAGGGAGGATTCACTCGGTGCGCATGATTACCCGCAAACCGCCCAAGGGCCTGATCGGTGCGCCATTTCTGGTCGACAACGGTATCGACGTGACAGACCTGAAGGAGCCGCTGAAGGTCTTCAGTGGCACCGCACGGGAGGCGGCTACTGGCTTTCCGGCCAACCTCAACGTGGCCGTGGCGCTGTCTCTTGCCGGAATCGGCCCCGATCTGACCTTGCTGGAAATTTGGGCCGATCCCACCGTGACGCGCAACACGCACCGCATTGAAGTCGACTCGGATTCGGCACGCCTGACCATGACCATCGAAAACATTCCCTCCGAGAACCCGAAGACCGGCGTGATCACCGCCCGCAGCGTGATCGCGCTGCTGCGCAAAATGTCGGCACCGCTGAGGGTTGGGACATGACCGCATTGACTCCCCAGAAGCGCGAAGAACTGCGCCAGCGCTATTTGAAAGTGGACACCTCGAACGTGGCGGACGTGCTCGACACGCTGGGTCGCTTCGACCAGGGCCTAGCGCCGGACTTCAATCCTTATCCGGCCAACGCCGGGCGCATTGCCGGCTGGGCGTACACCATCCGCGGCCAGATGACGCCATATCCACTGGGCGGCGATGCCGACAAAATGAAGGCTTGCGCTGGCCTGTCGGCCGGCGAAATCAGCGTGTGGAGCGGCGACGGCGAGGGCATCTGCTACTTCGGCGAACTGATCGCCATTGGCATGAAGGAGCGCGGCTGCACCGGCGCTCTGGTCGACGGCGGCGTGCGCGACCTGCGCTGGATCGGCGAGCACGGTTTCCCGGTGTTCGCCCGCTACCGCACCCCGGTGCAGTCGATCGGCCGCTGGAAAGTCAACGCCTGCCAGGTCGAAGTGTCCTTGCGCGGCGCTTCGGGCGCCCTGATCAAGGTGCGGCCGGGCGACTTCATCCTCGGCGACGAGGATGGCGTGATCGTCATTCCCCAGGAGCTGGCCGAAGAAGTGCTTGTCGAGAGCGAGCGCCTGACCCGCAAGGAAGAAGACATCCGCAAGGAACTCAAGGCCGGCCTCACGCTGGCCGAGGCGCTGGCCAAGTTTGGCCACGTTTAATCACCGTCCTCCGCAACCGCACTCACCGAGGAGATATCCCATGCTCAGCAAGGAAAACAAGCAGCTCATCTGTTCCGTCGGGCCGGGTACGGCCAGGTCGGTATCGTGCAAGCACAGTTCCCTCTTAAAGGGAATACATCCATGGCACGAGCTCGGTTTCCTGGTTGCCATGCGCTGCTCCTAACGCAGGCCTATTTTCCTCCGATCTCCGCAGATGCAACGTATTTGAGTAGCGTCTCGTCCTGCTCAGCCTTGAACGAGACCTGCGTGCTCATCTTGGCAAAGCCTGAAGCACAGCCGGATCGTTCAGCGCGTCCCAGACCTGCTGTTGCCGCGCAGGAATGCGGTATTCGCCGGAAAATTCCATCGTCATGGTCTATGCCTCGTAGTGCTTGATTAGTGCCTGGGTACCGAGCCGACTGTGGCCCTGCTGCGCCAGATCTTCATACAGCTTGCGTGCCAGCGTCAGGCCCGGCAGATCGAGCTGCATGCGCTGGACCTCGGCCAGGGCAATGCCCAGGTCCTTGATGAAGTGCTCAATATAAAAGCCGGGCGCGAAGTTGTTGTTGAGGATCTTGCCGCCCATCACATTGAGCTGGAAGCTCGAGGCCGCGCCGCCGCCGATCGACTTGAGTACGGTTGGCAAATCAAGCTTGGCGGCCTTGGCGTAAGCCAAACCTTCGCACACCCCCATGATGGTCGAGGCGATCACAATCTGGTTGCACATTTTGGTGTGCTGGCCGGCGCCGGGGCCGCCCTGCAGCACGATGTTGACGCCCATCAGTTGCAGGACCGGCAGGGCTTCATCAAACACGGCCTGATCACCCCCCACCATGATGGAGAGCTTGGCATCACGCGCGCCAATATCCCCGCCAGACACCGGTGCATCGAGAGAGCGGCAGCCTTTGCGGCGCGCCTCTTCGGCAACGCGCACGGCCAGTTCCGGGCTTGATGTGGTCATGTCGATCAGCAAGGCGCGATCGGCACGCGCCACGATACCTTCAGGGCCGAGGTACACCTGCTCCACATCACGCGGGTAGCCCACCATGGTGATGACCACGTCGGCGTTCGCTGCCACGTCGCCGGGACTGGCGTGCCAAGTGGCGCCGCGCGCCAGCAACTCGTCTGCCTTGTCGCGCGAGCGGTTGTACACATGAAGCGGATGGCCTGCGGCCAGGATGTGGCCGGCCATGCTGTGGCCCATGTTGCCCAGGCCGATGAAGCCGACGCGGGATTTGCTGGAAGTGTTGTTCATTGCTTATGCCTTGTTCGTGGATTGGAAGCTTTTGCGGATCAGGCCGCGCAGGTACAGATTCTGTCGCAATAAGCCATGCTTGAGAATATCGGCATGATCGAGAAAACCTCAATGGCGATGATAGGTGAGCTACGCAAGGTGCTAAAGCTGTTCTATAGCCTGGCGTTTTGACCTCGAAATGCCGTCGTCGCATTTCTACGCCCCTTGCACACTATTGCGACAAAACTTGACTAAATCAGCTTCACACCGGTCTTGGCCTGTAGTGATTCCTGCGTCACGCCAGGTGCCATTTCAAGCACCTTCAGGCCTTCCGGTGTCACGTCCATCACGGCCAGGTCGGTGATGATGCGGTCTACTACAGACACACCCGTGAGCGGCAAGGTGCATTGCGGCAAAATTTTCAGGTCTTCACTGCCGTCCTTCTTTTTGGCGACGTGCTCCATCAAAACAATCACGCGCTTCACGCCCGCTACCAAATCCATAGCGCCACCCATGCCCTTGACCATCTTGCCGGGAATCATCCAGTTGGCCAGATCACCTTTTTCGCTGACCTGCATGGCACCCAGAATGCTCAGGTTAATTTTGCCGGCGCGGATCATGCCGAATGATTGGTCAGAGCCAAAAATTGCCGACCCTTTGATGGTGGTGACGGTTTGCTTGCCTGCGTTAATCAGGTCTGCATCTACTTCGTCTTCAGTCGGGAAGGGGCCAATTCCCAGCATGCCGTTTTCTGATTGCAGCCACACCTCAATGTCAGGGCTGACGTGGTTGGCCACCAGCGTCGGAATGCCGATGCCAAGGTTGACGTAGAAACCGTCTTGCAGTTCTTGCGCCGCGCGGGCTGCCATTTGGTCTTGTGTCCAGGCCATGATTTACATCCCTACTTTCTCGGTTATTTTCTCTGTAATAGTTCTCTTTTCAATTCGCTTTTCAGGATTCGGGTTGCACACGATGCGGTGTACATAAATGCCCGGCAAATGAATATGATCCGGCTCCATCGCCCCGGTCTCAACCACCTCTTCAACCTCAACAATACAAACCTTGCCGGCCATCGCCACAGCAGGGTTGAAGTTGCGCGCCGTCAGGCGAAACTGCAGGTTGCCAGACTGGTCAGCGCGCCAGGCCTTGACCAGTGATACGTCAGGCACCAGGGCACGCTCCATCACATAGGTTTCGCCGTCAAACTCGCGCAGCTCTTTACCCTCGGCAATCATGGTGCCGACGCCCGTCTTGGTAAAAAATGCCGGAATGCCAGAGCCGCCTGCGCGCAGCTTTTCAGCCAGCGTGCCCTGCGGCGTGAACTCAAGCTCCAGCTCGCCTGCGAGGTACTGGCGCTCAAACTCCTTGTTCTCGCCGACGTAACTGGAAATCATTTTTTTGATCTGCCGTGTGTTCAGTAATATGCCAAGCCCAAAGTCGTCAACACCGGCGTTGTTTGAAATGACGGTGAGGTTTTTGACCTTGCTGTCACGCAGCGCATCAATCAGTGCCTCGGGAATACCGCAAAGGCCAAAACCACCAACAGCCATCAACTGGCCGTCACTGACAACACCTTTGAGTGCCTCAGCAGCAGAGGGATAAAGTTTCTTCACAAAAAGTCTCCTTGTCAGGCAGGATCGGGCTCGTGCCGGATCGATTCCCGCGCACGGTGGTTGCGCAGTTTGTCCAGGGTATGTTCGAGCAGGCGCTTGAGCTTCTCAGTGGCACCGCGGAAGGCCTCGTCCTGGCTGGGCGCATGGTGATTGACTGCCAGCGGCTCATGATGCGCCAGCCTTGCCTCGATCATGCAACGCTTGTGGTCTGCACTGATCTTGTCGCTGTTCTCGTCGCTCATATGCACTTCAATGCGGGTAATGTCGTCTTTAAAGCGGCTCAGCGATACATTGAGTTCCGTGCTGGCCCAGCGCTCGAACGATTCACCGGTATGGATGGTGTGGTTGGAGTTGACTTGAATTTGCATATGGCTTTTCCTTTCGAGAACTGCAGTGCTTGTGCCAGAAGATGCGCTGCCATAAAGCCGCCGGAAGTGGTGGCTGAGTGCTTCATTGTGCGCCATGCCCGCATGGCCGCGGTGTAAGCGGGCACGCCACTTTTGCCCAAAACATAAAAGCCCGCCCTGATTTTCACCGGGGCGGGCTCAATAACAAGCTTGTGGGACAGACCAAGATTTACACGCAGTGAAATTTGCTCTGTCCCCAACTGATTAGACAGATCACGCCAGGTCGAAGCGATCCAGATTCATCACCTTGGTCCAGGCGGCCACAAAATCAGCCACCAACTTCTTATGCCCATCGGTGCTGGCATAAACCTCGGCGTAAGCGCGCAGGATCGAGTTGGAGCCAAACACGAGGTCAGCACGAGTACCCGTGTACTTCATTGCCCCGGTCTTGCGGTCTTTACCTTCAAAGGCTTCGGCCCCACTGGCTGTCGCCCTCCAGACGGTGCCCATGTCCAACAGGTTGACAAAGAAGTCATTGGTCAGAACACCGACCTTGTCAGTGAACACGCCATGCTTGCCGCCGTCGGCATTGGCACCCAAGACCCGCATGCCACCCACCAAGGCGGTGAGCTCTGGCGCGGTCAGCGTCAGCAGTTGTGCACGGTCCAGCAACAGGCCTTCAGCGGAGGCGCCAAGCGGGCCTTTCATGTAGTTACGGAAACCGTCTGCAACAGGCTCTAACGGTGCAAAAGACTCGGTATCGGTTTGAGCTTGCGTTGCATCCACACGGCCCGGAGCGAAGGGCACTTGGACCGCGACACCTGCCGCTTTTGCAGCTTGCTCGACACCGACGCTGCCAGCCAAAACAATCACGTCTGCCAAGGAGGCTTTACCGGATGCTTTTTGGATCTCTTGCAACTTGGCCAGCGCACCGACTGCCACCTTGTTGACGGCCCAGTCCTTTTGCGGGGCCAGGGCCAAACGCGCACCGTTGGCACCGCCGCGCTTGTCACCGCCGCGGAAGGTGGAGGCCGAGGCCCAAGCCACCGACACCAATTCAGAAACAGACAGGCCGGAAGCAGTTATCTTTGCCTTCAGGTCTGCAATATCAGCTGCCGTTGGGTTGAGCGTGGCTGCTGGCAGCGGGTCTTGCCAGATCAGGTCTTCTTTCGGAACCTCAGGTCCGAGGTAACGCACTTTGGGTCCCATGTCGCGGTGGGTCAACTTGAACCAGGCGCGGGCAAACGCATCAGCAAACTCTTTTGGATTTTCGAGGAATCGCTTGGAGATCTTGCCGAACTCAGGATCGAAGCGCATCGTCAGGTCGGTGGTCAGCATGGTGGGCTTGTGAAACTTGCCGGGAACATGCGCATCTGGAATGATCGCAGGCGCATCTTTGGCGGTCCATTGCTTGGCACCTGCTGGTGAATGGGTCAGTTCCCATTCGTATTTGAAAAGGTTTTCAAAGTAGTTGTTGCTCCAGCGCGCAGGGGTGGTCGTCCAGGTCACTTCAAGACCGCTGGATACCGTGTCCTTGCCGTGGCCTTGGCCAAAACCGCTGATCCAACCTAGCCCCTGAGCCGCCAGGCCAGCGCCTTCTGGCTCAGCGCCTTTGTGCGATTCCGGTGCCGCACCATGAGCCTTGCCGAAGGTGTGGCCGCCACAGTTCAATGCAACGATCTCTTCGTCGTTCATCGCCATGCGGTAAAACGTAGTACGGATGTCATGCGCTGCAGCCATGAAGTCACCGCTGGCGTTAGGGCCTTCTGGGTTCACATAGATCAAACCCATGTGCGAGGCGCCCAAATTGTTGTCCAGCTCGCCTTCACCCTTGTTGCGGTCAAAAGCAGCATCGTTAGGCATGCTGTAGCGCTTGTCCCAAGCGAGCCACTTCGTCTCTGAACCCCAATTCACGTCCATGTCGGGTTCCCACACGTCGGCACGACCGCCGGCAAAGCCAAAGGTTTGGAAACCCATAGACTCCATCGCCACATTCCCGGTCAGGATGAACAGATCAGCCCAAGAGATTTTTTGGCCGTATTTTTGCTTGATAGGCCACAGCAGACGGCGAGATTTATCGATGTTGACGTTATCGGGCCAAGAGTTGAGCGGCGCAAAACGCTGCTGTCCACGACCCCCGCCGGCGCGACCATCCTGGATACGGTAGGTGCCAGCTGCGTGCCAAGCCATACGAACAAATTGCGGGCCGTAGTGGCCAAAGTCGGCAGGCCACCAGTCTTGTGAATCGGTCATCAATGCGACCAAATCCGCCTTTAATGCTGCATAGTCTAGTTTCTTGAATTCTTCTGCGTAATTAAAAGCCTCGCCCAGCGGATTGGACTTGTTACCGTGCTGGTTCAACATCCCGACGGGCAACTGGTTCGGCCACCAGTCTTTGTTGGTGGTGCCGCCACCAGCGGCGTGATGGACCGGGCACTTGCCTACAGTTGGTGCTTCGCTTTGCATTTGCTTTTCAGACATGATGATTCCTTTTTGATGGGTAAGTGGGACCTGTGACAGCATCGTGAGCCTGGTGTGAACACCCGGGCCTGTGATGCTAGTCTATATTTCAGAGGAAAATATTCAAAAACAATTAAAAGTATTTGTTTGATAGTTTTTATTAATGAGGTTATTGGGGTCAGACACCAATTTCGCAGCGGTGCTTGGGTTATTGGGGTCAGACACCAATTTCGCTGCGGTGCGAAGCACCGCCCCCGGAGGGCGAGCCGAAGGCTCAGCGAATATGGGCTCTGACCTCAAAAACCCAGCCGAAGGCTCAGCGAATATGGGCTCTGACCTCAAAAACCCCGCAAAGAGAAGTCTGCCGTTAAGCTTGGGGCTGAATTCATAGTACACCGTTTGAAGGAAACAGCAATGACAAGCCCCCCTATCGCGAGCACTACAAGCCGTTACCCCGCGCCCGAGATGAAAGACCTGCCGGAAGACATCCGGGCCAAGGTGCTGGCGGTGCAGGAGAAAGCCGGCTTTGTGCCCAATGTGTTCCTGGCCCTAGCGCGCAGGCCCGCCGAGTGGCGCGCGTTTTTCGCGTACCACGATGCGCTGATGACGCCTGAATCAGTTGGCCGCACCAGCAACCTGAGCAAGGGCGACCGCGAGATGATCGTCACCACCACCAGCGCAGCCAACAAATGCCTCTACTGCGTAGTGGCACACGGCGCCATCCTGCGTATCTACGAAAAAAAGCCGCTGCTGGCCGACCAGGTCGCCATCAACTACCGCAAGGCCGACATTACCCCGCGCCAGCGCGCCATGCTGGACTTTGCGATGAAAGTCTGCCTGCACTCCGACGAGATTGAAGACGCTGACTTTGCGGCGCTGCACGCGCACGGCCTTGACGCTGAAGACGCCTGGGACATCGCAGCCATCACGGCTTTCTTCGGGCTGTCCAACCGCATCGCCAGCTTCAGCGGGATGCAGCCCAACCCTGAGTTTTATTTGATGGGGCGCGTTCCCAAGGCAGCCAAACCAGCCTGATCGTCTCTCGGAAAACGATATTGATTTAGTAGCTGAGGGTTATTGGCTTTCAGGATTTTTTCAGCCCTCAATGACTTTGCGCAGCCAGTCCGGCATGGTCTTAGACTTTTGCGCCGGAAAGTCAACCCAGATCGTGGTGGCACCGCCTGCGGCGCAGATCACGCCGGGGCTGTCAAGCCGCTCCATGGTGCACCAGGTTTCAAACGTGCTGCGGCCTGGGTCGCTCACGTACATCTTCGTCAAGACATCGCCGGGGTGTTCAAGCTGCTTGTAGAAATTACAAAAGGCATTGACGATGATCGGACCTTCGCCAGCAGGATTAGGGAGCATGTCTACCGATAGAAACCATTCGATGCGAATCGTTTCCATGTAACGAAAGTAGCTGCCGTTATTGAGATGACCCATCGCATCCATATCACCCCAGCGGATAGGGATGAGCATTTCGTGAACGAGTTTTTTCTGTTCGGGGATTTCGAATTTCATATTTCAATTCTCATGGGTTATTGGGGTCAGACACCAATTTCGCTGCGGTGCATTGCACCGCGCCCTCCGGGCGAGCCGTAGGCTCGGCGAATTTGGGCTCTGACCCCAAAAACCCACCGAAGCCGTCGTTAGTGGCGATGACCGCATAAAATCATCAGCCAGGGGTTTTTGGGGTCAGAGTCCAAATTCATCGTGCCTTTGGCACGCCCGCCGGGTGCGATGCTCTGCATCGCAATGAAATTGGCGTCTGACCCCAATAACCCCCCTGAAATTCATTATCAGCTAGTCCCACCATGAACAACCAAGAGATACTGGCCCAGTTCGGCCCCCGTGAAGCGATGGAATACGACGTGATCGTTGTCGGCGGTGGCCCGGGTGGACTGGCTACGGCCATTCGCCTAAAACAACTGGCGCTTGAGAAGGGTGGCGACGTTTCGGTCGTGGTGTTAGAGAAAGGCTCCGAGCCTGGTGCGCATATTTTGAGTGGTGCCATCATGGATCCACGCGCGCTGACCGAGTTGTTCCCGAACTGGAAAGAGCTGGGCGCCCCCCTGAATCAACCCGTCACTGGCGACGACGTACAGTTTTTAACCGAGACAGGCGCCATCAATACGCCGCAGTTTTTAATTCCAAAATGCCTGCACAACGATGGCAACTACGTCATCAACTTGGGTAACCTGGTGCGCTGGCTGGGCCAGCAAGCCGAGGCTTTGGGCGTGGAAATTTTCCCCGGCTTTTCAGCCGCTGAAGTGCTTTACAACGACGATGGGTCGGTCAAAGGCGTGGCCACCGGCAACCTCGGTATCGGCAAGGACGGCCAGCCGACCGATCATTTCCAGCTGGGCATGGAGCTGCATGGAAAATACACGATCTTTGCCGAAGGCTCACGCGGCCACCTCGGCCAACAACTGCTAACCAAATACAAACTCGACGCTGGCAAAGACCCACAGACTTACGCCCTCGGCATCAAGGAGTCGTGGGAGATAGACCCCGCCAAAGCCAGGCCCGGCCATGTGGTGCATTCGCTCGGCTGGCCGATGGACAACATGACTTACGGCGGCGGGTTTTTGTACCACCTGGATGGCAACAAGGTCACGCTTGGTTTTATCACCGGCCTTGAATACAGCAACCCGTGGTTAAGCCCGTTTGAAGAAATGCAGCGGTGGAAAACCCACCCGGCGATTCGCAAATACTTAGAAGGCGGCAAGCGCATCAGCTACGGCGCGCGGGCGATCACTTGCGGTGGCTTGAATAGCCTGCCCAAGACGGTGTTTCCGGGCGGTGCGCTGGTCGGTTGCGAAGCGGGTTTTCTCAATTTTGCACGCATCAAGGGTAGCCACGCGGCCATTAAAACTGGCATGTTGGCCGCCGATGCGGCTTATGCAGCGGTTGCCAGTGGCCGCCAACATGATGAACTCTCTGCCTACCCCGAAGCATTTGAAAAGAGCTGGTTGTTTGACGAGTTGGAGGCCTCGCGCAACACCAAGCAATGGATGAAGAAAGGCTTGTGGCTGTCGTCCATCATGAACGGCATTGAGCTGTGGCTACTGCCCAAGCTGGGCTTTAAATCGCCACCCTGGACCATTCACTCCACCGTACCCGACCACGCAAAACTCAAGCCCGCCTCAGAGTGCCCGGAAATCATTTACCCCAAGCCAGACAACAAGATTACTTTTGACCGCCTGAGTTCAGTGTTTGTGTCCAACACCAACCACGAAGAACAGCAACCCGCGCACCTGACGCTGAAAGACGCAAGCGTTCCGGTCAACATCAATCTGGCCACCTATGCCGGCCCCGAAAGCCGCTACTGCCCGGCAGGTGTGTATGAGTTCGTCAAGAACGAAGACAACACCGACCGACTACAGATCAACGCACAGAACTGCGTGCATTGCAAAACCTGTGACATCAAAGACCCAACCCAAAACATCGTCTGGGTCACACCCGAAGGCGGCGGCGGACCGAACTACAGCGGCATGTAGTTCCTTGGGCCGGGCCCGCCCACCCCGTGTCTTGCCGACCACCGATGCCAGGGTGCAGCCAGGGCTTGGACTACACTTGAGGTCGTCAGGAGAGTTTTCCCGCGAAAACCGCCGAAGGCGCATGTACTACCCCCCAATGGTGTGCTTAACGCTCAGGTAAAAGGAGAGTCCCGTGAAGTTTTTCACCCCTCGTCTTTTAATGTGGAGCCTGTGCGCTGCCGGGTTCGTGCTCAGCGGCCTTGCTGTTTCGCCTGCGTCGGCGCAGGCGAAATTTGTACAAACGCCTTATCAGAACCCCAAGGCCCTGATTGACATCTACCTGGATGATCCTGCCAAGCTGGGGTCGGCCTTGTACTGGCTGCGGGCCTTGGTCAACCCGCTGACCGAGGCGCCTTACAGCATGTTCCCGGAAGACATGAGCATCATCGTCCTAATGCATGGCACCGAGATTGTCACGCTGGCGCGCAAAAATGAAGAACGCTATTCGGAGGTGGTGCAACGGATGCGCTACTACGCTGACATGGGAGTGAAGTTCAAGGTATGCGGCTTGGCTTTGCAGGATTTTCATTACAGCGCAAATGACTTGCATGATTTTGTGGAAGTCACACCCTCCGCTCTCAGCGAACTGATGCACTGGCAAAACAGGGGCTATGCCTTGATCACGCCCCAGGTGCCAGACAAGAAGTTTTCGATCGAAAAAATTCGCTAAATGGGAAAAGAGCCACCGGCCTCATCCATTACACTTCGAGGGTCAGGAGAGAGTTTTCATTCGAGAACCGCCGAAGGCGCATGCACCCCCTCAATGGCGTGCCTAACGCTCAGGCAAAAGGACTGGCAACCGCCCTCCAGCACGCATTTGCTGAGGGGCGTTCCCTACTGGAGAGAGGTCGCCCTAGAGGTGGCCCACCGAAGGAGCAACCCTGCATCGCCAGGCGAATCTCTCAGGTAAAGAGGACAGCAGGGGCAGCCCATGATTTTTCATGGATAACGCTTTGCCCCGGAGAACGCCCTTGTCTGCTACCGACCCGATTTTGTTGACAACACCGCTGCATGATCTGCATGTAGAACTCGGCGCCCGCATGGTGCCGTTTGCCGGCTATGCTATGCCGGTGCAATACCCTGCCGGCCTGATGGCCGAGCACCTCCACACCCGCACAGCCGCCGGACTGTTTGATGTGTCGCACATGGGCCAGTTGCGACTGGTCGGCGTTGATGCTGCTGCCGCGCTTGAAACCCTGATGCCGGTCGATGTGATGGGCCTGCCCGCAGGCAAGCAGCGCTACGGCCTGCTGCTAAACGATGACGGCGGCATCATCGACGATCTGATGTTTGTAAACCGAGGCAGTGACATCTTTGTGATCGTCAACGGTGCCTGCAAAATCGGTGACATTGCGCATATTCAAAAAAACATCAGTGCGCGTTGCAATGTTGTTCCCATGCCGGAAATGGCGCTCATGGCGTTGCAAGGCCCGCACGCCGTCAATGCACTCGAACGCCTTGCGCCCGGCGTTGAAAAGCTGGTGTTTATGACGGGAGGCCGGTTCACAGTTGCAGGCTGCGACTGTTTCCTCACGCGCAGCGGCTACACCGGCGAAGACGGTTTTGAAATCTCGGTGCATGAATCGCAGGCAGACACCCTGGCCCGGGCCCTGCTCGCGCAACCAGAGGTCAAACCCATAGGCCTGGGTGCGCGCAACTCGCTGAGACTGGAAGCTGGCCTGTGCCTGTACGGCAATGATATTGATACGACCACCACACCCATCGAAGCCAACCTGAACTGGGCGATTCAAAAAGTACGCCGTACCCATGGCGCGCGCGCGGGTGGGTTTCCGGGTGCAGAAAAAATCCTCGCACAGCTTGACAACCCGTCGCTGCTAGAGCGCGTGCGAGTAGGACTTATCGCCCTCGAACGCATTCCGGTGCGCGACCACGCCGAGCTGCAAAGCATGGATGGCGCGCCGATTGGCGATGTCACCAGTGGCCTGCTGGCACCCAGCATCAACCAGCCGATTGCCATCGGCTACGTCAAACCCGAATTTGCCACCATAGGCAGCACCATCAACGCTATCGTGCGAGGCCAACCGGTAGCGATGCAGGTCAGCGCCATGCCGTTTGTTCCCAATCGCTACTTTCGCGGTTGAATTTTTACTCACTTATTTTTTGAAAACCCCCATAAAGGACCCCATGACACTCAAATATACCGAAGACCACGAATGGCTCAAGATTGACGGCGACACTGCGACCGTCGGCATCACAGTACATGCGCAGGACGCATTGGGCGATGTGGTGTTTGTAGACCTGCCTGCCGTCGGTACAAGCTTTGCACAAAAAGAGGTCGCTGGCGTGGTCGAGTCGGTCAAAGCCGCAGCCGATGTGTACATGCCGGTCAGCGGTGAAATCATCGAAATAAACCAGGCTCTCAAAGACGACCCCTCGCTGGCCAACAGTGACCCACTGGGTACCGGCTGGTTCTTCAAGGTCAAGCTGTCGGAAAAATCTCAGCTCGATGCGCTGCTGGATGAGTCGGCCTACGCTCAGTTCTCGAAAGACGCATAAGCGCGCCCCACATTCAACCCTGGCGAGTCTGTCCGCAACCATGGATTGCGGGTCAGGCCCACAATGACAAACCTTTTCCCCCCGGAGCCGCCATGTTGATGCCCACCGCCCGCCCGCTGCGCGAGCTTGAAAACGCCTCTGAATTCATCGCCCGCCACATCGGCATTGATGACGCTGACGAAATCCACATGCTCAGCGTCGTGGGCTCGGCCTCGCGCAGGGCATTGATCGACGACATTGTTCCGCGCTCTATCGCCCGCAGCAGCGCGATGTCCATTCCGGCGCCGGTCACTGAGGCGGCGGCACTGGCCGAGCTCAAAGCGATGGCTGCGAAAAACCAGGTCTTCAAAAGTTTTATCGGCCAAGGCTATTACGGCACCCACACGCCCGGCGTGATTCTGCGCAACATTCTTGAAAACCCGGCCTGGTACACCGCCTACACGCCTTACCAGGCCGAAATTTCGCAGGGCCGCCTGGAGGCGCTGATCAACTTCCAGACCATGGTCTGCGATTTGACGGGTATGCCGATTGCCAACGCGTCGATGCTGGACGAAGCCACCGCCGCCGCCGAAGCCATGACCCTGGCCAAACGCAGCGTCAAGAGCAAAAGCCATGTTTTCATCGTCGCCGGCGACTGCCACCCGCAAACCATCGAGGTGATCCAGACGCGTGCCAAACCGCTGGGCATAGTGGTCAAGGTCAGCACCGCGGCCGCCACCCTGCCGCAACTGATGGCCGAGGGCGACTACTTCGGCGTGCTGGCGCAATACCCGGCCACCACCGGCATGATCCACGACCTGCGACCGCTGGCCGGGCACGCCCATGCTGTCGGGGCTGCCTTTTGCGTGGCGGCCGACCTGCTGGCGCTGACCCTACTGGTGCCGCCCGGCGAGTGGGACGCCGACATTGTGCTGGGCAACACCCAGCGCTTCGGCGTGGCCATGGGCAATGGCGGGCCGCACGCGGCTTACCTGGCGTGTCGCGACGAGTTCAAGCGCTCGCTGCCCGGCCGCCTGGTCGGCGTCAGCGTCGATGTTCACGGCAACCCGACCTACCGGCTGGCGCTGCAAACCCGCGAGCAACATATCCGCCGCGAAAAAGCCACCTCCAACATCTGCACCGCACAGGTGCTGCCGGCGGTGCTGGCCAGCATGTACGCCGTCTATCACGGCCCGCAGGGCTTGAAGCGTATCGCCCAACGGGTGGCCAGCTACACCGCCATTTTTGCGCGTGGCATACAGCAGATGGGGTATGAAATCAGCAACGCCCATGCCTTTGATTCGGTCACCATCCAGACCGGAGATGCTACTCATTCGATTGCGGATCGCGCCCGTCAGTCAAGGGCCAATCTGCGATTTCGCTTAAAAAATCACCTGGGCGTGTCGCTCGATGAAACCACCACGCGGGAAGACCTCGAAATGCTCTGGTCGTTCTTTGTCAAACCCGGCCAGGCCATGCCGCGACTGCGTGATTTTGAAAAAGGCATCGAGCCGCTCATACCGCAAGACCTGCGCCGCACCAGCGACTTTCTAACGCACCCGGTCTTTAACACGCATCGCTCTGAAACCGCCATGCTGCGCTACATCCGAGCCTTAAGCGACAAAGACTTGGCCCTTGACCGCAGCATGATCCCGCTGGGCAGTTGCACCATGAAGCTCAACGCCACCAGCGAGATGACTCCTATCACCTGGCCAGAGTTTGCCAATATCCATCCCTTTGCGCCGGCTGACCAATTGCAGGGCTATGCCGAGCTAGACCAGCAACTGCGCGACTGGCTCTGCCAAGCCACAGGCTACGCCGGCATCAGCCTGCAGCCCAACGCAGGCTCGCAGGGTGAATACGCGGGGCTGCTGGTCATCAAAGCCTACCTAGAGGCCAACGGCCAAGGCCAGCGCAATATTTGTTTGATTCCGTCATCCGCCCACGGCACCAACCCGGCCAGCGCACAAATGGCCGGGTTGACGGTGGTGGTTACCGCTTGCGATGCGCAAGGCAATGTCGATATGGCCGACCTTAAAGCCAAGTGCCAGCAGCACAGCGAAAAATTAGCCTGCATGATGATTACCTACCCCAGTACGCACGGCGTGTTTGAGACACAGGTCAAAGAACTCTGCGCCCTGGTACACAGCCACGGCGGTCGGGTGTATGTGGATGGTGCCAACATGAATGCGCTGGTCGGCACCGCAGCACCGGGCGAGTTTGGCGGCGACGTGAGCCACCTCAATTTGCACAAAACCTTTTGCATTCCCCACGGCGGCGGCGGGCCGGGTGTAGGCCCGGTGTGCGTAGTAGCGGACCTGGTGCCGTATTTGCCGGGGCATGTTACAGGCGGTATCGCAGTGAATGGCGTAGGTGCAATCTCAGCAGCACCGCTCGGTAACGCCGCAGTTTTACCGATCAGCTGGATGTACTGCCGCATGATGGGGCCAGAAGGCTTGAAGCAGGCGACTGAAATTTCAATCCTGTCGGCCAACTACATCAGCACCCGGCTTAAAGACCACTTCCCCACCCTGTACGCCAGCGAGGCGGGCTTCGTCGCCCACGAATGCATTCTGGACTTGCGCCCCCTGAAAGAGACCAGCGGCGTGACTGCAGAAGACGTGGCCAAGCGGCTGATGGACTACGGCTTTCACGCGCCGACGCTGAGCTTTCCAGTCGCAGGCACGCTGATGGTCGAACCGACCGAGAGCGAAGACTTAAAAGAAATCGACCGCTTCATCAACGCGATGATTTCCATCCGCAAAGAGATTGCCCAGATTGAAAGCGGTGCTTGGCCACAAGACAACAACCCGCTGAAGCACGCACCGCACACCGCAGCCAGCGTGCTGGCGGCAGAGTGGAACCGCCCGTATTCGCGTGAGGTAGCGGCGTTTCCGGTCGCGGCGCTAAAAACATCCAAGTACTGGCCGACTACTGGGCGGGTGGACAACGTATATGGGGATCGGAATTTAATGTGCAGCTGTGTACCGGTCAGTGACTACGCTTAGGCGTCCAAGCTGATCTGGTTGACCCGATACCCATTCTGAAAAAATCACCCCCCCACTCTGTTGGGGTGGGGCCAGCTTGGCGGGATAATTCTGTTGGTCAATTCGAATGACTTTTCGTGGGCGATTGCCGAGTCAAAACCGGTGCCGTTCAAAGGCGCGGCGTATTTGCTGCATCAGGCAGCGCCGGCGCAGTCAATTGGAGCTGTTAGGGTATTTTTGTTGGCCCCTTAGCAAATGTTAGGTTGGGATTCATGTCAGTCTGATTTAACCCAACGGGCCGCCACGAAACCCGGAGCGATTCAGCTTAATGTACTTTGTCATTGAATCCGCGGTGGGTGACGGCGGATAAAAACTTCGCAAAAAACAAGACCTTAGGCTGTGCGTGCGCATGCCTTTAGAGGCCTTTTATTGGTGTGGTGCCCGCATTTGCGCGGGTGGCGTTACCATCCACCATGTCAATCGTAGGCAAATGTTTAATAACCGTTTTCAGGACACACATATGTTTTCTATATTGAAATTCTTTTGGATGATTTTTCACCGTGGGTGGAGTATTGTTAATCCCAATTTCAACCCCCTGCGCAGCGCTCCGCCGCACATCAAGTACTTCGCCAGCATTTTGCTGGGCTGTTTTTGGAGCTTGGCGTTCGGACTTTACACCGCACAGTTTTTTTTCATCAGCCTCAATATGCTGGCGCACGTTGCCATCATCAGTATGGTGTTTGTGACTTGGTACACATTCCGACATTTCCGAAAGACCTATGGTTCAGGCACATACCCACTTATGCGTGACCCTAACTTTAGTCCCAAGTGCTATGAAATGACCGATGCTGAAAAATTAGTGGCTGCACAACGGGCAGACCAACTGTTGGCACCGCATAAAAAAATTTAGTGTGACCACAGCAGCAAAGCTGTAACTTCAGCGTGCAGCGGAATTCAGCTGATAGCGCCATGGCGCGTTAGCAATAACGCGGCTGCGGCATGTGCCCATCGCATGGCGGCATCTACCGGCTCACCGCGCGCCAGAGCGCCGCCTGCGGTGTCGGCGACTTGCATGAACAATTGGGGGCAGACTCAAATTGAATTAAAAAACTATAGATAACGTAGCTGCTTACGCCCGTATTTCCTGACCTATAGGCTTAACCCCTGCACCAAACGGTCCAACAACATGGCCGTCCTGTGAGTCACTTGTTGGCGAAACCACGCACCATCAGCGCAAGGAAAAATTAAGGAAAAATTAGGGTCAGACTCCAATTAAACTAAACCGCTACAAATAAAATAGCTGCTTTCGCCCGAATCCATTGAGTTACAGCCTAGATACTAATTTCTGCTTTACGCGGCGAGCAAAGAGCAGCGTTCAATACGAGACAACTCAACGCTCATGGCGTCCCTGGCGATGGCCGTGTCATAAGCGGCTTGACTGCGCAGCCACCAGCCATCGCTCGAGCCAAAATAGCGGCAAAGCCGAAGATCAGTATCAGCCGTCACAGCACGCTTGCTAGAGACGATGTCGCCGATGCCCTGTGGCGGCACGCCAATGTCTTTGGCCAGCCTGTATTTGGTCAAGCCAAGCGGCTTGAAGAATTCTTCATCCAGCATTTCGCCTGGGGAAACCGGGGGCACAGTACGCATGATCCTCCTTTCTCAGTGGTAGTCCACAATTTCAACATCAGCCAAGCCGTCAGGTGTCCGAAACGTCGAAAACAACAGTTTTAGAGCGTTAATCAGTCTTACAGCCCAATCGATTGAAACGCAAACAGCTATTAATAAAATAGCGAAAAAAAATTAAGCGGCTCAAACTACTTGATGCTTGCCAGCCGCGCCCGTCCAGTCGGGCTTGTGCTTTGT
>Ga0335398_10002573_pt1 | contig 28315 bp, 27 predicted proteins | sample BON03_FD_205742 | JGI IMG/M metagenome (GOLD analysis project Ga0335398, IMG submission 205742) | Freshwater microbial communities from Lake Bonney liftoff mats and glacier meltwater in Antarctica - BON-03 (spades assembly) (version 2) | ecosystem: Environmental > Aquatic > Freshwater > Ice >... | reverse complement strand
CTTCTCGATTAAATAAAAAAAGCAAGCCATAAGACTTGCTTTTGTGGAGAATAACGGTCCGCGATAGCTATCGGGACGAACCGATGACTTCTCGATTAAATAAAAAAAAGCAAGCCATAAGACTTGCTTTTGTGGAGAATAACGGAGTCGAACCGATGACCTCTACACTGCCAGTGTAGCGCTCTAGCCAGCTGAGCTAATCCCCCTTTATTAGGAATGCAAATATAGACCTCAGTTTCTACTTTGCAAACGAATATTTACTCCGTTGAATAATTTATCCGAGTTATGATGCTTCGACCAAGGGTGACCTCGTCTGTGAATTCCAGTTCGCCACCTACGGGAATTCCCCGAGCGATGATGCTGACTTTGATTGTTTTTTCCTTTAGCCGCTTGGCTATGTAAAATGATGTAGTGTCACCCTCCATTGTTGCCGAAAGTGCCAAGATCACTTCTAGAACAGGTTCTTCTTTTTCCAATCGCTCAATTCGTTGAATCAAAGATTCAATCTTCAATTCTTCCGGGCCGATTCCTTGTATCGGTGAGATTACTCCCCCTAATACGTGGTATTTTCCCAGAAACTGATTGGTATTTTCAATGGCCAAGACGTCTCGGATATCCTCGACCACGCAGATCAAAGTGGAATCTCTCCGGTGGCTTTTGCAAATGCTGCATTCCTCAGCATCGGAGACATTGTTGCATATTTTGCAATATTGGATCTCTGAGCGCATTCTAGATAGAGCCAAAGTCAAAGCTTCGGTATGGACTTCGTTTTGCCGGAGCAAATGTAGGGCGAGTCGTAATGCGGTCTTTTTACCTATGCCAGGAAGTCTGGATATCTCGGTGACCGCATCTTCAATAAGTTTGGAAGGAAAATTCACTGGATAAAGATCGATTAAACTATTTCGGCCTGGATTCCAGCATCTAAAATAGCCATGCAAAATGGTTTTAATTCTTCATATCCTCCTTTTTTTACAGCACATTTCCCTTTGAAATGAATAATTATTGTGCATTGCTCAGCTTGCTCAGCGGTGTGTTTGCAGACTTTTATAAGTATTTGGGTCACATGATTAAAAGTGTTGACTTCATCATTATAGACGATAAGGTCGCAAGCATCCAAGTCTACCAACTCTTCGACTAATACTTCTTCTAATTCGACCATAGGATATGTAGTACTCGATTTATTCATTTTGCAAAATTAATAATATTAGACAACTTAGCGAACCCACAGCAAAGCATTTATGAATCCACAATTAGTTTTAATAGTAATTACCTGTTATTTTTTGTTGCTTTTTTTGATCTCCTGGTTCACATCTCGAAATGTTACTGCTGATTCTTTCTTTACTGGAGATCGCCAATCCCCCTGGTTTTTGGTTGCTTTTGGGATGATCGGAGCATCACTCTCCGGTGTGACTTTCATCTCAGTACCAGGAGAGGTAGGTAATACTAACTTCTTTTATTTCCAAGTTGTTTTGGGATATACTTTAGGCTACTTCACCATTGCTAAAGTCTTACTACCATTATATTACCGATTAAACTTAGTTTCAATCTATTCTTACCTTGAAGATCGATTTGGGTTTTGGTCTTATAAAACAGGTGCATTTTTCTTTATACTTTCCAGAACTTTGGGTTCTTCACTCCGAGTGTTTTTGGTAGCATCGGTGTTACAATTGATCCTATTTGATTCTTTAGGGATCCCATTCTGGGTTTCTGTCTTGATTACCGTAGGTTTGATTTGGCTTTATACCCATCGGGGCGGAATCAAAACGGTTGTTTGGACAGATACTTTACAGACATTTTTTATGCTTGCGGCAGTAGTAGTTTGTATAATTCTAATCGGGAATGAACTGAATTTTGAGGGAGTTAAAGGTTATTTTACAGCAGTTGCTGATGACCCAAGATCCAAGATTTTCAATTGGGATTGGAAAGCCGGCACCAATTTCTTCAAGCAATTTATCTCAGGAGCCTTTATTACGATCGTGATGACAGGGCTCGATCAGGATATGATGCAGAAGAATCTGACCTGCAAAAATATTGGAGATGCCCAGAAAAACATGTTCTGGTTTACCATCATTTTGGTCTTTGTTAATCTGCTTTTTCTCTCCCTTGGCGTAATGCTCTATTTGTACACTGAGACAAATGGGATTTCTCTCCCAGCCAAAACAGATGAGCTTTTCCCGATGCTGGCCACGCAACATTTCTCGGCTTTTGCCGGAATTGTTTTTGTGCTTGGGATTACTGCTGCCGCCTACTCCAGTGCAGATTCTACCTTGACTGCATTGACGACTTCGTTTTGTATCGATTTCTTAGAGTTGGAGCGAAGGTATCCTGCAGAAAAGCGCGTGAGCGTTCGCAAGAAAGTACATTTGGTTTTTACCTTCGTGATGTTTTTGGTGATACTGATGTTTCATTGGATTAATGATCAGAGTGTAATCAATTCAGTATTTATTATCGCAGGATATACCTACGGGCCGCTTCTGGGCTTGTATTCATTTGGACTTTTCACGAAGTGGCAAGTCAACGACAAATGGGTTCCTTACGTGGCAGTTGCAGCTCCGATTTTAGCTTACATCATCAGCTCTAATTCGGAAGCATGGTTTTGGGGCTATAAGTTTGGCTTTGAGGTTTTGATTTTGAATGGAGGATTGATGTTTGCTGGTTTGTTATTGCTTCGCAAAAAGTAATCAGAGTTCCAATTCAAGTAGGGGATTCCAAAAGTGTTTTTCGAAATTCAGGATTTGATCTTTCTCAATTTCCACTCCTTCCTTTTCCAATAATTCCTGCATGGCTGTAGGTGTGGAAAAATGGCCTTTTCCAGTCAAAAGGCCAACACGATTTACCACTCGATGAGCAGGCACATCAGCCATCGTATGTGCGGCATTCATAGCATAGCCGACCATTCGTGCGCCGCTTTTCAACCCCAAATAATGTGCAATCGTACCATAGCTCGTTACTCTTCCTTCTGGAATCAATCGAACTACCTGGTAGACTAAATCAAAATAATTAGGCTTTTCTTCTTTCATCTGACCAGTCAATTATGGCTTGGTTTATAGCGTTAATGGCATTTTTTTCAATTTCCTTCTCACCAGTTTTGATAGGGAATTGAAATCGGATTACCAGACTCTCAGGTTTTCTTTCCAATACATTCAATTGGGCACCATCGATGAATATTCGCTCTGAAAATGGTTTTAATCGATTAGAAAGTACAGTCTCCAATTCTTCCAATTGGACTTTGGAGTGGAATGGGATTTCCGAGTCGATGATGACCTGATGTGAGTCGTTTTTGGAATAATTCACCACTTCACTGCTGAAAATTAAATTATTTGGCACCAAAATAATTTCTCCTGTTTCCCCTTTTAGCACCAAATTCACTAAGGTAATATCCCGAATAAAGCCAGTATGCTTCCCTACGAAAATTTTATCTCCGATTTCCAATTGCTCAGAAAACATGATGATCAATCCATTCACAATGTTGGTAATGTAGTCCTTAGTCAGCAAAGCTATCGCTGCCGCTACGATAGTGATACTGGTGAGAAATTCCAATGGCTTAATGTTGAAAGCCAGCATTACCGTAATCAATAGTACCCCCACATTCAAAATCCAGCTGATCCTACCGATTCCAATCATGAAATTGGGCTGAACTTTATGGTCTGCAGTTTTTTGCAGGTAAAATTTCAATATAACGATTCTTCCGAGCGAGATTAGAAGATTGGAACTCAGTAAGAAGATTAGCGCACGAAGTACTGCTTGAATAAAAATCCTATCCGAAACGTATCGGCTGATGTAAGTGTCACCTTGGTATAAAAACTCCAGACCAATAAGTAAAACAAGCTTAATCACGAAGTTTCGCTTTCGGACATTTTCCTTACTCTTAATGATCGATTTCAGTTGGTTCATGCCTTTTTGAAAAATTAAGCCTAATTTTATAAATAATAAGAGACAAATCTTAATTAGAATGAGTAGAAATATAATTGTAACAGGAGCTGCAGGAAATCTCGGCACGGCAGTAGTAGATAAATTCAAAAGGGAAGGCTACCATATTATTGCGTTGATACAGCCCGGCAAAGATGAACAAGTGGAGGAAGCTGACGATATCTACGAAGTAGATGTGACAGATGAAACTGCTGTGGCAGAATTTATCAAGGAATATCATATGCAGTATGGCGAAGTAGATGCCTTGGCGATGATTGTGGGTGGTTATGCAAATGGATCGATCTCAGAGACGAATCAAAAAGACTTTGAAGATATGTTTAAGTTGAATTTTTTCAGTGCGTTTCATTTGGTAAAAGGATTTCTGCCGATTATGAAAAACCAGAAAAAAGGAACAATTCTTTTTGTAGGTGCTCGACCTGCACTGCAAGTGGAAGATGCAGTAGGCAAGCTAGCTTATGCGATGAGCAAAAAGTTGATTTTCGACTTGGCAGAAATAGTAGGGGAGGAGACGAAGGAGACTTCGATTCGATCCCATATCTTTGTACCAAGTATCATCGATACACCTCCAAATAGAGAGTCTATGCCTGATGCAGATTATAGTAAGTGGGTGACACCAACTGATATTGCAGAATCTATGCATTTCGCAGTGAATACGCCAGCACTTCAGAATACCACTTTCAAACTTTACGGAGAAGTATAACCAGTCAAATTATGGGCTCAAAAATTATTTTAATTTTTACAACCTTACTTTTATTTTCTATTCCCAGCTATGGGCAGTCCGAAGAAGAGTCGATTCAGAATGTAATCGAATCCTTATTTGATGGGATGAGAGCTAAAAATATAGATCAACTTGCTGCTGTTTTTGCAGATGATGCAATGATGCAAACCATAGCGCTGGGCGATAATGGACCTCAGGTAAATCCGGGTTCCGTGTCAGATTTCATGAAACGCATCAGCACCACGCCCGCCGATACACAGCTGGATGAGCAGATTTTGAGCTTTGAGATCAAGGTGGATGGCCCAATGGCCTCAGCTTGGACTCCTTATGAATTTTATGTCAATGGGACTTTTAGCCACTGCGGAGTGAATTCCTTCCAGTTGGTAAAATTTACCGAAGGCTGGAAAGTAGTTTATATAATAGATACCCGTCGCAAGAATCCTTGCAATCAGTAAAATTATGAATGAATTAAAGGCAAAGGTTTATGAGACCGCTATTTCCAAGGTAAAGGAAAAAATAAAACTGCTCGATGAAGAGCGTAGGGCGATCAACGATGGAATTCTTGAGGATACCAAAAGCAGCGCTGGTGATAAGTTTGAGACGGGTCGCGAGACGATGACTCAAGATCTCCTTACTGTTGAGAAACAGTTAAAACAAGGCAGATTTGAGTTTGACGAGCTATGTCGACTTCAGGCCATCAAAGACACGGCTCCTACTGTCCAAGAGGGCAGTTTGGTTCAGTTGGGAAATGACACATTCCTGATTTCTCTAAGTCTAGGGCAGATCGATCTAGCAGGTCAAAAAGTATTTTTACTCAGCGAGAGTTCGCCTCTGGGAGCAACTTTGATTGGTCAGAAAAAGGGAGCGGAGGTCAGCTTCAGAGGCAAAATGATGAAGATTGGGGAGTTGTTTTAATCTGATTTTAGAATAAAATTCATTAATTCCTCACCACCATTCATTAAAGTCAATTCGTTTTTACCCGCTTTCAATTTTACGACTTTACCAAGTGCAGAAAGAAAAGCTTGCTCTCCGCTGCCAGGGCAAGTTTTTTGCGTTACTGTGTCTGGGTCAAGTTTGATTTCGTTGGGTTCCAGTTGAAAACTATCTGAGCGATTGTTTCAGCCAGTGAACCCCAAGTCTCCCACCTTCCAAAAATAGCGAGAGTGAGAATACCTCCCGCAAATTGCTCGATATCCAATCCTTTTGCCTGCAAAGAGCTGAGCGCCCACGAGTTTCCGGTGAGAGAACTCAAAGGGTTTATTGCTTTCAAACTTCAACAACTACTGATGAACATGGAGATTAGACTGAAGCTTAATAAGTTTGGTTTTGCATGGTTTTAGACTTAAAAAGATAAAAAAGAAAATTTCTAACATAATGGAAATTATGGAAAAGGTCAATTTGGATCAAATTGAAAGAATCGATCTTTTTTTGCTCTATTTTATTCTTTTTCCAAAAGGAAGGTCATTTTTTTCAAAAACTCTAAAAAATTGTTAGGCTAATTGATATTTTGGCAGTAAGATTGTCTAGTCAATTTTCCAACCATGGTATTTGCAGCGAAGTTTTTTTTCAATGAAATCCAATTTCCGATCTCGGCAGTTGTCGCATGCACCTTTTTTTCTATGTCCACCGGAATGTTTACCATGATTACGGGTTGATCCCGTCAGATCTATAAAGTACCCGTCCCCAAGGGCCTGAAAAGGCTAATTTCTAATTTAAATTTACTCCTATTTTCCATGAAAATCATCAAGTTCGGAGGTACCTCCGTATCGAATCACGATAATATTAAACAAGTTTTTTGCATCCTGCAATCCAAGTTAAAATACCATGAAATTGCAGTAGTTTTTTCAGCATTTGGAGGCGTCACAGAGAGCCTCCTTCGCATTGCTCAGATGGCCAGAGAAGGGGACGATACGTATCGGGATTTACTTCAGACTTTAGAAGAAAAGCATTTAACCCTAGTCCGACAGCTTATTGGAGTTCATAATCAATCGGCGGTAATGACTTTTGTTAAAGTCAGATTCAAAGAATTGGAGGATCTTTTTCACGGTATTTATTTGATCAAAGAAAATTCTCCAAGAACCCTGGATTATGTTGCAAGCTTCGGTGAGCGACTTTCGACTTTTATTCTAGCTGAATCCATGCAAGCTCATGGGATGAAAACGCAGTTCCTGGATGCTCGGGATGTTATTCGGACAAATGATAGATTCGGGCAGGCGAAGGTTGATTTTGACACTACAAATGCACAAATCAAGGCTTATTTCTCGAAGCATGAGGGGATCAAAGTAATTACCGGATTCATAGCCTCAACGGTGAAAGGCGAGACAACTACTTTGGGTAGGTCGGGCTCAGATTACACCGCTTCAATTTTTGCAGGGGCATTGGAAGCTACGGATCTAGAGATCTGGACGGATGTGTCTGGCGTATTGACTTCCGACCCGAGATTGGTTTACGCAGCATTTACGATTCCTCAGTTGAGCTATAGTGAAGCGATGGAGCTTTCGCATTTCGGTGCGAAAGTGATTTTCCCGGCTACCATGCAGCCCGCAATGAAGCGGAGTATTCCGATTTATATTAAAAACACTTTTGAACCCGAGAATCCAGGCACGCTCATCAATGGAGACGTCAGCTTTGGGCCATTAATCAAAGGCATTAGCTCGATTTCGAATATTTCCATTGTCTCCGTCCAGGGTGCAGGATTAATGGATACGGCGGGAGCGAGTAGTCGGGTTTTCAAGGCTTTGGCAGATGCTAAAGTCTCGATATTACTTATATCTCAGGCCTCTTCGGAGCATAGCATCTGTCTTGCCATTAAATCTTATGAGGCGACATTAGCCAAAGATGCGGTGGAGATGGAGTTTTACTATGAGATCAAATCAGGAGAAATGGACGAGGTTATCATATTGAATGAACTGGCGACAATCGCGGTGGTAGGCGAAAACATGAAACAAAATCCGGGTGCCTCGGGAAGGATGTTCCGAGCTTTGGGAAGAAATAATATCAACGTTGCAGCCATTGCACAAGGGAGTTCGGAGCTCAATATCTCTGCAGTGATTCCACAGGTGGATTTGCAAAAGGCGCTCAATGCCTTACATGAATCCTTTTTTCTATCAGAAAATAAAGTTCTACACGTTTTCTTGGTTGGGACGGGGCTTATTGGACAGGCTTTGATCAAAATGATTGCCAATCAGCGGGAGAAACTTCGGGGAGATAATGAATTGGATGTACAAATTCACGGCTTGGCAAACAGTAGATTTATGGCTTTCCATGAGGATGGGTTTGATCTTAAAAATTCCTATCAATTGAGCGATGCGGATGAGAAAACAGATCTTAATAGATTTATTGGAAAAATGGAAGAGATGAATTTTTCCAATTCAGTTTTTGTGGACTGTACTGCGAGTCAAGATGTGGCAGAATTGTACACCAAAATCTTAGAAGCTAAAGTGGCTATCGTCACACCGAATAAAAAAGCTAATTCAGGCTCAATGGAGCAGTATTTGGCCTTGAAGAAGTTGGCGAAAAAGCGTGGAGTAAAATTCCTCTACGAAACCAATGTGGCAGCAGGTCTTCCAGTCATTAATACAATCCAAGATTTGATGCTCTCGGGTGATAAAGTCATTCGGATTGAAGCCGTACTCAGTGGCTCGATGAATTTCATTTTTTCAGAACTTGAAAAGGGAGACCCATTTTCAGAAGTGGTAAGAGTAGCTAAAGAAAAAGGCTACACAGAGCCAGATCCAAGAGACGATTTGAGCGGGATGGATGTGGCGCGTAAGATATTGATTTTGGGCCGGGAAGCTGAGCAGACTTTGGAGTTTGATAATATCACCATTCAAAGCATGGTTCCTGAAGATTGCCAATCAGCGAGCACGGTGCCTGAGTTTTTTGAAAAGCTCAAAGCGCATGATCAAGAATTCACTTCACTTTTGGAGGAAGCTGCAGCGAAAGGCGAAAAACTTCGCTTCATGGCCACGTTAGAAAATGGCAAGGCAAAAGTGGGTTTGAACTCCTTACCAAACTCACATCCATTCAGTGGATTGGGAGGAAGTGATAATATGATCTTATTGACCACGGATCGCTATCATGATCGTCCGATGATTATCCGCGGACCAGGTGCTGGGGCAGACGTCACAGCCGCGGGAGTTTTTGCGGACGTGATCCGAATCGGTAACTATACTCGAGAATAATGAAATCTGTCAAAGCTTTTGCGCCAGCTACCGTAGCCAATGTTTCCTGCGGTTTCGACATCCTTGGATTTGCAATTGATGCGATGGGAGATATCGTAGAGCTTGTCCAAAAAGACAAGCCGGGTCTTCGTGTAGTTTCCATTGAAGGAGACGAAGGAAGATTGCCCTTGGACGCAGCGAAAAACACATGTGCTGTTGCGATACAAGCAATGCTGGACGAACTAGGAATCAATCCTGGAATTGATATTTATCTCAAGAAAGGTCTTCCGCTTGGATCTGGAATGGGCTCCAGTGCAGCAAGTGCTGTGGCCGCTTTGGTGGCTTCAAATGAGCTTTTGGGAAATCCTTTTTCCAAAAAAGAATTGCTTCCATTTGCGATCGCTGCCGAGAAAGTGGCCTGTGGAGCTGGTCATGCCGATAATGTAGCGCCAAGTCTTTTGGGTGGATTTGTCTTGATCCGAGACTATCACCCTTTGGATGTGATTAAACTTCATGTTCCAAACGAATTGTATTGTACCCTTTTGCATCCACACTTTGAATTGAATACTGCTGATTCACGGTCGGTGCTTCGAGATCAGATTCCGATGAAAGTATCCACCATTCAATCAGGAAATGTTGCAGGATTTATCGCTGGCTTATATCAGGAAGATTATGACTTGATCTCCAGATCGCTCAAGGATGTAATTGCTGAGCCCAATCGGGCGGTTTTGATTCCGGGATTTTATGAAATTCGAGAGAAATTGAAAGAGGCCGGAGTTTTAGGAATGGGGATTTCAGGTTCCGGGCCGACGCTTTTTGCACTTTCAAAAGGAGCTGAAACCTCAGCAAAAATTGCTACGGCCGCAGAAGAAATCTATCAATCGATCGGTTTGGAGGTAGATATCTATTTCTCCAAAATCAACACACAAGGAGCATATGTGATTCAGGAATGAATCTGACACTTGATCTAAACCTCACAATCTAAATTCCATGAGATTTTACAGTACTTCGAATCCCTCATATTTGGTAAATCTTACCGAGGCGGTAGTCAAAGGATTAGCTCCAGATCAAGGTTTGTATATGCCTGAGAAGATTCCTGTTTTGGAAGCTTCATTCTTTGCCAATTTTTCAGAATTAACTTTTCAAGAAATAGGCTACAAAGTCATTGGAGCACTTTTTTCTTCAGCGCTTTCTGATTCGCAAATCAAGGAATTGGTAGATCATACCTTAGTCTTTGATGCGCCTTTGGTGGAGGTCGAACAAGACGTTTACAGTTTGGAGCTTTTTCATGGACCGACCTTGGCTTTTAAGGATTTCGGAGCGCGGTTTTGTTCCAAGTTGATGAGTATGCTGATTGCCAAATCAGAACAAAAAGTTCGTGTATTGGTGGCGACTTCCGGAGATACAGGAAGTGCGGTTGCAAATGGTTTTTTGGGAGTGGATGGGGTGGATGTAATTATTCTTTTCCCGAAAGGGAAAGTGAGTGAGCTTCAGGAAAAGCAATTCACCACTTTGGGTCAGAATATCACTTCGCTTGAGGTGGATGGTGTTTTCGACGATTGCCAGCGAATGGTTAAAGAAGCCTTTCTTGATCTGGAATTGAATGAGAAGTTGCTGCTAACCTCAGCAAATTCAATTAATGTAGCTCGTTGGATTCCGCAGTGTTTGTATTATTTCTATGCGTTTTCCAGACTACCAAAAAACGGTAAAAAAGTAGTGTTCTCTGTTCCAAGCGGGAATTTTGGAAATCTCGCTGCTGGGATTCTAGCCCAGCGAATGGGATTGCCAATTGCTCATTTTATAGCTGCGACAAATGAAAATAAAGTTGTACCTGAGTTTTTGGCTGGAGAAGCATTTTTGGCTAAGCCATCGGTTCAAACAGTATCGAATAGTATGGATGTGGGTAATCCAAGCAATTTCCCCAGGCTTTTGGCATTGTATGAGTTTGATGAGAATCGATTGAAGGATCAAGTCAGCGGTGCTTTTTATTCCGATGCAGCTACGGTGGATGCTATCCAGGCAGTCAGGAAAAAAGGCTACATCATTGACCCACATGGAGCTGTCGGGTATTTGGGTTTAGTTGATTTTATGAAAGCGAATGAAGGCTTCCAAGGTGTATTTTTAGAAACTGCCCATCCCGGGAAATTTCGTGATGTAGTAGAAAAAGCATTGAATGAAAAGTTGATTTTGCCAGAGCGATTGGCTGCCTTTTTAGACGGGGATAAGAAAGTAATTCCAATGCAAAATAACTTTAAGGAGTTTAAGGAGTTTTTGGAGAGTTTGAATTGATTCCTTTCTTGACCCTTACAAACATCATCATAATGTCTATTTTTTGGTATCATCTGATACGATCAATGATAAAGTTTATGTGATCACTTTGAAAAACAGGATAATTGAATCTTCAGCTACTTCTTCCGCTCGATTGTGTAATCCACCAACGCAGAAAGTGAAGTCTTGTAATCGGATTCAGGAAACTCATTTAAAATCACCATGGCCTCTTTGTAGAACCGATACATTGCTTCTTTGGCGTAGTTCAATCCACCACTTTTTTTCACAAAGGCAATCACTTCATTCACGGCTTTTTTGTTGTCGCTTTTATTTCGAATAATATTGATGATTCGTCTTTTCTCTAGCCAATCTGCTTTCGATAATGCAAATATCAGCGGCAATGTCATTTTTTTCTCCTTGATATCAATTCCGACCGGCTTGCCGATTTCATCATCTCCGTAATCAAAAAGGTCATCTTTGATCTGAAATGCCATTCCTACTTTCTCCCCGAACTCCCGCATTTTTTGAATAGTCTCTTGCGAACTTTCTGTACTTGACGCTCCGACTGCGCAGCAGGATGCCATTAGACTGGCTGTTTTCTGACGGATGATATCGTAATAAACCGCCTCATCAATGTCTAGTTTACGGGCTTTTGCCATTTGTAAGAGTTCGCCTTCTGACATTTCTTTCACAGCATTGGAGACGATTTTGAGCAAGTGGTAATCTCCATTATCCACACTCAATAAAAGTCCCTTGGACAGTAAGAAGTCTCCGACGAGCACTGCAATTTTATTTTTCCAAAGTGCATTTACAGAGAAAAACCCTCTTCGATAGTTTGCATCATCTACCACATCATCATGTACCAACGTAGCAGTGTGGAGCAGTTCGATCAAAGCCGCGCCTCGGTGGGTGGATTCGTTGATTCCTCCCGTGAGTCCGGCGCTTAGAAAAACAAACATTGGTCGCATCTGCTTCCCCTTTCGCTTCACGATGTAATTCATGATATGATCCAGAAGTTTGACTTTGCTCTTCATCAAGTCTTTAAACTTGAGTTCAAACTCAATCATTTCGGAAGCAATAGGTTTCTGGATTTCCTTGAGGTCTACTTTCATCAGGTCTTTGATAGCGCAAAAATACTACGCTTTCCATCTTAGGCAAGAATAATCACTTGTTTGACTTCGAAACGACCAAAAAACTATAACGTTTGAAAAATTTTGATTTTAAATGGATTCCTGTGGCAAGTGATCTGCAAGTCAGTCTTTTATACAATATAAATTTCCTGTGCTTATATTTAGGACTAATCCATGGGACTGTCAGTGGGTTGATATGGTACAAGAAATTCAGTCTAAGACCCATCGATTAAACTGTTTTGACCATTTTAGAAAAATAGGGGTTGGGAATTTGACAGATTTTCAGGAAAGTGATTTGCTGAAATTTGATTTTTAGAGAAGGAGTATGACTTCATGGTTTACCTTCTGTCCGCAGTTTATTCGGGACGGAAGGTCTTTTGATTATCTTTGAGAGAATTTTTAAAATAGAGAATCACCTTGGAGGAGAAATACATCAAACATCAATATGCACCCATTCTTCCCAGTAAGGACGAGTGGCCGGTGGTCAAATTGGCCCGAGAGCGTAAAGAATTTGTAAAAAAGGTAGCTAATCTGGCTGAGGAAAGGATACTAAAGCAAACCGGAAATAATCCCGAGATTTTAAAGGAGGAATTGGAAACTACGCTCTATCGGGAAAAGCTTAGAATCAAGCAAAATCCTTGGATAGTGGATCCGGATGATGAGGGAAAGTTTTGGGGAGAAGTAAAGTCATCGCTGTTAAACATCAATGGAGATGAGAAAAAAATCAGTCGATTCGAAGAATATAAGTCTGTCCTAAATAAAATCACGGCGAGATATGCAGAAGAGATTGCGAGTAATTTCAAAGCGACGCATTACAAATTTACCCGGAGTGTAGTTACTTATGGTTTTTCCAGATTGTTGAATGCGGCTAGAGTTAAGGGTTTTAGATCCATTTTCAGTAATCAATATAGCCTTCAGGACAAGATTCAGATTACGGGTGAGACGGATCAGATTCGGGACTTGGCGACAAAAGGTACTATTATCATGGTACCTACCCATTTTAGTAATCTAGATAGTATTCTGATCGGGTGGATCATTTCAGTTTTGGGTTTGCCTCCTTTTATATATGGGGCGGGACTTAATCTTTTCAATATTTCAATTTTCGCTTACTTTATGAATGCGCTTGGAGCGTATAAAGTAGATCGTAGAAAGAAGAATCTGTTGTATTTGGAGACTTTGAAAACATACTCTAAAGAAGCGATTCAGTTTGGTTGCCATAGTTTATTTTTTCCTGGCGGAACTCGATCCAGGAGCGGGATGATCGAATCGAGGTTAAAGCTCGGCTTACTGAGTACAGCAATAGAAGCTCAACGAGCCAATTATCAATCAGGAATCACTGATATTTCCGGAAAAATATTTATAGTCCCGGTGACGATTAATTACCATTTTGTGTTGGAAGCACCCAGCTTGATTCGGGAGCATTTGAGTATTACGGGACAAGAGCGCTATTACAAAGAGAATGATGAGTTCTCCAATTCTTATAAAATCTCAAAGTTTCTGGTCAAATTTTTTACCAAAGGATCTGATATCTCGGTATCAATCGGGAAGGCCATGGACGTTCTTGGCAACTATGTGGATCAGGAGGGTCGCACGATAGATAAAAATGGGAGGCAGATTGACACCAAAGACTATTTTATGTCTGAAGGCAAAGTGACAGTTGATCCACAGCGCGAGGAGGAATATACCAACATGCTTGGTAAGCGAATTGTGGAGGAGTTTCACAAGATCAATCGGGTCTTTAGCTCGCATTTGGTTTCGTTTACGGCCTTTGAAATTATCAAAAAGGAGAATCCGAAATTAGATTTGTTTGAATTGCTCAGACTTCCCGAGGAGGACTTGTTGATTCCATCTGAGGAGTTTAAACAAGTCTGTCAAATGGTGTTGGACGCAATTTTTGATTTGAAATCAAAAGATCTTATCAAAATGGCACCCCATCTGAATCGTGACATTGAAGAGATCATCCGACATGGATTGGAGAATGTGGGAATGTATCACGCCAAGCGGCCTCTTATCAAAGATTTTGAAAATAACATCACAACTCAGGATGTGAGCTTACTCTATTTTTACCACAACAGACTGACCGGATATGGACTCGAAAAGCTCTTTTAAAAATAAAATCGTAGGCGTAGTCGGGGTAGGTAGCTTTGGTACTGCTGTCGCCAATATGCTAGCACAGAAAAATAATGTGATCGTATATGCGCGCAAGACTGATGTGGTAAACGAGATAAATAGTCAAAATACGGCGCAGGGGAAGTCTTTGGATCATAGAATCACAGCTACCAGTGACCCAAAAGAAATTTGCGAGCAATGTGAAATCTTATTTTTCATGATACCATCTTCCGGATTTTTGGAGGTGGTGAGGACTTTCGCCCCTTTTCTTTTTCCGTATCACCTGATTATCCATGGGACAAAAGGGCTGAGCCTGAATCTTAAGAATGGTGAAACGCTCGATACAGTCAAACGGCTAAATCGAAGCCGGATTTTGACTATGAGTGAGGTGATTCTCCAAGAAACAGTTGCGGTGCGTGTCGGTTGTCTGGCGGGACCAAATCTTGCCAAAGAACTAGTACAAGGTCAACCGGCGGCTACGGTAATAGCTAGTAAATATAACGAAGTGATATTGGAGGGCCAGCGTTTGCTTCGCTCGGAGAAGTTTCAGGTATATGGTAATTCTGATATTATCGGAGTGGAACTATCGGGAGTTTTGAAGAATATCATTGCAATCGCAGCGGGAGCATTAGCTGGCCTTGGCTTGGGGGAAAATGCTAAAGGACTCTTGATTTCCAGAGGAATGGTGGAGATGGTTCATCTAAGCAATGCGCTTGGTGGAAGTGTGAAGTCGGTATTTGGGCTTGCAGGTATCGGTGATTTGGTTACCACTTGCAACTCAGTAGATTCAAGAAACTACACCGTGGGATTCCGACTTGCTAAAGGGGAAAGTCTGAATGAGATACTGGCAGATATGGAAGAAGTTGCAGAAGGAATCAATACGGTGCGGATTATTAAAGCTTTCTTGGAGACTACCGGTCTACGTGCGCCAATCACAGAGAATTTGTACAAGGTGCTTTTTGAAGATCTGGAGATCGAAGAAGCTCTTCAGTTTTTGATGAAATTTCCTTTTAATGTGGATGTGGACTTCGTGTAACTCCTTGCGTTTTTAAGCTAATCTTTTAATAATTATATTTTCAAGCTTATCTTAGAATTATGGAAATGCGTTTTTTGACCAAGGGTGAGAGTAATAAGCTGCGAAAAAAGGAATTCTTAGCCCTTTCTGGCGAGGATCGTTTTTTGGCGTTTCTGAATTTGAGTAGGCGGGTGAATCAACTCTTTCCTTCTAAGATTACTTTTGAAGAGCGCACGAAGGGGAATTTTATTCTTAAGCGTAAATGAATCAAATCTGGAAGGATAACATTACTCAGTTCATTGAGCTGGCAAATAAGCACCAAGTCAAAATGCTATTGGTAGGAGGTGGAGCAGTTAATTTTCACGGATACCAAAGGCATTCTGCCGATGTTGACTTTTGGATTAAAACTGACCCTAAAAATCTTAAGAATTTGATTTTAACTTTTCAGGAAATGGGGTTCGATGTTATTGAATTTCCGAAAGAAGTTGTAAACCAGCAAAAAAATATTTCTGTGAAATTCACTCCTGTCGATCTCGACCTAGAATTAATCACTAAGTTTGAAATCAGCAAAAACTTCGATGAAGCTTACCGTCTCTCAGAGGAAGCAGTCGTGGTGGGACTTCCTCTGAGAAAATGGAGAGTTTTGAATTTTGAAGATTTACTTGAAAGCAAGAAAAGAGCCGCCCGACCTAAGGATTTTCTGGATATTGAGCAACTGAGACGAAATAGAGGGACAGATATAAAGTAATTACTTCCTATCTCGATGGAATCAACTTCACCAATAATCCACTCCCCTCAGTGATCGCATACAAATAGCCATCGGGACTCTGCGATACTTGCCTCACTCTACCGATATCTTGAAATAGTATTTCCTCCTTCGAGAAATTAGTCCCATTCAACTCAATGCGTGCAATATGTTGCTTGGCTAGTGCTGCTACCAAGATATTACCTTTCCATTCCGGGTAGCGATCTGAGGTGACCAAGGTCATGCCGCAGGTAGCAATGGAGGGGACCCAATAATGTATAGGTTGTTCCATCCCTTCTTTTGAGGTGATTTCGGTGATTGGCGTTCCATTATAATTGATTCCGTAGGTGATCACTGGCCAGCCGTAGTTATTTCCCTTTTCGATCAGATTAAGCTCATCTCCTCCTTGAGGACCGTGCTCTACAGACCATATTCTATTATTTATCTCATCATAGACCATTCCCTGCGGATTTCGATTCCCATATGTCCAAATAGAAGTGATGGCATTAGGAGTATTGACAAAGGGATTATCAGATGGGATGGTGCCATCATCTTTTATTCGGTGGATTTTTCCATGTGAATTGGAGAGATTCTGAGCATTATTTCGTGAGCCTCTTTCGCCGTTACTGAAAAATAGGTAATTGTCTTTGTCAAATATAATTCTACTTCCATAGTGCGTACCGCTATTCCAAGCCGGACTGGTGACAATCAAATCATCAAATCCGGTGATTTGATTGCCATTTAGTTTAAATCTTGCAATACTTGTGGCACCACCACCGGGAATAGACTTGACGTATGCTATATAAATCCAGCCGTTTTGAGCATAGTCGGGATGAACAGTAATGTCCAGCAAACCTGCCTGACCATTGACATACATCGAAGGGAGTCCTTGGAGTTTTTGACCAGTATTTTGGTCATTTTCAAAAACCAGAATCTCACCTTTTCGCTCTGTAATAAGCATTTTACCATCTCCTAGCCAAGTCATACCCCAAGGATTTTGAAGTCCAGCATATAAAGTATCCAGTTTAATTGCCAGTTTTTCGGTAGGTATAGCATACTCTACTTCATCTCTTTCCATCAGCTTAGAATCCACTTCTTCCTTCGGGGAACAAGCATTGGTGGTAAATGAAAATAAAATGGCAGTAGATAAAAGTTTGATTTTCAATTTCATGTTTGGATTGTTTAGATAGTAAGCCAAACGTAGTCAAAACGATTTTGGTTTGTCTATGTTAGTTACCGAATAGAAATTCCAAAAAAAAAGTCCCTAAGATTTTTCTTAGGGACTTTTTTTGTTTTAAAAATCCAGATCATCGGATTGGGATTAGCTTTATCAATAGGCCAGTTCCCTCTGTAATCGCATAGATGTATCCATCCGGGCTTTCTTTGAGGTCACGAACTCTACCGATATCCTGTAGCATGATTTCCTGAGCTCCGGCAGTAGCCCCATCCATATCTACACGGTTGACGTGCATCTTGACTAAAGCTCCTATCAAGATATCACCTTTCCAAGCAGGGTAGCGATCTGAGGTGACCAATGCCATGCCTGATGTAGCAATGGATGGTAAATAGTAAGTTAATGGTTGCTCCATCCCTTCTTTTTCAGTAATCTCTGTGATAGGTGTACCATCGTAATTGATGCCGTAAGTGATTACTGGCCAGCCGTAGTTCTTGCCTTTCTCGATTAGATTCAATTCGTCTCCTCCTTTGGGTCCATGCTCCGACTCATAAATTCGATTATTGACTTTGTCGTAAACCAGCCCTTGAGGATTTCGATTGCCATAAGTCCAAATTGAAGGCACTGCACCTGCTACATCAACAAAAGGATTGTCTGTAGGGATTCTTCCATCATCATAGATTCGGTGGATTTTACCGTGAGAATTGGTGAGGTCTTGCGCATTTTCAGGGATATTACCTTTGTCTCCATTGGAGAAATAAAGATAACCATCATTGTCGAAGATGATTCTGCTACCATAGTGGCGTCCGCCATCCCAAGCAGGACCTGCGGTTATGAGTTCCTCTTGTTGCACTGCATTATTGCCTTCTAATTTGAATCGCATGATAGTAGTGGCTCCCGTACTGTCAGGCATATTTTTACCAAAGGAAATGTAGATCCAACCATTTTCATCATACTTCGGATGAGTCGTAATATCCAGCAATCCTGACTGACCTACATTCCATACTGCTGGGAGTCCTTGCACTTTTTCACCAGTATATTTGTCATCTTGAAAAATCAGGATTTCTCCTTTTTTCTCGGTGACTAGCATTTTTCCTTCAGAAAGCCACGTCAGCCCCCAAGGATTTTCAAACTCAGTGTATAATGTGTCTACATTGAGCAGAAGTTTCTCTGTTTGGATCGCAAAAGTTTCGTCAATAGGCTCTTCTACAACTTGATCTTTGGTCTCGCACGCGGCGAATAACCATAGACTTACGGTGAAAAAGACCAATGACCATTTTAGGTTGATTGATTTCATAGATTTTAATTTTAGCAGACGAATGTAAGAACTCTTCGTATGACAAATCGTAATCTTTTCTTAATGGCTATATGCTGTGATTTCAGTACCTGAATTCAATATTACGGATTGGATTTCTTTCACCATTTCCTCCGAACCAATATACAGCGGAGTCCGCTGATGAAGTTTAGTGGGTTGGATTTCTAGTATTCTTTGGCTCCCTTCTGTGGCCATAGCTCCGGATTGCTCCGCTATGAAAGCCAAAGCATTGGCTTCGTAAAGCAATCGGAGTTTCCCGGAAGGATTCTTCTTGGTGGCGGGATAGATGTAGATTCCACCTTTCAGTAGGTTTCTGTGAAAGTCTGCCACAAGTGAGCCAATATACCTTGCTGCATATTTTCGTGATTTGCATAGCTCAAGATAGCTTTGGACCGCTGGACTGAAATCATGACTGAGCCCTTCATTCGCAGAGTAAATTTGGCCCTTTTTTGGAGCCTGGATATCTGGATGTGATAGGAAAAATTCGCCAAGCGACGTCTCATATGTGAAACCGTTTACCCCATAGCCTGTAGTGTAGACTAACATGGTGGAGGAGCCATATAGGATGTATCCGGCAGCAACTTGCTCGGTTCCTTTTTGCATGATGTCCTCTTCCAGAATTGGGCTGCCGATTGGGGTCTTTCTTCGATAGATCGAGAATATTGTGCCGATGCTGATATTCACATCAATATTTGAACTGCCGTCGAGCGGATCTATCGCTATTACGTATTTCCCTGATTTATTCTGAAGATCGATTGCAGCATCTTCCTCCTCGGATATGATAGCGCAGACCTCACCGCCTTTGCTCAGTGCCCTCATAAACCGAATATTGGCAATCACATCTAGTTTTTGCTGCTCCTCACCTTGTACATTTGTCTGTCCAAATGCTCCGCCGATGTAGGAAAGGCCAGCTCGGTTTGTTTCCCGATTGACTATCTTCGAGGCAAGAGCAATGTCTCGGAGAAGTTGAGACAATTCACCAGATGCATAAGGAAAATCGCCTTGTTTGAGTTTAATAAATCGATCTAAAGTGGTACCCACGGTGCAAGCCAATCCGCTTTGGTCGGGCTGATAAGGAAGGATTTTCATATCTTGGAAAAATACAATTATTAAGATTATACTACTTAAAAGTAAGCATAAAAACGAATGGCAAAAACTGTAATTTATAAATTTGGTGGAGCTTCTGTAAAAGATGCCGCTGGAGTAAAAAACCTAACTGAAATTTTACGTAATCGATTGCGAAAAAATTTAATAATTGTAATATCAGCAATGGGAAAATCAACTAATGCGCTGGAAAACCTCCTGACTGATAAACTTGAAGAAAAAGACCTTTCTGCAAATAGTACAATTTTGAAGGAGTATCATCTTAATATTTGCCTTGAATTATTCCCAAAGGATCACCTCATTTTTCCCAAAGTAGAAAATTACTTCACGCAATTAAACCATGAGCTGCAAAAGCCGCTTTCGGCTTCCAATTACGATGAATATTATGACCGCGTTATCTGCTTTGGAGAATTGCTCGCCACTCAGATTGTGATGGAATACCTATGTCTTTGCGAGATACTGGTGGTTTGGAAAGATGCTAGAGAGCTGATTCAGACAGATAGTAGTTTTCGCTTTGCAAAAGTCGACTGGGAGAAAACTAAAAAAAGATGTTACAGTCAGCTTTGGCCAATACTTGATCAGTTTCCGGTGGTTACTCAAGGATTTATCGGCTCAGATTTAAAAGGTAGAACGACCACACTTGGAAGAGAAGGTTCGGATTTCACCGCAGCTATTTTGGCAGCTTCCCTGGGTGCGGCATCGGTGACGATCTGGAAGGATGTACCCGGCGTTTTAAATGCAGATCCAAAGAAGTTTTCGGAAACTCATCTTTTTGAAGAATTGGAATACAAGCAAGCCGCAGAGATGACCTATTATGGTGCGTCGGTAATCCATCCTAAAACAATCAAACCATTGGCTAATCTCAACATTCCTTTATTCGTAAAGTCATTTTTAAATCCAGAAACAGGTGGTACAAAAATCCATGGTAATGCCTCAACTCATCAGATTCCTACTATTATTCTGAAAGAAGATCAAGTGTTGGTCAGCTTCAAAGTAAAGGATTTCACTTTTATTACCGAAAGCCATATTCATCAGGTTTATCAGCAGATTGAGTTGCTCAAATTGCGAGTGAATATGCTTCAAATAGCAGCCATAAGCATCTCTATTGTCATCGACAGTCAGCTTTTCAAAGTAGAAAATCTTGTGAAATCACTTCAGGGGTTTTTTGAGATTCGGTTTAATCAAGATCTTCAGCTTTTGACTGTATTGCATCCAACAGCGAAAATCATTTCTGATCAATTGGAGGGTTTTGAATCTCTATTGGAGCAAAGCACAAGAAATACCTATCAAGTCGTGCGAAGAGCCAAATTAAGTTGAGGCTTTCTTTTTCATTACCTACAGAAAATTAATACTTTAAAGGTGTCAAAAATCTAAATCCCATACCTATGAAATCAAGAAGAGTGTTTTTACAAAAAGCAGGCTTGTCTGCTTTGGCTGTTTCCTTACCTAGTTTGGATACTTTCTCAATGACGGGCAGACTCGGCGATTCTAAACATAACGAGGAAAAAATTCTTCGCGTGGCGATCATGGGACTTGGTAGCTACGGGACCCGAGTGGCCGAGGCGATGCGAGAAAGCAGACGGGCTAAGCTCGTCGGAGTGATCAGTGGAACCCCTTCGAAGGTAACTGAGTGGCAGACCAAGTATGGAATTCCGGCGGCGAATTGCTATAACTACGAAAATTTTGACGAGATAAAAAATAATCTCAATATCGATGCAGTCTATGTGATCACGCCAAATGCGCTGCATAAAGATCAATCGATTAGGGTTGCAAATGCTGGTAAACACGTCATCTGCGAAAAGCCAATGGGGGTCAATGCTAAGGAAGGTCAAGAAATGGTGGATGCTTGTAAGACCGCTGGAGTCGAATTACTGATTGGTTACCGGATGCATTTTGAAGCAAATACGCTGGAAGCTATCCGAATGCGAAAATCCGGAGAATTAGGAGAGGTAAAGTTTTTTCAAGGCCTGAGTGGTTTTGTGATCGGGGATCCAACTCAGTGGCGGCTGGATCCGGTGCTCTCCGGTGGCGGTGCAATGATGGATATTGGGATCTACTCGATCAACGGCGCAAGATATATGCTTGGAGAGGAACCGATTTGGGTGACTGCTCAAGAGACCAAAACTGATCCTGTCAAATTTAGGGACGGAATAGACGAGACGATCCAGTTTCAAATGGGATTTCCAAGTGGGGCAGTTGCCTCCTGCCTTTCGACCTACGCTATGAACGGCTTGGATAAGTTTTACCTAAATGGGAGTAAAGGCTGGGTAGAGATGCAGCCTTCAACCGGCTATGGTCCGATTAAGGGAAATACGAATAAAGGGCCTTTGGAGCTTCCGCATGTGACTCATCAGACGGTGCAGATGGATGAGATGGCTATGATTATTTTAAATGGGAAAGTATCTGAAGTAGCTGTCGATGGTAAAGAAGGAGTCAAAGACATGAAAATTATTGATGCGATTTTCAAATCTATAAAGACCGGTAAAAAAGTAACGCTTGGATAATCTCAAGCCAGTCCAAAATCAATTGCATAAATATAATATCTAACCAACGATCAAACTTGTGGCCTACTTCACTGAGGCGGGCCACTTCCGTGAAGTCTAGTTTCTGGTGAAACAAATAGCTACCTAGGTTTGAGCTGTCGATGCCACCGATAAGCGTATGATATCATTCTGTCTTGGCCAATCGAATCAACCCTCGCATTAAAAGAGTCCCAATTCCTCTGCCAAGATATTTTTCGCCCAAGTAAATAGAGCGCTCGACTGTAAATCGATATTCGGGCTTATATCCAAAGCTGCCGTAGGTGGCAAAACCTGCTACCTCCTCTTCAAATACTGCAACAATAATAGGAAATCCAGCCTTTGATATTTATTGAAACCATTCCTGCTGTTCTTGAACTGTTTTGGGGATGAGTCATAATTGACTGTTGAATTAAGGATTTCACTATTATTGATCTCCAAGATCCCTTTTATATCGGTAACTGTTGCCATGCCTAAGTCGACAATCCCTACTTGACAAGGCGATTCACGGTCCGCTCAATTCCAGATAAATAGGCCGACCCGAAGAGATTCAAGTGAACAAGTAAAGGATATAAATTGTAAACCCCCATACGCGATTCAAAACCAGGCTCCAACGGAAACACAGATTCATAAGATTTATAAAAAAGCTTATCAAATCCGCCAAAAAGTTGGCTGAAAGCTAAGTCCATCTCACGATGCCCAAAATAAACTGCCGGGTCGATCAGGCAAGGTTCCCCGGATTTGGTGCTGATCACATTGCCGGACCAAAGATCCCCGTGAAGTAAGGCTGGCTTTTCTTTTGGGAAAATCGACTCAATTTTAGGGTAAATTTCCTGAAAACGTTTAAGGAAATCGAGTGGTATCAATTTATCAAAATAGGCCTTGCCCACTAAAGGTTCTAAGCGCTCCTCAATGAAAAAATTTATCCAGTTGGGTTGAAGATTATTTCGTTGAGGAATAGATGCGATGAAATTATCTTCCTCAAAACCAAATTGATCCGATTCTGTCAGATGCAAATGTGCCAGGCCAATGCCAAGATTTTCCCAGTAATCAAGTTGATTTCTTCCGGCTTGGATAAATTCGGAGAGCAGGTAATTGTAATCCCCGATTCTACCTGAGCCAAACGTTTCGGGGACTTTTAAAAATGTGGATTTTTTGAGTAAACTCAAGCCACTAGCCTCTTTATTAAGAATATCTTGCTCATGATCAAAATTTAATTTCAGAAAAAAATAACCTTCCGACGACTCCAGTTTGATTCCTTGATTGTGGTTGCCAGCGGCGACAAGAGATGCAGATTTTAAAACTGCCTCGGTACCAAGGCATTCAAAAAGTACTTGTTCATAGATCTCATTGAGATCAAACATAGAGATGATGCGTTTGGAATACTTTACCTAAAAAGCCATCAATGGATTCGTTCAAAATGGCATAAATATTCTCAAACTCTTCCTCTGCTCCATAATAGGGGTCTGGAACAGATAAGCCCAAGCTGCCTGCAGCAAAATCGCGCATTAGGAAAATTTGTTTTGAACCAAATCCAAACCGCTCTTTTAAATTATTTAAACTACGAAGATCACTGTCATCCATGGCGATGACATATTGAAAATCTCTGAAATCGGTTCGATGAACCTGCCTACCTCGATGCTGAAGCGGCAGTTCATATTTTCTTGCGCATTTGATGGTTCGTTCGTCAGGCAACTCTCCAATATGAAAATCAGAAGTGCCGGCACTATCGCATGTAAACTGGTTTTGTACACCAGCTTCTTCGGCTTTTTTTTTGAAAATAGCCTCTGCCAAGGGCGATCTACAAATATTACCAAGACATACAAATAATACTTTAATCATAGCAATCGAAAGAAATTCGGATTCGGATACAAATAATTATGGCGTTGAATTTACTTAATTATAATAGCAATCGCCTAATCCAAAATCCTTTTTAAGCGAATTATTCCAAATTCTATCCCAAATCAGGTTGAAAGAAAATGGTAAGCAAATAGGTTTTCGCTTTGATTGTCTACTTTTGGGTAATGAAATGGTTATATCGGCTAGGGGTTTTTCTCATTCGACTGTGCTTGCCTTTGATCGGTTTGATTAGTCCGAAAATTGTTCCCTTTTTAAAAGGGAGAAAAGGGCTTTTTGAAAAACTTACTCAATTCAAACAGTCTAATCCCGGTCAGTTGGTTTGGATTCATGTAGCCTCACTTGGTGAATATGAGCAGGCAAAACCAGTTATTGAATCCCTCAAATCTGCTCGCCCAAAGTATAAAATCGTGGTAAGCTTTTTTAGCCCATCCGGATATGACAACGTGGTGAAAAAGGCACAAGAATATGTTGATTATGTCACCTACATTCCATTGGATAGTCGGCGGAATGCAGTAAAATTTATCGAAATTCTTAATCCAATAATGGTGTTCTTTGTAAAGTATGATCTCTGGTATAATTATTTGAATGAGACCAAAGTCAGAGAAATCCCACTTTACCTGATTTCTGCTGCGTTCCGCTCGGATCAGATTTATTTCAAAAAGATTCCATTTTTCAGAAATCTACTCTTCCGTTTTGACCAGATCTTTACTCAGAATCAAAGCAGCCTGGATTTACTAAAAACTATAGGCTATCAGAATGCTGTTTTGACCGGAGATACCCGATTTGATCGGATAGTCCATACTGCCAAAAACCCGAAGCAATTTCCTGAAATCGCACTTTGGGCTGAAAATTATCCTGTTTTAGTAGCGGGATCAGTCTGGCAAGAAGACATGAACCTGCTTATTACCTTGATGAATGCGAATGATACCTATAAATGGATCATTGCGCCACATTCCCTAGATCCTGTACCCATGTCAGAATGGGAATCGAAATTAAAAATAATTTCCAAGCGCTATTCTAAGTGGGATAAGAGTGAGGATTGTCAAGCACTTTTTATAGATAATATAGGTATGCTGAGTTCATTGTACCAATTCTCACATTTATCCTACATCGGTGGAGCATTTGGCAAGGGCCTACATAATATCTTGGAGCCGATTGGTTTTGGTTCTCCTGTTATCTTTGGCAAATTGAAAGAGGTATCAAAATTTCCTGAAGCAGCTCAAAGCCAACTCCAGGGATGTGGCTTTGAAGTAAAGGATCTTAAGGAATTGGAGCATGTTTTCCAACAATTGCAGAATTCTGACTTTTACAATCAAAGTAAGGCTGCTGCTATCGCTTGGGTAAAGGCTAATCAAGGTGCGGCGGGGAGAATCATTGAGAAAATTCACCTAATAGACTGATCATGAGAGGAAGAGTAATTAAATCTACCGGGAGTTGGTATATCGTACAGTCTGAACAGGAAGATGTCTCAGCTCGTCTCAAGGGTAAATTCAAGCAAGACGACCTAAAACTTACTAATCCTATCGCTGTAGGCGACTGGGTGGAAATGGAAAAGGAGGAAAACCAAGAAACTGCGATCATCACGACGATTTACCCAAGGGGAAATTATGTGATTCGAAAGTCTACTCGAAAGAAGCACTTTTCGCATATTATTGCCAGCAACTTAGATCAGGCCATGCTGGTCATCACGATGAAAAGCCCGCGAACTTCGCTTGGATTCATCGATCGATTCTTGGTGAGTACTGAGAGTTTTCGAATCCCTGCGATCTTGGTAGTGAATAAAATGGACTTGATGGAAGGCGAAGAAGCGGCTGATTGGCTACTTGACATTCATGAGATATACGAGCCTTTAGGCTATCAGGTCATCGAAGTCTCGGCCATCCATACGGATCACATTGAAGAACTATTCAAGCCTTATTGTGGAGGTAAATCAAGTTTAATCTCCGGACATTCAGGGGTAGGGAAATCTACTTTGCTTAATGCACTTGTACCAAGAGCAGGTCAGGACACTAAAAATGTCTCTGCCTCCAGTGCCAAAGGGGTTCACACCACTACATTTGCAGAGCTTTTCGATCTCTCGTATGGTGGAGATTTGATTGATACACCCGGTATCAAGGAGTTTGGGATTCTGGATGTGGAGGATAACGAGCTTTCCCACTACTTCCCGGAAATGAGAACTTATCTTGGTCAGTGCAAATACAATAATTGTCAGCATGTCAACGAGCCTGGCTGTGTAGTACTTCAAAAAGTGGAGGAAGGATACATCCATCCGTATCGATACGAGAGTTATTTGAATATCTTGAACGAAGAGGACAATCGTAGATAAGCAGCGGCTTCTCTTTCGAAAGCAAGCAGAAATACTTAATTTTCAATTTCGAAAAAATTATGAGCGAAGTACTCAATCACCTACAGATAAAGAAAAAGATTACACGAATGGCCTACGAGATATATGAGCGAAATCTTAACTCAGGAGCGGTCGTTTTCGCAGGTATTTCTGGTATGGGAATGATCTTGGCGGATCTTTTGGCCAAGGAACTACAAGCAATATCGCCCTTGAAAGTAGAGGAAGTCCAAGTAATATTAGATAAATCAAATCTGGCCGAGGCGGAGGTGAAACTTTCGAAAAATATAGACCTTCATGGGAAAACACTGTTAATCGTGGATGATGTGCTAAATACTGGCAAAACGCTCGCTTACGCAATGAAGCCATTTCTGGATATCGAATTATACAAAATGGAAGTAGCGGTACTGGTTAATCGCAGTAATGGCTTATTTCCGATACGTCCCGATTATACCGGTTATGAGCTTTCCACAACGCTTAATGAGCATATCAAGGTAGATTTTTCTACTGAAAATAATTATTCGGTACATCTTCACTAATCCTATGTCACTTCATTCTTCTGCTTCAGTAAAACGTATTACAACCCATATTCTTCAGGAAATGAAGGATCGTGCGGAGAAGATTTCTATGCTCACGGCTTATGACTTTTCGATGGCGAAAATAGTCGATGCTGCGGGTATTGATATTATTCTGGTCGGAGATTCGGCTTCCAATGTGATGGCAGGTCATGAGACTACGCTCCCAATAACGCTTGATCAGATGATCTATCATGCTTGCGCTGTGGTGCGGGCTGTCAAAAGAGCTTTTGTGGTGGTCGATATTCCATTTGGAAACTATCAGGGCAATAGCTCGGAAGCACTTCGATCCGCCATACGGATTATGAAAGAATCTGGAGCTCACGCGGTGAAAGTAGAAGGTGGATCAGAAATCCGAGAGTCAGTGGTTCGTATCCTGAGCGCCGGCGTGCCGGTTATGGGACATTTAGGATTGACTCCTCAGTCTATTTACAAGTTTGGAACCTATACTGTCCGTGCTAAAGAACAAGCGGAAGCCAATAAGCTGATAGAGGACGCTAAAATTCTGGAAGCTTGTGGATGTTTTGCAATAGTTTTGGAAAAAATTCCTGCGGAGTTAGCAACGAAAGTTGCTCAAACGCTTTCAATCCCTGTGATTGGAATTGGTGCCGGTGGAGGAGTGGATGGGCAGGTGCTCGTAATGCATGATATGCTGGGAATTACCCAAGAATTCAAGCCAAGATTCCTTAGACAATATGCCGATCTGCAGGGAACGATGATGGAGGCATTCACTAACTATATTAAGGATGTGAAGTCACAAGACTTTCCAAATGAGTCGGAGAGTTATTAAGGGCTGCGATTATTTAAAAAAGCAACGGTTGGATTTCTATCCAGCCGTTGTTTTTTTTTATGTAAAATAAAGTAATGTATTACCCAGTCAATATTTGAATAACTGTTATGCATGGGCCATGAAGGATAACTCCCTATTTCTAATTGTTTCACCGACCTCTTACCAGTTTATTTCCTGTAAATATCCTTCAGATCATCCTCAAACAGCATGTTGATAAATTCTTTACGGCTGGTATAGGATTCCCCCCCCCCCAAAAAAACCGCCCCCATCAAATTCACGGTAAGGTCTGAATATTATAGGAACTACTTTGCCGTCATTGCCTTTACAACATTTAGTCTACTCTCCGATACCGTTTAAGATCTCCGACTTCCGGAAGGCTACTGTCCAGTTTCTTAGTATAGAGTTAATTGCTGTCAGAAAAGCGAGCAAACATATATTTTCTATTTTCCAAACATTCCTTTGAACTGAGGATATTTTTTAAACATCTCTTCTTGATAATTTTGAAAATATTGTGCTTGATCAAACTTCTCTACTTTTTCCGCTCCCATCATATCATATA
>Ga0335398_10002567_pt1 | contig 28385 bp, 22 predicted proteins | sample BON03_FD_205742 | JGI IMG/M metagenome (GOLD analysis project Ga0335398, IMG submission 205742) | Freshwater microbial communities from Lake Bonney liftoff mats and glacier meltwater in Antarctica - BON-03 (spades assembly) (version 2) | ecosystem: Environmental > Aquatic > Freshwater > Ice >... | reverse complement strand
TCAATTGCCCGACCTTCGTCAGCTCGGTCTGGAGTTTACCGAGTCCCGCGTCGAACTGGTTCAGAAGCTCTTTCCGGCGGGGGTCGATCTCGCGGCCGAGAGTGTTTCGCTGGGTCAGGTAGGTATTCTGGAGCCGGCTCAGGGCGGGATTTGACGAGATCCGCTTTTCAAAGGCGGCCTTGTCGAAGATGGCCTGCGCCTTGAAGGCCTCGATCTCGGCTTTGAACGCGAGGGCGTTTTCGAGTTTGCCCGCGCCAGATTCCGCCTCCATCGCCCGAACGAGGGCCTTGGTGTAAGAGTCGTTCAGCGATTGGTAGCCGCCCTCGATCTGCTGGAGGGCCTCGTCGAAGCGCGCCTGCAAGGACGGAAGCCGTATCGTCACGCCGTCGGACTGGCCCAGTGCCAACCCGGGGAGGGTCACGAGGAAAAGGGCCCAGAGAGTTCGTTTAACCGTCATAGGAGGTATTGAAAAGACAAGCGGCTGGAAAGTCAATCGCCTATCCAATTCCATTTCAGGGATGGGTGCGGTCCGGATGGAAGGTTATAGCCGAACGACACGGTAGGGCGAGGCGTCCCCGCCGAGCCGCGATCGTTGAATGAAGTCCGCCCACCCAATCGGCTCACCGGGACGGTTCGCCCTACCTCCTGATACCATTCACGCGATCAGATCCTCAATCACCGTGCCGCCGAACTGGCTGAGCTGCTTGAAGCGTCCGGCGTGGTAGTAGCTCAACTTGTTGTCGTCAAGTCCTAACAATCGCAAAAGAGTCACGTGAAAATCGCGCACGTGGGCCTTGCCCTCGACCGCCTCCATGCCGAGTTCGTCGGTCGCCCCGATGGTATGGCCCGCCTTGCAGCCGCCGCCGGCGAGCCAGATCGTCATGGCGTTGGGATTGTGATCACGGCCGTAGGCGGTGCCGCCGCGGACGCCGTTGTCGGGGGTGCGACCGAACTCGCCGCACCAGACGACGAGGGTGCTCTCGAGCAGGCCCCGCTCTTTCAGGTCGGCGATGAGCGCTGCGACGGGCTGGTCGACTCCGGCGACGAGATTACCGTGGGCGCGCTCGATGTAGTCGTGACTGTCCCACGAGCCGTGGTAGAGCTGGACAAACCGCACGCCCTTCTCTACGAGCTTGCGGGCGAGGAGACATTTCCGCCCGAAGGCGTCGGTCGTGTCCTGACCAATGCCGTATTGCTCTTTCGTCTTTTCACTCTCCTGCGAGAGGTCGAGCGTCTCGGGCACCTGCATCTGCATGCGGAAGGCGAGCTCGTAGCTGTCCATCCGTGCGCTCAGCTCGGCGTGGTCGGGATGCCCGGCGGCGTGGGCGGCGTTGAGCTTTGCGACGAAGTCGAGATTCTTCCGCTGATGGTCGCGCGTGACTCCGGGGGGCGGTGAGAGATCGAGAATGGGCGAGCCTTTGGGACGCAGCGGCGTACCCTGGAACTGGGCCGGCAGGTAGCCATTGCTCCAGTTCGCCGCGCCGCCCTGCGGGTAACTGACCTCGGGCAGGACGATGAAACCGGGAAGATCCTGATTGACCGAACCGAGCCCGTAATTCACCCACGATCCCATCCCCGGATCCCCGCCGAAGCGGTTCCCGGTATTCATCTGGTACATCGCGGTGGGATGATTGACACTGTCGACGGTGCAGCCCCGGTAGAAGCAGATCTCGTCCGCGACCTTCGCGAGATGCGACCAGTTTTCCGCCATGTCGGCGCCGCTCTGCCCGGCCTTGATGAACGAAAACGGGCTGCGCACATAGTAGCGTTTGCCGCTCTCCATCGCCGACTTCTGCCGCCCCTCGCGGACGAATTCGCTGAGATGCATCTTCTCGAGCATCGGCTTGGGGTCAAAGGTGTCGATGTGCGAGGGCCCGCCCTCCATCATCAGGAAGATCACGTTCTTCGCCTTCGCCCCGGGAAAGTGAGCGTCCCCGGGGGCGAGCGCTTTGGACTTCTCGTCGGCCGACAGCAGCGAGGTCAGGGCGACGCTGCCGAGCGAAGCGCCGAGGCCGTAGACAAACTCGCGCCGCGTCGGAGCATGAAGAGCGCGGCCTCCGGCACAGGGGAAGTAGGGGCGGATTTTCATGATCGGTCAATACACATAAACAAATTCGTTGGTGTTCAGCAGCACGAGACAGACATCCGCAAGAGCGCGGGTCCGGATGTCGCTGTCGGCGGGGTGACGGTCAGGGACGTAGTCGGCGTTGGCGTGGAGCTTTTCCTGAAAGGAAAATTTCTCGCCGGTGTTCTCCTCGACTGCGTCGCGGCGCACTTCCAGGAGCGGCCGCGATTCGGGGAAGACGGCGGCGGCCTGAATGCCTTCCATCTCGCGCCAGTGAGCAAGCGCGGCGCTGATCTCGTCGGGCCGGGGTTCGCGGCCGTAGGTCAGGGCAAAACATCGGCGGATCGCCGCCTCGTCACTGTCCGACTCTCCAAGAACCCGGACCGCGAGCGCCAGAGCCCGCGCCTGACTGGAGTGGCTGTTGAAGAGGGCAAAAACCTGCGGGGTCACCGTGCTGGTCTCGCGGCGTTCGCAGGAAAAATCGGGCGTCGGCGAGTTGAAGACCTCCATCATCGGATCGGCCTGGCCTCGCAACTTCAGGGCATAAAGGGAGCGGCGATGGCGCTGCTGCGGGTCCGGATTCGGGACCCAGGCCGAGGCGAAGGTTCCCATGACCTGTCGCGGCTGCATCGCCGCCTCGAGGTTGATCTCGGGTCGGTTCGGAATGCCGCCGATCGCCCGGTTCAGCTCCCCGGTCGCCGCGAGCATGGCGTCGCGCATCTCCTCGGCACTCAAGCGCCGCGGCTTGAAAACCGCATAGGCCTTTTCCAACTCTTCCCTGCTCAACTCGGAACCGGAATCCTGAGACTTGGAACTCCGCCCATACGCCTCACTTCTCATGATCTCGCGGTGGAGATCTTTCACACTCCAACCCGACTCGACAAAAGTCGCCGCGAGCCAGTCGAGCAGTTCGGGGTGGGTCGGCTTTTTCCCGGTGCTGCCGAAATTGTTCGGATTGCCCGCGAGCGGTTCGTCGAAGTGCCACATCCAGATACGATTGACGATGGCACGCGTCGTTAGCGGATTGTCAGGGTGCGCGACCCAGTCCGCGAAGGCGGTGCGGCGTCCCTGCGGCGACTCGGGCACGGTCGCCTCGAGCTCGGCCGTACTGCTCAGGACCGAGAGCACCCCGGGCTTCACTTTTTCGCCGGAGGCAAAGGGATCGCCTCCGGTGAGGATGCAGGTCTGCTCGAGTTCGCCGGCGGCAAAGGGATCTTTCGGCAGTCGCAGCGGGGCAAGGACGGATTTCATCTCCGGCGTCGCTCCGTTGTAAACCGCGAGGGCGTAGGGCTCGTAGCGGTCCATCTCCCAGCGGAGTCGCTCGAGCCCTTTGCGGGCGACACGCTCCATTCCGAATTGCGCCGGGGTGAAGCCGACGAGTTTTGGAGGGTAGTCGCCCTCGGGCACTCCGCCCTTCATCAGTCGTAACCGGGCCGCACCGAAGAGATCGGGAAAGTCGCGTTTGTTGCCCTTGGCTCCCGCGCCGTTGCTCTGCTCCACCGCCGCATTCCAAACTGAAGGATCTTTGCCGTTCTCACGGAACCAGGACTGCGCATTTTCCAGCAGGATGCCGCCCAGCTCGCCGAGAGTCTCGCGGTACTCATCGCGCCGCTGCTCCAGCCAGGCCCGCTCTTCGAAGCCGTCTATATTTTCGTCAGGGAGAAACGGAGCGGGACGCTCGACCAACTGGGTCGTCGCGAAGACCGCCTGGATCGAATAATAATCGACCGTCGGGACGGGGTCGAACTTGTGATCGTGACAGCGCGCGCACTGCAGCGAATGGGCGAGGAAGACCTCGCCGACGCTGTTCGTGACATCGTCGAGAAAACGCTGGCGGGCGATTTTCGCGACTTCCATCCCGGTGAGTTCCCAGGGGCCCATGCGGAGGAAGCCGGTCGCGATGACTTTCTCCGGGTCGGCGGGATCGAGTTCGTCCCCGGCGATCTGCTCTTTGATAAACTGATCGTAGGGCGTGTCCGCATTAAAAGCTCGCACCACGTAGTCCCGATAGCGCCAGGCGTTGCCGCGCTCGTAGTCGTTCGCGAATCCGCTGCTGTCGGCGTAGCGCACCACGTCTAGCCAATGCTGCGCCATGCGTTCGCCGTAGTGGGGCGAGGCGAGGAGACGGTCGATGAGATTGTCGATTGCGGCTTTTGGACTTCGGATGGAATCGGCTTCGAAGGCGGCGATTTCTTCGGGCGTCGGCGGGAGGCCGGTAAGGTCAAAGGTGGCGCGGCGGATAAAGGTCCGCGGTTCCGCCGCCGGGGCGGGGATGACGTCCGCAGGCATCTGCGCCTCGATAAGCAGGTCGATGGGAGACTGGCCGGGCTCGGGGGCGAGCACGGGCTTTTTCACCGGCATATATCCCCAGAGTCCCTCGATCGGGTAGCGGCGATTCGTCCAGTCGGGGGAAAGTCCGCCGACGGTCTTTACGACGATGCCGTCCTCTGCCGCCCAGCTCGCTTCGTTGGCTTTCGTAATCTCCGCCGCGCGGGTGGAATCGGGCCAGGGCGCCCCGCCGGCGATCCAGGTTTCGATCCAGCCGAGCGATTCCGCGTAGAGCTTGTCGGTCTCTTTCGGCGGCATCGCCTCCCAGTCGTCATGTGCGCGGGTCGAGGCGAGGTAGAGCGGACTTTCCTGCGGGTTGCCCGCGACAAGCCCTGGCTCGCCACTGTCCCCGCCCGTCAGAACGGCCTCGCGGCTTCGCATGTCAAAGCCGCCTTTGATCTTGCCCTCCTCCTGCCCGTGGCAGGCGAGGCATTTCTCACTGAAGAGCGGCTGGATGCGCCGGACGAAGAGGGCCTCGGGATCGTCGGCCGAATGCGCTGTCACGGAGAAGGCTGCCAGCAGCAGCAGCAGGAGCGCGGGCAAAAGTCGATGGGCGAAAATGCGGGGGTTCATTGCAGGCTGCTTATTATCCCGGCATACGGTCGACGAGTGCCACAAAAAAGTGAAACCCTTTCTCATTCCACCCTCCCCGCCTCAAACATCGCACGGATCTCATCGCCACCGAGCGCCGCACCGTAGATTGCAAATTCATCAATGCCACCATTGAGATTGCGAACGGGGAACTCGTGGAACTGCGTCGGTAGGCCCCAGTTTCCGATTTCGCAGGGACCAAAGTGAATGCTGCGACCCGGTCGATGGAGCGGCGAGACCTCGTATCCGACTACCGCTCCGTCGAAGTATTGTACTACCTCGCCTGATGTCCCATCGTAGCTCACCGCGAGGTGATGCCAGCGACCAAGGCTCTCGGCAGTGAGGACAGGACGGGAAAAATACATCTGATTGTGGTTCCCCGCCTTTCCCGAAATCTCCGCTGGACGATAAACGATGGAGAACATCAGGCTACCGTCTTCGTAAATCTGCCAGTGCGGCTCACCGTTCTCGTAGCCATCGGTCAGGAAGAGAGAGTTGTATTTCTTATCGACACTATCGACTTTCACCCAGCAGGCGAAGGTAATAGCCTGATAGGTGCCGTCGAGATTCATTCGCAGGCGATCACCGGGGCGCTTGAACTCGAGCGCCGCCTTACCGGGCCACCGTCCCGCTGTCCAACTTGCTCCGACTGCGCCACCGGTTCGTGAACGGATCTGCGCGCCCGCCACGTTCGCGACGAAACGATCACGACCGAACTCCGCCTGATGCTGGAAGTCATAGTAGGCGATGAGTCTCTCATCCCGACGCGCCGCCTGCGACCACGACCGCCACACTTCCAGTCGGCGCGCCCCGCGCTCGGCGGCGAGGGCGTCGAGTTCAGTCACGGAAAGAAAGGCTGCGGGATCTGCCGCCACCTCCCCCTCTGGCCCTATCGACATTCCACCGGTGAGACTCTGCGACCCGCCTCCCTCGCGATGGGCGATGACCTCTCCGTCGAAAACATGGACCTCGCTGCGACGCCCTGACACATCCACATTGAGAGCGAATTCCGTTCCGAGATCCTCGAGCTTCAGCCCCGGAGCATGCAGCAAAAACCCCTTCGCCGCTGGCGGCACCTGCACTCGCACCCGTCCGCGATGACAGCGCGCCTCCCACGGCGAGATAATCTCCAGCTCTGCCACACCCTCGATCACGACGGTGGCACCGCTGTAGAACTCGATCTGGGCAAGCCCCTCGGCGAGATGGATCGTCCCGGGCGCGAGGGTGTCGCCGCTGCGCCGTTCGGCTCCGGCAAAATCCGCCGCGATCGTCTGGCTCAGCACCGCCACTCCCGCCGAGATGGTCTCGCCCCCGCCCTCATCCCCGCCGCCGGGACGCGACCAGAGTGCTGGCAGCAGTGCTAGCACGACCGCAGCGGCAACTCCCGCTGTCGCGAAGAATGCGGCCCGCCACCGCCGAGTCGACCGCGAGCTGGAGCGAGCTGCCGCCGCAAGGTGCCCCGCACCCACTCCCGGCTCGTGCAGGAGTCGAGCGTGCAGATCCGCGAGCTCCAAATAGAGGCGACGGGCCTGCCAGTCCTCGCGCAGGATCGCCTCGAGCCGGGCGAGGTCGTCGGGACTGATGACGCCTTCGAGGCGGGCATGGATGAGCGATTCGAGATTTCTCATGCGACGCCCTCCGACTTCACTTGTTGCGAGATGCAGTCATGGAGTCGCTGGCGCAGCATCCCGAGGTTGCGGAAAAGGGTGCGCCGACTCAGGGCGAAACACGCCATCATTTCCTCAGCGCTTTCGCCCCGGGCATAGCGACTCGTGAGCAGATCGCGATCACGGGGGCCGAGTTTCCCGAGGCAATGCTCGAGATGGTTGAGCCGTTCGTCGAGTCTCGTCTCGTGACGTTCACGCTCGCCCGCGAGGAGATCGATGACGTCTTCACTGAAGAACAGCGGCGAACGCACCGATCTTTCCCGGTGCTTCTGCACCTCGATATAGGCAAAACGGTAGGCCCACGGGAGAAACGGCCTCGTCTCGTCGCACTGCTCGAATTTGCGAAAAAGTGCGAGACTCGTCTCTTGCAGGATGTCCTTCGCATCCGCCTCAGCCGGGACGAGACTATAGATGTACCGGAAAAGGCGCTCCTGGTGCCCGGTAAGGAGCACAATGAGGTTTTCGGTCGAGCGCCCTGTGGTGTCTTCGTTCATGCTTTCGCCGGAGTCTTTCATAGTATTCCCGAAAAGGCGGGCAAAAGTGCCAGCTTTTTTCCCCATCTCCGGATTGCCAAGCGGCCCTTTCTCCAACTTTCCACTGGCGAAAGCGGGCATTTCACGCCATAGCATTCCCATGTCGTCCCCCACTTATTTCGTCGTTTCCCGCGAGCAGCACGAGAGCCTCGTCTCCGCCGCGTACCAGCACCGCGGTTATCAGGAGGATGAGTCCGCCGCCGCCGCGCGCATGTGCAGCGAGGCTTCGTGGCACGGCATCCGCACCCACAATGCCCTCAAGGCGCTCCACCTCGACGAACTCTTCGGCAGCGGCAGCGGAGGCTGCGTCCCCGGTGCGCAGATCGAGGTGCGCGAGACCCGTTTCCCCGCCGTGCAGAGCTGGAACGCCCATCGCAAGCTCGGCCAGGCGGTCGCCTGCGAGGCCATCGAGACCTGCATCCGCCTCGCCGAGCAATACGGCTCGGGCACCGTCGCGATCGACAATGCCTTTCACTACCTCTGGGGCGGCGGCTATGTGATGGACGCGGCGAAACGCGGCTACATCGCCTACACGAACTGCACCTCGACCCTCGCCGAGGTCGTGCCTTTCGGCGGCAAATTCCCCACTCTCGGGACCAATCCACACAGTTGGGGATTCCCCACGATGGACGCGGTCGGCTACCCCGTCGTCGTCGACTGGGCCACCTCGGAGATCGCCATGGGCAAGGTCGAGCAATACAAGCGCGAGAACAAAAAGCTCGAGTCCGCCTTCGGCGTCGACAAAGACGGCAACGCCACCGACGATCCCTTCGCCGTGGTCGCGCTGCTGCCCTTCGGCCGCCACAAGGGCTACGGGCTCGGCCTTCTCAATGAGCTCTACGGCGCCGCCATCGGGGGCTCTCTTCCGACCCTGCGCGGACGGGCCGCGAAAGCCGAAGGCACCGGTGAAAAGACGACCTGCGCCTTCTATTTCCAGATCGTCCACCCCGACGCCATCCATGTCGGCGATTTCTCAAAAGGCCGCAGCCAGGCGGAGAATATCACCGCAGTGGTCCAGGACATTCTCGGGCACGGCAATGACAAATGCATGCTCCCCGGCACGATCGAGGCGAACAGCGCGAAGCTGAGTGAAAAAGCCAACGGCCTTCTCTTCACTGAGGCCGAGGTCAAAGGGTTCATCCACCTCGCCGAAGAGTGTGGCCTAGACGCCTCGGCCTGGGCCCCTGAATCGCTCCCGACTTTTGCGGGCTAATCCCGATTACGCAATCGGACGTTCGGGCCGAACGTCCCTGCCCGCGCTACCGCGCGAAGGTAGGGACGCTTCGATGAACCGTCCGCCATTGAACGATGGGCGCATCTTGGGTTTTAGCCGTCTCCAAACCCCACAAAAAAAAGCCGGACAGGTTTGGCACCGTCCGGCTTTTGAAAAATGGGTTTAGACGCGACCGGGAATTAGTAGCGGGGACCGTAGTAACCGGGAGCAGGGGCCGGCGCAGGCTGAACGTACTGAGGCTGGCCGGGCTGGCCATACTGCTGCTGCTGCATTTGCTTCTTCTCCTGATTTGAGCCGACGGCGGCACCGGCGAGACCGCCGACCGCACCACCGATGAGGGCACCGGTTCCGCGATTGCCGTCACCGGCAACGAGAGCACCGATACCGGCGCCGGCGGCGCCTCCGGTCACGGCACCCTTTTGAGTAGGTGTGCATCCAACGATAGTTAAGGTAACGACAGAGAGCAGTGAGAGGACGAGCTTTTTCATGGTGGAGAAGCTTCGCTTTTCTTAACTAAATTTTCAAGCAATGTTTTGAGTGGGTTTTGTTTTTCTATTGAGACTGGTTTTACCTCTTCTTTACGCAATCCGGGAATCGGGCCGAAACCGACAAACTTGGATTTCGATTCCTCATCGGGAACGTTCCAATCGAAGACACTCACGCCGTGGATGGTCTTCCCCCGGTAGCGGCGACCACTGCTCGCCCCGAAGACGACGCCTTCGCCGTCCGCCTTCAGCGTCCCCAGGAAAATCATGACGTGCGAGATCGCAGGACGACGTTCGCCCGTCTCGTAGGTGCCCTCCCAGAAGAGAAGATCACCCGGTTTGAGATCGGCAAAGACGGGGTCGTCGGTCGCCGTCACCACGGGAGTGGGCTTGAGTTTGCCCGACGCCTCGACCCATTCATAAAAATTCCAGGAAGAGCGCGGGATCTCCCCCAGACCGAGCCCCGAAAGGCTGTTCTGAACGGTGCCGGAACAGTCCATTCCCCATTTTTTCGGGGAATTGGAGCCGAATTGATAACCCAGCTTCTTCTTCGTCAGTGCAAGGGAGACCTCAATGAGCCTCTTCACCTCCTCGGGCTCGGTCTCGTATTCGACGAGATCGGTCGGCTCGATGGTTGCCACCGAGACCTTTTCAGCCCGACTGGAAACGGGAGTCAGGACGATCAACAGGGTCAGGCCGATGACCTGACAGAGTATGCTGAGACGTTTCACTCTGTCACAATAGCCGTCGCGAGCCAGCGGCACAAGCGCGCCTTCAATGGAACTGGCGCACTCGGAGATTTTCGCTATGATCGCGACATGTCCTTCCGAATCTTCAAAACCTCCGCCGCCGTTTTCCTCGAGAGTTCCGATGCTCCCGGTCTCTTCCGTCATGTCGAGAGTGGCTTCTCTTTCAACGAACTCTTCACCTCGACCGATCCTGCCGCCAGCATCGCAGCGATCTACGACGGGGCCGGCGAAGAGGTCTCCTTCAATCCCGAAATCTCATTTGATGCTCCCATCGGTGATCAGGAAGTCTGGGCCGCCGGGGTGACCTACTTCCGCAGTCGCACCGCGCGGATGGAGGAGGCCGAGGTCGCGGGCGGCGATGTCTTTTACGACAAAGTTTACGAAGCTCCCCGCCCCGAACTCTTTTTCAAAGCGACTGCCGCGAGAACCCGCGGACATCTCGACCATGTCGGGATCCGCAGTGACTCGACCTGGGACGTTCCCGAGCCCGAGTTCACTCTCGCGATCAACAGTGAAGGGAAAATCTTCGGCCATACCATCGGCAATGACATGAGCTCCCGCTCGATCGAAGGCGAGAATCCGCTCTACCTGCCCCAGGCCAAGAACTACACCGGAGCCTGCGCCCTCGGCCCCTGTCTCGTCGTCGCCGATGCCCCCGCGCCGGAGACCTCCATCGCCATCACGATCTCGCGCGCCGGAAGCGAAGTCTTCTCGGGCGAAACCTCGCTCTCCCAGATCAAACGTTCCTTTGAAGAACTGGCTGGCTACCTCTTCCGTTCGAATCATTTCAAAAACGGCGCCTATCTCATGACCGGCACCGGCATCGTCCCCGACTCCAGCTTCACCCTCCACGTAGACGACATCGTCTCGATCACCATCGAAGGAATCGGCACCCTAACCAATACCGTGGAGAAGGTTTGAAGAAGCGGTTTAGCTATTAGCTGTTTTGCTGTTTTGCTGTTTAGCGCCTCTGCCATTCTCTGTCTCTTTACTACTCGGCTTCTTTACTTCTTTACTCCTCCCCCATGAACCCCCTCCTCGACTCCGGCGACGACTCGATTTTCACCCTGCGCACGAAGGCTCCCGGGCCGAGTGGCGTGCTCCCCTTTACCCGCGAGCAACTCGCGACCGACCCGAGCGGCAACCTCTTCGGCTGGACGCAGAATGTCGGGATGGGCTGGGACGCGGACAAGGTCGCCGGCGGTGATTACCTCATTCTCAGCACTCAGGGCGGGATCCGCCAGCCCGATGGCAAACCGATCGCACTCGGGTACCACACGGGACATTTCGAAGTCGGTCTGCTCATGGAGGAGGTCGCGAAAACGATCACCACTCTGGGCGGGGTTCCTTTTGCCGGCTTCGTGAGCGACCCCTGCGACGGGCGCACCCAGGGCACCGACGGCATGATGGATTCCCTCCCCTATCGCAACGACGCCTCGACCGTCTACCGTCGTCTCATCCGCTCACTCCCGACCCGCAAAGGCGTCGTCGGGGTTGCCACCTGTGACAAGGGGCTCCCCGCGATGATGATGGCCCTCGCCGCGATGCACGATCTCCCCACCGTGCTCGTTCCCGGCGGCGTCACCCTGCTCAGCGAAGACACCGAGGAGGACCTCGGCCGCATCCAGACGATCGGGGCCCGCTACGCCCAGGGCACCCTGAGCTACGCCGATGCCGCCGAGGCGGGCTGCAGGGCCTGCGCCTCGCCGGGAGGCGGATGCCAGTTCCTCGGCACGGCCGCGACGAGTCAGGTCATCGGCGAAGCACTGGGCCTGGCCTTACCCCACTCGGCCCTCGCTCCCTCGGGCGCAGACATCTGGCGCGATATGGCGCGACGCTCCGGTGCCGCCGTCGTCACCATGCAAAAACGGGGCATCACAACGAAAGACATCCTCACCGATGCCTCTTTTGAGAACGCCCTCGTCTTGCACGCCGCCTTTGGCGGATCGACCAACCTCATCATGCACCTGCCCGCGATCGCGCATCAGGCGGGAGTTCGCCGCCCCAATGTCGAGGACTGGCGTCGCGTCAATGCCCTCGTCCCCCGCCTCGTTGATGCCCTTCCGAATGGACCGAAACACTATGCCACGGTCCAGGTCTTCCTCGCCGGCGGCGTCCCCGAGGTCATGCTCCATCTCCGCGATGCCGGATTGCTGAAGCTCGACGCCCTCACCGTGTCCGGCAAGACGGTCGGAGAAAATCTCGACTGGTGGGAGAAGTCCGAGCGCCGCCAGCGCCTCCGCGCGAAGCTCACCCAACTCGACGGGATCGATCCTGACAATGTCATCATGTCGCCCGCCGTCGCCGCCTCGCGCGGGATCACCTCGACGGTCACTTTCCCCGGCGGCAATCTCACTCCCGATGGATCCGTCATCAAATCGACCGCGATCGATCCGAGCAAGCTCGACGAAAACGGCATCTACCTGCACGAGGGTCCGGCTCGCGTTTTCGCCTCTGAACCCGCCGCCATCGCCGCCGTGAAATCGACCGGTGAAGACCGCATCCGAGAGGGCGATGTCGTCGTCCTGATCGGTATCGGCCCGATCGGTTGCGGCATGCCCGAGACCGCCCAGATCACGATCGCGCTGAAATATCTGCCCTGGGGCAAACACGTCGCCCTGATCACCGACGGACGCTTTTCCGGCGTCTCGACCGGAGCCTGTGTCGGCCACCTTTCGCCCGAAGCCTGGGCCGGCGGCCCCATCGGCAAGGTGCGCGACGGCGACACTATTCGTATTGAGATCGACTGTCGAAAAATGACAGGTTCGGTTGATTACGTTGGAGATATCGGGGAACTGATGGCCCGGCCGGCCAACGAAAAGCTCCAGCCACTCCCGAACGTGCCCGACGACACCCGTCTCTGGGCCGCCCTCCAGAATGTGAGCGGCGGAACCTGGGGCGGCTGTGTTTATGACGTCGACGCGATCATTGCTCGGCTGGCGGGGTAGACGCAAGTTTCGCGGGAATTCCATTGCACGATCGGGGGTTCTTCGACAGTCCTAGTTCGGAACTCCAGGGTGAAATTAGCGTTTGAGATCATACGAATGAGTATTGTTCTCTCGGGAAAATGGAAAAAATTGAACTAGACCAAAACCGATTGATCTTCGCCGCACCGACGAAATTAAATGCCCCAAGGAGGTGCGACACTCCTGTCGCACGGCTAGTCGGGGCGGAGGTTGCCCTCGCGATGCCTCCATAACCTGGCTTTCCCGCGCGCTCCACCGCTCCTCCCGCCAAATTTCCAAAAACGCCCGCAACTTTCCCCTCCCCCGCCCGTTTAATGACCGACCCCACGCCCATGAACGTCCGCCTTTTCCTCCTCTTCTCCTGCGCTCTGCTCACGCCCTTTCTCCCAGCTGAGGAGACCACCACGGCGCCCGACGGCAACGCGGTCTATCGCACCTGGACGGACAATCAGGGCAAAAAACTCGAGGCGACCTTCCGCGGGATCGAGGGAGGCCGGGTCTTCCTGCAGGTGCGCAACGGGTTTGTCTACCGTCTCCCGCTCGACAAGCTCTCGGCGGCGGACCAGGAAGCGGCGAAGACTCTCAAGCCCGAAGGGCTCGGCATCCCGGCCGACCCCAAGCTCGCCCAGGCCGCGGCGCAGATCGATGTGCTGGTCAATGCCGGACTCGAGAAAGCGCAATTGAAACCGAACCCCCTCGCCTCGGATGAGCAGTTCGTCCGACGGGTCTATCTCGACATCGCCGGACGCATCCCCACGAGCACCGAGTCGCTCGTTTTCATCGAAGACACGAGCCTCTCGAAGCGGGCCAAGCTCATCGATGTGCTGCTCGAATCCGACGGCTACCGCAGCCACCTTTTCAACTACTTCGCCGACATGATGCGGGTAGCCGACTCGGCCAACAAGGTGCGCTACTACACCTACCAGGACTGGCTCAAAGCTCAGGTCGCGGTGAACCGCCCGTGGGACGAGATCGTCCACGAGATGATGACCGCCGATGGCAAGCTGCTCGAGAACGGGGCGACCGGTTATCTCCTCCGCGACGCGGGGATGCGCCTCGACAATCTCAGCCTCACTCTCAGCACCTTCCTCGGCGCGAATGTCTCGTGCGCCCAGTGTCACGATCACCCCTTTGCCGACTGGACACAGCGCGATTTCTACGAGATGGCCGCCTTCTTCGGAGCCACCGAGACCTATGGCACCAAGGGCACGAAGGGGAGCAACTCAAAGGAAATGCGCCGCGCCCTCGCCTCGATCGACGACAAGCGGGTCCAGCAGCAGGCGAAAAACGTCCTCCGCGTGAATGCGATGGCGGTGGTGGACACCGGCACGAACGACCTCACCCTGCCCCATGACTACCAGTATGACGACGCCAAGCCGGGAGACCCGGTCTTGCCGAAGCTCATCAGTTGGGCGGATGAAGCGAAGAAAGCACCCGCCTTCTCCTCTGCTTCCGCGAACGGCGATGCCGAGAGCGAGGTCGAGTTGCGCACCCGCTTCGCCGACTGGATGACCGCGCCGGAGAATCCCCGCTTCGCGATGACGATCGCCAACCGCCTCTGGAAACGCGCTTTCGGCGTCGGCGTGCGCGAACCGATCACCGATCTCGACGTGCCCGAGGCGAGTGTGAACCCCGCCCTGTTGCGTCACCTCGCCGTCGAGATGGTGCGCCTCGACTTTGATCTCAAACAATTCATGCGTCTTCTCTACAACACCCAGACCTACCAGCGCGAGGCGACGAGCTACGAACTGAGCGACAACACGCCCTACCTTTTTCCCGGTCCCATCCTCCGCCGCATGAGCGCCGAGCAGGCCTGGGACTCGTGCGCGACGCTCGTCGTGGGTGAGGACGTGGACCAGTTCAAATCCCATCGCGGGGAGAAGTATGCGGAGGTCATGAACATCGACTTTGCCGGCGGCAGCACCCCCGAGGTTTTGAAGAGCGAGATCGAAGGAGCGATTGCCGCGATGCGTCAATACGGAGGCAAAGCCAAAGGAAAAGCAAAGGCGAAAGGCAATAAAAAGAAGGCATTGCAGCGTGCTGCGATGGAGGAAAGCGCGGAGGAAGAAGAAGAGGACTTCACGCTCAATCCCCCGATGCGCAACGGTCTCGTCCTCGCCCGCGCCTCCGAGCTGCCGCAGCCAGAGCGCGACCAGCACTTCCTCCGCATGTTCGGCCAGAGCGACCGCCAGATCGCGGATAGCCAGAGCACCGAGGGCAGCATCCCGCAAGTGCTGATGCTGATGAACGGCGAGGCGCAGGAGGTCATCGGCCAGGCCGACTCGCTCGTGGTAAAAGCCGCCGCCGCCGGGGCCACGCCCGCCGAGCAGGTCACGAGCCTCTACCTCAGCTTCTTCAGCCGCAAGCCGCAGGCCGACGAACTTGCCATCGCGGTCGAGGGTCTGCAAGGCGGCATGTCGATGAGCGATCTCACCTGGGTGCTCTTCAACACCCGCGAATTTGTTTTTATCGAGTAAGCCCGACCTCTCCGCCTGACCTTCATGAAACTGGAAAACACCCTCGATCCTCTTAGCCGCCGCGCCTTCTGCGAACGCTGGGCCAAAGCCGCCCTCGGCGTCACCGTCCTCGGCGCTGGCGCGGGGAACGGCTTCACCGCCGACGATCCCGCCACCGCCGCACTCCCCTCGGGCCCGGGATTCGGGAAGGCGAAAAATATCATTTTCCTGCAAATGGTGGGCGGCATGAGCCACATCGACACCCTTGATCCCAAAGAGGGCGAGTCGCAGGGTCCTGTCGCTCCCATCGGAACATCGGCGGGATTCCAGCTCGGCGGCACGATGGTGAATCTCGCGAAGCACTCCGACAGCATCGCCATCATCCGCAGCATGACCTCCAAGACCGGCGTCCATGCGAGCGGCCAGTATCTCATCCGCAGCGGCTACGAGCAGCGCGGCACGATCAGGCACCCCAACATCGGCGCATGGGCTCAGCATTTCAAAGGCCCCAGTCACGAGACCCTGCCCTCGAGCGTCTGCGTGAATCGTCAGCCCGGAAACGGGAACGGCTTTTTCCCCTCGAGCTATTCGCCCCTCCCCATCCTCGATCCCGAGGCGGGCCTGCAGTATGCGAAGAGCGACGTCGAGGCGGCCGTGATGGCCAAGCGCCTCGAGATGCTGAATCGTCTCGACAGCGGATTCCGCGAACGCTTCAAGACGGCGGCGGTGGAGAGCTACACGCAGTTCTACGAAAAGACCGTCAAGATCATGTCGAGCACCGACCTCGCCGCCTTCCGCCTCACTGACGAACCCGACGAGCTGCGCGAGACCTACGGCGACAACAAGCTCGGCCAGGGCTGTCTCCTCGCCCGGCGCCTCATCGAGCGGGGGATCCGCTATGTGGAAGTGACCGGCGGAGGCTGGGACATGCACACCAATATCGAGGAAGGCATGGCCGAGCACGGCGCCGCACTCGATCTCGCCCTCGCCGCATTGCTCACCGATCTCAAGTCGCGCGGTCTCCTCGAGAGCACCCTCGTCGTCCTGTGTTCCGAATTCGGGCGCACCCCCCGGATCAACGGCAATGCCGGTCGCGATCACCATCCGCGCGTTTTCTCGACCCTGCTCGCCGGAGGCGGGATCAAGGGCGGCTACGTCCACGGCTCGAGCGACAAAGAAGGCTTCGCCGTCGCGGAAAAGGAAGTGCGCGTGCAGGACTTCCTCGCCACGGTAGGCTGGAGCCTCGGCCTCCCCATCGACGAGGTCGCGAAATCGGCGAGCAATCGCCCTTTCACCCTGAGCAATCACGGGAAGCCGGTCACGGAACTTTTTGCCTGAGACTCCGCGCGAGCCGCAGCCGGGAGTTGACGGACCGGTACCCGCCGGTCTAAGGATCGTCCGCCCCTGTCCTTTATGAAACCCTCGCGCTACCCCATCCTCCTCACTCTGCTCGCGGCAGCGGCGATCGTATCTCTACTCTGGGCCGCCTCGACCCCTCGCAAGATTCTCTTTTTCACCAAATCGAGCGGCTACGAGCACGAGGTCATCTCGTGGAAAAAGGGCAAACCGAGCCACGCCGAAAAAGTGCTGCTCGAACTCGGGGCGAAGAACGCCAGCGGCGCCGTGAACTTCCCCCGACTTCCCCCTCCCGGGACGAAAACGAGTTGACCCGGAGAGGAAAGTAGCCTACAGCGTCTCCTCCCGAGTGCGAAATGGCGTTTCGGGCTCCTCTCGGATTTCAATCAGGCAACTGAACCAGCAACAATCATGGGCACCTCAGCAGAACGGAACAAGAATCTCACCAGACCGAAAAAGTCCAGTGGAGACAAGGCACGTCGTCAGCGCGATCAGAAAAAACGTCTCGTCGCTCTCGGCATGGATGAAACGGTGGTCTCCAAGATGAACTCCCGCGAAGTGCTCGATAAACTCAAGCGCCCCGCCCTCGTCGTGAAAGAGGTCGAAGCGAAAAAAGAGGGCTAACCCCCGCTCTCTCCCCTCGGGTCTCCGGACCCGCCTCGAGACGGCCCTCATCGGCCGTCTTTTTTTTGCCCCTGCTGGCACGGCTACGCCTGAGAGATACTCGATTGTAAAATAGCACGGCGGAGTACACTCATAGAGTCATCAACGGGTGATTCCCCTACAAACATGAGCAAGCTCCCGTCGATCACCCTCCTCACCCTGGCCCTCACCGGCACGCTCAGCGCGGTCGATTTTCAGAAAGATATCCTCCCAATCGTGAAGGAGCGCTGCTGGAAGTGTCACAGCAACGAAGAGGAAGCCAAGGGCGGCCTGGCCTTTGACGACCTCGAGTCGCTCAGCAAATCGCAGATCGGCGAGCACAGCATCATTCGGCCCGGCGACCCGGCGGGCAGTGACCTGATCGAGAGGATCAAACTCGATTCCAAAGAGGAAGATTTCATGCCGAAGAACGGCGATGCCCTGCGCGGTCGAGAGCTTGCCCTCTTCGAACAATGGATAAGCGAAGGAGCCATCATCGATGCGGAGAATCCGACCGAGGCCGAACTCGCCCGCGCCGGTGATGTGAAGATCGCCAATGCCAAAGGAGGGGGCGATGTCTACTTCCAATGGACCAATCTCGAAGGCAAAGCGATCGAGGCCCGTTTCGCCGGGGTCGAGGGGGAGGCAGTCAAGATCATGATGAAGAACGGCCGGAGTTTTGTCGTCCCTCTGAAGAGCCTCAACGAAGAGAGCGTCGCCCTCGCGAAACGATTGAGCGAATAGAGCTCCCGTCTCTGGCGTAAATCCGGTTACCAGAGACGTTCCGATCATGGAGATCCCTGTATACAATACCCCTCTATGACGAAAAGCCTCCTCTGTATTTCTCTGATCTTCTGCTCCATGGCCCTACAGGCCGACGACTCGAAATCCGGGGTTTCCCTCACTGAGAAAGACGACCGCCTCCGCATCGAGCTGAACGGAGAGCACTTCACCGACTACATCATTAAAGGCGAAGACCGTTACTTCCCGCTCTTTTACCCCGTCCTCGGCCCCGGTCAGGTCGCGATGACGCGGAAATTTCCGCTCGAGGTGATCGAGGGCGAGGACACCGATCACCCGCATCACCAGTCGCTCTGGTTCGCCCACAGTGAGGTGAACGGCCATTCCTTCTGGGCGGTGCGCGAGTATGGCGACGTCAAGCCCGGCAAGACCGTTCATCGCAAGTTCAAAGAGGTCGTGAGCGGGAAGGAAAAAGGGCATTTCATCGCCGAGAACGATTACGTCGCGGCCGACGGCACTATCGTGATGAGCGATACCCGCACGGTGCGTTTCTACACGCCGGTCGACGCCGGGGCTCCGCGTCTCCTCGACATCACGATCGCCTTCCATGCTTCGAACGGCGACGTCACCTTCGGCGATCAGAAAGACGCCGGCATGGCCATCCGCGTTGCGTCGGACCTCCAGGTCGAACGTCGCACGAAAGTGAAAAATGCCCTCGTCCCTGCTGCCGGGCATCTCCTCAACAGCGAGGGTATCAAGGATGACGAGACCTGGGGCAAGCGGGCACGCTGGCTCGATGCCTACGGCGAAGTCGGCGGTGAGCCCGTCGGGGTCGCGATCCTCGATCATCCGGGCAACCCCGGATACCCGACCTACTGGCACTCGCGCACCTACGGTCTCGTCACCGCGAACATCTTCGGCAAACGCTTCTTTGAAAAGCTCGACGATCCCAAGGCGGGCGAGATGGTCATCCCGGCCGGGGAGACCGTCACCTTCCGCTGGCGTTTCGCCTTCCACCGCGGCGTTCCCGCGAAGGCCGATGTCGAGGGCCTCTTCAAGCAGTTCGCGGCGGAGTGAGCGCCCTCCCCTAACGGAACCACAGGGCCGCGCTCGCGAGATCGTGCCCGCGGGAGTCGTAGTAGTGCTCCGCATAATAGTTGAGACGGGGCTCGAGCTTGCGCTTCTGCTTCTTCGCGCGGTTCACCCTTATGTGGGATTCGACCTGCCGCGTCTCACCCGGATCGAGGACCGGCTCGTAGTGACCCGACTTCAGAGAGGCGCTGATGTTCTGCCGGGAGCCGTAGATCGTCTCGTAGTGATGGCTGAGATACTGCCGCCGCGGCAGCGCAGTGACCTCGACCCGCATGTGGTTCACGAAAGCTCCGTCGTTCTCGAGCGAGAGATGGACCTTCGCAAACTTGCGGCGAGACTGGTCGAAGCGCATCGTCTGCCCCGACCCGTCGAGGTTGTAGAGATCGTCACCCTGGTGGTGGGAGTAGTCAGAGTCACGCCCGATTCTCAGGTCGGGCTGCCAGGGTTGGTAGGAGGGGGGGAAAAAGGCGTAGTCATTGACCTGGTCCCCCTCGATCGAGGTGTTACGCCGGATGATGTCGGCAAAGCTAGTGTGGTGAATCGTCTCGATGAACTCGTAGGGAAAGACCTCGGCATTTTCAAAGTAGAACCTGTCCCCGTCGCGGAACCGGGTGAACTGGTCGATGAAGATCGCGGTGAAAGTCTCCCCGATATTCGTGCCGGCGGCGTGAGGTTCACATAGTCCCCCGGTCCAGAGATCGATCTTGCCGAGACCGGCGGCACCATAGGCGCTGGAGAGCGCGGCGGCGGCCTCGACGTCGCCCGTCAGGGCGAGGAAGTTGGCGGCCGGACTGAGCCCGTAAGCCGAGCGGGTCGCATTGAAGTCGGGGAGTCCGTGGTCACGACCGCGTTGCAGATTGAGAGCGGGCAGGTCGAGCCCCCCGAAACCGGGACCAAAAAGGAAATTTCTCACCTCGTCCGTGACGAAGCGGTCGATCTCTTGCTGCGGATTGCTGACCTGTCCCCGCAGGAAGTCGTCGATACCGTTGTCACTGATAAAGTAGGGATTGAAGAAGGCATCGAGCAGGGAGAGTTCGTACTCGGTCCCATCCTCCAGCCTCGGGGTGTAAAAGGGAGGCAACATGGTGTGACCGATGCGGAACGCGGCAGTCGTAAACTCGTTCGCGATCTGCGGATCGACCGACGGATCGTAGCCGTAGTAGGGCTGGAGACGGTCTTTGCCAATGAGGGCGGGGAGCCACTCGTAGTAGGTCACCTTTTGCAGCAGGGCGGCGACGACGGCCCGGGCGCGCTGGTAGATCTCTTCGTCGAGATCGCTGTCCGAGAGATCGTCGCCGTAAAATTCGTTCTCCGCGATCTCGCGGGCGACCCGGTTGTGTTCGCGAACCCAAAGGGTGTGCATCGCGATCAGGCCGATCTGCTCGTTGGCACGCACATCACCGGCGGCGAACATGTTCTCTTCAGGGATGCGGAGCGCATTCGCATTGGCAAGTCCAAGAGAGTTGTAGGGCAGCAATTCGCCGTCAGGGCCTTCGGTGACGAGGAGCAGACCTCCCTCGAAGGCCCGGATCGCCGCAGCCCGCTCCGGATCCGATCCGTAGACCTGAGATCCGTCGATGAAGGCGGTGATCGTATTGATCTGCTCTCGGATCGCGGTGGGCGAGGTCGCCGCCGATCGGGCGATGGAGCGGGAAAGGGGGATCTCGGCGAAGGCGAAGACGGGGTCAGCCGAAACCGGCACGGGAAACTTCTCGTTCCCTGAGAGACCCGTCCCGCCACCTGTCTCCTGGGCGGACTTGGGCTCGCTTAGGCTGGTATCGTGACTGAGGAATTGGCCGAACTGGAAGACAAACTGATTGAGGTGACGACCGCTCATGATGACCTCGCCCTGCTGGTCGTGCACGAGATTGCTGATGCGGCGCGGGTTCGGGAGAGTCTGCTCATCGGCTTCGATATTGCCGTCGCCGTCATTTTCCGCTTGGACGCCGCGCGGTAGATCGGTCCCGTTGCCATAGGCCGCCGGGGCGATCCGGATGAGGGGGGACTGTGCCTGCCCCGCGTCGGACCGCCACGGATTATTCCCGCTGCCATCGATCTGCCTATAATCGGCGATGCCGTTCGTCACGAGGAGATCGCTCGCGAACAAGCCCGGTCCTCCGGGAAAAATCAGAAGCGCCAGCATGATCCCGTGGAGACCACTCTTTGTGAGCGACTCGGGCGGGGATAGGGGGTTCGAAAGTTTCATGTTGTTCTAATTTTCAGAATTACTGAAAAAATAGCAAGGTTTTCGATTTTCTCCATAACTAAAACTCATTTCTGCTATTTTTGTTATTTATGAAAATCACCCCGCGAGTATTGACCCACAGAGAGAAGCGCTCGTTGCACCCAGCCTCTTCCCGTGCCGACGAGGCGGGCGCTCCGGGCGGATGATCTCAGTATTTCCCGTCCCGGACCTCGAAATGAGTCGGTTTGCCGAGCACGGGGCGCTCGTGATCGATCCAGTCGGCGACCCAGTTGATGAGCCGCTCCTCCGACACTGTCGGCGGGCCAAAGAGTCGCTGCGACTTTGCCGCATTGCTGAGCCAGGCAGTCGCTGCCTCGATCCCGGTGAACTCGACATTGTGATTGAGGAGCCCCTCGAAAGTCAACGCGACCTCCCGCACCCTGAGCAATCGAGGTCCGGTCAAATTGAGAAGGAAAGGACTTGGAGCTGCCGAGGCATGATCGAGAGATCGGATCGTGCGGTTGATCGCATCGCCCTGCCAGATGCAGTTGAAGTACCCGGTCGTGAGATCGACGACCTCCCCGCGGCTCACCTTCAGAGCGAGATCGACGAGCACGCCGTAGCGCAGATCGACCGCGTAGTTGAGCCTGATGAGCGAGAGCGGCGAACGATGCCGCTCACTGGACCGCAGGAAAGCCTCCTCGCGACCGAGGCACGAGACCGCATAGTCCCCCACCGGGCCGACCTCGTCCTCCTCGGTCGAGCCACCGCTATCGGGTTCGACAAAGGGATAGACGCACCCGGTCGAGAGCGCGACGATGGTCGCACCCGCATACCGCTCCGCGACGAGGGCGGGCATCTCCTCGTTGTAGAGCGCCAGAGTCTCCGGCGAGTCGCTCGTCCCGAACTTGCGACCGGCGAGGTAAAACACGGTCGAGGCATCGGGCAGGCCCGCGACAGCTTCCGCATCGGTGAGATCGGCCGGATTCGTCGTAATATACTCGGCTTCAAAAAGGGCGCGCGTCTTCTCATCGCCGAAGCGCGAGACCGCGATGACCCGGTTCCGCGCGCCGAGGATGTCGAATCCCCGCCGCAGCATGAGACAGAGGTGAAAGCCCATTTTCCCCCCTGCCCCGGCCACGACGACATCACCATCGACCCGACCCAGCGTCTCAACGACGGCGCGGTCGGGTTCACTGGCGAGGAGATCGAGCTCCTCCACGGATTGCGGAGCCTGGATCATATGGATTTGTCAGGGTTGGGGGAGGAACTGGACGGCATCGACGACGACATAGCCGTCGGCGCCTTCGTTCGAGAAGGTGACTTTCGCCGCTGTCGAGTCGAAACGATGCATCCCCAGAGTGACAAAACCCGCCTTGTCCCCCTCGCTCTTTCGCTGGTCGAGGATGACGGTCCTCTCGCCGGCGCTCGCATGGATCGTGACACGGGCGTTGCGGGCGCGATTGCTGTTCGGCGGGTAGCTCACCCGCACCTCATACTCGCCCGCAGCGGGCAGCGTCGCCTCAAAGACGGCTAGCTTCACCCCGGGGACGACGCTGGTCCCGAAACCGTCGTGTCGATAGCCGATGCCCACAAAGACCGGTCCCGAAGTCGAGGTCGTCCATTCTCCCTCGTAGCGGGCCGCCTCGTCATCGACGACGATGCCGGGGAGGGAGGCACTCGTGAGGATCTCGCGCGGGGGCGCGATCGGCGGCAGGTCGAGGACCTGCCCGTCGGCGAGAAGCCGCTCGCGCAGGGACGCATACGGCACCGCCTGCACCGCAATGCCTGACTCGATCGCCATCACCGCAGCGGTCGCGGCGGATTGGCCGAGGATCATGAAGACGGGCTCCATCCTGACAGAGCCAAAGGCGATGTGAGAGCTGGAGACACAGACCGGCACGAGCAGGTTCGCGGCCTCCCCCTCTTTCGGGACGATGGAGCGATACGCCACGACATAGGGACCGCCCGGCGAGACCTGCACATCACCCTCGTTCTGCACCGTGCCGTCTTCGGTGACGTAACGCTGTGTATTGTGCGAGTCCATGTTGTAGCTGCCCAGCCCGACGGAGTCATCAGCAACCCTGACACGTCTACAATCCAGCTCGGTCACGACGTAGCTGCTGATCATGCGGCGCGCCTCGCGCACATAGATCTGCCGGGGCCAGTGACCGTTCCCGACGAACTCATCGGCGGCGAGCCCCCACGGCTTCATCGCCTCGCGGATCGCGGCGGGGACGCGGGGATGATTCGCGAGGGTCCACATCAGCCCCTCCTGATAGGTTCGATGCGCCGCCACGATGCCCTCTCGTTCTGCATGGGAGGCTTCGGGGTAGTCGTAGTTGGCGCCGATGTAGTCGGTGGAGAGGGCTCCGAGATTGTTCGTATCGGTCTTGTGGTTCGGCATCATGCCGGGGCTGAAGGGCAGACGCAGGTCACCCGCTTCAAAGTTGCGGAAGAGCAGCTCGAACTCCGCTTCGTCGTAGCGACCTGGTTTCGGGAAAGGGACCCGGTTGCGCTCGTCATTGCTCATGCACATGCGGAAGTTAAAAGCCTGGATGCGTTTGTCGCCCTCCCCTTGCCCGCCCGGCGGGTCTCCGTGGACACCGGCGACGAGGCCGCTCGAGGGATCGCCGGGGATCTTGTAAGGATCGACGGGGCGGACGAAGAGGTGGCCCTTCATCTGCGTTTTCTGCACTCCGTTGAGAGTCTCGCCGTAGACGGCATTGGCCTCGCGTCCCACGTGGTAGCTCACCCCTGCGGCAGCGAGGAGGTCGCCCTCGTAGGTCGCGTCGAGGAACATTTTCCCGGCGAAGACCTTTCCCGACTCCATCGTGATCGAAGTGATGCGGTCACCGTCTGTCTCCACTCCCGTCTCGCGATTGAGACGTTCCTCATAAAAGACGACGGCATCGGCTTCCCCTAACATGTCTTTAAAAATCGCATCCGCCACGTGGGGTTCGAAGACCCACATCGCATCCGCCTTCGGGTCGAAGATCGCGCCGCCGCCCTTTTTCCCGCGGTCATCGGGCCGCTGCAGAGTCCATGCTGCGGGTTTCGCATAGTGCCGGTGGACCCGCTGGTAAAACTCGCGGCTGATCCCGCCGATCGTGTCTTTTCGGCCAGAGTCAGTCGCACCGAGGCCGTTCGTGGTGAGACCGCCGAGGTGATCGGTCGGCTCGATGAGGAGGACCGACTTGCCCATGCGCGAGACCTGGATCGCCGCCGCCACGCCGGAGCTGGTTCCCCCGTAGATCACGACATCGGCGACAGTAGGGGGCTGCTGTGCCGCAGCGACACCACAGAGGATCGGGGCGAGGAAAAGCAAAACCGTGGAAAGAGAGGGAGTCTTCATCGGGCGGATTCTCGCGCCACTCCGGGAAGATTCCGAGTAAAAAATCAAGTATGGCGCATTCAAGAGGGTCGCGCCGCTGATCAAACCCTCTCTGATAGGGCTTGCGGGGGCAGTACGTTCCGTGGTTCAGTAGGCGGATGCACTCCCCCGCCTCCCGCGCCGAACTCCGAAAGGTCGTCATTTTTAGCGCAATCTACATTCTCGCGGCGGGTGTCTTCTCTCTGGTGCAGGGAAACGGGGAGTTCGTCTTCTACATCGTGGTGATGCTGGTGCTCATCGCGGCGCTCGTCGTGGTCCACCGGCGCGTGGGTTTGAGTCGCGGGCTGCTCTGGTGTCTCTCGCTCTGGGGACTGCTCCACATGGCGGGCGGCCTCCTCCCGATCCCATCCGCCGGGCACGACGCGGACGTGCCGGGGGTGCTCTATAATTTCTGGTTCATCAAGGGCTGGCTGAAGTACGATCAGCTCGTCCACGCCTATGGCTTCGGCATCACGACCTGGCTCTGCTGGCAGGCGATGAGTGCCCGCACCCTCAACGCGGCCGGTCGCCCGCTCGAACCGACTGCGGGCCTGATGGTGCTCTGCGCGGCGGCGGGGATGGGCTTTGGCGCTTTCAACGAAGTAATCGAATTCATCGCCACCCTGACCCTACCCGAGACCAACGTGGGCGGATATGAGAATACCGGCTGGGATCTCGTTTTTAATCTACTCGGTTCCGGCCTCGCTGCGATGATCCTCCTCTGGACAAACCGCCCGCGAGGGCAGGAAGAATAAGTCGGGTTTCACCCCATAGCCGGGGGGGGAGCCGGCGCTCTAGGGTGGGGTCGTATGAAAACCATCCTTACTCTCGCCCTCTTGGCTGCGGTTCTGCCCGGATCTCTCGGTGCCCAGAACGTCGCCCCCATTTCCAGTTCAAAAAATCTGCCTCTCGGGACAGAGATGTCTGCGGAAACGCGGGCCATCCTCCAGGACAGGTTGCAACGTGACCGCGCCTCGGATATCGCGGCAGCCATGCGTATTAGATCCGAGGCGGAGGCCCAACTCGTGGTCGACTCCATCCTCGATCAGGCAAATGCCGCCGCCATCATCGCCGAATCGAATGAGCGGGCCCGACTGCGCCAGCGCCTCGCCGAAGCCAATCGGACCGACGCCATGAGGACGGAGAGCATCGACTACCTGACCCGCCGTCTCCGCGGCGACGTCACGGTTACCGAGGTTCCCGAGTCCTTCCGCTCGCGCGTGGTGGTGGAAGATCCGGTCAGCGGCACCCGTGTTGTGCGGGAGGGGCGGCCTCGCTTTTACGACGACAACACACGGGTCGTGACCTATCGCAGCATGGAAGAAATCCCCCCCGTGCTCATCGCTTCCTCGCGGATGAACCGGGTCCGGATGCTCCCTGTCGCTGAGTCCCCCTACGCTGCCACTCTCGCGGAAGTGGCTCGTCGCCCCGCCGAATACGTCGCGCCGCAGGCCTATGCAGTCAGTTATACGGTCGATCCGAACTCGGAAGTGACCCGCGACGATATCCTCTTCGTACAGGGATCGACGGCCTTTCAGGATGCCTACTCCTACGATCTCGTGCAGGATCTCGCGATGGCGATCAGCGATCCCGCCCTCGCGGACCAGAGCTTCGTGATCGAAGGTCATGCCTCGGCCGAGGGGGATTACAATGAAAACCTCAGCCTTTCGCAGGCCCGGGCCGAGCGCATCGCCCGCGAGATCGTGCGATACGGAGTGTCCTCCTCTCGCCTCATCCCCGTGGGCTATGGTGAGAACGAAGCTGTCTACCCGTCAGATTCGGCGGACAATCTTCGGTCTCTCGATAGACGTGTCGCGGTTTTCCGTCTCCAACCGTCGGTGAAGGTGACGACCGCGCCGTAACGGCGACACTTCTGCCGGTAGCCCGGGAGTCTCCTCCCGGGTGTCGCTGCCGGGAGGGAAGTCTGCAATGCCCCCGCGTCCCCGTCGCGATCTCCTAATGGGTCACTCGCCAGCCGCCTCGTAGACCTTCTTGCCGCCGAGCCAGGTCGCGCGCACCGTGATCTCACGGACCTCGTCGATCGGGCAGGTGAGGATGTCGCGGTCGAGGACAATGAAGTCCGCGAGTTTGCCCGCCTCCAGCGAGCCCTTTTCTTTTTCCTCAAAGGTGAGCCAGGCGTTGTTGACCGTGTAAAGCCGGATCGCGTCAGCCCTCTCGAGGATCTGTTCGGGGCGCAGCGATTCGCCCATCCAGCGGGGCTGGCGCGTCAGGGTCGTCCAGATCCCGAGGAAAGGATTGTAGGGATTGACGGAGCGCATGCTGCCGATCTTCTGCATGTGATCCGAGCCGCCGCCCGCGATGACGCCTTTGTCCCGCAGCGTCTTGTAAGGCTGGAAATACTCGAGCCGATCCAGCCCGAACTGCTTCAGCAGGGTGCGCCCGTCGAGATAGAGCCAGGCGGGCTGCAAGTCGGCGACGATGCCGTGGGCGGCCATCTTCTCGATCGCCTCGGCGCTCATGAAGTTGCAATGGGTCACGCAGGGGCGCAGCTCATTCACGGGAAAGTCATCGGTCCCGATCTTCGCGTAGACATCGACGAGCCGCTCGACCGCCCCGTCGCCGACAGAGTGAGCGGTAAACTGGAGCCCTTTCGAGAGCGCGTGCCGGGCCATCGTGTAGAGCTTCTCAGGCTCGACGTAGACCATGCCCTGATACTTCGGATCATCGATCCCGTAGGCGGCACTGACACCCCAGGGACGCTTCATGTAGGCGCTCCCCGTGAGCATCCCGCCGTCGAGGAAGATCTTGATCCCCCGCAGCCAGAGCTTGGAATTGTAGGCATGGAGTGGATGCGCCGCCGCCTTGTCGATATTCTCCAGGACCTTCTCGATCGGGGCCTGGGCATTGACACTGTAGTAAAGGTAGACGCGACAGGTGAGGCGGTCAGCCTCCCGCAGCGCCGCGTAGAGCGCGATATTGCTGTCGCCCGCAGCGCGATCCGAGATGCTCGTGATCCCAACCCTGTTGTAATCGGCGAGGAGTTCCCCGAGCGCATCGACCCTGCCTTTTTCATCCGGGCTTTTTGTCCCCGTATCGCCCCGCTTGATCAGTCCCGTCGCCGACCCGCGCAGGATCCCCGAAGGTTCGCCGGAGGCGGGATCTTTTTCCAGTCGACCCGTCCCGCCCTCGGGGGCCGGGGTGTCACGGGTGATGCCCGAGAGCGAGAGCGCGAGAGAGTTCACCGCCGCATCCGGTCCCGTCCGGAAGACGACGGGATGCAGCGGCGCCGCCTCGTCGAGCTCGGCCCGCGTCGGGAAGCGCTGCTCGCGCAGCCGGGTGATGAAGACCTGCGAGAGATTGACCCACGTCCCCGCCGGGACCAGTGCGGTGCGGCCGCGGATGTAGGTGAGGACGTCGGCTATCGTCTCCATCTCGGGGATGACGTGGTCATACTCGAAGACCGAGGCCCCCGTGCTATGGACATGCGAGTCGATCAGTCCGGGCAGCACCGTCGCGCCCTTCAGATCGATACGGGTCGCTTCGGCGGGCAGTCCAGCCTCGATCGCCGCATTCGTCCCGACCTTCACGATCCGCTCGCCATCGACGAGCATCGCTTCAGCGATGGAGAAGTCCCCGTCGACCGTGACGAAGTGTCCGTTGAGCAGAGCCACCGGGGCGGCGTGGAGGGGCAGAGCAAGGAGAGCGAGCAGGGCGAGGAGAAAGAAACGATTCATTTGCAGACGAGCATGCCAGATCGCGCGGCGAAACTCTATCCCGTAATCCCGTTTTTAAGGAAAGGCCAGGTTGCGGGGCGGAGCCGGTGCCACGCCACCATGCCCCCATAACGCAAAAAACCCCCTAACTCATTGAGCTAGAGGGTTTAAAGAGATTGCGGGAGCAGGATTTGAACCTACGACCTTCAGGTTATGAGCCTGACGAGCTACCAGACTGCTCCATCCCG